>WNGL01006913.1_pt1 | contig 25512 bp, 26 predicted proteins | sample 5400591 | NCBI WGS metagenome assembly WNGL01 (sample SAMN13153377, study PRJNA577476) | soil metagenome | isolation source: 80 cm soil or saprolite under Garry oak tree replicate 1 | place: USA:California | collected 2016-06-15 | reverse complement strand
ATGCCGAAGCGGTAGGTCAGCGGGCTGTGCTCGGGGGTCCAGGCGGCGAAGGCGTACTTGAGGCGGTAGCCGTAGGAGCCCGGGATGTTGCTAGTGACGCCCGCGCCCGTCACCGTCTCAGAGAACAGGTCTACGGTGACGCGGGTGTACACGCCGCCCGAAAAGCGACCGATCACATTCACGTAGCCGCGCGTGATGTCGAAGTTGTTTTGCTTGACAGCCGCAGTGTCCTTGAGCTGGTAGACGTATTGCGCGTACACGGTGGCGCCGACCGAGATCGGCGACGGAGTGCCCTGCGCAGCCAGCGGACCGGCACCCGCTGCGGCGGCCACGACGGCCGCACCGAGCGCCCGACGAATAGCTGCGGCGGCCACGACGGCCGCACCGAGCGCCCGACGAATAGGGAACGTCATTGGGGTTCTCCCCTCCTAGGGGAATGAGTTGTGGAGGCGGCTCTTGACGGAGCAGAAATAACGCTCTGCGGGTCACTGGGGAGCGCGTCCTACGTAACGACTCGGTAACGGCACCCTGACGCCGCTCACGACCAGAGTTGAGGAAGGAGCTGTTTCAACCGATCGCGCGCCGCCCGGAATGCGACGAGACGGTCAGCCTCCGGGCCATCAACGCGGGCTGGGTCGGGCAGCGGCCAGTGCACCTGCGCCACCTTGCCGGGAACGACCGGACAGACCTCCTCGGCGCACAGCGTCACGATCGTGTCCACCTGATCGAGCGGGATGGCGGGGAGGCCCTTGGCGCGCTGGTGCGAGATGTCGACCCCGATTTCGGAGAGCGCCGTGACCGCGAGCGGGTGCAGCACGCCCGGCTCGGAGCCAGCGCTCAGGAAGCGATGGCCCGGGGGTGCGAGTGCACGCGCCAGTCCCTCGGCCATCTGGCTGCGGGCCGAGTTCGCGACGCACAGGAAGAGAACGGTCGGCACGGTCGACTAGCCACCGACTCGTGCCTGGGGGATGAACATCCGAATCGCGGTACCCTTGCCAAGCGTGCTCCGGGCCTCCACGCGACCGCCGTGGGCCTCCACGAGGTGCTTCACAATCGCGAGGCCTAGGCCGGTGCCGCCCTCGTCGCGGGACCGGCCGGGGTCGGCGCGGTAGAACCGCTCGAAGATCCGCGGCAGGTGCTCAGCGGCGATGCCCGAGCCCGTGTCCGTGACGGCGATCGTCACCTCGCCCGCCGCGGGCTCGGCCGACACGTTGATGCGGCCGCCCGGCTGCGTGTGGCGCAGGGCGTTGTCGAACAGGTTGGTGAACACCTGGCGCAGCGCATCCGGATCGGCGGTGATCTCGGCCGCGCGAGCGGCGTCCACGGCGAACGCCACGCGCCGCTCCGCCGCCCGCTCGGCGAACGACGCCCAGGCCTCGCGGGCGAGCGCCGCGACGTCGCTCTTGGCGGGAGAGGGCTGCCAGTGCCCCGACTCGATCCGCGACAAGTCGAGCAGCTCGTCCACCAGGCGCTGCATGCGGTGCGTGTTGTTCAGGATCGTGCGGGCGAAGCGCTCCGCCTGCGTATCGGTCTCCCCCCTGACTTCGGCGGCGAGCGTCTCCGCGTACCCCGCGATGGACGTGAGGGGCGTTTTCAGCTCGTGCGATACGTTGGCGACGAAGTCCCGGCGCACCGCCTCGAGCCGCCGCACCTCGGTCACGTCGCGGATGACGAGCAGCGCGCCGCCGTTCGGCAAGGCCCGGCCGGCGACGAGGAGGCTGCGGCCCGCGCGCTCCAGCTCGGACGGCTCGGCCTCCCGCCCGTCGAGCACGGCTGCGACAAGCTCCCGCGGCGCCTTCTCGTGGAACAGCTCGGCGAGGGAGGAGACGGTGTCGTCCGGGCCGTAGCCAAGCAGCCGGCGGGCGGCGTGATTGAGGGTCACGATCCCGCGGCGCGCGTCCGCCGCGACGACCCCGTCGGCCATCGTCTCGATCAGCGCCGCCGTCTCCTCCCGCTCCCGCCGCAGGTCGGCGAACCGCTGGTCGAGCTGCTCGTGCATGGCGCGCAGCGCGACGCTGTGCTGGGCGATCTCGGGGACCCGCGAGTCGGGAAACGTCGGGGCGCGCCCGGCGGCGATCGCGTGCGCGGCCGCGGCCAGCTGGGTGAGCGGCTTCGCGACTTCGCGCGACAGGAGCCAGGCGAGCGCGCCAGCGGTGGCGAGGGCGGCGAGCCCCGCGAGGGCCACCGCGCGCTGCACCGTGCCAACCCGCGCGTCCACGGCCGCGAGCGTGGTCGACACGCGCACGGCGGCGAGGCCGGGGGACGCGGCGCGCACCGCGACGTACATGCGGCGCTCGTTGGTCGACTCGCTGAGCCGCGCGCCCCGCCCGACGCCGTCCGCCAAGGCCTGCTGCACCTCGGGGCGCATGAGGTGATTCTCGAGCTGCCGGAGCGAGGCACGGTCGAACTCGGTGTCGCCGCGCACGACGCCCTTCGGGTCGATCAACGTCACCCGGTGTCCGATGCGGGCGCCCAGGTCGCGGGCCACGTCGGGCCAGCGCAGCGAGTCGGCCGGCAGGAGCGCGGCGACGAGCCGCGCTTCGCTCTCGAGGCCCCGCGCGATCTCGTCCTCCAGGTAGCGTCGCAGCAGCTGATCGGCGGCCAGGATGAGCGCCACCACCGTCGCCGCGACGAGCAGGCTCATCGTGACGAACAGCCGCGTTGCGAGCTTCACGGGAGCGAGGGGGGGCGGGCGTGGCGCCTTCTACCGCGCGTGTCCGGCCGGCGGAAGCGGTAGCCCGCGCCGCGCACCGTCTCGATGCAGTCGCCCGCGTGACCGAGCTTGTGCCGCAGGCGCTGCACGTGCATGTCCACCGTGCGCGTCTGAATGTCGGGCTGGGCGCGCCACACGCTCTCGAGCAGCTGGGCGCGGCTCTGCACCCGACCTTCCCGCTCGATCAGCGTGTGCAACAGGCGGAACTCGGTCGCGGTGAGCTCGACCTCCGTCTCGTCCACCGTCACCCGGTGGGCGCTTCGGTCCACCGTGACCGGCCCGGCGGTGAGCAGCCCACCCGCCGCGACGGCGGGCGAGGCGAGGCGTCGCAGCACCGCCCCCACGCGCAACACCAGCTCCTGTGGCGAGAAGGGCTTCGGCAAATAGTCGTCCGCGCCGAGCGAGAGGCCCTTGATCCGGTCGGGCTCCTCCTTCCGCGCCGTGAGCAGGATGACGCCGATGTCCCTGGTCTCGTCGCGGCCGCGCAGCTCGCCCAGCACGTCGTACCCCGACACCCCGGGCAACATCAGATCGAGCACCACAAGATCGGGCCGCTCCTCGCGCGTCGCGCGCAACGCGTCGCCGCCGTTCGCCGCCGTCGCGACGCGGTACCCGGCCTTGGCGAGGTGGTAGGCGACGAGCGCGGTGATGTCGGGCTCGTCGTCCACGACCAGGACGCGGTGGCTGGTCGGCTCGCTCACAGGACGATGTCTCCCCCGGGATCGCGGGGCTTGAGCCGCTCGACCGCCGCACGGGCCGCGTCCCGGGCGCGCGCGGTGGCGTCGGCGTCGCGCACGATCGCGATGGTCGCCCGCTCGGGGCCGGCGTCGACCGTCACCGCGAGCACGTCGTCGGCCCGCGCGCCCGCGGGCAGGAGCCAGCGGGGGAGATCGACGAATCCCCGCCCGTCGACTTCGACGACTACCAGATCGTCTTCGTGTCTATCTACAATCAAGCGGTGCGTTTCGACCATAGACCGCCCTCCCGTGATTTCCCAGGCTGAAGCCTGGGCTCGGCACAACACTGTGCTGAAGCACAACCGTGTCCTTCAGGACAGCGCGGTGCCGAGCCCGCCCTTCAGGGCGGGGATAACAGGTGCGTCTGCCCTCAATGCGCCGTCGTCCGCGCGTGACACGTCCCCTGCCGCTGCGTCGTGATCGTCCACTGCCTGCCACGCGGCACGCGTACGGTCACCGTCCCCGCGTCGGCGGTGCAGTAGGTCGGAATGCCCCGGGCGTCGAGCAGCGCCAGCACGTCCGCGAACGGATGCTGGCGGCCGTTGGCGCTGATGATCACCGCCCGCGGCTGCACGACGTCGAGCACGTCCGCGCTGGTCGAGTTGTCCGAGCCGTGGTGCCCCGCCTTCAGCACGTCCGCGCGGAGCAGCCCGGGCGCGGTCGCCATCCACCAGCCGAGCTCCTGCTGCTCCGCGTCGCCAGGAAAAAGCATCCTGAAGTCGCCCCGCGTGAGGCGCACGCCCACCGAGCAGTTGTTGACCTCGTCGCCGCCCTCCGCCGGCGCGAGCGTGCGACAGTGGCGCGGGGGCGCGAGCAGGGCGAGCTCGACGGTGTCACGACGCGTCACCAGCGTGAGGCGCCGGACGCCCGTGTCGGCGGTCACCACGGGAATGCGCAGGCTGTCGATCTGGTGCAGCAGCGCGCGGTAGCTCGCCGCGGTGCGTGGCGTGCCGCCGTACACGAAACGTCGCACGTGGAAGCGACGCAGCACGGCCGACAGTCCCCCGTAATGGTCCGCGTGCGGGTGCGACAGGATGACCAGGGCGAGCGTATCGACGCGGAAGGCGGCGAGGCGGGCCACGACGGTCCGGCCGCGGTCGCTCGCGTCGATCAGCACGTGGCGCGCCCGGCCGGCGGCCGAGTCGGTGACGAGGATCGCGTCCCCTCCCATGCGGGCGTCGCTCACGTCGAGCACGCGCACGAGGAGGACGGCCGGATCCTGCGACAGGGTGCACAGCGCCGCGCACAGCAAGGCTGCCAGCATGCGCGCTCAAGGTAGCGCAACCCGCTCGGCGTTGGCAATTTTCAGCGCACTATGCACCTCCTGGCCGGGCTCGTTTGGGCCCACGCTTCCTTCGTCTCCGTTCCCGTTTCCCAGAACCCCGACACCGCGCGCGACCGCCCGCTGCTCCGCGTGCTCGCGATCAACGACTTTCACGGCGCGCTCGAGCCGCAGGTGTGGCCGTGGTCGGGCGGGCGGGCGGTGGGCGGCGCGGCGGCGCTCACATCGTGGCTCGACAGCCTCACCCGGACGTGCGCGTGTGCCACCCTCCGGCTCGACGCCGGCGACGAGATGCAGGGGACGCTGATCTCCAACTACAGCTTCGGCCGCCCGGCGATCGCGGCGATGAATGCGTTCGGGATCGACGCCGCCGCGATCGGGAACCACGAGTTCGACTGGTCGGTGGACACGCTGCGGGCCCGCATGGCGGGGGCCCACTACCGCTTCCTCGCGGCGAACATCAGGGACTCCGCCACGACGATGACGCCGGCCTGGGCGGAGCCGTGGACCGTGATCGAGCGCGGCGGCGTCAGGGTCGCCGTCATCGGGCTTGCGCTGCCCGAGACCCCCGTGAACACGGCGCCGCGCAACGTGCGCGGGCTCGCGTTCGGCGACGGGGCTGCGGCGGTGCGGCGCGTCCTGCCCCGGGCCCGTGCCGGCGCGGATTACGTGATCGTGGTGGCGCACGAAGGGGCATTCTGCGATGGGGCGGGGGGGGCCTGCCACGGCGAGATCGTGGACGTAGCGCGGGGGCTCGACTCGGGATCCGTGGACCTGATCGTGAGCGGGCACACCCATTCGCTCGTGAACGCCGTCGTGAACGGGATCCCGATCGTGCAGGCGCGCTCGTCCGGCGCCGGGATCGCCGTGGTGGATTTCCTCCAGGGCCGCCAGGTCCGCGCCCGCATCGAGACGCCGTTCGCGGATCTGGTCCACCCCGACGACGGCGTGGCGGACTCGGTGCGGGCGTACGCAGGCGCGGTCGCCGCACTCACGCGTCGCCCGGTGGCGCGCTTCGAGCAGGAGCTGCGGCGCGTGGGCGACGAATACGGGCTGGGCCGCCTCATCGCGGATGCGCAGCGTCGCATCGCCCGGAGCGACGTCGCCCTCGTCAACAACGGCGGGATCCGGGCCGACGTCCCGGCGGGGGCGGTCACGTACGGCGATCTCTACCGGGTGCAGCCGTTTCAGAACCGCCTGGTGCGGCTCGCCGTGACCGGCAGCGTGCTGCGGGATGCCGTGGAGCACGCCCTCGCCCGACCGGACGGACGCGCCGACGCGCACGTCGCGGGGCTCGAGGCGTGGTACGATCCGGCGCGGCCCGCCGGCCGCCGCATCACCCGGCTGCGGCTCGCGGACGGCGCGGCCGTGAACGACGCCCACACCTACACGCTCGCGGTGAGCGACTTCCTCGCCGCGGGCGGCAGCGGGTACGCGATGCTGCGGAACGCCCGCCAGGACGACGTCGGCATGACCGACCTGGACGCGCTCGTGCAGTATCTCAGCGACCTGCGGCAGCCGATCGCGGCGCCAACAGACGCGCGGCTGCACCGATGATCCGCATCTTCGTGAACGATCGAGCGGTGAGCGTGGCCCGCGGCGCGACGGTGCGGGATGCCGTCGCCGTCCTCGACCGCGAGCTCGCGGAGCTGCTCGGCAGCGGAGCGGCGTACGTCACGGATGGCGTCGGGCGCCCGGTGGACGGGGGCGATCCGGTGGGAGAGGGCGGGGCCATCCTCAGGGTGGTCGTCAGCGCCCGGAAGGGCCCGCCGCGTCTCTCCAAGGACGTGCTGCGGCGCTGGCCCAAGGCGGAGTTGCATGTCCACCTCGACGGCTGCCTGCGGCCGCAGACGATGCTCGAGCTGGCGCGCGCCCAGGGGATCCGGCTGCCGGCGGACACGCCGGACGCGCTGGCCGAAGCGCTGCACGTAAAGCACGCCAAGAGCCTCGAAGAATATCTCACGAAGTACGAGATCACCCTCTCCGTCATGCAGACGGCGCCGGCGCTCGAGCGCATCGCGTACGAGTTCGTGCTCGACGCGGCAGCCGACGGCGTGCGCTACGTCGAGGTGCGCTACTCGCCCTTGCTCCACCGGCCGTCGCTGACGCTGGCGCAGGCGATCGAGGCGCCGCTCGCGGGGATCAAGCGCGGGGAGACGGAGCTGCGGGGTGCTATCAAAGTCGGGCTGATCGTGTGCGCGATCCGCACCCGTCCGGCGGCCGAGTCACTCGAGCTGGCGCGCGCGGCGGCGGACTATCGCACGGCGGGCGTCGTGGCGTTCGACCTCGCCGGCGCGGAGCGAGGGTACCCGGCGCGCGATCACCGGGCGGCGTTCGAGTACGCGGCCGGGCACGGGATGGCGTGCACCTGCCATGCCGGCGAGGGAGACGGCCCGGGCTCGATCCGTCAGGCGCTGCATGACTGCAGCGCCCGACGCATCGGCCACGGCACGCGGCTGGGACCGACGGCCGGCTGGTGGACGGCATCTCGCTCACCGACGAGTATTTCCTCGCGCAGAGCGGCTTCGGCCTCACCAAACAGGATCTCGCGCGCGTGGTGTTGAACGCGTGCGAGAGCGCGTTTCTCCCCGAGTACGAGAAGGTCGCGTTGGTTTCGCGGGTGCAGAGCGAACTGGAGGCACTCTAAATGTCCCTGCGCCGAACCGTGCTGGCCTGCGCCGTCACCTTCGTGTGTGCGCTGGCGGTGTTCACGCTGCCGCGCTTCGCCTGGAACACGGCGCAGGCCGCGCTCGGGCAGCAGCCCGTCGTGGCCGACAGCGTTTCCCGGACTCCCACGCCCAGCGCCCCAACCCGGTCACCCCAGGCTGCTCCCCGGTCGCTGGGGCAGCGGCTCACCGGCGTCTTCGGCATCGCGCTCATCCTCGGGCTCGGCCTCGCGCTCTCGCGCCACCGCCGCGCGATCAGTTGGCGGGTGGTGGCCTGGGGGGTCGGGCTGCAGCTGGCGTTCGCCATTTTCGTGCTGCAGGTCACCGTCGGCCAGCAGCTGTTCAGCGCCCTGGGCGACGCGGTGAAGACGATCCTGGGCTTCTCCTACGTAGGGTCCGAGTTCGTGTTCGGCGAGATCGGCAAACAGCACTCGAGTCTCGGCATCATCTTCGCATTCCAGGTCCTGCCGGCCATCATCTTCGTTTCGGCGCTGTTCGCGATCCTGTATTACCTGGGCGTGATGCAGCTCGTCGTGAAGGCGTTCGCGATCGTGATGAACAAGGTGATGGGCGCGAGCGGCGCGGAAAGCCTGAACGTCGCGGCGTCGATCTTCATGGGGCAGACCGAAGCGCCGCTCACGATTCGTCCGTTCCTGCCGCGCATGACGCGGTCCGAGCTGATGACCGTGATGACGGCCGGCATGGCGCACGTGTCGGGGTCGATCATGGCGGCCTACATCGCGTTCGGGATCGAGGCGCGCCACCTGCTGACCGCGGTGATCATGACCGCGCCGGGCACGATCATGATGGCCAAGATCATCGAGCCCGAGACCGAGACGCCGGAGACCCTCGGGGGCGTGAAGGTCGAGATCCCGCGCACCGACGTGAACATAGTGGACGCGGCGGCTCGTGGCACGACCGATGGGCTCCACTTGATGCTCAACGTGATCGCGATGCTCGTCTCGTTCATCGCGCTCGTCGCGCTGCTCAACGGCGCGTTCGGCTGGGTCCACGGCTACGTGACGTGGTTCCCGGAGAGCATCCAGACGGTGCTCGGCTGGATCTTCCGGCCGATCGCCTGGGTCATGGGCGTGCCGTGGCACGACAGCGGCACGATCGGCAGCCTGCTGGGCGAGCGCATGGTGCTGAACGAGTTCATCGCGTACAAGGATCTCGGACCGCTCCGCGGGCAGCTCGACCCCGTATCGTTCACCATCGCCACCTTCGCGCTGTGCGGGTTCGCCAACGTCAGTTCGGTCGGCATCCAGATCGGCGGCATCGGCGCGCTCGCGCCCGACCGCAAGCACGACCTGGCGCGGCTCGGGTTCCGCGCCATGATCGCGGGGACGCTCGCGAACTTCCTGTCGGCGACGCTGGCGGGGATGTTGCTGTGAGGAGCAGGGAGCAGGGAGCAGGGAGCGGTACGATCGGGGAGGCGACCGACGTCGTGGCGCGGCGACTCGGGAAGCTCGAGCCGCGCGTCGCGATCGTGCTCGGCTCGGGGCTGGGAGGGGTCGCGGATTCGGTCCAACGTGCCGTGCGCGTCCCATACCGCGAGATCCCCGGGTTCCCCGAGCCCGGGGCGCCCGGGCACAAGGGTGAGCTCGTGGGCGGCACGCTCGAGGGCGTCCCCGTGGTCGTGCAGAGCGGCCGCTTTCATCTATATGAAGGGCACGCACCCGCTGCGGCGGCGCTCCCCACCCGCATGTTCGCGCGGTTGGGCGTGCGCACGCTGATCGTGACGAACGCAGCCGGCGGGATCCGCCACACCTTTCGACCGCCCACGCTGATGCTCATCGCGGACCACATCAACCTGATGTTCCGCAACCCGCTGGTGGGTCCGGTCGCGGAGGGCGAGGAGCGCTTCCCCGACATGAGCGACCCCTACGACCCCGAGCTGCGCGCGGTGGCGCGCGACGTCGCGCGCTCGCAGCGGATCGCCCTCGAGGAGGGCGTGTACGCGGCGCTGCTCGGCCCGTCGTTCGAGACGCCGGCCGAGGTGCGCATGCTCGCGCGGCTCGGCGCGGACGCCGTCGGGATGTCGACCGTGCCGGAGGTGATCGCGGCGCGGGCCCGCGGGCTCTCCTGCCTCGGGTTTTCGAGCATCACCAACGTGGCGGCCGGCCTCTCCGGGAGCGCGCAACAGCTGTCCCATCAAGAGGTTCTCGCGGCGGGCCAGCAGCTGGCGGGTCAGCTCGAGCGGCTCATCCGGGGGGTGCTGAAGCGCTTCTAGACGATCCCATTCGCCCTTCTCTGGCCTCTTACCGGTTTCGGCTGCGTGGCAACAGTGCTGCGCGGTGCGAAACGCCCCAGCGCCGGGGGTTGTCGCGAATGTATGAGCGAACCGCCTTTAGCTCGTTTGCACCTCGGATGACGCGCTCGCAGAAGTTCCGTTGCCATACAGATATGCCGACTGTGTCGCGGAGCACGTTCACACGTTTCGTCACCTCAGCCTTATACGCGCCAAGGATGGTCGAAAGCGACCCGGGTACGGCGTCGGCGAAGCGTCGGGGTCTCGGGTGATCATGCGAGTGCGAGAGGAGGATCAGGATGCCGTGAATGTGGTCTGGCATGACGACGAACGTGTCCAGTCGAACGTTCGGGAAGTGTCGAGTTATGGCAAGCCAAAGACCCTGCGCGATTTCCCCCTCTGGGCTGAGATGGACAGTCCCTGAGACGACCGCTCCGAAGGTCCGCGCTCGATTCTTGGTGCAGATCGTGATGAAATAGGCCCCGGGCTGGCGGTAGTCGCGGTCGGGGAGGCGCATTGAGCGACGCCCCCTCACGCTCCATGGGAACGCCTCCCGAGGCACAAGTGCCATGGGTCGGACGATACGTCAGCCCGGCGCGGGCCGCGTAACCCAAACGCATGCCGTCATGACCCTTTCGCCGCGGGTAGGGTTGAGGGCGGGACCGCGTCGTATGTGTAGGGGCACGGCACCGTTTGTAGGGGCACGGCATTGCCGTGCCCCTACACGATGCCACGCGGCCATGCCCCTACAACCCTTCCGTGGGCGGTCGCGGCGGCCCGGGTACAAAATGATTCAGCGGTCCGTGGCCGCGGCCCAGCCCCGGCGCGGCCGCCATGGCGCGCTGCACGAAGTCGAGCGCGTCCGCCACCGCCCGCTCGAGCGGCCGGCCGTGGGCCAAGCCCGCCGCGACGGCGGCGGACAAGGTGCAGCCCGTTCCGTGGGTGGAGGTGGTGTCGATCCGCGGCCGTGTGAACCGCTGCACCGTACCGTCCGCGACCAGCACGTCCACCACCGCGTCGCCCGTCAGGTGTCCGCCCTTCACGAGCGCCGCGCGCGCCCCGAGCTGCACGAGGGCGCGTCCGGCGCGCTCCATCGCCGCGGGGCTCTCCACCGGCTCGCCCGCGAGGATCGCCGCCTCGTCGAGATTGGGGGTGACCAGCGTCGCGAGCGGCACCAAGTCCCGCCTGATGATGTGCTCGGCGTCCCGATCGAGCAGCCGGTCGCCCGAGGTCGCCACCATCACGGGGTCGAGCACGTAGTTCGGCAGGCGGCGCCGCGCGATCCCCGCGGCGACCGCCTCGGCCACCGCCGCCGAGCCGAGCATGCCGCTCTTCACCGCCAGCGGGGGCAGATCGTCGGCCACGGCGTCGAGCTGCTTGGTCACGAGCGCGACCGGGACGGCTTCCCAGGCCCGCACGCCCACGGTGTTCTGCGCGGTGACCGCGGTGACCACGCTGGTCCCGAACACGCCGAACTGATGGAAGGTCTTCAGGTCCGCCTGGATGCCCGCCCCGCCTCCCGAATCGGAGCCGGCGATGGTGAGCGCGATCTTCACGTAGCGCCCGTGCAGCGGTCCTTCGCATATTGAAGACCCGCACGGGGCCGCCACGGCGCGAGGGAACCCATAGCCAGTAATCTGCAATCGACGATCCGCGATCTTCAACGCCGCAAGGCCCGAGGGCGGCGGGGACTCGCGCTCATCGAGGGCGTCCGGCTGGTGGAGGAGGCGCTCGCGGCGGGGCTCGCGTTCCGGGGCGCCCTCGTGGCGCCCGACCTCGCGCGCACCGCCCGCGGGACGGCGCTCGTCGCCGAGCTGCAGCGGCACGCCGTGCCGGTCGAAGAGGTGGGGACGCGCACCTTCCTGCAGCTCGCTGATACCGACACGCCGCAGGGGATTCTCGGCGTGATCGAGCCACGCCGCTGGAGCGAGGACGATCTGGCGCTCCGGGGGGGCGGGGTGGCGCTGGTGATCGACGCCGTTCAGGATCCCGGGAACGTCGGCACGCTGATCCGCACGGCGCACGCCCTCGGCGCCGTCGGAACGATCGTGCTGCGGGGCACGGCGGACCCGACCAGCCCCAAGGCGCTGCGTGCCGCGATGGGGGCGACGTTCCGGCATCCGGTCGTGGTGCTCGACGACGCCGGCTTCATCGCCTGGGCGCGGAAGCACGACGTGACGCTCTGGGCCGCCGCCGCGGACGGCGTCCCGCTGCATCGCGCCTTGGGGGACCAGGGAAGAGAGAAGCGGGAGGGGCCGATCGCCGTGATCGTGGGCAACGAAGGCGCGGGCATCCGCCCGCAGCTCAACGCCGTCTCGGCGCAGCGCGTGGCGATCCCGCTCGCGCAGGGCGCCGAGTCGCTTAACGTCGCCGTGGCGGCGGGGATCCTGCTCTACGAGGTGGCGCGTGGCCGTTGACCCGATCCTGGTGGTCGCCGCGGGGCTCTGGGGACTGTGTCTCGGGAGCTTTCTCAACGTGTGCATCCTGCGGCTCGCCAACGAAGACAAGAAACAGCGCTCCCTCTTCCATCCTCCCTCCACCTGCCCCCGTTGCGGCCGCCGCATCGCATGGCGGGACAATATTCCGATCGTCTCGTGGCTCGTGCTGCGGGGCCGCTGCCGCTCGTGCGGCAAGCCGATCTCCATGCAGTACCCGATCATCGAGGCGGTGGTGGGCGTCCTGTGGATCGCCGCCCTGCTGGCCTACGGGCCGACCGTCCGCTTCCTCACCGCCGGAGTGCTGGGGACGATCCTGCTCGGCATCGCCGTGACCGACGCGCGCCACTACCTGATTCCGGACGAGTACAACTGGACCGGCCTCGTGCTCGGTCTCGGCCTGTCGCTGACGGCCGGCGTGCCGGGCTTCATCGACAAGGTGCTCGGGGCGGCTGCGGGCTTCGCCTTGCTGTACGCGGTCGGCATGGTGGGCGGATGGGTGTTCAAGGAAGAGGCGATGGGCGGCGGCGACATCAAGATGATGGCGATGGTGGGAGCCTTCGTCGGGTGGAAGGGCGTGTTGCTGACCGTGTTCGCCGGGTCGGTGTTCGGCAGCCTGGTGTACGTCCCGCTGCTGCTGCTGCACCGCCGGAAGCGTCACGTCCCGTTCGGGGTATTCCTCGCCATGGGGGCGGCCGTGGTGTTCGTGTTCGGCGCGACGATCATCGACTGGTACGTGCGGTTCCTGCGGGCGGGGTGAGGTGATGGGCGATCCGTTCGAGGGACTGTTCGATTCCGGGACGGTGCTGGAGCGCGTCGGGGTGGACCTCACCGCCCAGGCGCACCGCGGCGATCTGGAGCCGGTGCGCTGCCGCGATGCCGAGATCGCGCGCGTGGTGGACATCCTGTTGCGACACAACAAGAACAACCCAGCGCTGATCGGCAAGGCGGGCGTCGGCAAGACCGCGATCGTGGAGGGGCTGGCGCAGCGCATCGCCGCGGCGGACGTGCCGCCGGCGCTGAAGGACGCGCACGTCGTGGCGCTCGATCACGTGGCGCTGCTCGCGGGGACCGCCTTCCGCGGCCAGTACGAGGAGCGCATCCGCAAGCTCGTCCGGGAGCTGTCGGCCGACCCCGACCTCATCCTGTTCGTGGACGAGTTGCACAACCTCATCGGCCAGGGGACGGCCCTCGGCGCGGCGATGGACGCGGCGAACATGCTGAAGCCGGCGCTGGTGCGGGGCGACATTCGCGTGATCGGGGCGACGACGGGCGGGGAGTACGACAAGTGGATCCGGGGCGACCCCGCGCTGGAGCGGCGGTTCCAGCCGGTGCTGGTCGAGGAGCTGGACGCGATCCAGACGTGGGAAGTGCTCGTCGCGCGCCGGCCGCGCCTCGAGCGGCACCACGCCGTGGCCATCACGGACGACGCGCTCAAGGCCGCGATCGTCCTCACCGACCGCTTCGTTCCCGAACGGGCGCGCCCCGACAAGGCGATCGACGTGCTGGACGAGGCGTGCGCCCACGCCCAGGCGACGGCGCGCGTCTCGCCGGAGCTCGACCGCCTGATCCGGGAGCGGCGCAAGGTGGACGCGATGATCCGGCGCGGGCTCACGCACGAAAAGCCGCAGCAGGAGCCGGCGGACGACCTCGTGGCGGAAATCTTCCCGATGCTGGAGCGGATCGGGGCGGAGATCGAGAAGATGCTGGGCGGACCGTCGGACAGTCGGACCGTCGCACGGCAAGGCACCGAGACCACCGTCCGACCGTCCGACCGTCCGACGCCGTCGCTCGCGGAGCGGCGCGCCGAGCTCGACGAGCTGCTGCGGCGCGAGCTGGAGCATCAGGGGATCGTGGTGAAGGGTCAGGATATCGCGCGCGTCGTAGGGGTCGCGGCCGGGAAGGGGATCGAGTGGCAGGAGTGAGCCGGTGGCGGCCCGCAGGCGCGCTGGCGGCGCTGCTTGGCGCCTTGGTGGGATGCGAGCAGCGGGCGCAGCAGGTCCAGAGCGAAGCCGAGCTGAAGCTGGCGGTGCAGCAGATGATGCCCGCCGTGGAGCGGGCCACGGGCCTCGCCTTCAAGCACCGTCCCGTGGTGCTGCGCCGCAGCCGCACGCAGGTGCGCGACTACGTCATCCACAAGTTCGACGACGACCTGCCGCCGGCCGAGCTCGCCGGTGCCGAGGCCGCCTACCGCCTGTTCGGCCTGATTCCCGACTCCCTCGACCTGCGGCGTATGATGATCGATCTCCTCACCGAGCAGGTCGCGGGGTACTTCGATCCCGACTCCAACGCGCTCTACCTGCCCACCGACATCGACCCCAGCCAGGCGCGGCTCGTGATCTCCCACGAGCTGGTGCACGCGCTGCAGGATCAGTATGTCAATCTCGACTCGCTGGTCGAACAGAAGCGGCAGAACGACCGGCGCACCGCGGCGCAGTCGATCCTCGAGGGGCAGGCCACGCTGGCGCAGATCCTGGTGCTGATGCCGGAGCAGAAGCTCGAGAGCCTCCCGAATTTCTGGGACCTGCGCGGCGCGCTCGGCAAGCAGCAGGAGCAGATGAAGGTGTTTTCGAGCGCGCCGCTGTGGCTGCGCGAGAGCCTGATCTTCCCCTACCTGGGCGGTGCCGAGTTCGTGCGCTGGTTCGAGCACGCGTATCCCGGCAAACAGCCGTACGGCGCCCTGATGCCCGTCTCCACGTCGCAGATCCTCCACCCCGACCGCTACGTGGCGGGGGATAAGCCGCGGCCCCTGGCGTTCGGATCGCCCGGCTCGGAATCGGTGCGCTACGAGGATGGGCTGGGCGAGTTCGAGATCCGGTTGTTGTTCGAGCAGCTGTTGGGCGATGAACGCGCGGCGGCGCTGCTGGCATCCGGCTGGGCCGGCGATCGCTACCTGGTGGTGACCGACAGAGGAGACGACGTCCTGGTCTGGTACACCGTGTGGGACGATCGCGCGTCGGCGGCGCGGTTCTTCAAGGGGTTGGGGCGTGCGTGGGCGCGACGCCGCGTGGGCGGACCGGCGGACCGCCGGTTCGAGATCCGGCAGCTTACGGTCGAGCGTCTGCCCGTGGTGCGACTGGTGGACGCTCCGGCGAAATGGCCAGGCTGGAAACGCCTCCCGCCTATCCGAATAGCGCGTTGATTCCCCAGGCCACGAGTCCCACGATCGCCCCCAGGACGTAGCCGAGCTGCACGATCAGCGTCAGCTCGCGCTGCGTGACGTTGCGAATCAGCTCCTCCATGCGCGCCGTCGAGAAGCCCAGCACCTTCTGCTCCACCAGCTCCTGCACCGACAGCTGCGACACGATCGCGGGGACCTGCCGCTGCATCCACTCCCACAGCGGGTCGGTGAGGATGCTGCGGAGGCGCGCCTCGGCGTCCGCGGGCAGGAGGTCCGCCGGCCGGCCGATCGGCTTCTCGAGCAGCGCCGTGACGGCCGCGTGGGCCGCCTCGGCCACCCGCTGCTGGCCCGCGTCCCCCGCGAGCGCACGGCGGCCGAGCTCGATCGCCTCGCGGGCCCGGCGCGCGGCCCACTTGCGCGTGGCGGGCGCCCGCAGCGCGGCGACGATGTAGTCCGCGGCCGCCCGCTCGAGCCCGTCCAGGCGGTCCGGACCGAGGGCCCAGAGCCGCTCGGCGAGCGGGGTGCGGAGGAACCGCACCACCGCGTCGTTCACGGCGCGCGCCGCCTGCGCCCGGAAGTCGGCCGAACCCATCACCTCGGCGAGCTCCGTGAGCCCGCCGTCTTCCAGCCCGTCGAGCACCCGGTCGATGCGCGCTTCCGTGACCACGAGCTTCGCCATCAGCCGCTCGTGCACCAGGAGGCTCCTGATCGCGCGGTCGAGGAACCGCTTCAGGGCGTCGCGCACGCGCGCGCGCGCCGCGGGATCGGTGAGCAGGTCGCCCAGCCGCTCCACCGCCACCGGGAGGTAATCGGCGATCGCCTGTTCCAGCGCCGCGACGAGGCCCGGCGGCAACCGCTCGAGCAACGGGCGCTCGTCGCGCAGCAGGCGCGCCCGCTGGCCGGCCACGAACTCCCGCACCGCGCGCTCGAGCTCCGGATGCGCGAGCCCGTCCTCCACCCAGCGCTCGAGCGTCACGTACTTCTCGACCGCCGCCTCGAACCCCGGCCCCTCCACGAAGTCGGCGAGCTTCTCGGCCAGCCGCTCGGCGAGCGGCTCGAGCGAGCGCTCGAGCTCGGCCACGACGGCCGGCGGCAGCTCGGCGCGCAACGTACCGCGCGACGTGTTGAGGATCTGGTTGAGGAAGACGGTGATCGCGCGGTCGAACGCCTCCCGCAGGCCGGGCGCGCTGAGCTGGCGGGCCAGGTCCTCTTCGGTCAGGAGCCGCTGGCCCACGGTCTTCCCGATGCTCTTCGCGAGCCGTGCCTTGTTCTTGGGAATCGCCCCGTGCAGCTTGAGCGGGCCGAGCCCCCGCGCCTCGTAGGGGTGAAACAGCATCCAGACCGCGACGGCGTTCGTGATCCCGCCCGACACGGCGCCAACCCCTACGGTGATGAGCCCTTGCAGCCACGCGGCTTGCGGCATCGGCAGAAATAAACACACCCCACTTGGATTCCGGCAACTCGCTAAGTAGTTTTGTGGGCTTATGTTTACGGCCCTGTCGGCAACGCCCTCGAAAAGGACCTGACGGACGCTATGGCTACTCGCATTCGACTGCGGCGCGTGGGACGGAAGGGGCAGAGCTACTTCCGGATCGTCGTCGCGGACTCGCGGTCTCCCCGGGACGGCCGGTTCGTCGCGACGCTCGGGAACTACAACCCGCGCACCAATCCGGCGCGCATCCAGGTCGACGCGGAACAGACGCGCGCCTGGCTCGAGAAGGGCGCGCTGCCGACCGACACGGTGCGCTCGCTGCTGAAGCAGGCGGGCGTGCTGGGCCAACGGCCCGCCTAGTCGGGCGGCTCCGCAAGCCGCACGGTCAACAGGGGGAGGTCGCGGTCATCCCTCTGGTGGAGAACCCGGGCACCGTGTTCGTGCCGAAGGCCCGGTTGTACGTGGTGAACGCGGAGCGGCAGGTGGTAGCGGGGCCGCTGGTGGTGGCGCGGCGGCGCGCCTACCACCGCGAGTGGCTGCTCGGGTTCCTGGGCGTCACGTCGCGCGCCGTGGTGGAGCCGTGGCGCGATCATTTCGTCGCGGTGGAAGAGGCCGATGCTGACGATTAACGTCGTGACGCTCTTCCCGGAGGTGTTCCCGGCGCCGCTCGCGGCGAGCATCGTGGGGCGCGCGGCCGAGCAGGGGCTGGTGCGCTACCGGGTCGTGCAGCTGCGCGACTACACGCACGACCGGCACAAGACGGTGGACGACTATCCCTACGGCGGGGGCGCGGGGATGGTCCTCAAGCCCGAGCCGTTTTTCGAAGCGGTGGAGGACCTGCGCGCGGGGCCGCCGATCGTGCTGCTCTCGGCGCGCGGTCGGCCCTTCGGGCACCGCGACGCGGTGCGGTTCGCGGTGGGCCGGGAGTTGACGCTCTTGTGCGGCCACTACAAGGACGTGGATCAGCGGGTGGCGGACGGGTTGGGGGCGGAGGAGCTGTCGCTCGGCGATTTCGTGCTGTCCGGGGGCGAGCCGGCGGCGCTGTGCGTGATCGACGCGGTCGTGCGGCTGCTGCCGGGCGCGCTCGGGGACCACGAGTCGGCCGCCACGGACTCGCACTACGACGGGTTGCTCGCCCCGCCGAGCTACACGCGCCCGCCGAGCTATCGCGGATTGGACGTGCCGGCGGTATTGTTGAGCGGCGATCACGCGCAGATCGCGACGTGGCGCGCGGCGGCGGCCGAGCGGTTGACGCGCGAGCGGCGGCCCGATCTTTGGGCGCGATTTCAGGAACGAGGATGAGGGTATGGACCGACTGAGGGCGATCGAGCGGGAAGGCTTGAAGACCAACCTTCCCGCCTTCGATCCGGGCGACACCGTGCGCGTGATGGTGCGGGTGCGCGAGGGCGACAAGGAGCGGCTGCAGGCGTTCGAGGGCGTGTGCATCGCTCGACGGGGTGCCGGCATCAACGCGACCTTCACGGTGCGCAAGATCTCCGCTGGCGTCGGCGTGGAGCGCATCTTCCCGTCGCACTCGCCGTCCATCGCGGAGATCGAGCTGGTCCGCAAGGGGCGAGTGCGCCGCGCCAAGCTCTACTTCCTGCGGCGCCTCGCCGGCAAGGCGGCGCGCATCCGGGAGAAGCGTGGGTTGACGGTCCCCGAGACGGTGGAGAAGCAAGAGGCGTGAGAGGCCCCCGCCCCACGCTGGAGCGCGAGATCGCGTTCTGGGAGGCGCGGGGTGGAGGAGAAGGACTCGTCGCCGGTCTCGACGAAGCAGGCCGCGGTCCACTGGCCGGTCCGGTGGTGGCCGCGGCCGTCGTGTTTCCGCCGTTCTGCAAGATCATCCGCGGCCTGCGTGATTCCAAGATGCTGTCGGCCCCGAAGCGGGCGCGGCTGGCGGCCGTCGTCCGCGCGCGGGCGCTCGCCGTCGCCGTGGGCGCCGCGAGCGTGCGCGAGATCGACCGGCTGAACATCCGGCGCGCGAGCATCCTCGCGATGCGGCGCGCCCTGGCGCGGCTGGCCGTCCAGCCGGCGCACGTACTGGTGGACGGGCTGCCGGCTCCCGAGCTGGGGTGCCCGCACGAGGCGATCGTGGACGGCGACGTGCACTGCCACTCGATCGCCGCCGCCTCCGTGGTGGCGAAGACCGTGCGCGACTATCTGATGGAGCTGCTGGGACGGCGCCACCCGACCTACGGCTGGGCGAGCAACAAGGGCTACGGTACGCCGGAGCACCTCGCCGCGTTGGCGGCGTTCGGCTTCACGTGGCACCACCGCCGCAGCTTCGCGCCGGTGGTGCAGCTCGAGCTCATCGCGCCGCCCGTTTCAATCCCTTTCGGAACTCCTCCAGCGGCCGCGTATTCAGGATATCGCGCGCCTCCAGTCCCGCCCGCCGCGCCAGATCCACCGCGTACTTCATGAACACCAGGTTGTTCGGCTGGTGGCTGTCGGTCGAGAGCACGAAGCGGACGCCCTGCCGCTGCGCCGCGGCCGCGAGCGTGTCGGGCAGATCCATCCGTTCGGGGTGGCCGTTGAGCTCCAGCAGGCACCCGGCGCCCGCGCAGGCGCGGCACAGCGCGTCGAAGTCGAGGGGATAAGGCTCGCGCTTGCCGAGCAGGCGGCCGGTGGGGTGGCCGATGGCGTCGATCCAGCGGTGCTCTGCCGCGCCCACCAGCCGGCGCGTCAGCTCCTCTTTCGACTGGTTCGTGCCGTAGTGGATTGTGGCGACGACGTAGTCCGCCTCGGCGAGCACGTCGTCGGGCAGGTCGAGCTTGCCGGTCTCGAGGATGTCGAGCTCGATGCTCTTCAGGATGGTGAACCGCCCCCCCCTGCCCCCCGGGTTCGCGCCGTTGCGTTCGTCGATCCCCCGCCACTGCTCCCGTAACCGCTTCGCGTCGAGGCCATGCGCCATCGTGACGCGCTTCGAGTGGTCGGTGATGGCGATGTATTGATAGCCGAGCGCCCGGGCCGCGTGGGCCATCTCGTCGATCGTCGCCTGCCCGTCGGTGGCGTTGGTGTGCATCTGGAGATCGCCGCGGATGTCGTCGAGCTCGACCAGCTGGGGTAAGCGGTGCTCGCGCGCCAGGGCGATCTCCCCGCGCGCCTCCCGCAGCTCCGGCGGCATCAGGTCGAGGCCGAGCTTGGCGTAGATCTCCGCCTCGGTCTTACCGGCCACGCGCCGCGTGCCCTTGAACAGGCCGTACTCGTTCAGCTTGTAGCTCTGTTCCTGGGCGATGGTGCGGAGCTCGATGTTGTGCGCCTTGGAACCGGTGAAGTACAACAGGGCGGCGCCGTAGGCCGCCGGCTCGACGGCGCGCAGGTCCACCTGCAGCCCGCCGCGGAGCTTCACCGTCGCGCGCGTCTCGCCCTGAGAGAGGACCTTCGCGACTTCGGGATACCGAACGAACCGGTCCATCACCTTCGCGCTGTCGTCGCTGGTCACCAGCACATCCAGGTCTCCGATCGTCTCGCGCCGCCGGCGGTAGCTCCCCGCCACTGCGATCTCGTGCACCGCGCCGCCCGCCTTCAGGTACTCGACGAGCGCGTTGGCCTGCGTCTCGGCCTCGTTCAGGAGCAGCCGGTGCTCGGTCACCTGGGCCTGGCCCAGTCCGGCGCGGATCTTCTCCTCCATCTTGGCGCCGAAGCCTTTGAGCTTCCGCACGCGGCCGGCGTCGAGCAGCAGGTCGAGCAGGCCCGCGGGGAGCTTGGCGGCGAGCTGGCGGTGGAGTTTCAGCGCGCCCGTGCCGACGATCTCGGCGATCTTCTCGGCCAGGTCCTCGCCGATCCCGGGGATCTCGGTCAGGTCTTTCGTGCCCGCCCGGACCAGGTCGGCGAGGGACTCGGGGAAGTCCCGAATCGTGCGGGCGGCGTTGCGGTAGGCGCGCACCCGGAACGGGTTGGCGTCCTGGATCTCGAGGAGGTCGGCGACCTCGTCGAACAGCCGGGCGATGTCGGGGTTTTGCATAGGCGGTTAGCCGGTTAGGCGGTTAGTCGGTTAGCCGTCCCAAACTAACCGTCTAACCGTCTAACCGCCTAACCGTCTCCTTGCGGTCCCCCTGTTCCCGTGGCAATTTCGCTCGCCCTTGTAAGACCGCCTCCTGGAGAGCTTCGACCCATGACGTGCGGCTTTCGTATGCACGCGCGCCGAGCCCTCATGCTCGCTGGCGCGGCGCTCGCGCTACGCGGCGCTGCTGCGCCGCTCGCGGCGCAATCCCAGGCCACCACCGGCATCATCCGCGGCGTCGTCTCCGACCCCACCGGCTCGCCTGTCGCTAACGCCCAGGTCTTCCTGCATGAGACGCAGACCAACTTCACGCGCACCCTGACGACGGACGCGGCGGGCAACTTCACGGGCACGCTACTTCCCCTCGGCACATACGAGGCGACGGCGCGTGCCGTAGGCTTCGCCGAGTCGAAGCGAACGGGGATCCCACTAGGAGTCGGCGAAACGGTAGACCTGCGGTTGCAGCTGGCGGCGGTGACCCTAGCTCCGGTCACTGTCGAGGCGACGCGGCCAGTGGTGGAGGTGACCAAGGCCGAGGCGTCGACACCGCTCGCGGCGCAGGTGGTGTCGGGTCTGCCCAACAACGGTCGGAACTTCATCAACCTGACGCTGCTGACGCCGAACGTCGCGATCGTTCAGGGGCCGGACGGCGACGAGCTGACGGTGGCGGGTCAGCGCGGCATCCACAACAACGTGTCTGTTGACGGGGCGGACTTCAACAACTCCTTCTTCGGCGAGCAGCGCGGCGGCCAGCGGCCGGCGTTCACGTTCAACCTTGACGCCGTGCAGGAGGTCGTCGTGGTCGAGGGCCCGGCGAACGCCGAATTCGGGCGCGCCTCCGCCGGATTCGTGAACGTGATCACGAAGTCGGGCACGAATGAGACCAAAGGGTCGCTTCACTACTTCGGCAAGTTCGACGCCGTCTCTGGCTCGCCGGAGCACACCTTCCCGTCCGTCGCTATCCCGAGCTCGCGAACGACTTTGGCTCGATTTCCCGCACCAACGATGCGCGGGCGGCGCTCGCCAAGTTCGACTTCCGTCTTTCGGACCGGCACAACCTGTCGCTCAAGTACAACTACACGTGGTCCGAGCAGAAGAACGGCACGTTCGACGTCGACACGTGGGGTGCGAGTGCGAACGGCCTGGAAAAGGACCGGTCCCATGCTGTGAACGGCAGCCTCGTGTCCTTCCTCTCGTCCCGCACGTCGAACGAGTTTCGGTTCCAGTACGCGCGTGAGGACAGGCCGCGCCCCTACACGGGTCCGAACAATCACCTGGGCGATACGACCGGCGTCTCGTCGATTTTCGGGGCGGCCGTGCCGTTCCACGACACGGACGTGGATACCACACACGCGTTCCGATTCGGCCTGCCGTTCTTCCTGCCGATTCGGGACGACCACGACACCCGGATCCAGGTGCTCGATAACGTGTCGATCGCGCGCGGTAACCACCTCATCAAGTTCGGCGGGGAGTGGAACCGCACCGCCACCACGCAAGTGTTCGTCGGCTTCGCCGGCGGGCGCATCGCATTCAACAGCGTGTACGGCTTCGAGCAGTTCGTGGACAGCGGCTCGCACTGGGTCCAGTGCGCCGACGGAACGCACGGCGTGTATCCCACCACAACCACGTGCGCCGGGAGCTCGATCGTCGGCCCGGTGAACTTGTACCTGCAGCAGTCAGGCGTCGGCTCGACGACGGTGGAACAAGCGGGCACGCAGACGATTACCCAGAACGAGTTCGCGTTGTATCTGCAGGACACCTGGAAGCCATCCGCCAAGCTCACGTTGAACTACGGCCTGCGGTGGGAAGCGCAGATCGAGCCCGACCCGATCACGCCGCCGTCGCAGGTGTTCTTCGCGCCCTGGATCGACTCGACCGTAACGAATGCCAAAGGCCGATTCACGTTTCCTTCGGACGGCACGATCCCGTCTGACAAGAAGATGTGGCAGCCGCGGCTGGGGATCGCGTGGGACCCGAACGCCGACGGGAGGCAGGTCCTCCGCCTCAGCGCCGGGCTCAACTACGCCCGGATTCCAGCGCTGAACCTCGCGAGCGTTCGCAGCACGAACGGCTCGCTCGGCCAGACGCTGTTCGGTTCGAGTGCCACGGTCGGGTTCCTGCCGCCCCCCGCGTTCGACAGCCTGCTGCCGCTCTCCACTGGTACGCCGTTCCAGCCGACGGTGTACGTCGTGGACCGCAACTTCCAGAACCCGCGAACCTTGAACCTCACGGTAGGCTACGAGCGCCAGGTCGCCGGCGACCTGGCAGCGTTCGTCAGTTACCACCACGCGCGCACCGACCATTTGACGCGCTTCATCAACCGCAACGACCCGATCTTCGGCAGCCCCTTCGGTTCGGGGCCAACGGCGATCGGCACACTGTTTACTGTCGAGAGCAGCGCCAGGTCCCGTTATAACGGGGTGACGGTCGGCCTCAGGCGCGTCCTCGACCCGAACCTGCAGTTCAACGTCAACTACACGCTCTCTTTCGACAAGTCGGACGACGACAATGAGCGCGACCCCTTCACGTTCCGCTACGCACAGGTCGACTCGCTCAACAAGGAGTACAACTGGAGCGACCGAGACCAGCGGCACCGCTTCAACGGGTGGGCGCTCGCCAAAGTGTTCGGATTCTACCTGAACAACCGCGTGAGCTATTACTCGGCGCAGCCGGCATCGGAGACGTGCGTCGGTAACCAGCCGAGCGGCATGCGGGCGACGAGCCCGGCGCAGCGCGTCTGCGCCGACGGCCACATCCTGCTGCGCAACACCATCCGTAAGGACAACGCCTATTTCTCATGGGATATTCGGGTCTCCCGGCCATTCGCGGCAGGACCTCGCGGTCAGCTCGAAGCCTTGGTCGAGATCTTCAACATTACGAACGCCGACAACTTCAAAGACCCGGCAGCAGGCACAAACTACCTGAACTTCGACGGCACGATCCGCTCGGGGCTGGGCGACCCGCGGCAGCTGCAGGCGGGCGTGAGGTGGGTCTTCTAGAAGCAAGACGGGGGAGGACGGGGAAAGACGGGGAAGGCGCAGCGCCGACCCGTTCCCCGTCTTCCCCCGTCCTTCCCCGTCTCGAGCGGAACTCCGCTTCGCGCCACCCGTGCGGCGCGAAGAACGCCGTGCCCTCGGCGGGCGCGAACTGGAACGGGGCGTTGCCCGCCGCCACCGCGCGGCCCCACGTCTTTTCCAGCATCTTGAGCAGCCGCGGCGACGCGATGTCCAACAGCCACCAGCGGAACGACGGCGGGGCGGCGAGATCGTCGGCGAGCGCGGCTACCTGCTCGCGCGTCAGGTAGATCAGCAGGCCCTCGGTTACGACCAGCACCGGGTGTCCCGCGCTGCTGATCTGGGCGAACAGCGCCCGGCGCCGCGCGACGTCGGTGAGATCGGCCCCCACCTGCTCGAGCATGCACACCGGGCGCTCCACGGCGAGCTGGGAGTGGCAACCGATAGGGCCGCGCGTCGAGGCCCGCGGCCAGGTTGAGCACCGTCGTGACGCCGTCTCGGTCGATCGCCCGCAGGATGAGCTCGTCCATCACGGCGGTGCGGACGATCATCGGCCAGGCCCACTCGCGACCGCGCTTCATCCCGGCCAGGATGCGCTCCGCACGCTCGCCCGCGAGCCGGCGCGCGTACGGGTCGCGAAACAGGGCGTCGCGCCGGTCGGACTCCATCGCGCGATACAACGCGACCCAGCGGGCGGTGTCCGAGACGTGCTGGATGCCGTCAGTCATGGCTGGCAAAGGTAACCCAAGGGCGGCAAAGGCGCCTTATCTTTTCTCTCGTGGCGCAGCCCGCGATCAACCTGTCGCTCATCGTCCCCGTGCGGAATGGCGCCGACCGTCTGCCGGTGCACCTCGCGGCGCTCCGCGAGTTCCTCTGCGCTGAGACGCGGCCGGCGGAGCTGATCCTCGTCGACGATCACAGCGAGCCGGTGACGGCGGGGCTGCTCGCGGACTGCGCCGGCTCGACCGCCGGGGTGCGCCTGCTGCGCAATGAGGTGAATCGGGGCAAAGGCTTCTCGATCGCTCGCGGGATGGAGGTGGCGCGCGGGGCGTACCGGGTGTTCACGGACGCGGACCTCGCGTACCCGGTGGCCGAGATCGCCAAGATCGTGCATCACCTCGAGGGCGGGAGCGACGTGGCGATCGCGTGCCGCGTGCTCCCCGAGTCGCGTTATCTCATGAGCCCGTCGTTCTTCCACTACCTCTACACCCGCCACGTGATGAGCCGGATGTTCAATCGGGTCGTCCGGCTCGGGCTCCTGCCCGGCATCCTCGATACCCAGGCCGGGCTCAAGGGGTTCAGTGCGCCCGCGGCCGGACTGGTGTTCCCGAGGCTCACGATCCAGGGCTTCGGCTTCGACGTGGAGGCGCTCTACATCGCGCGCAAACACGGCCTCAGGGTGAAGCAGGTGGCGGTGCATTACCGCTACGAAGACGAGCCGAGCACGGTGCGGTTCGCGGCCGACGCGGCCGGGATGCTCCGCGACCTGGTGAAGATCCGCTGGAATGACTGGCGGGGGCGCTACGCCTGACGAACGCCGCCTCGTCGTAAACGCCGATGATTTCGGCTTCTCGGCGGGCGTGAATCGCGGCATTCTCGAGGCGCATGCGGCGGGGGTGGTGTCGTCCGTCTCGGTGCTCGTCAACACTCCCGGATGGCCCGACGCGCGCGATTGGTTACGGGCGATGGGTGGGGCCCTGGGGGTTGGCTTACACCTGAACCTGACGTCCGGGGCGCCGCTGACCACGGCGCCCAGCCTGACGAGTCCCCGCACCGGTCGCTTCCACTCCCTCACGGCGCTCGTCGCTCGCGCGCTCACCGGCCGGCTCGACCCCGCACACGTCGCGGCGGAATGCGC
>WNGL01001899.1_pt1 | contig 25522 bp, 26 predicted proteins | sample 5400591 | NCBI WGS metagenome assembly WNGL01 (sample SAMN13153377, study PRJNA577476) | soil metagenome | isolation source: 80 cm soil or saprolite under Garry oak tree replicate 1 | place: USA:California | collected 2016-06-15 | reverse complement strand
AACACCCGGAAGCTCTCCCGACATCCGCGAGGACTCCGTGAAGCTCGTCCCCGACGGGCCGGAGCTGATCGAGCCGCTGGAGGAGTAGGGCCGGGGTGGAAATCCCGGGATTTGCCCCCACTTGGTCTATTCCGATAGAGGCGCTTCGAGGGAAACAGCGGGTTCACCGGTCCTTACCGGGAGATCGTCGAAGCCGTGCCCGACGCGCTGGTCGCGCACGTGCAGCTCTCGCGCCTGCTGTCGGATTTCGGCGCGGCCGGCCGGGCCGCATAAAAAACGGCCGAGGCTTTCACCCCGGCCGTTCAAGTTACGGCCCTACTCATCGGATCTTCACCAGATCCTTCAGCACCGCGTCCAAGCCGCCGAACACCGAGATCTTGTCGATCTTCTCGGTAACCTTTTCCAGAGTCTCCAGCTCCTTCAGTCGCAGCGCGGTCGGGTTGTCTTCCATCACCCGCGCGGTGTTCAGCAGCGAGCGGGTAGCAGCGGTTTCTTCACGGCGGCGAATGACGTTCGCCAGCGCGACCTTTTCCGCTTCCACCACCTTGGCGAGGATCACCTTCATCTCGCCCGGCAGAATGATGTCCTTCACGCCGACCGACTCGACCTCGAGGCCGAAGTCCGCCACGCGGCGCTTGATGTGCTCGGCGACCCCCTGGTCGATCGCCACCTTGTTCTCCAGCAGCTCGTCCAGGGTGCGGGTGCCCACCGCGGCGCGCAGGCCGAACTGGAGCTCCTTGTACAGGTAGTCCACCGGCTTGGCCTGCTTGGCGAAGGCCGCGCGCACGTCGGTCACGCGGTAGCCCGCGTTCAGGTTCACGCGCAGCGGCACCTTGTCGCGGGCCAAAATTTCCTGGCCCGCCACTTCGATCACCTGCATGCGCAGATCGACGTTCTCGACGCGCAGCTCGCGAACGAACTTCCAGAAGTAGTGCATGCCCGCTTCCAGAACCTTCACCAGCTTGCCGTCGACGTACAGAACGCCCGCGTGGTACTGCGGCACCTGCGCCGCGAACACGCCTTCGGCGCCCGCGACCTTCACCGCGCCGCGCACGAGGCCCGCGACGATTTCCGGCACGAGCTTCGCGCCGACCTCGAAGTCGTTCGCGATGTCGATGCGCTCGAAGCGCAGGTCGATGTAGCCCTTCCAGTACAGGCGGCGGGTGTTCGGCGCCAGCACTTCGGCGAGCACGCCGTTCTCGTAGCGCAGGCCGACCTCGGCCGCGCCGAGCGCCACGACGTGGAACTCGCGCTCGACGATCGCCGGCTCGGCCTTCACCAGGAAGTCCGCCAGCCGGTGCTCGAAGCGCGTTGCGGCGAGCGCGAACTTCTCCGCGGTCAGCCGGCGCAGCGGGTCGAAGCGCAGATGCTCGCCCGGGCCCAGCACGTCGACGAAGTCGCCCCGGTCGAACAGCAGCGCGCGTTCGTCCTTCTTCACATGAAACTTGCGAAACAGAAACATTTTTCTTCTCCTTTCATCTACGACAACATCAAAAAAAGGACCCGGCCTCCCGGCCGCCCGGCGGGCGCCGCCGCGTGCGCGAGGGAAGGCGGCCGCGCCTTGCGCCTCTCCACGCCCCGATGCCCTGGGGCGCGTCGAGCTGCGCTCGGCTGTTGCCGCTTCGCCCGCGTACGCCGCACGGCGCACTCGGCCCGACGGCCGGTGCGCGCGCGACGTTGCTCTGCCGCGCGCGCTGAAGCCGGCCCCGGTACTGCGTTAATGGCATGTGCAACGCCATTGCTTGGAGCGGGAATCGAACCCGCGACACATCGGTTCATAGCCGATTGCTCTACCCGTCTGAGCTATCCTTGGTGACGGATATGGGAATCGAACCCATGACCTCGGTCTGTCCGGACCGCGCTCTACCTCTGAGCTAATCCGTCCAACATCCGCCGCTCCCGCGCCGCGGTACACGCCCAGCCAATGTTTCAGGCCGAGCGCGCCAGGGAGGACTCACGAGCCTCGCCCGCTGCTGTATTCGCGTTCACGACGAATTCTTTTCAGGGATGTGGCTGAAATGGGGTGATCTGCCGGACTCGAACCGACACCTGCAGATTCACAATCCGCCGTGCTGCCTTTACACCAAGATCACCGTCGAACTGGCTGTCCAGGCAGGCCTCGAACCTGCGCCTGCCGCGTTAACAGCGCGCCGCTCTCCCGATTGAGCTACTGGACAAATGACCGGTACCGGCCCACGGAATTGAACCGCGGTCTTCCGCTTATCGGGCGGGTGCTCTGCCTCTGAGCTAGACCGGCGAAGTTGGCAGGGGCGCCTGGATTCGAACCAGGGACATCCGACTTCAGAGGCCGGCGTTCTCCCGCTGAACTACGCCCCGACTGCAATGGCGCTTCCCCTCCGTTACGATCGGAGCTCTCCGGTTCTTCAGACCGGCGCTGTCACCAGATCAGCTAGAGAAGCAATGTTGGTGCCCCCGGCCTCGATTCGAACGGGCGCGCTCCTGATTACTAGACAGGTGCTCTGCCAACTGAGCTACGCGGGGCATGGTGGTTCCGCTTCGATTCGAACGAAGGATTTCCGGGTTATGAGCCCGGCGCTTTGGCCCTCTAAGCTACGGAACCTGGTACTCGGTGGTGGTACTGATCCACCGACCTCCTGTTTGTAGGACAGGCGCTCTTCCATTGAGCTAACCGAGCGTGGTCGGCGCGGCAGGACTCGAACCTGCGGCTTTCTGATTAAGAGTCAGCTACTCTTCCTGTTGAGTTACGCGCCGTGAAAAAAGATGGCGACGCTGGCGGGAGTCGAACCCGCGGCTTCCTGCTCGACAGGCAGGCACTCCGGCCCCTGAGTTACAGCGTCGTTTGAAAATGGCACCCCCGGAAGGATTCGAACCCTCGGCCTCGACGTTCGTAGCGTCTTGCTCATCCGCTGAGCTACGGGGGCATGGTCTCGCCGGCAGGATTCGAACCTGCGGTCTCGTCGTCCCGAACGACGCGCGCCGGCCGCTGCGCTACGGCGAGTGTGAAATGGTGGAGACGATGGGACTCAAACCCATATCATTCGATTGCAAGGCGAATGCTCTGTCCGTTGAGCTACATCCCCGTGGCGTTCCCGGCCGGAATTGAACCGGCATTCGCGGCTTGAAAGGCCGCTGTCCTCACCGTTAGACGACGGAAACGAATGGGGCAGCCAGCGAGCCTCGAACTCGCGCCTCGACGCTGGCAACGTCGCGCTCTTCCCGTTGAGCTATGCCTGCCCTGCACTTGCCACATCCCAAGTTGTAAAAGAACGGTCCGCTTGTTCCGGTCGCATTGCCGGAGCGGCGGAAGCGCCTTCGCTTCCGTAAAAAAATCTGGTACCCCACCCGGGATTCGAACCCGGAACTTCATGTTTCTGAGACATGCGCGTATGCCGATTCCGCCAGCGGGGCAAACAAAAACCCGGGGACCTTGCGGTGCAACCCGGGCTTTGGAAGAAAGCAGACGGGATTTCGCCGCTAGCCGTCTCCTTCGGTCCCGGTGGCACGCGCGAGGGCATGGCCGAACGCGCGCGACAGCGCGTCCTGCGCGATGCCTTTCGGCTCTCGGCCTGTCCCTGGTTGCAATGTCCTGTAAAGCATTTCAATCCTCATCTTTGTTGCTAGTCCTACGCTAACGCCGTCATTCGCGCGGCGTTGACATCGAAAACAAAAAGCCCGGAGCGCTTTCGCGGTCCGGGCTCGCGGAGATTCGCCAGCTTGCGCTAGCAGTCTCCCGGACCCGATCGCGCGCGGTCCCCACCGAATTTCCGGTGATACGACACTGGGCGCTCGCTGCATTGAAGCAGCCCCGCGGCCCGCGTTACGTTCGATATAAGTCGTTTTTGCATAATCCCTCGATGCGAACGGCGCGCATTGCGCCCGTGCAAATATTGGATGTCAAGCATATTGACGAAAGGCGGCTCCTGTACTGATAAGATAAGAACAGGTCATCGAAGAAGAAGGAGGAGCGCATGGCTGCGATTCCGATCCTGGTCATTGCCGTCGCGCAGGGGTGGCTGCTGTACGGCCTGCACTATTCTCTTGAGCACAGGACCTGGCCGGCGACCGACACCAGTTGGCTCTTCGCGTTTTACGCGATCGCGCTTTTCGTTCCGGTCGCCCTGGAGATCTTCGCCGCCCGGCTGCGCCAGCGGCTCACGTGGGCGCTGGCGGGCGCAATCGCGGCGTTCGCCGGGGCCTTGAGCGCGTATACCGGCTGGGTCATCGACGCGCCGAATGCCTACCGATTTAATTTCCCCGTGCTGTTCGCTCTCGGCGGCGCGCTGTTCGTCGCCTGGTTCATCGCGCTTCCCTTCGCGCAGGCCTGGGCGCGGCGCGGAACGTGGAGGGTTTCGTATCCCGACCTGTTCGAGTTCTCCTGGCAGAACGCGCTCCTTCTCGCCGAAGCAGGCCTGTTCACCGGCGTTTTCTGGCTGCTGCTCATCCTGTGGGGCGCGCTGTTCAAGGTCGTCAACATCGGGTTTTTCTCGGAGCTCTTCGGAAAGCCGGCGTTCTTCTATCCGATCACCTCGATCGCCTTCGGCTACGCCATCTACCTGATCGAGTCGCACGAGAAGATCGTGGTGACGCTGCGCCGGCACCTCCTCGGCGTTTTCGGCTGGCTCCTGCCGCTGGTGGCGCTCATCGCCGTGCTGTTCCTGCTCGTGCTTCCATTCACGGGACTGCAGCCGCTGTGGAAGACCGGCCACGCGAGCACGCTCATGCTGTGGCTCCAGTTCGTGTTCATCCATTTCCTGAATTCCGCGTACGAGGACGGGCAGAGCGAGCCGCGTTATCCGGCGTGGCTCAAGCAGGCCGCGCGCCTCGCCGTCTTCGCGCTGCCGATCTACGCGGCGCTGTGCGCGTACTCGCTCGGACTGCGCGTGGAGCAGCACGGCTGGACGGTGGCGCGGGTATGGGCCGCCATCGCCACGTTCATCGCTGCGCTCTACGGAATCGGATACGCGGCGGCGGCGCTGCGCCGTTCGCCCTGGATGGGGCGCATGGCGTCGGTCAACGTCGGCATGGCCGCCGTGGTCGCGGGCGTTCTGCTGCTGGCGACCAGCCCGATCCTCGATCCCAAGCGGATCTCCGCGGCCAGCCAGGCGGAGCGCCTGCGCGCGGGCAGCGTCTCCGCGGACAAATTCGATTACGACTATCTTCGATTCGACCTGGGGCGCTACGGCAAAAACGTACTTGCGGAGCTGTCCAAGGATTCGAACAAGGAGATCGCGCAGCTCGCATCCGCTTCGCTGGCGAAGACGAGGAAATACGGCCAGCCGGGCGTGCCGCGGGAGCTGCTCGCGTCGCGCATCGAGTTGTTTCCTGCCGGCGCGGCACTCGATCCGGCGTTCATCAAGTACCTGGAGGACGCGGTAACAGCCCAGCAATGGGAACATCCGTCCTGCCTGTCTCAGGCGAATCAGCGGGCCTGCCTCATGGTTGCGCTGGACCTGAATGGAGACGGGCAGCCGGAGATCCTGACATTCAACACTCATCCGCAGACCGTGTACAGCAAGGTCGACGGCCAGTGGAAGAAGATCGGCATCCTCGTGAGTAGGGGCGCAAGACCGGAGAGGATCGGCGCCCTGATCCGGCAATCGAGCATCAAGGTCGAGCCGACGCCATGGCGCGATGTCAGCGTCGGCGAGGTGCGCTTTACCCTGCAAAGGACGCCTTGATGGTCGTAGCGCCCCGAGCCGGGTGGAAATCCCGCGATTCGCCCCCATCTGTTTTGTTCCGATAAACTGGAACGCCATGACCAAGACCGACATCACCAAGCTCGACAAGCTGCGGCGCGCGCTGCTGCAGCTCCACAAGGAGCTGCTCGACGCGCAGCGCATCCGCTACGAGCGCGAGAACGGACGCGTCGAATCCCGGGGCGAGCTGCTTGCGCTCGTGCTCGAGGATGCGTCTTTCGAATGGTTGCGCGTGCTGTCGGCGCTGATCGCGCGGCTCGACGAGCTCGCCGAGGCGGACAATGTGGACGATAAAAACGGGGACGTGCGTGCGGAGTTGCGCGGGGTGATCGAGAGGCTGCGCACGCTGGTGCGCTTCGAGGGAAACGACGGCTTCACCGGTCCCTACCGGGAGATCGTCGAAGCCGTGCCCGACGCGCTGGTCGCGCACGTGCAGCTCTCGCGCCTGCTTAACGACCCGGGTGGCCGGGTGTAGGATACGCGTGACGCTCAGCCGCGAGCGATCGGATACCCACAAGCGGCGATCGATTCAGGGAGGCATCGTGAACTCATCCAGTCGCATTGCCGCGGTCGCGGGTCTGTCCTGCGCGATCGCCGGATTCGCTACCGCAGCCGAACCGGACCGGTACGAGAATCCCTGGTCCCACTGGTACATCGGCAGCGGCATCGGGCCGGGATTCGGCGCGAAATACAAGCTGAACGGTCAGACGATCACTTTCGACGACCGCCTGCAGGGTGCGACCGACAAGTCCTCGCTCCTCGCGCTGAACATCGTCAATGCGGGAATCGCCCTCAGCCCGAACCTCCTGTTCGGGTTCAGCGGGTCGGCGGTCGCGCAGTCCGGCAAGATCGCGGGCAACGACACGCAGCTGCAGATCAACAACTACTTTGCCGCGCTCACCTGGTTCCCCGCCGAAAAAGGCTTCTTCGTGCGCGGCGGCGCCGGGCTCTCGAATATCTTTATCGACACGGGCACGAGCAGCGACACCGTCCACGGATTCGGAATCCTCGTCGGAGCGGGGTACGCCCTGCCGGTCGCCCGCCGCCACAACATCACCTTCACCGTCGACTACAGCCGCCAGTCCTACAGCGGCTCGAGCACCAAGCCCGACAATTCGCAGTTCGCCGGCGCGTACCTGGGATACATGTACCGGCGCTGACGCCGCCCTCGTCAGGCGGAAGCTCCGGCGCTGCGGAGATCATCGGGCGCCGGCTGCGTGTCGGCGGCGGAGCTCAGCTGCGCGCGCCGCGAGGCCATGAAGGCCGCGCGCTCGCCCACCGCCTTCAACAGCGCGGCGCCGAATTTCGGGCTCCTCTTCACCAGATGCAGGAACATGTGGCGGCTCATCGCGAGGAGCGCGCACTCGGTTTCCGCGACGGCGGTGGCGAGCCGCGGCGTGCGCTCGACGAGAGACATTTCGCCGAATATGCCGCCGGTGCCGACTTTCTCGACGAGCGAATCGCCGATGCGGATCGCGACGCGGCCTTCGAGCACGATAAAGAGCGCCACGCCCCGCTGCCCTTCTCTGATGATGATCCTTCCGGCCTCGTAGCGGAAACGCGCCGCGGGGCCGAGCATCTGCGCGAGATCGGCGAGCAGCTGCGCGTCGAGCGCGGCGGCCTCCCTCCACCCGGCGTCCGCCGCAGCCGGCGCGCCGAGGCTCGCGATCGTGTCGCGCAGGCGGCCTATCATGATGCTCATCAGCATGAGCGCGAACCCCGGGTTCCTGCCGAGCGCCGCGCGAAACTGCTTGTCGTCCAGGCCCACCACCCGGCAGTCGCTCTTCGCCACCGCCGACGCGCTGCGCGGCATCTGGCCCATCGAGGCCATCTCGCCGAAAATCTCGCCGACCCGGATGGTGGCGATGAGCTCGTCTTTGGCGAGAACGCCGACTTCCCCCTCCAGAAGCAGATAGATCCGGTTGGGCATGAGGAGCAAAGGCATGCCCTTGCGGTTTTCGGAGAAGATGGTCGTGCCCTTCGCGATGCGCTGCGGCTTGCCCGCGAACTGGAAAAAATCCAGCGCGACGGCGGGATCGTAGAGCGAAGCGCTCTCGGAATTGCGGGGACTCGTCGGTTCCAAATTCTCTCCTCCCGGGGATCGGACCAGCGCGCGATTATGCCCGTGGTCCGAGGGCGGGAGAGAGAGAATGAAGCCGCGGAGCGGTCATATTGCATACTTCGCTCCGCGTTTGCGGGCGGAGACGGCCGCTTCCGCTAGCGGCGCTCGTCGTGCCGCACCACGACGATGCGCGGCGGGCCGAACACGAGGGCGCTGGCCGCCCAGGAGACGAGCGCGTAGACGATCGCGCCGAAGAACGCCGACCAGAATCCCTCGACCGAGAATCCCTTGACGAAGGACGCGACGAACCAGAAGAGCAGGCCGTTGATCACGAAGATGAACAATCCCAGCGTGAGGACGGTGGCGGGCAGGGTGAGCAGCACGACGAGCGGCCGGATCAGCGTGTTGACGAGCCCGAGCAGGGCCGCCGCGACGAGCGCGGTGGTGATGCTGTCCACCTGCACCGAGGGCACGAGGTAGGGGAGGGCGAGCAGCGCGAGCGCGTTGATCAGCCACACGATGAGGAGGTTGCGCGCCATAAGAACGCCAAGCATAGCGCAAGGGGACGGACGCCGTACTGATTCTCAACTGCGGCGCGGAGAAATCGGGCGCCTGCGGCGTTGAACTTTTTCCTCCAGCTGCGGCTCAATGCAGTACCTCATAACACCCGCTACACTTTCCTCCAGTCATGCTCTCCCTTGCCCACGCCGGACCCGCGATCGCTTCCGCCTTCCTCGCTTCGCTCGTCGAGGCGGTCGAGGCGCTCACCATCGTGCTCGCCGTGGGCACGGTGCGCGGCTGGCGGCCCGCGCTCGCAGGGACCTTGGCGGGGCTCGCCTTCCTCGCGCTGCTCGTGCTCGCTTTCGGCCCGCTGATCGCCCGCATGCCGATCCAGACCATGCAGCTCGCGGTCGGCGTGCTGCTGCTCCTTTTCGGAATGCGCTGGCTGAGGAAGGCGATCCTGCGCGCCGGCGGAGTGATCGCCCTGCGCGACGAGGCCGAGGCTTTCGCCGAGGAGAGCGCTGCGCTGCGCTCGGCGCATCCTCTGCGCGAGTGGGACGCGATCGCGCTCGTCACGGCGTTCAAGGCCGTGGTGCTCGAAGGGCTCGAGGTCGTCTTCATCGTGCTCGCGGTCGGCGCCGCCGGCGGCCTGCTCGTGCCGGCGAGCCTGGGCGCGCTCGCCGCCTGCGCGCTCGTGGTGGTCGTCGGCTGCGCGGTGCACCGGCCGCTCGCGAAGATCCCGGAAAACACGCTCAAGTTCGCGGTGGGCGTGCTGCTCTCCGCGTTCGGCGCGTTCTGGGTGGGCGAGGGCCTGGGGTTCCACTGGCCCGGGGATGATCTCGCGATCGCGGGAATCGCCGCGCTCTTTCTCGCCGCCGCGGCCGCCGCCGTGGTCCGGATCTCGCGGAGCGCCGCGCCGCTCGCGCGCGGGGGAAGCGCCGAATGAAATGGCTCGCCGCCGCCGCCCGGGAGGTCGCCGGCCTCTTCATCGAGGATGCGGGGTTCGCGCTCGGCATCCTCGCGTGGGTCGCGGCGGCCGCGTTCGTCGTGCGCGAGCTGCCCTTCGGCGATCCCTGGCGCGCGGCGATCCTCCTCGCCGGCTGCCTCGCGCTCCTCGTCGAGAGCGTCCTGCGCGCGGCGCGCAAGCGCGCCGGCTAGCCCGATCGCCGCATTTTTTGCGCGGAAAGCGGAAAAAAATGACAATGTCATCGATTACGGGTTGACACCTCCGCTCCCCCCGGAGAAAAATTTCCCCTCCCCCAGTCCGCCATTCGGCGAAGGAGGAGCGGCTGTGAAAAATCTCGTCATCGCGCTGCTGATACTCGCGCTCGCCGGTTTCTTCCTTTTCCGCGACGAATTCCCGCTCCCGGACGATTCGTCCTCCGCGGCCCGGGATCCCGGGCCGCGCGGCGGAGCCGCGGGCGCAGGCGCGCCCATCGCGGGGCTGACCAGGACCGAGCTCGCGCTCTTCAACGCGGGCAAGGATGAGTTCTCACAAGAAGAGGAAGTCGCCGACGGCCTGGGACCGACGATGAACCTCGACAGCTGCGCCGGCTGCCATCTGCAGCCGGCAGTCGGTGGAACCAGCCCTGCGGTGAATCCCCAGGTTGCATTCGCCACCTTGAACGGCGCGACCAACGCCGTTCCATCATTCATAACGCCGAAAGGGCCGGTGCGCGAGGCGAGGTTCGTGAAGAACGCCGATGGAACGCCGGACGGCGGAGTCCACGATCTGTTCACGATTGCCGGCCGGGCGGACGCGCCAGGATGCGTGCTAGCGCAGCCGGACTTCGAGCGCGAGCTCGCGCGCCGCAACGTGATCTTCCGCATTCCCACGCCGGTGTTCGGCGCAGGCTTGATCGAACAGATCCCGGACAAGGCGATCCTTGCGAACCAGGTCAAGGACGCGCCCAGGAAGAAAGAGCTCAAGATCTACGGCCGGCCCAATATCGTCCTGGCCGGCCATGCGATCTCCGGCCAGGCGAACAAGAATGGTAACGACGGCACGGTCGCGCGGTTTGGCTGGAAGGCCCAGAACAAATCGCTGCTGCTGTTCTCCGGCGAGGCATACAACGTGGAAATGGGGATCACCAACGAGCTGTTTCAGACCGAGCGCGATGAAACCCCGACCTGCCAGTTTGCGAAGCTTCCCAACAACGTCACCAAGACCGATGGCAAGACGCTCGTCGAGGGGATCAGCGACATCGAAAAGTTCGCCTTCTTCGCGCGCCTCCTGGCGGCGCCGGCGGCTTCGCCCGATACACCGGGAGGGGCTGAATCCATCGCCAGGGGCCGAAAGCTGTTCATCGATACCGGGTGCGCGCTCTGCCATACGCCCACGCTCAATACAGGCGATGCCGCCGTCGCCGCGTTGCGCAATCAGCCGGTGAATCTCTTCTCCGACCTCTTGGTCCACGACATGGGCCCGGGCCTGGCCGACGGGATCACCCAGGGACAGGCGGGCCCCAGGGAGTTTCGCACCGCTCCCCTGTGGGGACTGGGACAGCGGCTGTTCTTCCTGCACGACGGGCGAACGTCGGACTTGCGGGAGGCGATCCGGGCGCATCGCAGCGGGAGTTTCCTGACCTTCAACGCATCTGAAGCGAACGCGGTAGTCAGGAACTTCAATAGGCTCCAGGATGACCAGAAGCAGGACGTTCTCAACTTCCTGCGTTCGTTGTAGCGGAAAGCACGCTGCGCTTCAGTCGAAGGCGACGATCTCCACCCAGTTCGCGCCTTTGCCCGTCGGAACCTTCTGCAGCGGCCTGAGCGCTCCGCTCGCCTGCTCGATCGCGTAGACGGAGATCGTCTCCGATTTTTCCCCGGAGGCGACGAGGAAGCTTCCCCCGGGGTCGATCGCGAATCCGCGCGGTTGTTTCTCCGTCGGCGTGCTCGAGAGATAGGTGAGCTTCCCGCTTGCCGCATCGACGCCGAACGCGGCGAGCGTGTTCGAGGTGCGCTCAGAGGCGTACAGGAATTTTCCGTTCGGGACGAGGTGCAGGTCCGCGGCCCAGATGTCGTTGTCGGTGTTGCGCGGGTGCGGGCGCGGCGAGCCGGGCTGGAGCTTCGAATCCGGCGGCAGGGCCGAGGCCGAGCTGACTTCGGTGAGCAATCCCGTCTTCGCGTCGAGCGACAGCGTCGTCACCGTGGCGACGAGCTCCGAGAGGAGGTAGACGAACCTGTTGTCGGGCGAGAAGACGAAATGGCGCGGGCCGGTCCCGGGTTTCATCTGCGCGACCGCGGGCGTGTTCGAGGCGAGGCGCCCGGACTTCTCGTCGAAGACGAACTGGAAGATCTGGTCGGTGCCGAGGTTCGGGACGTAGACGAAGCGGTTCGTCGTGTCGACGAGGATCGAATGGGCGTTGCGGCCCACGGGGATCACCTGCAGGGGCTCAGGCAGCACGCGCCCGTCGCCGCCGACCGCGTTGACGCTCACCAGGTGGCCGCCGTAGGAGGCGCCGAAGAGGAAGCGCCCGTTGCGGTCGAGCGAGATGTACGGGAAGCTCTCCGCGAGGGGCGCGGTCGACAAGGGCTTCAAGGCGCCCGTCCCCGGGTCGATGGAATAGACGTGCACCGTATAAGGCTTCGAGCGCGAGGCCGCGTAGAGAAGGCGCCGGTTCGGGCTCACCGCCATCGGCATCACCGTCTTGGCGATTTGCGTGCGCGCGAGCGCTTTCAGCGTCCCGTCCGGCTGCATCGCGTAGGCGGCGATCTCGCCGTCCTCGGCGTTCGAGACGTAGACGAAGGCGGCCGCGAGAGCCGAGGTGCTTGCCAGTGCCGACATGAAGAGGATCCCTCCGGTGAAGTTCGGGAATGGTTTCATGGTATCCCTCCTTTCATTTCATCTCGCCCCGTTTTCGGCCAGCCATTTCAGGATCACGTCGGCGACCTGAAGGTTGTTCCTGTCCATCATCATCATGTGGCTGTTGCCCTTGATGCCGATGTCGGGAAGGACGGCGAGCGCCGCGCGCCCGCCCGCGGCCTTGATCGCGTTGACCGCGTCGCGGCAGCCGTTGCGCCGCGCGTCGCCGTTGACGGTCTGCTTGGCGCCGACGCTGTTGTCTCCCCACAGGGAGAGCACCGGCACCCTGGCGAAATACGAGGCCGCGTCCTTGTCGGTGAAGCCGTCGCAGCCGCCTTCCACGGTGACGAGCGCGCGCACCAGCTTCGGGCGCTGGCGCACCAGGTCCAGGCCGTAGACGCCCGATTGCGAATGGACGACGACGACCGAAGCGCCGATGCGGTCGAGCAGCGCGGCGAGCGCGTTCACCGTGTTCGCGCCGATTCCCGCGAGCGCGGTCTCCGCGTTCGGCACGAGCTGCATCGTGTACTGCTCCATCGCCTCGACCGGAAATTGCAGACCGGGAAACGGCACCGACCAGGAAGGGCCGAAGCGGAAGCTGAGCCACGCGCTCTCGTGCGTGGCGAGGAGCAGGGTGGGGAGCGAGGCGAGATTCGCGCCGCCCGAGTCGCGCGCCTGGTTGAACGGCGTCGGGTCGAACCCCGAGCGGCCGCGTCCCGCGTGATCGACGACGTATACGGGCGCGCCCCTGCGCACGAAGTACGTCGCCCAGCCTTCGCGCCCGTCGGGCGTGGTCTCGTAGCTCATTCCGGTGTGATTCGACCCGTGCACCATCACCACCGGCGCGCCGTGCTTCCCCGCCGGGATGCGGTAGTGCACGTACATCTGGTTGACGGTGATGCGTCCCGGCGCCGAGGGCCCGGTGAGGAGCGACGCGCCCGGAAAATTCGAGGTGACGGTCTTGCCGCCGACGAAGAAGGCGCCTTCGTCCTCGAGGGTCAGGGGCCCGCCCAGGGTCGCGCAGTGCGCCGGCGCGAAGGCCGCGGCGAGCATCGCAATCCCGATCGTGAGGTTCGAGAGTTGTTTCATCCTTGCGGATTGTAGAGGGGTTCGCCCCGGTGCGGTACCGGGAATAAGTCCCGGAGCGCGGAAAACAGTCTGAAAACAAGGCACCGTACAACAGCAAAGCGGGCTGGCATTGACATTGCTTACTTGCTTCCGGGCACTTTGAAACGGCTTGATCCCGAGGTTAACGAGCATCGGAAGCCGAAAACCGACAGCTATCGATCACTTATGACGCGACATCAACAGCGGCAGAACGAACAGGTCCATTTTCATTCAATGCAAGGAGAAGAAATCATGTTAACGATCCGTCAAAAATTGTCTGCTTTCCTGGGCATCGTTTTTTTCTTCGGTTGCGTGAGCCTCGTCTCGGCGGATCCGGACAAGCTCTCGGATGCCCGCGAAATGCTGCAGCGGGGCCAGGTTGCGAGCGCCGTGTCTTCTCTCGAGAAGGCGCTACCGCCCCTTATTGCGTCGCAGGACTACTGGTCCGTAAGCAGGGCGTATTTTCAGCTGGCCGTTGCGCGTGGCCGTCTGAACGAAACTCACGCCGCCTGCGCTGCACTGTCGAAGTCCCTCGACTACTACCGCCAGGCGCTGGTGAAGGACAAGCTTTCTCTGGATTACTTCGGCGAGACGGCGTCAGACGGCAGCGACGACAGCGAAGGAATGCTGGAGGTGCGCTCGAGACTCGGATGCGAGCGCACCCGGACTGCGTCGTCGAATCTCTACAGGGGGGCGAAATAGAGGGTCGCTGGACGCCGGGCCGGCAACGATCTACCATCGATGACGTCTTTCCAGTGACAAAGCCGGTTGTGCGAACTTCCAGAGCTTCAGCGGCGTTTATTCTCGCAGCGTGTGCTGCGCACGGGGCGTGCGCGCTTGCGGAAAACGGCGTCGGCGCGGGCCAGATATTGATCGGCCAATCGGCTTCCCTGACCGGCACCGCGGCCGAGGCCGGGCAGCAGACGCGCGACGGCGCGCTCGCCTATTTCGAGGTGGTCAACCGCAAGGGCGGAGTCAACGGCAGAAAAATCAAGCTGATCACGCTCGACGACGGCGGCCAGACCACGCGCGGCGAGGAAAATACCAGGAAATTGATCGCGGAGGACAAGGTCTTTGTGCTGTTCGGCTATACCGGGCGCAATACCAGCGAGGCCGCGCTGCCGATCGTCGCGAAGGCGGACATACCGTTCTTCGGAGCCGCCACCGGCGGCGAAACCATCCACGGCGCGTTCAACAGGAACGTGTTCAACGTGCGCGCCAGCTACAAGCTGGAAACGCAGGCCCTGGTGAACTACCTGGTGATCACCGGCCAGAAAAAGATCGGAATGATCTACCACAAGGACGATTTGACGAAGTCGAATCTCAAGATGACCGAGGACGCCACCGCCCTGCACGGCTTCAAGCTGCTGGGCGGCGCGTCGGTCGACCGCAATTCGACCGACGTGAAGGAAGCCGTGGGGATCATGAGCAAGCTCGATCCCGACGCGGTGATCTGCAACGCGGCGGTGAAGCCCTTGAGCGAATTCGTGAGGCAGATGAGAGCGTCGGGCGCCAAGTCGCAGTTCCTGAGCGTCTCGTTCGTCGGCAGCGCGATCGTGAAGGAACTGAAGAGCGAGGCGGCCGGGGTGATCATGGCGCAGGTCGTGCCCCTGCCGACCAAGAGGAGCATCCCCGTGGTGGCCGAGTACCACGGCGCCCTGGCGGCCGTGGGCGCCAAGCCCGACTATTCGTTCTCCGGCCTGGAGGGCTTCATCTCGGCGAAGGTCCTGGTGGAAGGGCTGAAGCGGAGCGGCAAGGCCCCGACCCGCGCCGGATTCATCAAGGCCATGGAAGGGATCCGCGAGCTCGACCTGGGAGATTATTTCGTCAGCTACTCGCCGACCAATCACAACGGCTCGAAGTACGTCGATATCACGATCATCAACAGCGCAGGCCTTTTTTTCAATTGACGCCTCGGGTCAAGCGGCCGGCAGCCGCTGCCTGATCCGCTCCCTCGTCATCTCCCCAAGCTTGGTAATTCCGAGGAGCGCCATGTCACGCTCGATTTCCTCGGAGAGCAGCCTGATGCCGTGGCGCACGCCGGCCTCCCCGCCGATCGCCGCCGCGTAGAGGAACGACCGGCCCACGAACACGAACTGCGCGCCGAGCGCGAGCGCCTTGAGAACGTCCGTGCCGCGGCGGATCCCGCCGTCCATCATCACCGTCATGCCGCCCGCCTGCGCCACCACCGCGGGGAGCGCGCGCAAAGGCGCGAGAGCCCCGTCCAGCTGCCGCCCGCCGTGGTTCGACACGATGACGCCGTCCACTCCGCTCTCGCGGGCGATGCGCGCGTCCTCCGGGGCGAGCACGCCCTTCAGGACCAAGTGTCCTTTCCAAAGCTTGCGCATGAGCTCCAGGTGGGTCCACGCGAGCCGGTCGCGTTCCCCGTCGCCGCGCGAGGCGCGGGTGATGAGCGGGATGCGCGCGCCCATGTTCTCGAAGTGCGGCATGCCGTCCACGAGGAGCGTCCGCAGGAACATCCCGAGGAGCCAGCGGGGCCTGAGCGCGCTCTCCCACGCGAGGCGCAGCGTCGGCCGCAGCGGCCGGCTGAAGCCGCTCCTCGCGTTGTTCTCGCGGTTCGCGCTCACCGGGACATCCACCGTGAGGACGAGCGTATCGAACCCGGCGCGCGCGACGCGCTCGAGGAGGCGCGTGATCGGCCCGGTCTCGCCCGGCAGGTAGGCCTGGAACCACGCGGTGCTTCCGGCCGCGCGCACGTCCTCCAGGCGCGTGAGCGACGCGCCGCTCATGATCATCGGAATGTCGGCCTTCGCCGCAGCGCGCGCGAGCACCACGTCGCCCCGGAACGCCGCCATGGAGGTGCCGCCCATGGGGGCGATGCCGAAGGGCGCGCCGTAGCCGCGGCCGAAGAGCGCCGTCTTCGCCGTGCGCCCGGACACGTCCACCAGCACGCGGGGGCTGAGCTCGATCTCGTCGAACTGGGCGCGGTTCGCGGAGAGCGACGCGTTCGTCTCCGCGCCGCCCGAGACGTAGCCGAACATGGGCCTTGGCAGGTAGCGGCGCGCCGGCTCCTCGAAGTCGTCGAGCGCGAGGATGCGCGCGAGCGCGCGCGGCAGCGACTTGTCGACGCGCCACTCGGCATCGGCATGGGCCGCCGCGGAGACGGGTTGGCTTGTGCTGTCGGGCATGGGTTTCGCGGGGTGAGGAAAACTCTTCCCGATTGTAGCGTGAGATGCAAGTCTTGCAATCCGGCACAAACGCAAGGAAACTGCTGTGCACGACAGAAGGCAGGTTCACAATCGATCCATGCGCGAACAAGCTCTGGTGCTCTTCTCCGGCGGCCAGGACTCGACCACCTGCCTCGCGTGGGCGCTCGCGAATTTCGCGCGCGTCGAGACCGTCGGCTTTCGCTACGGCCAGCGCCACGCGGTCGAGCTCGACTGCCGCCCGGTCGTCCTCGCCGAGCTGCGCAGGCGCTTTCCCGCGTGGGCGAGGAGGCTCGGCGAGGATCACCTGGTCGATCTCGGCGTCATCGCCTCGCTCGGCGCGACCGCGATGACCGAGGACATCGAGATCACGATGACCGAATCGGGCCTGCCCAACACCTTCGTTCCGGGAAGGAACCTGCTGTTCTTCACGGCCGCCGCGGCGCTTGCCTACCGCCGCGGGATCCGGACGCTCGTGGGCGGGATGTGCGAGACCGATTTCTCCGGCTACCCGGACTGCCGCGACGATACGATCAAGGCGCTGCAGGTGGCGCTCGGCCTCGGAATGGACCGGCGCTTCGTGCTGGAGACCCCGCTCATGTGGATCGACAAGGCTGCGACCTTCGCCCTGGCCGAGGACCTCGGCGGCAAGCCGCTCCTCGATATCATCCTCTCGCACACGCACACCTGCTATCTCGGCAAGCGCGAGCCCCACGAGTGGGGGCCAGGCTGCGGCGAATGCCCGGCGTGCAAGCTGAGGAAGGACGGCCATGCGCGCTGGCGCGAAGCGCACGCGGCGCGGCGCAGCGCTTGAGGCGGGTCGCGCATGTACCAAGTCAAGGAGATCTTCTACACGCTGCAGGGCGAAGGCATGAACGCGGGGCGCCCCGCGGTGTTCTGCCGCTTCGCCGGCTGCAACCTGTGGTCCGGGCGCGAAGAGGATCGCGCGGGCGCGGTGTGCCGCTTCTGCGACACGGATTTCGTCGGCACCGACGGCACGGGCGGCGGCAAGTACGCGTCCGCGGACGCGCTCGCCGGCGCGATCGCGCGCGAGTGGCCCGCGGGGGAAAACGCGCGCCGCTTCGCGGTGCTCACCGGCGGCGAGCCCGCGCTGCAGGCCGATGCGCCCTTCATAGCCGCGCTGCACGCGCGCGGTTTCCTGGTCGCGATCGAGACCAACGGCACGCTCGAGCTGCCCGCGGGGATCGACTGGGTGTGCGTGAGCCCCAAGGCGCGCGCGGCGCTCAAGGTGAAAAAGGGCAACGAGCTGAAGCTCGTCTATCCTCAGGCAGGCACATCGCCCTCGGCCTTCGAGGCGCTCGCCTTCGAGCATTTCCTGCTGCAGCCGATGGACGGGCCGGACGCGCAGGCGAACACCGAGCAAGCGGTCGCGTACTGCATGCGGCATCCGCGCTGGCGCCTCTCCCTGCAGACGCACAAATTTCTGGGAATCCGATAAGGGCCGGATGGAGATCTTTCAGGAATTCAGCTTCGACGCGGCGCACCGCTTTCCCGGCGTGCCGGAAGGCCATCCCTACCACGGGCTGCACGGACATTCCTTCGCCGCGCGCGTCGTGCTCTCGGGGAAGGTCGATCCGAAGACCGGGTTCATCGCGGACTTGGGCGAAGTGGAGGCGCGCTGCAAGGCGCTGCGCGAGCGGCTCGACCACAAGTACCTGAACGAGATCGACGGCCTCGAGGTCCCGAGCCTGGAGAACATCGCGGTATGGATCTGGAAGAACTTGAAGCCCGCGCTTCCCGCGCTCGCCCGCGTGGAAGTGCGGCGCGATTCCTGCCGCCACGGCTGCGTGTACGCCGGAAGCTAGATCGGGCGTCCTCGGCCTCGTTCCCGCCCGGCTCTCCTGGGACAAGACATGCGCGTCGTCGTGATCGGCGGCTACGGCAATTTCGGCGCCCGCGTCTGCCGCGCGCTCTCCGTGTCGCCCGCGATGGAAGTCGTCGCCGCGGGCCGCCATCCGGAGAGAGGGCAGGGCGCCTTCGACGGCCTGAAGCTTCAACACGTGCGGCTGGATCACTCCGAGCACGACTTCCCGCGCGCGCTCGCGCGCCTCGCCCCCGGTCTCGTGATCCATTGCGCCGGGCCGTTCCAGTCTCAGGACTACCGGGTCGCGCTCGCCGCGATGGCGGCCGGTGCGCACTACCTCGATCTCGCCGACGGCCGGCAGTTCGTGACGCGCTTTCCGTACTATGTCCATCCGGCCGCGCGCGCCGCGCGGCGCGTAGCCATCTCGGGAGCAAGCAGCGTGCCCGCGCTTTCCTCGGCCGTGATCGACAGCCTGATCGCGCGCCTTTCGCAGATCGAGGAGATCCAGATCGCGATCGCGCCGGGCCAGCGCGCGGCGCCGGGCGAAGCGACGATCGCGGCAGTGCTCGGATACGCCGGGCGGCGGTTCAAGTGGAGAAGCGGCGGCGCGTGGCGCGACGCATGGGGCTGGCAGGAGCTGAGACGCATGCGCTTCTACGCGCTGGGGGCGCGCTGGGCCGCCGCCTGCGACGTTCCGGACCTCGAGCTCTTTCCGAAGCGCTATCCCGGCCTGCGCACGATGGAGTTCCGCGCTTCGCTCGAAATCGGCGCTCAGCAATTCGCGCTGTGGCTCGCCGCGCTGCTGCGCCGGCGGGGCGTGCCCCTGCCGATCGAGCGCTGGGCGAAGCCGCTATCCCGGATCGCCTCCTGGATGGACGCCTTCGGCGGCGATCTCGGCGGCATGCTGGTGAGCCTCGCCGGCAAGCGCCCCGACGGAAGCCGCGCGCGCATCGAATGGCACCTCACCACGGACGCGCGGCACGGCCCGGAGATTCCCTGCATGGCCGCCGTTCTGCTCGCGCGCAAGCTCGCGCAAGGCGGCGTCGCGCAGCCGGGTGCGTTCTCCTGCATGGGATTCCTCACGCTGCCGGAATTCGAGACGGAATTCGCGCGCTGGCGCATCACCACGGTGGTGAGGGAGGGCGCCGCGTGAGCGCGTTCGCGTGACTTGCGCTACGCCCCGCGCTGTCCGATCAGGCCGAGAAACTCTTCCCGGGTCGCGGCGGAATCGCGGAAGGTGCCCACGACCGATGACGTGATCATGACGGAGTTCTGCTTCTCCACGCCGCGCATCATCATGCACAGGTGGCGGGCCTCGATCATCACGCCGACGCCCGCGGCGTCGATCGAATCCATGATGGCGTGGGAGATCTGCTCGGTCAGCCGCTCCTGCAGCTGCAGGCGCCGCGCGTACATGTCGACCAGCCGCGCGAGCTTGCTGACGCCGAACACCCGGCCGTTCGGGATGTACCCGATATGGCAGCGTCCGAAGAACGGCAGCATGTGGTGCTCGCACAGGCTGTAGACCTCGACGTTCTTCACGATCACCATGCTGTTGGTCTTTTGCGTGAAGATCGCGCCGTTGATAAGCTTGGCCGCGTCGGCGCGGCTGCCCGAAGTCAGGAAGGCGAGGGCGGCGGCGACCCGCTGCGGGGTCTTCACCAATCCTTCGCGCTGGGGATCCTCGCCGATTTCCGCCAGCAGCTCGCGCACCAGGCCTTCGATTTTTGCGGCGTTCAGGGGCATTGCGGGATTATAGGCGCGCTTCGGCGCGACGAGCCGCTGGAGGCGTAATCGGTGAGCGTGGTCGTCGGCTCGGCGATCATCGCGCCTTCAGCTCGTGAACATCTTCCGGTAGTGGCGGTACCAGTCGCTCTGGAAGACTTCCGCGGGATCGTGCTTGAGCTTCAACTTCAGGAACTCGGCGAACTGCGGGTAGCAGGTCTCGACCTGCCTGCGCGTCGCGTACTTGTGGTAGGTCGGGTAGTAGCTGCCGCCGTATTTGATGCCCAGATCGATCAGGCGCCGGAACGCGTTGGAGGCGCGGCGCGTGCCTCCGGGCGTGTGCTCCACGTGCAGGTTGAAGCTCACGCAGGCGTAGGGTTTCTTCGCCCAGGCGAGGAAGCTTTCGCGGTCCGCCTCGATCCAGCGGACGCTGCCGTAGATGATTTCCGTCTCGTTGCGGCGCGCGTCCGCGGCCGCGTCGACCATGAAGCGCTCGAGCGCGTCGCGCTCGCAATAGACCTCGGTGATCGCCTCGGTCGCATTCGTCTTGAGCCTGCGGTCGATCTCGCGGTGGTAGTAGTCGGGGTAGATGCTCATCTGGTGCTCGTCCGACCAGTAAACCTGTCCGTGGGTCGCGAGGTAATGGTTGGCGTAGCGCTTGAATGCGGCGGCCTTGTCCGTGTGCGCGAGAAGGAGGAGGTTGGTCCAATCCCGCTCCGCAAGCTCCTTCCGCGCGGCGGCAATCGGCGTCGAATCGGGTACCGGCCTGTAGCAGGAGAAGACGCCGCGGCGAAGGAAGCCGTCCGAGCTCTCGTCGATCGAGTACTGGAAATCGCCGTAGAGAAAGCCGTCGCGGATGCGGCCGGCGAAGGCCGCGGGCAGCTCCGAGATGTCACGCACCTGGACCACGCGCTCGACCTTGCGCCGCGGCACAAGGCGCAGCGTCACCGAATAGACGAACCCGAACAGGCCGTAGCCGCCGATCGCGAGGCGGAAGAGCTCCGGGTTCTCGGTGCGGCTGCAGTTTCTGAGATCGCCGCCGGAGTCGAGCAGCTTGAACGATTCGACGTCGCCCACGAAAGGCGGAAGCGTGAGGCCGCGCCCGTGCACGTTTGCCGAGAGGCATCCGCCCAGGGTGAGGCGGTCGGCGCCGGTCGGCTTTTGCGCGAAGCCCCATTGCTTCTCGCGCCCGCGCTGCGCCTCGATGAGCTCGGCGAGGAGCTTCGGCCATTGCATTCCGGACTCGGCTTCGATCAGCCCGCGCCCCATGTCGAAGCCGAGCACGCGGTCGAGCTTGCGGATGTCGATCAGCACGCCGTCGGTGGCGAAGGCCTGAGCGCCCGTCGCGTGGCGGCCGCCCGCGATGCACACGGCGCGGCTCTCGCGCTTGGCGGCGGCGATCGCCGCGCGCGCGGCATCGAGCGAGTCCGGTTCCACGACGCGATCGACGCGCGTCGGATTGAGCTGCGAGTGCAGATCGTTGACGAGGACGCCGGGCGCTTGCGCCCATGCGCCGGCGTAAGGCCAGGCGGCGGCAAGCCCGGTGATTCGGAGGAATTCACGGCGGTCGATCATGTCGCCTCCTTTGTTTGCAGGGCAAACTGCATCTGACAAGTCAGAACGGCAGCCAGCCCGGAACAGGCAGGCTCTCGCTCTCTTCGAGCAGCCCGTGGGCTCCGACGCCAAGCAGGCGCACCGGCCGGCGCGCGGCGTCGGTGCGGGCCAGGAGGGCCAGTGCGCGCGCGGCGATCTCGGCGGCATCGCAGGTGGGTGCGTGGGCCGTGTGGCTGCGCGTGACGGTGGTGAAGTCCGCGTAGCGCACCTTGATGGTCACGGTGCGCGCGCGCAATTTCCTCTTCGCCAGCCCTTCTGCGGTGCGGCGCGCGATGCGCTCGATCTCGCCGCGGATTTGCTCCAGGTCCGTGAGGTCCTTCTCGTAGGTGTTCTCGTCGGAGAGCGATTTACGCCGCTGGTCGGGTTCGACCGGCCGCGGGTCTTCGCCGCGCGAGAGCGATTTCAACCAGCCGGCGAGGCTTCCCACCGCGCCGCGCAGCGGCTCGTCCTCCGCCGCGCGCACGTCGAGCAGCCGCTCGATGCCGATTGCGCGCAGCTTTTTCGCGGTCACGGGGCCCACGCCCGAGAGCACCTCGACCGGCAGCTCGCGCAGGAACTCCTCGACTTTCTCGGGCGCGATCACGGTGAGCCCGTCGGGCTTCTTCCAGCCGGAGGCGATCTTGGCGAGGAACTTGTTGGGCGCGACGCCTGCCGAGGCGCTGAGATTCAGTTGTTCGCGGATGAGCGCTTTCAGCTTCTTCGCGACATTGCTCGCGAGAGGCTCGCCCCAGAGGTTGTCGGTGACATCGAGGTAAGCCTCGTCGAGCGACAGCGGCTCGACGAGCGGCGTGCACGATCGCAGGATCGCCATCACCTGCTGCGAGACCGCGCGGTAGCGCGCAAAATCAGGCCGCACGACAATGAGTTCCGGGCACAGGCGCAGCGCTCGGGCCATCGGGATGGCCGAGCGCACGCCGAAAGCGCGCGCTTCGTAGCTCGCCGCGGCCACCACGCCGCGCGACTCCGCCGGGCCGCCTACGGCGACCGGCCGGCCGCGCAGCTCGGGATCGTCGCGCTGCTCCACCGACGCATAGAACGCATCCATGTCCACATGAATGATGCGGCGCGGCGATTCAGGCATGGGGAAAGTGTAGCGCGCTGCGCCGGGGGCAGGGGCCTTGGCAGCGGACAAGGCAGGGCAATCCAAGTAGCATTGCAAAAGAGGTCCGGTCCAAGGGGAATAATCGCGGTCCGCGGCCTGTTTTAGCAGAGCATCGCACAATCAACAAGGAGGAGACATGAAACGCATATTTCTTGCAGTTCTCGCCTGCGGACTCGCGGCGGCGACTTCCGCGGTCTGGTCGCAGGCGCCGGCGCGCCCGCAGATCGGGACCACGAAAGTCGACGGCACGGAGGGCGTATACATCTTCCGCAACGGCAACCACCAGGCGATGTTCGTCGTCACCCGGGACGGCGTGATCGCCACCGACCCGGTCGCCTACGGGCGTCCGCAGGGAGGCGCCGCGTACGTGGCCGAGATCAGGAAGGTCACCGACAAGCCGATCAAGTACCTGATCTACAGCCATCACCATTACGACCACGTCGCCGGCGGCCAGGCGTTCAAGGACGTCGGGGCGAAAATCGTCTCCCACAAGAAAGCGAAGGAACGCCTCGCCGTCCTCGGGGATCCGGCCACGCCGCTGCCCGACGAGACGTTCGATGACAAGAGGACCATCACGCTTGGCGGCACCGCGCTCGAGCTGACCTACGTCGGTCTCAACCACTCGGACAGCTCGATCGTCATGCGGCTGCCGAAGGAGAAGATCCTTTTCGTGGTGGATTTCCTCCCGGTCGGCTCCATACCGGGCCGCGGCATGATCGATTTCTATCCCCTGGAGGCGGAGCAGGCGATCAAGCAGGTGCTGGCGATGGATTGGGAGCGCCTGATCCCGGGCCATCCGGGGCAGCCGGGCGACCGGCTGGGCACCAAGAAGGACGCCCAGGACCAGCTCACTTTCCTGCAGGACGCCTCGGAGGCGGTGAAGGCCGCGGCGCGCGAAGGGAAATGCTGGGAACCGGCGGAGAAAGAGGTCAAGCTGCCGAAGTACGAAAAGTGGCCGGGCTACGAGAACAACCTGCAATTCGTGACGCGGCGCTATTGCGGTCTGTGGGGGCGCGGCACCTGAGCCGGAGCGTTTTCTTTCCGGGAAACGGCCGAAGCGCGGCTTCGGCCGTTTTCGTTTCCGCCGCCGACTCCAACGCGCTTCAGCTGCGTCCTTGCTATACTGGCGGGATCGAATTCCACTTGGGTCAGTCCTCTGCATCCCTTTCGGGCTGCATCGATTCTGGTTTCTCCCACCGACAATTTGATGCCCCGCGCACTCCGGCGCGGTGCGACTTCATACTTGGAGCATCCATGCCTATCGGTACCGTGAAATGGTTCAACCCGAGCAAGGGTTTCGGTTTCATCCAGCCTGACGACAAGTCCAAGGACGTGTTCGTGCACATCTCGGCGGTGGAACGCGCCGGCCTCGGCAGCCTCAACGAGAATCAAAAGATCTCCTACGAGCTCGAGCAAGGGCAGAACGGCAAAACCTCCGCAGTCGATTTGAAAGCCGTTTGACCCCTCCCGGCCTTCCTTGGGCGATCCGTAAGTGTGTTACCGTGATCGCCGCAAGGAAGGAGCTTCATGGCCATGCACCGCGAGGAGCGCGGGAGATATCTGATCGAAGCGAGCGCGTTTCACCTCGGCGACGGGAACAAGTGGCAGCCCCGGCTCACGATGACGCGCATGGCGTGCGCGAACGCCTTGTCGAAGAGCCAATCGTTTCCCGGGCTGACCCCGCTGTTCGAAACCGCGAAAGGCGCCGTTCGCTACGCGACCGATCTCGGCCGAAGCATGGCCGACGAAGGATCGCCGCGGCTGAAGGTGTAGCGCGGCGCTCCGGCGCCGGTCAATCCACCACGGCGACGACCTGGATCTCCACCAGCTGCTCGGGCTCGCCCAGCTCGAGCACCGCGAGGTTGGTCGTGGTCGGCTTGTGGTTGTGGGGCGCGAAGTAGGAATTCACCACTGCGCTCGCCTTGCCGATGTCGCCCATGCGCGGGCGCGCGCGGAAGATGAATACGTGCACCACGTCCTTGGGCGAGGCGCCCGCGGCCTTCAGCGTTTCCATGATGCCGTCCATCGTCTGGCGCACCTGACCCTCCAGGTCGTTCGTCAGGTACTTGAGGATCTGCTCGCGCTTGTGCGGATGGTCGTGATACACGGGCAGCGCGGTGCCGCCGGCGAGCCAGAGGATCTTGCCGCTCTTCACCTTGATCGCCGGCGAGAACGGCATGAACACGCCCTTGTCGTAGTTCGGGTGGTGGATGATTTCCAGATGGTTGCCGCTTTGCGCCCGCGCGGGCGCGGCGGCGAAGGCAAGCGCGCCGAATGCAAGGGCGGCGAGCGCGGCGGAACTGCGAACGGGTTTCTCGGCGTTCATGGCGAATCCTCCTTGGGGTTGAATGCCGGCAGCCGGAGCGGCATGCCTCGCGGAAAAAAACGCCCCGGGGAGACCCCGGGGCGTCTTGGGAGATGTGCTGATCAGTTCGCCAGGGGATCCGGGCGAATCTGGATCTTGTAGACCTTCGGGCGGTTCTGCGTGCCGCCTTCGTTGTGGAACACGGTGCGCGTGCCCGACATCGTCCACAGAGCTTTGCCTTTCCAGCCGGCGTTCGGATCGTCGATGCGGCCATCCACGAGCTTGGTGTTGAAGCCCAGCGGATACGGCACGCGCAGGTTCACCATCTTGCCGTCCACCACCGCGAGCAGCGACTCGGCGCCGTTGGCCGAGGCGATCGGCACGTTCGCTCCCAGTCCCAAGGTGTTGTAGCGATCTACCCAAATGTAATAGGCGTGGTTCGCGCTGCCCGCAGAATCAAGGCCCTTGAATTGCGGGCCGGGCATGCGGTACAGGGTCCAGCCTTCCGGGCAGAGCTTGCCGCTCGCCGCCCCGGGTCCGTTCAGCGGACCCTTGCATTTCCTCCGGTCGAAGCTCGCGATGTGCCCGCTCGCGAGCGGCACCCAGACGACGCCGTCGGTGGTCATGTCGATAC
>WNGL01004539.1_pt1 | contig 25532 bp, 26 predicted proteins | sample 5400591 | NCBI WGS metagenome assembly WNGL01 (sample SAMN13153377, study PRJNA577476) | soil metagenome | isolation source: 80 cm soil or saprolite under Garry oak tree replicate 1 | place: USA:California | collected 2016-06-15 | reverse complement strand
CTCACACCCGAGCTGCGGGCCCGGTTGCTCGCGGTCTACGGGCAGACTGAGGTGGAGGTCGTGCGATGATCGCCATCCTGGCCGTCCTCGCAGCCCTCCAGTCGCCTGGCGACACTGCGCTCGCGAGCTTCGTCGCACGCGCTCGCGCCGGCACCGCGGCGCTCCGCCATCCGGACGCGGCGCGGCTCGCCGGCTACCATCCCGTTGGCCCTGATTTTCCCGGGATGGGCCGGCACTGGATTCACACGTCGCTGATTTTGCGGCCCACTCCTGATCCCGCTGCGCCGCCCGTGCTCGAATACGCCGAGATCGACGGGGTACCGACGCTGGTCGGCGTCGCCTACGCGGTGCTCGTCAACAGCGACACCGCGCCAGCATCGCTGCCCGTGCCCGCCGCGGCGTGGCATTTCCATCAGGGAACCGTAGACGAGGAGAGTTTTCTGCGCAGTCACGCCGGGGTGACCCATGTGATGCCCGGACCTCCCGGTCCGCGGCTCGCGGTCGTCCACGCGTGGATTTGGCTCGACAATCCCGACGGGCTGTTGGCCACGGACAACTGGGCGCTGCCCTACGCGCGTCTCGGAGTGCCTGTCCCATTGCATGGATCGCGCGCGGCAGCGCGAGCCCTCGCCCTCGCGGCGGGTGACGGCGGCCGGATGTATCTGGAAGCCCTGATCCATGCGGTGGGTCAGCCCAATGACGACGAAATGAAAGCGCTCGCGGCCGTCGTGAGGCGGCATCAAACGGAGGCTCGCGAACGCGGAGCGCGCGCAGCCGCGCTCGAGGCATGCTGGAATGCGCTCTGGGACGATGTGAAGACGGCGGTGCGGCCGGAGGTCTGGGAGCGTTTGGAAGCGCTGCGGTAGACCGTCCGACCGCCCGCCGGCCCGCCCGACCGCCTACCGTTTTACCGCCATCACCGCCGCGTAGGCATCGACATAACCGGCCCCGACTTCCCACGTCCCGTAGTCGGCCAGCGGCTTCGCAGTAGCCGTCAGCACATTCAAGACTTGATCGGGCGTTAGTGTCCCGCCCGCGGCTTCCTGCATGAGCGCGACGACCCCCGCGATGTGCGGCGTCGCCATCGAGGTGCCCGACGCGCACGTGTAATAGGGCTGATTCAGCAGCGCGATGTTGCAGATCCGGACATCGTGATTCAAGTCGTCCCCGTTGAGGACGGTACCCGTCGACGCGCGGGTCGAAACGATGTGCACGCCCGGCGCGGTGATATCGGGATGGTACAGCGGATCACCCGGGATGCCGCGCGAGGAGAAGTCGGCCAGCACGTGCGCCCGCGGCTCGTTGTCGGTCGGGACTAGCGGGTTCGAGCCATCGTCGAGCATGCAGTGCGCTTCCGAGTTGGTCGGGTCGGTGACCCCGATCTTGCACCCCGCCGCGACGCCGATGACCCACGGCGCCACGCTGTAGGGATTGAGTGTGTTCTGGTCCGGGCCATCGTTGCCGGCCGCGAACACGACCGTAATGCCCCGGCTCGTGACTTTCTTGGTCGCCTCGTTGATCGGATCCTTAGGATCGAATGCGCCGCTCGTTCCCCAGGAGTTGTTCACGACTTTGATGTTGTACTGCTGCTGATGATCGAGGATGTAGTCGAAGCCCGCGAGTGCCCAGAAGATGAACAGGATGTCGCCGGTGCCGATGCCGATCAGGTTGGCGCCCGGCGCGACGCCGGTGTAATAGCCGTTCGACGACGTGCCGCGCGCAGCCACGATGCCGGCGACGTGCGTGCCATGGCCGACCGACGTCTCGGAATTCGGGAGATTCTCCACCATCAGGGTGGCGCCTTTGCGAATTGGCTTGGGCGCGTCTTTCCCGAACGTGAAGAGATCGTTCTGATTGTAGAGGACTTTGACGTTCTGTACGGTGTACTGCGGGTAGGCCACGTCCGCGTTGTAGGCACCGTCGATCCCGCTGTCGAGAATCGCCACGCCGATGCCTTTCCCGGTAATTCCGGCGACGTGCACGGCATCGGCCCGAATGGCGGGCACGCTCTCGTGCAGCATGTAATAGTCGAGCTGTTTGTTGGCGTAGATCCCTTCGAGTCCCGGCAATGCGGAGATGGCGATGAGCTGCGCAGGCGTCGCGAGCGCCGCCACCATCGAGAAGTTGTCGTACTGTACGACGCCGGCGCCCGCGTTCAGAATCCCATTCGTGACTGCGTCCAACGTCGTCTGGGTCTCGTCGAAGTTGACGATGTAGATCGCGGCATCGCTGGCCACAGCATCGGCAGTCGCAGTGGGGGAAGCGGAGGGGGAGGAACTCTGGTCGCATGCCGCCAGTGCCAGCAGCACGCCCGCCGCGATGAGCCACCTGTGCATGGGGTCCTCGGGTTCAGGGATACCCCGAGGGCCTGCAAGCCATATGCCCGTTATGTAACCGCTGACAAAACAACAACCGGCGCGCGAGGACGTGGCGCCGGCGCGACGGCTTACTCGAGCTCCATCCGCTCCAGCGCGTAGCGCAGCCGCAGCATCGCGGTATCGAGCAGCCGCCGCGAGTCGTCGCGCAACGCGTCGTGATCCGCGAGCTCGGTCAGTAGCTCGAGGACGGCGTGGATCTGCGCCGTCGCCGATTCCACGATCAGCCGGCGATCGAGGCCACTGCGGCGCTCGACCACGACCGCGACTTCCTTGACCCGCCGATCGCTCCGCCTGCGATTCGCGACGGTCATCATGGGACCACCTCCCAGGTGCGTTCGCTGTTCAGCAGCGCATCCAAGTCGCCCTTGCCCAGCGCAGCTCCCTTTTGCGCGTAGAAATCGTGCTCGTACGACTCGGTCGGGCTGCAATACAACACGCCCATGGCCGTCGGGAATGGCGGCTCCAGCGCGGCGAGCAGCTGCGCCAGGGGGCGATTGGTTTCGTCGTGGACAAGGACGTCGGGGGCGGTGGCCGCCACAACTTCCAGCGCGATCGTACCTGGTTTCAGGCGGAGCGCTTTCTCCTTGTTCTTGCCGAACACCAGCGGCTTGCCGTGCTCGACGAGCACCTGGGCTTCGGGGGCGACTTCCTTCCCGGTGATATGGTCGAACACCGCATCGTTGAAGACGACGCAATTCTGCAGGATTTCGATGAACGACGCGCCGCGGTGCGCATGCGCCCGCTTCAACGTGGCGATGAGGTGCGCTTGCAGCGTGTCGATCGACCGGGCCACGAACCGCGCGCCGGCGCCGAGGGCAAAGGCGCAGGCGGAGACGGGATTCTCGATCGAGCCCAGCGGGGTGGAGGGCGAGCGCGTGCCGCGCCGCGACGTGGGCGAGTACTGGCCTTTGGTCAGCCCGTAGATCTCGTTGTTGAACAGGATGATCTTCAGATCGACGTTGCGGCGCAGCACGTGGAGCATGTGGTTGCCGCCGATCGACAACCCGTCGCCGTCGCCCGTCATCACCCAGACGTCGAGATCGGGATTCGCGAGCTTGATCCCCGTGGCGATCGCCGGCGCGCGTCCGTGCACGGTGTGGAAGCCGTACGTGGACATATAGTAAGGAAAGCGCGCCGCGCAGCCGATGCCGCTCACGAACACCGTGCGCTCGCGCACGAGTCCCATGTCGGCGCAGGCCTTCTGCACCGCCTTCAGAATCGCGTAGTCGCCGCAGCCCGGACACCAGCGGACCTCCTGGTCCGAGGCGTAGTCCTTCGGCGCGAGCTGGGCGTCGGTGATTGTAGTGACGGTCACGAGATCTTCCCGATCGCCTGAGCGATCTCGGTTACCCGGAACGGTTTTCCCGTCACCTTCGGGAGTGACTCCGCCGGAATCAGATACTCGGCCCGGAGCAGCTTCACAAGCTGGCCGTTGTTCATCTCGGGTACGAGCACGCGGTCGTAGCGCTTCAGCAAGTCGCCCAGATTGCGCGGGAACGGGCTCAAGTAGCGCACGTGAATGTGTGCCACGTCGGTGCTCTCGTCGCGCGCGATCTGCACCGCGCGATGAATCGCGCCGAACGTCGACCCCCAGCCCACCACCGCCAGCTTCCCGTGATCGGCGCCGAGCGCGATGCCTTGCAGCGGAATGTCGTTCGCGATCCCGGCGATCTTGTCCGCGCGCGCCTTGGTCATGCGGGCGTGGTTGTCGGGATCGTACGAGATGTGGCCGGAGTCATAGTCGCGCTCGAGGCCGCCGATGCGATGCTCGAGCTGCGGCGTGCCGGGCTTCACCCAGGGCCGTGCCAGCGTCTCGGGATCGCGCAGGAAGGGATGGAATCCCTCGGGGTCGGTGCGGTACGTCACCGGGAAGCGTGGCAGATCAGCCTCGCGCGGAATGCGCCACGGCTCAGCGGCGTGCGCGAGATAGCCGTCGCTCAACACGATCACCGGCGTCATGTACTTCGTGGCCAGGCGGACTGCTTCGATCGCAATGTCGAAGCAGTCAGCGGTCGACGTGGGGGCGAGCACCGCCAGGGGCGCGTCGGCGTTGCGGCCGTGGACCGCCTGGAACAGATCGGACTGCTCCGCCTTCGTCGGCATGCCGGTCGACGGGCCCGCGCGCTGCGAATCGATGACGATGAGCGGCAGCTCGGTGGCGATCGCGAGACCCAGCATTTCGGTCTTCAGGGCGATTCCTGGTCCCGAGCTCGACGTGACGCCGAGCGCGCCGGCGTAGGAGGCGCCCAGCGCCGCCCCGCTGGCCGCGATCTCGTCCTCGGCCTGGAAGGTGACGACGCCGTACGCGCGCAGATTGGCGAGGGTATGGAGCAGCGCGGATGCCGGCGTGATCGGATAGCCGGCGAAGACCATCTTCTCGATGCCCGCGGCGCGCAATCCGGCGACGAGCCCCCAGGCCAAACCCTCCGTTCCGCTCACCGTCCGGTAGCGGCCGGCCTGGACGTGCGCTTTCGGCACGACGTAGCCGACCATGTGCTCCGCCATCTCCGCCGTCTCGCCGAACGCATGGCCGGCGTTTACCGCGGCGACGTTGGCGGCGGCGATCACCGGCTTCTTCGCAAACTTGCGATTGAGCCACTCGATCGTCGCGGTCCGCTCGTACCCGTACATCCAGAGCAGCAGCCCCAGCGCCCACATGTTGCGGCACAAATGGGCTTCACGCGACGAGAGCCCATGCGGCTTCACGGCATCCGCCGTCAGCTTCGTGATGTCGAACTTGAGCACCTGATAGCGGGCGAGGGAGTCGTCATCGAGCGGGTTCCGCGCGTATCCCGCCTTACTGAGGTTGCGCTCGTTGAATGCGGCGCTGTCCACGATGACCGTGCCGCCCACTTTCAGATCGCGCAGCTCGACGGTGAGCGCGGCGGGGTTCATGGCGACGAGCACGTCCACGGCGTCGCCCGGCGTCATGACATCGCCGCCGCCGAAGTGGATCTGGAAGGCCGACACACCGAACGTCGTGCCGGTCGGCGCCCGGATCTCGGCGGGGAAGTCGGGGAAGGTGGAGAAATCGCTGCCGGCGAGCGCCGTCTCGAGCGTGAACTGACTGCCGGTCACCTGCATCCCGTCGCCCGAATCGCCGGCGAATCGGATCACGACCGAATCGCGGGTTTCTCGCTCTGGGCGGGAGATGCTCGAAGTGGCCATATCGGTAATCTACACGACGTTTCGGAGCACGAACCACACATTGGCGGGGCGTTCGGCAAGCCGGCGCATATACCAGGCGAACCAGGCGCTGCCGTAACTGATCAGCACCCGCACCTCGGCGCCCATAGACGCAAGTCGGCGCTGCGCTTCCGCCCGAATTCCGTACAGCATATGGAACTCGTACGCGGAGGGATCCACCCGCTGCGTCACGGCAGCCTTCCGGATGGTCTCGATGAGCGGCAGGTCGTGCGTCCCGAACACCGGCTTCGCCCGCTGCCGCCCTGCCTCCGCGAGCAGGCGCTCGGCGAGTTGGCGGTAATTCGCATCGACATCGCTTTTCTTCGGGAACGCCACGTCCGCCGGCTCATTGTACGCGCCTTTGACGAGGCGGATCGCCGGGGCGATCGCCAGCAGGCCTTCCAGATCCTTCGCGGTGCGGTGCAGGTACGCCTGCAGGCACACGCCGACATTCGACCATTCGGCCTTGGCGCGCCGGTACACCTCGAGCGTCGCGTCGACGTAGCGCGACTCCTCCATGTCGATCCACAGGAACGAACGTGCCTGCTCGGCGCGGGCGGCGAGCTTCAGCACGTCCTGGACGCAGCCCTCGCGGCTCGCCTCGAGCCCGAGGTGCGTCAGTTTGACCGATACGTGCGCCGGCAATTTGCGCCGCTGAATCTTTTCGAGCACTCCGAGGTAATGATCGCGGACCGCGGCGGCTTCGGCACGATTGGTGACCTGCTCGCCGAGCTCGGTGAGGACCGAGCCGAGACCTGCTTTCCCGAATTGACCCGCGGCGTCGAGTGCGGCATCGAGCGTTTCGCCCGGCATGAAGCGCTTGACCGCGCGCTGGAAGAAACGGCGCTCGCGCAGTTGGCGTGCGAGCCATTGGCTGCGGGACGCCTTTAGGAGGAGACTGCGTGCGAATCCCATGGAGAGATAGTGTAGTGTATCGTTCCTTCATGCCAGCGCAGCATGTAACGCTCCTCACCTTGGCTGGCCTCCTGACGGCCTGTGCCCACGCGCGGAGCGGCGCAATCGCCGCCGCCGGCGAAGGAAGCTGTCTCCTTTCGACTGGGGAGGTCTCCGCTCGCGCCCCGACGATTACCATCGGGCTCAGCGACGCCGTCGACCCGCGCCACGCGCCGTACCCCCGCACCGACGCCGAGCGGATCGTGTTCCGCCACCTGTACGAAACGCCGGTGCGCGTCGACTGCGACGGGCACGTCCTAGCCGGGCTCGCCGACCGGTGGGAAAAGGTTGACGGCGGCCGCCGCTGGACGTTCCACCTGCGCGAGGACGCACAGTTCTGGGACGGCGCGCCGGTCACGGCCCAGGATATCGTGTTCGGCAGGGGCGGTGTCGGTTACACCCTCGGCGCGCCCGACAAGAGCACCGTGGCCCTCACGTTCGCGAAGGAGCGGGACGACGTTCCATCGCTGCTGGGCGACCCGAGCCTGGCGGTCACGAAGCCCGCTCCCGACTCGAGCTGGCCGATCGGCACGGGAGCGTATTGGGCCACCAGCGCCACCACGACCGCCCAGGAGATCCGCGCGCACACCACCCACGGCGACACGCTCGTGTTCAAGTTTGCGGCCAGCGGCGATGCGCGGGACCTGCTCGACGCGGGCGTCGATCTCCTCATCACGCGCGACCGCGCGTTACGCAATTACGCGGCGGCGCTCCCGAATCACACCGTCGTCGCGTTGCCGTGGGACCGCGCCTATGTCTTCGTCACAGCCGAGGCCGGCGGCACGCGATTCGACGCGGGTGGCCTCGAGCAGGCGGTGCGCGCGGAAGCACGGCGCGCCGAGGATGGCTGGTGGCTCGACCTGCGGGGCTGCGCCATCGCGCGCGACACCGCACCGCCCGCATCCACCGGGCAGCACCGGATTCTGTACTCCCGTGGCGATCCGACCGCGCGTGAGCTGGCAGGTCGTCTGGCCGCCCTCACACATGCCGTGGCCACGGGCCGCGCGCCCGACGACTTCAGCGCCGCGCTCGCTTCCGGCAAGGACTGGGGTTATGTCGTGGCGCTGCCGCGCGTGACGGCCGATGGTTGCCGGTCCGCCAAGGATCTGTTGCCGTCGTGGCCGGCCAGCTTCACGGCGCTCGTCGACACGCGTCCCACCGCAATCGTGCGCCGCGGGGTCGCGCGGTGGACCGTGGATCAGGACGGAGCGGTACACCTCGTCCCATGAAATTCCGTACCCGCCTCCTGATCTCGTTCGGGGTGGTGGTGCTGATTCCGCTGCTCGTCTTTGGCCTCGGCATCCGCCGCGAGATGTCGAAACGCGTGACCGCGCAATACAAGCGGCGAGTCGATGCGCTCGTCAACGTTATTAGCGCCGACATCGCGCGGGAGAGCGACCGCATTGGCGCCCGCCTCGCCGCGCTGAAGAGCTCGCTCGTCGCCGACGACCGCTTCCGAAGCTGGGTCGTCCGGGGTGAGAATCGCGGCTACGTGCTGGACTACGCGGGCGACGCGATGCGCCTGGCAGGTCTCGATTTTCTGCAGATTCAGGACGACGAGGGGCGCGTGGTATCGTCCGGTCATTTCCGGAACGAGTATGACCGCCTTGGCCCGGCGGTGCCCGGTCCGGGACCTGCATTGGTTCGGGCGGCCACCGCGGAAGGCTCATTTCTTGCCCTCGTGACGAGCGATTCGCTTCGCATCCCGCCCCGGCGGTTCCGGCTGATTGGCGGGATCGCAGTCGATTCGCAGTTTCTCGCGCGCCTCGCCCGCGATCCGGAGCTTAGCGTCGGGCTCGTCCTGCCCAACGACACAGCGCACGCCGATTCGGGCACGCTCGTCGTGGAGCTCCCGCCGCTGCCCTATGTGGACGCGACCGAAGGACCGGGACGCGTAGAACAGGCGCGCATCGTGGTCACACCCTCCTCCGCCCCCCTGACTGCGCTGCAGCGGAACGTGAATCTTTGGTTTGCGGCTGCCGTCCTGGTCGCCGCACTCGCGGCCCTGCTCCTGGCAGGCTGGCTCTCGACGCGCATCAGCGAGCCGGTCGAAGCCCGCATCGCCATCGGGGACATCGCCCGGCAGGTGAATCACGACATCAAGAACGGTCTCGCGCCGCTGCGCAACGTGTTTCGCCATCTCATCCAGGTGGCGCGTGATGAACCCGCGGAGTTGCCGCAGGTGTTCTCCGAACGCCAGGGAACGGTAGAGTCGAGTATCAAGTACCTCGAGACGCTCGCTGCGAACTACGCGAAACTGTCGCCGCAGTCGGAGCGCAAGCCCACGGACGTGAATGCCGTCGTGCGAGAGACGATTGGCGTGTCGGGGGCGGTGCGCACCAAGCTTGCGGAGGCATTGCCGCCCGTCTCGGCGGACGCGCTCGTGCTGCGGCGCGTGATCGAGAATCTCGTGAGCAACGCCCTGGACAGCCTCGACGGGAAGGCCGGGACCGTGACAGTCACAACGGAAAGCGGCAAGGGAGTGGTTCGTATTGCCGTGAGCGATACCGGTCGCGGCATGAGCAAGGCTGAGCTCGACCGGGCCTTCAACGATTTCTACACGACCAAAGCAGGCGGGACGGGGCTCGGCCTCTCGATTGTGAGGCGTCTGGTTCTCGACTCGAACGGCTCGCTTGACGTCGAGACCGAGCCAGGGAAGGGGTCGACGTTCATCGTGAAGATCCCAATACTCTCATGACAGTTGTCCTGATCGTGGATGACGTACCAGCCATGGCCGAGCAGTACGCCTACGACCTCAAGCGGCTCCGAGGCTATGAGACGCTCGTCGCCAAGAGCGGCCGGACGGCGCTCGAGAGTCTCACGCGCGATTCGGTGGATTGCGTGATCCTCGATCTCGAGATGCCGGGGATGGACGGATTCGAGGTGCTGCGGTCCGTCGAGCGCCTGGGGCTCCGCGTCCCGATCATCGTCTATACCGGAACCGGCGATTACGATCGCTGTGTGCAGGCGATTCGTCTTGGCGCCTACAGCTTCATCGACAAGGCCGAGCCGATGGAGCGGGTCGCTCAGGAAGTCGAGAACGCGATCGAACAGCGCCGGCTGAACGCGGAGGTCACGTTGCTGCGCCGCGGCTACGGCCTCGAATCGCCCCTGGTCGGGACGAGCCCGGTGCTCACGAAGCTCAAAGAAGCGATCGTCCGCGTTGCGCCCGTGCCGAGCCCGGTGCTCGTGGTGGGCGAAAGCGGAACGGGGAAGGAGCTGGTCGCGCGCGAGCTCCATCGCCTTGGCGCGAATCCCAAAGGACCGTTCGTCGCGCTCAACAGCGCGGCACTGCCGCACGAGCTGGTGGAAAGCGAGCTCTTTGGCCACGAGCGTGGCGCGTTCACGGGCGCCAACGCCACCCGCAAGGGCGCGTTCGAGGCGGCCAGCGGCGGCACGCTGTTCCTCGACGAGATCGGCGACCTGCCGCCCGCCGCCCAGGCGAAGCTGCTGCGCGTGCTCGAGGACCGGAAAGTCACGCGCCTCGGCGGCAACAAGACGATCGACGTGAACACGCGCGTCGTTGCCGCGACGCACCGCGATCTCGAGAAGGAAGTGGCCGAGGGCCGCTTCCGCGAGGATCTGTTCTACCGGCTCAATGTGCACGTCCTGCGCGTGCCGCCGCTGCGCGATCGCCTCTCCGACGTTCCTGCGCTCGTGGAGCACCTGGTCGCCGCGACCTGCGAGCGGTTCGGCATGAAGACAAAGAGCGTCGCGCCGGAAGCGGTTGAGGCGCTGATGTCGTACGACTGGCGGCGCAACAACATTCGCGAGCTCCGCAACGTGGTCGAGCGCATGCTCATCGCGACCGACGGCGATGAGCTAACCCGTAACGCGGTGCCGCCCGAGATTCGAGATCATCGTGGCGCAGTCCCGCGCACCGCGCACGGCGCACCGCGCACGTTCGAGGAGCAAAAGCAGGAAGCCGAGCGCCAGATCGTGATTCAGGCGTTGGAGCGCAACGAGTGGCACGTGACCAAAACAGCGAAGGAGCTGGGCCTCTCCGACCACGCCAGTCTGCTGAAGATCATGCGCCGCTTGGGTGTCCAGAGAGACGCTTCCTAAGGGCGTCGAGCGTGTTCGTCGAGACACAATCGTCGAACAACAGCGTTGTAATTCAACTACTTAGCAAATGGTCCAGGATCTGCTTTTCCGAGGAGCCGAACCCCTGCTCCCGGAGGAGCCATGTCGTATCAATTCGAGCTGAACAAGTCCAACCGTTCGCTACGATTCCCGGTCATTCTGATGGCCGCGATCGTGTGCACGGTGATCGCCGCCTACGCCTTTGCCGCGTGCGGCGACCGTAACCCCGACCAGGCGCGCGCGAGCGAGCCCGCCGGAGCGACGTCGTCCACGACCACCCCCACTCCCGTCAGCACCGAAAAGCCGGCGCTCGTCATCAGCGGCCCGGTCACGTTCGAGATGGCGGACTCGGCGTATCGCGAACGCCGTTACGATGACGCCAAAGTTCTCTTCAAGACCTACACCGGCGGCCGGCCCAACAATGCGTGGGGCTTCTACATGCTCGGCCTGTCGGCCTGGAAGTCTGGCGACCGCGAGCAGGCGGAGAGCGCATTCGTCCAGGCGCTCACCATCGACTCGACGCATGTGAAGAGTCACCTCAACCTGAGCCGCGTGTTGCTCGAATCCGGGCAGCCGGATAGCGCACTCGTGCACATCGAGGCCGCCATCGCGCTCGATTCGACGTCCAGCGAGCCGCTGCGGCTCCAGGGCCGGGCGTTCGAGGCGCAGGGCAAGACCGATGATGCGATCGTGGCCTACCAGCGCGCGATCGTGAAGAACGACAGCGATACCTGGGCGATGAACAACCTCGGCGCGCTGTACATCCAGTTGCAGCGGTTCGAGGATGCGATCGGTCCGCTGGCCCGTGCCAACGAGATCGAAGACAAGGTCGCGACGTTCCACAACAACCTCGGCATGGCGCTCGAGCTCACCGGCCGCTACGAGCAATCGGTCGAGCAGTACCGGGCCGCGCTGGCGATCGAGGGGACGTACGGCAAGGCGGTGTCGAACCTGCAGCGCGTGGAAGTGGTGAAACAGGATCCGTCAATCACGCCTGTGGATCTGGCGGAGCGCTCGAAGCAGTTCCAGGAAGGAATTTCGAAATGGTAGGTTGGTAGGGGCGCAGCATGCTGCGCCCGTACCTAGTTATCCTGGGCGAGCCGCCTCAAGAATCGGTTGAGGCGGCTTTCGCTGCTGTGCGGTTCGTCGCCGATGTAATCGACGCGGGCCTCGGCGAGCGCGGCGTGCAGCTCGGTGCGCGCTTCCGCCGCGCGGGCGCAGAGCGAGGCCTCTTCGGGCGCGGACGCCTCGAGCAGATCGGCGGCAAGGGCGAGCATGCGGCCCGCGAACGTCACGTAGGCGCGGACCATGCCGTGACCGGCGCCGCCGCGCTCGACCCATTCGGGGAAACAGCCCGACCACCATAACGCCAGCGCGGCGGCGTCCGCCGCGGCTTCGGCCTGGGCGACGGTGCCCTGCGGCAGCGCGGCGACGAAGCGCCACCACTCCGCCATGCCGTCTTCGCCCCGCGCGATCGCGCGCTGCGATTGCGACGTCGCGAAGACGACGGGCAGCGTCGCGGCGTAGTCGGCCAGCAGGATGTCGGTCACGCCGTGCGTGCGCAGCTGGGCGCGAATCGGGATGTACCAGAGCAGCGTGAGGGGGAGCGCGGCAGGCGCGCCGCCGCGGCCCAGGACCGCCTCGAGGGCCGCGGGCGAATCGAGCACGGTGTCGACGGCGCCGGCCTGCAGCGCCTGATCGGCTTCGCGTCCTTCCGAGACATCCATCCGCGCGATCTCGTCTACCAGACGGGCGAGGTCGCCGCGGGTCAGCTGGCGATGAATGATGGGCCTGATCATGCTTCCCTCCTTACGGCGTTGAGAGAGGCAAAGATGATGCCGGTCATCTATCTGGCTATTATGCAATGCGTTACGCTAAAAACCTCTCCTATTGTGTAGACACTCCGCTGCGGAAAGCTGCAATTAGACACGCGTAACGGGCGTGAGGCTGCTCACTAAGCACTCGGGGCCTTGGAGTGCTAAGGCTGCCGGTTTAAGTTCCCGCTCCCATGAAAGCCACAGACATTCGCAAAGGTCACGTCCTCATGATCGACGGCCAGCCGTGCCGGGTCATGGACTTCACGCACCGGACGCCCGGCAACCTGCGCGCGTTCGTGCAGGTGCGTTTCCGCAATCTGGTCTCGGGCAACACGTTCGATCAGCGTCTCGCGGCCACCGATTTTCTCAACGAAGCGCGTCTCGACACCAAGGAGATGCAGGTCCTCTATCAGGACCAGGGTGGCGTGCACGTGATGGATCAGCAGACCTACGAACAGTTCACTCTCGACGAGCGGGCCGTCGGCGAGGACACGCCCTGGCTGCAGCCGGAGATGGTCGTGCAGGTGGAGTGGCTGGATGGACGGCCTATCGCCATCGAGCTGCCGTCGGTGATCGAGCTGAAGGTGGTCGAGACGTCGCCGGTGATGAAGACGGCCACGAAGACCGCGAGCACCAAACCCGCGAAGCTATCGAATGGGGTGACCGTGCAGGTGCCCGAGTTTATCTCACCGGGCGAGAAGGTTCGCGTCGATCCGCGGTCCGGACAGTATCTGGAGCGCGCTAAGTAGTCAGCTGGCGGTAGCGGTAGCAGGTGACGAGATGGTCGTTCACCATTCCCACCGCCTGCATGAACGCGTAACAAATCGTGGGCCCGACAAACCGAAAGCCTCGCTCGACCAGCGCCTTACTCATCGCGGTTGATTCTTTGGTTTCGGCCGGCAGCCCGCGCAGGGTCTTCCAGGCGTTGACCTTCGGCCTCCCGCCCACGAACTGCCACAGAAACTGATCGAATGATTCGCCCGCGTCCTTCATTTCGAGGAACGCACGGGCGTTGCCGAGCGCCGACTTCACTTTCTGTTTGTTGCGCACGATCCCCGGATCCCTGAGGATCTTGGCGATACGGCGCGCGTCGTAGCGCGCCATCTTGTCGGGGTTGAACCCGTCGAAGGCTTTCACGAAGGCGTCGCGCTTGCGCAGGATGATCGCCCACGACAATCCTGCCTGAAACCCATCGAGCACGAGCTTGCCGAAGAGTTGTTTGTCGTTGTGGACCGGGACGCCCCACTCGGTGTCGTGATAGGCGATCATTTGCTCGTTGGATGTAGACCAGCCGCAGCGATTATCCATGCCTTGAAGGTAGAGACCAAAAAAGAGGCCAGGAAGACTTTCCTGGCCTCTTGTGCTAAAAGTGTGGAGCGGTCTAGCGGCTTATGACTTGAGAGTCGGAGGTACGAGAGTCTCCACTCGCGACCTGGTCACCCCGCCCCTCCAGGATGATGACCAGGAACTTCGAGGTGCGCCAGAAGTCGACCGGCGACGTGATCGTGAGGCTCGGCACGCCGGTGTACTTGTTGTCCTGGCGCTCTTCGGCGATGTACGACAGATCCTGCAGCGACGCCACGCGATACTGGGCGCTGGCGCGCGGCAGCGGAATCTGCGTCACCTGGCGCGTGTCGATTGCGGTGAACAACCGGGGATCGAGGTTGCGCGCCGGCTGCAGCGTCTTGCCCGTCCGCCACAGGATGAACAGCACGCGGCCGCCGCCCTGTTCGGTCAGGATGCCCTTCTTCTTGAGCTCATCGCGCGTGCCGATGACGTAGTAGCCCGTCGCCAGGCTGTCCTTCAGCGCGACGTTCTCTTCCGTCAGGGCGTTCACGCGGTCGGTGAGCAGGTCGATCGTGGTCTTCTGTGAGGCGATCACCGACTGCAGGTTGCTGGCGGTCGAGTCGAGCGTCGCGCGCAGGCTATCGGACAGCGACGTGAGGTTCTTGATCCGGTCGCGGCTCTCGTTCAGCGCGCTCTCGGTCTGCTGGACGCGCGCCACGACGTAGCGCAGCTTGGCGATCAGCGTGTCGTTCGACGCGGTGATCGGGCTTTCGCTCGAGACGTGCAGGCGATTGTTGCGGATCTTCGCCTTGGCGAGCTCGGTGTTGACGTCGCTGATGAGCCGCGAGCTGATGGCGACTTCCTGCATCAGGCTATCCTTCTGCGCGTTGGCCGACTCGAGCTCGGCCAGCTTGCGCTCGGTTTCGGCCGAGGTCCCGCAGGCGGCGACGAGCGCAAACACCAGCGCCGCGGATGTGAACTTCAGCGTCTTCATGGGACGACTCCCCCATTGAGAATGGTGAGACTAGCTTTGCCGCGATGACGCGGCTGCACGTCGGTACGTCTGGCTACAACTTCCCGGAATGGAAGGGAAGCTTCTACCCGCCGAAGCTCCCGAGCTCCAAGTGGCTCGAGTACTACGCGCAACAGTTGGGCACGGTCGAGATCAATTACACCTTTTATCGCATGCCCAACGCGAAGACGGTCGCCGGGTGGGATGCCGCGACCCCGGCAGAGTTCACGTTCGTGTTGAAAGCGCCACAACGCATCACGCACTTCATGCGCCTGCGAAACATTGATGAACCACTCCGCTACTTCTGTGATTCAGTTCGCAAGCTTAACACCAAACTGGGGGCAGTACTATTTCAGTTACCCCCCAATTTCAAGAAAGACCTCGACAGGCTCGGTGACCTACTCACCCAATTCCCGACAGATGTCCGCGCGGCGTGTGAGTTCCGTCACGCATCCTGGTGGTCAGACGACGTCTACGAGCTGCTCCGGAGCACAAATACGGCGCTGTGTGTCGCGGATACAGAGGAGGGGACGACGCCGCTCGTCGTGACCGCGGACTTCGGCTACGTACGGCTGCGCGACGAGGGCTACGCGGAGGAGGGCTTACGGGACTGGATGCAAAAGGTCCAGGCGCTGGGGAGCGCCTGGACCGATGCCTACATCTTCTTCAAGCACGAGGAGCAGGGTATGGGCCCTAAGCTGGCGAGGGAGTTCCTCCTTCTGGCCCCAGATACTCCGCATCCCCCCACGCCAGGATCGGAAAGAAAATGAATCCCAGGAAGATGAGCCCCAGCATGAAGCCGACACCCTTGCCAAAGTTCCTGGCGAAGCTGTGCAAGACGATGATGGCGATGATGATGTTCACGATCGGAATGAGGTACAGCAGAATCCACCAGATCGGTTTGCCCGCGATCTGGAGTATCACGATCCCGTTGTAGATCGGGATGATCGCTGCCCAACCCGGCTGGCCGGCCTTCGTAAACACCTTCCACATCGCCGCGATCTCGATGACGATGACCGCGCACCAGATGATCCAGAACATCATGCCGGGGCCTTGAGGCGCTTGGAACGTGTCTTGCACGGCTCCAACCTCGGGTAAAGGTCGCCCCAAGATAATGCTTTAGCGCTTGCCCGCGACTTTCCGCCGTTTGGCGGGTTTCTCCTCCGCCGGCGCCGACTCGAGGCTCTGCTTCAGCGCCTGCATCAGGTCGAGCACCTTGGCCTTCGGCGCCTCTTCCGGCTCCTCGGTGATCTGTTTGCCTTCGACCTTGCGCTCGATCTGCTCCATCATGCGGTCGCGCACGTTGTCCTTGTACTTCGCCGGCTGGAATTCCTCGGTCGAGCCTTGCTCGATGATCTTGATGGCGAGGTCGAGCTCCGGCTTCTTCACTTCGCTCTTGGGGATCGGCACCTCGGAGATCTTGCGGATCTCATCGGCGTAGCGCAGCTGCTCCATCGCCAGGCCACCCTCCAGCGGCCGCACCATGATCAGATACTGCTTGCCGCGCGCCGCGTACTGCCCGATCGCGACCCGGTTGGTCTTCTTGAGAGCTTCCGCGAGCAGCTTGTACGACCGCTCGCCGCCCTTGTCGGGTCCGAGGAAATACGTGCGGTCGAGGTAGATGCGGTCCACCTGCTCGGCGGGCAGGAATTCCGTGATGTCACTGCTGCTTGAGACGCGAGCCGTCCTTCTTATGGAGCCAGTTGAACGAGATCGCGGCCTTCGACTCGCCGGCAGCGAAGAGCTGCACGGGCACGGACACGAGGCCGAACGAGACCGTGGCGGAACCGATGGAATGGGCAGCCATATGATTATGATACGCCGAGCGTTCCGAGCTTGTCTAGCGCTGGATTGCGCAACGGGATAACTCCAAGGCTCTACGTGACTAACTCACCGCCGCCCCCGGCTGCACGTCCCGTCGTGACGTTCGTGATCATCGCGATCAACGTCGCCGTGTTCATCGCGATGACGGTCGGCGGTGTCTCGCCGGTTGAGCCCACGACGCAGGATCTCGTGAGATGGGGAGCCAGCTATGGACCCTACGAGCTGAGCACGGAGTGGTGGCGTGCGTTCACGGCGATGTTCGTGCATATCGGGTTTCTGCACATCCTTCTCAACATGTACTGCCTCTACCGACTCGGACCCCTGGCCGAGCGGATGTTGGGACCGTGGAAGGTCGCCGCGCTGTATCTGCTCAGTGGCATGGGCGGGAACGTCGCGAGTGTGGCGATACATCCGATGATCGTCGCGGCCGGAGCGTCTGGCGCGATTTTCGGCGTCGCAGGCGCGCTCCTCCCCGTGCTCCACTTCCGCCAAATCCCAGCGCTCGTGAGTCAAGGCGGCCGCGGCCGGCTCGGTATCGGCGGGTTCATCGTCTACAACCTTGTCCTTGGGTTTGCAAATACCGGCATCGATAACGCGGCACATATCGGCGGTTTGGTGATCGGCTTCGTGGCTGCGTATGCCGCACCGGTCACGGCATCGCCTGCAGGTCGGCAGGTCGTTTTGCGAACGCGAGGTGTCCTGGTCGGGCTCGCGCTCTTTCTCGTGGTGGCTTTTCTATTGGTACGCGAATGGCGGCCAGGTCATGGAGACGACGCGCATCTTGCCCGGGGCGGAGCGTACCTGCATGAAGGGAAGAATGCGGAAGCGATCAGCGAGTTCGAGCTGGTCCTCCGTCACGACTCGACCAATGCGCTGGCGCTGGAGAACGTCGGCGTCGCCTACATGCGCACCAATCGCCCTCAGGACGCACTGGCTCCTCTCGAACGCGCCCAAAGCATCAACCCGAACGATCCGATCGCCAATTACAACCTTGGTCTCGCCAATGTCGCGCTCGATAAGTATGAGACCGCTATCTACTACTTGAGCCAGTCTTTGCGAATTCGGCCGAACTATCCCGACGCCTTGGTGCAGCGGGGATTCGCGTATCAGAAGCTGGGCAAGGCGGACAGCGCTAGCGCCGACTACGAACGCGTCCTAAGCCAGTCGGAAGGGGCGATTAGCGACGAGATGCGCGCTGAGGTACGGCGCCTCGTCGCTGCCCTCCCAGGCCGCTAGAATTCCGGTTCATGCCAAGATCAAAATCGACGTCTCCCGATTCGCTGGCGCAGTATCGCGCGAAGCGCGCATTCAATGAGACTCCCGAACCCGGCGGGCTGGTCCCGAAGCCGGGGCCAAAACCGGGCGGGCTGTTCATCGTCCATATGCACGACGCCACGCGCCTGCATTGGGACCTGCGGCTCGAGATGGACGGCGTCCTCAGATCCTGGGCGGTTCCCAAGGGCCCGTCCGCCAACCGCGCCGACAAGCGTCTCGCCGTAAAAGTCGAAGATCACCCCATGGAGTACGGTGACTTCGAGGGGATCATTCCGGAAGGGAATTACGGGGCCGGATCGGTCATCGTCTGGGATCGGGGCGTGTGGGTGCCGCTCGAGGACGTGCGGGAAGGATTCGCAAAAGGGAAACTGCTGTTCGAATTGAAGGGCTACAAGCTGCGCGGCCGCTGGACGTTGATCAAACTGAAAAAGACCGACAAGGAATGGCTCCTGATCAAGGAGCGCGACCAATACGTCTCGACCGAGCCGTTCACGAACGAGTCCGTGCTCTCGGGGCTCACCAACGACGAGCTGCGGAACGCGACGCAGCGTGCCGAGCCGATCAAAAAGGAGCTCGGCAAACTGGGCGCGCCGCAGCGCGCGCTCAGGCTGGAGGACACCGAGCTGATGCTCGCCGAAACGCGCGCCGAGCCGTTTTCCAAGGCGGGCTGGGTCTTCGAGGTCAAGCTCGACGGCTACCGCATGCGTGCCGCGTGCGAGGACGGCGAGCCGATGCTGTACTCACGCAAAGGGCTCGATTACGCGGAGTCGTTTCCGGAGATCGCCCGCGCCGTGAAGGCGATCCCGTTCGAGGGTGTGATTCTGGACGGCGAGCTGGTCGTCTTGAACGACGCCGGCCACCCGAGTTTTTCCAAGCTCCAGGTCCGCGCCAAGCTCGGCGCGCGGGAGGCGAAGCGCGCCGCGATCGAGTCACCCGCCACGCTGTACGTGTTCGATGTGCTCGCCTTCGAGGGCTACGATCTGCGCAAGCTGCCGCTGGTCAAGCGCAAGGAGATTCTGCGGAAGGTGCTACCGCAGACCGGCCCGCTCCGCTATTCGGAGCACTTCGAGAAGAACGGAGAGGCGTTATACGAGCAGGTCGTGACCCTGGGGCTCGAAGGCATCGTTGCCAAGAAGGCGGACAGCCCCTATCGCGATGGCCGCTCCGGCGACTGGCTCAAGATTCGCGCCGACCGCATGGACGACTTTCTGGTCGTCGGGTTCTCGAAACCCAAGGGCTCCCGTGGCGGCTTCGGTGCGCTCCACGTCGGCGCGTACAAAGACGGCACGCTGATCTACTGTGGCCGGGCCGGATCGGGGTTCAGTGGTGAGCAGATCGACGAGATTAGTGCTGAGCTCGCGGCGTTGGTGCGAGCGACGCCACCGTGCGAGCCGCCCGAGCACGGCGCGCTCCCCAAAGGCCCCGACCACACCTGGGTCGAGCCGAAGCTCGTGTGCGACGTACGGTACAAGGAGTTCACGCCTGATGGCTTGCTGCGGCAATCGGTCTTTGTGCGCTTTCGGGATGATAAGAAGCCGGAGGATGTTGTGATGCCGGGGTTCGGGGCTCGGGGTTTGGGATTGGGGGAGGAGCCAGAACAACAACGCCCCAGTCCCGAACCCCAAGCCCCTAGGCCCCAGGTCACGTTTTCCAACCTCACCAAAGTCTTCTGGCCCGAGGAAGGCTATACCAAGGGCGACCTCATCGAGTATTACCGCTCCATGGCGCCCTGGCTGCTGCCGTATCTCAAGGACCGCCCCGTCGTGCTCACCCGGTATCCCGACGGAATCAACGGCAAATCCTTCTATCAGAAAGACGCGCCCGGCTTCGTGCCCGAGTGGATCCAGACGATTCCGATCTGGAGCGAGGACACGCAGCGCGACATCCAGTATTTTGTGTGCAACGATGTCGAGACGCTGGTCTACCTCGTAAACCTCGGGACCATTCCGCTGCACATGTGGATGAGCCGCGTCGAGGATCTGACGAAGCCCGATTGGTGTCTGATCGATCTGGACCCCAAAGACGCGCCGTTCGTCCACGTCATCACGCTCGCGAAAACGATGCGCACGCTGTGTGAAGCAGTCGACATGCCGGCGTTCATCAAGACGACCGGGAAGTCGGGTCTGCATATCATGCTGCCGCTCGGCCGCCAGCTGACGTACGCGCAGTGCCTGCAGCTCGCCATGCTGTTCGCGCGGCTCGTGACGGATCAACACCCCGACATCGCCACGACGGCGCGCACGATCAGCAAGCGGGACGGCAAAGTCTACGTCGATGCGTTTCAGAACCGCGCCGGCCAGCTGATGGTCGCGCCCTACAGTGTGCGCCCGTCTTCTGGCGCGCCGGTGTCGATGCCGCTCGAATGGGACGAGGTCAACGCCAAGCTGCACAACAGCAACTTCACGATCGCCAATGCGCTGAAGCGCATGCAGAAACTTGGCCAAGATCCGGTCGTCCAAGTTCTCGAGGTCAAGCCCAAACTCATGGGCGTCCTGGAACGCCTCAACGAGCGCCTTGGCGAAGACTGACGCGAAGTACGTGTACGTGTTCGCGCATGGCGCGGGCGCCGGCATGAACCATCCATTCATGCAGCGCGCCGCGGAGGCGCTCGAAGCCCGCGGGATAGCCACGCATCGCTTCGAGTTTCCCTATATGCAGGCGAAGAAGAACCGCCCTGATCCACCGGCGGTAGCGGAGGAGGCGGTCCGCACAGCGGTGGCCGAGGTGGCGCGCCAAGCGCCCGGTCTGCCGATCTTCGCCGGCGGGAAATCGTTCGGCGGGCGAATGACGTCGCAGGCGCAGGCCTCCCAGCCGATGCCCGGCGTGCGCGGCCTCGTGTTCTTCGGGTTCCCACTCCATCCGCCGGGGCGGCCGGCTACCACGCGCGCGGAGCATTTAACGTCTGTTGATGTGCCGATGTTATTTCTACAAGGGACGCGGGACGAGTTCGCGCAGCTCGATTTGCTGCGGCAGGTGATAGCGGGCCTGGGCGATCGCGCGACGCTGCATCTGATCCAGGAAGGCGATCATTCTTTCAAGGTGCCGAGACGTACCGGCAAGACCGAAACTGACGTGATGAACGAGCTGGCTGACACAGTCTCCGAATGGACGGCGAAACATGCCTAACTACTGGTTGGTGAAAACCGAGCCGAGCACCTACAGCTACGAGGATCTCGCGCGCGCAACGACCGCGGTCTGGGATGGGGTGAAGAACCCCGTCGCGCTGAGAAACCTGCGCGCGATGCACCCCGGCGATCAGGTACTGGTCTACCACACCGGCGACGAGAAAGCGGTCGTCGGGTGGGCGACCGTCGTGTCGGCGCCGTACGCCGATCCGAAAAAGAAAGACCCGAAGCTCGTCGTGATCGACCTCAAGGCGCATCGCCGCCTGCCGCAGGCCGTGACGCTGGCGCAGATCAAGGCGGACAAGACGTTTGCGGACCTGCCGATCGTACGACAGGGGCGCCTGTCAGTGAGTCCAGTGACGGCGCCCCAGTGGAAACGAGTGATGCACTTAGGTGGTGCGGACGACTAGCCCTTCTTCTTCCTGACTGTGCGGCCACGGTTCTCGGCCCGCGCCGAGGCAATACCGGCCGCGATTCCCGCAACGATCGCCGCGCGGCCCGCGGCTTTCAGCACCTTCCCGGTACGGCGCAACGCCGCCTTGATACGCCGCTGCCGCTGCTCCGACTTGGCGCGCTTCTGCGCCTCCTTCAGCAACCGGTCGGCCTCGCGTGCGGCAGACTCCGCCCACTTCCGCGCCGTCCTGGCTGCCTTGACCGCTGCGGTCTTGAAGCGCTCGGTGCGTGAAGCCATGTGGATCCTCCAGAGCTGAGGGTCGCCCATTGATACGCCACTGTCAGCGGTTCGAGCCGTCACGCGCCGAGGGCTTCGGCAGCCTTTCTCACATCGCCAGGCTTCACCCACAGGAGGGCGCCATACCGGCCGATACCCGACCGGACGCCAGTGGCCGCCGTCACGTTGATGCCGGCGGCGCCGAGCCGCGACAACAGCTGCGCGAAGGCGCCGGCCCGGTCGTCGCCGTCGACCAGGAAAACGGTTTTCGGCTTCGAGAACTTGAGCCCCGCGGCTTTCGCAGCGGCCTGAAACGCGACTGCGTCAGCCGGCACGACGTCGAGCTGCGACCGCCGCGCGCTCGGGAAGGCGTGGACGGCCAGCAGGTTCACACCCGCATCGCGCAGCTTGCCCAGGATTTGCGCGCCGACACCCGGCTTGTCGGGCGCCGTGACGTAGTAGTAGTCGACCCTCCGGATCGTGTCCGCCATACCGGCCTCGTTGTTGGGGACGGTTCCAAAGCTGTCCCCTGGCACAACCTCAGGTAAGGGACGGAATTCGCCGCCTACGCGGCCTTCTGTCTGGCAACTCGCCACCGTCGCGTCACCATCCAGGCGACCCCAGCGAGGAGGCCGAGCGGGAGGACGACGCCGAGCGATTGCACCGCCAGGGCCATGAGCACCACAAAGTTGCGCCACGACTGGGTGAACGCCTCTCCCATGACGCTATGGCCGGCTTCGCCGACAACCGGGAGTGGCTCATGCACTGTCACGCTGAGCGTGCTCATCGCGGTGTGAGCCTCGAGATAACGGATCCGCCCTTGGTAGCGCTCGATCTCTTCGCGCACGCGGGCGAGTGACTGCTCGACGTCCAGCACGTCCTTGAGCTTCCCGGTGCGCGTGGCGAGCAAGTCGATCAGCCGCCGCTCGAGCCGTTTGGCGTTGTCCATCCGCGCGGTGACGTCGACGAACTCCTCGCCCACGTCCTGGGTGTTGACATTGACCGACTCGAGCTTCCCGATGGGCTTGAGCCCGGCCACGACTTCGTCGAATCGTTGGGCGGGAATCTTCACTTCGATGAACCCCTGACGGAGCTGGCCTTTTCCCGTCACGATTCCCGTCCCGGCCACGTACCCACCCACCCGCTGGGCGAGCTGCGACAACAACGCAACCGCGGGCTCCAGCGAGTCGACCTGGATCGACGCTGTGGCGGTGCGGATGATCATGTTCGTCGATACGTTGGGTAGAGGCGCCGACGGTTGCTCCTCGGACTCGCTCGTCGCCGCGGCGAAATCGATGGCCGGCGACGGACGACGCGCGAGCGCACGGTTCTGCTGCTCCTGGTACAGGGAGTATCCGGCGCGGCCGACTGAATCCGCCAAGGGGGCCGCGGCGCGCTCGGTGGTGCATCCAATCAACAGGGCTGCGCCCAGCATGATCAGCGAACGACGTCTCATGGTGATGCTCCGGTGGGAGGATTGTCCCAGAGAGACGGTGCTCACGTGGCTGCTTGCACACCGTGAAGCCCACGGCCACGGTCGTCCGTAGATTGGACGCATGGACAGCGTGGCGGTCCGGTTCGCCCGGCTCAAGCGCGAAGCGCAAAAGGAATGGAAGCGGAAGTGGCGCAAGAAGGTGCGGCAGGCCGCACCCGCCAACGCCGCCGAATGGCGCGCGCTCGCCGGCGCTATCGCGGGCGCGGTCATGAAAGTCGCCCTGATCATTGCCCTGCCCTTTGCGGTGTTGGTGCGTGGCTCGGTGTTCTTCTACGAGCACGGCGGCACCCCGGTATGGCTCTCCGTCCTCACCGCAGCCATCCTGACCGGCGGGGTAATCACCGCGTACGCCGTCTGGATCGCCCGGAAGCTCATGCGCCGCGGCGTGCGCGGCGGCCGGGCGCTCGTGATGCCCCTGGCGAAGTGGGTAGCGCTCCCGCTCGTCCTCTTCTACTGCGGCTATTCCTTACTTTATATCGCGAGCGTGAACGCCAAGTCGGCGCCCGTGCGCGCCTATTACCGCTCAGTGCATCCGCTGCTGCGTCTCGCCTTGTCCACGGCGATTCTCGTGGATCGCGACATCCTGATCACCGACACCGGCCGCGTCCCCGAGGACTACGGCAAGATGGGACTACCGACCAACAGTCGTACGCGCCATTACAAGCAAAAGGATGGCTGGATTCACGCCGTTGACCTCCGGACCACTGGTCGCGGCGTCATCAAGAACCGTGGCGTGCAGTTCTACTTCTGGCTGATGGGATTCGACGCTCGGCGGCACGTCGGCACGGCCGATCACCTGCACGTGGAGCTGAACTAAAGTCGTCGGTTATCGGTCATCAGTCATCGGTCTGATTCACCGATGATATGATCTGCCTACCGATTACTGATTACCGAAAACCTTTTGCAGTTCAGCGAACGGAATCCCGTACGCCTCGAGTGTCCCGTAGGTCCCTTTCTCTTTCCACTCCCGCGCCATCCGTCGCACCAGGCCGAGCGTCGCGCGCATCGGCGCCGAGCCGAACGTCACGCGCCGCACGCCTAGGCCCGCCATTTCCTTGAGTGTCGGCGCATTGGGCGTGCCGAGGATGTTGAGCGGCGCGCGGATCTGCTGGACGAGCTGCTCGATCGTGCCCCGGTCGCCGACGAACGGCACGAACACCGAATCGGCTCCCGCCTCGCGAAACGCGTTCCCGCGCCGCACCGCCTCGGCGAGGCGCTTGTCGCGGGGAATCTCGGGTGCTTCGAACGCGTCGGTTCTGGCGTTGAGCACGAGCGGCACACCGGTCGCAGCGGCGGCCTGCCGCGCTGCGCGCACGCGCTCGACGGCGAGTGCGAAGTCGATCAGATGTTTCTCTTCCATTCTATCTTCGAGATTCATCCCTACCGCGCCCGCATCGATCGCGCGACGCACGGTCTCGCGGACGGCGTCGGGCGTTGCGCCGTAGCCCGCTTCCAAATCCGCGGTGATCGGAACTGAAATCCGCCGCGTGATGCGGGAGACCGCCGCGAGCATCTCATCGCGACTGATGCGCTCGCCGTCGGGCATGCCCAGGCTGAACGCGATTCCCGCGCTGGTCGTCGCAAGCGCCTTGAAGCCCGCCTCCACGAAGATCCTGGCGCTGCCGGCGTCCCAGGCGTTCGGGAGCACCAGCATCGGCCCGTCGACGTGGAGCCGTCTGAGGGTCTCGGCTTTTTCGCGCATGTGCGGGGTATGTTATCCGTTCCACGAGTGGAGTCAAAGGCGATGTCTCTTCCTGTCCTCCTGCTTCTGTCTTTGCAGCAGCCTGCGTGCGTTTCGCAGCCTGCCAAGCTGCCCGCGGTCGCCGAGCGCTGGTCCGCGGCGCGCGCGCGAGCCCACGCGATCGCCTGCGAGAAACTGTCGCCCAATATCCCCGGCTTCGCGCTGGCCGTCGCCGTGGACGGGCAGATCGTGTGGTCCGAGGCATTCGGCTACGCCGACCTCGAGGCGAAGCGCCCCGCGACGCCCGCGACGCAGTTTCGGATCGGCAGCGTGTCGAAGTCCCTGACGGCCGACGCGGTCGCCCAGCTGTACGAAACCGGCAAGCTCGATCTCGACGCGCCGGTCCAGCGCTACGTCCCGACCTTCCCCGACAAGGGCGCCGTGATCACGACGCGCCTGCTGGCCGGGCATCTCGCCGGGATTCGCCATTATCGGGGAAATGAGTTCACCCTGAACCAGCGATACCCGACCGTCACGGCGGGCTTGGCCATTTTTCAGAACGACTCACTCGTCGCGCCGCCTGGCACGCGCTTTTCCTATTCGACCTATGGCTTCAACGTGATCAGTGCCGCCGTCGAAGGTGCCTCAGGAGAAGGGTTTCTCTCGTACATGAGCCGCCACGTCTTCAAGCCGCTCAAGATGACGAGCACGGCGCCGGACAAGAACGACAGCCTCATTCCAAACC
>WNGL01003175.1_pt1 | contig 25574 bp, 26 predicted proteins | sample 5400591 | NCBI WGS metagenome assembly WNGL01 (sample SAMN13153377, study PRJNA577476) | soil metagenome | isolation source: 80 cm soil or saprolite under Garry oak tree replicate 1 | place: USA:California | collected 2016-06-15 | reverse complement strand
GCCTCCGCCTTCGCCGCGGCGACCGACGTGGCGGACGACGACACCGCAGGCGCGCCCGCGGCGACCGGGGGCGCGATAGAGACCGTGGGCATCCCCGGCATCGGCGCGGCATGGAATGTCGGCAGCGCGCCCGCCTTGCGGACGCGCACCTTGAGCCCCTCGCGCTCCATCTCGAACTCCGCCAGATCGTGCTGGCGCATGAGCTCGAGGATGCACTCGATATCAGTAAAGTCCATATTGGGTTCGCCGGGGTTCGCCATCAGCGCGTCAGTACTTCGCAACCATCCTGCGTGACCAGCACGTCGTCTTCGATCCTCACGCCGCCGAGGCCGGGCACGTAAGCGCCGGGTTCGATCGTGAAGACCATTCCAGGCTCCACAACCTGGTCCGGAAGCCCGGGCGTCGGCCGGGTGATTCTGGGCTCCTCATGGATCTCGAGGCCCAACCCGTGGCCGGTGCCGTGCCCGAACGCATCGCCGAGGCCGTGCCGTTCGAGCACGGATCGAGCGGCGGCATCAATCGCGCTCGACGCGACCCCGGGCCGCACGGCGCGAATGGCCGCCTGCTGAGCCTCGCCGACGGCCGCATATACCTTCTGCAGAGCCTGGGAAGTCGGCCCAACCTGAACCGTACGCGTCAGATCCACGCAGTATCCGTCGTAGACCCCCCCGAAGTCCAGCACCGTAGGGTCTCCGTCCTCGACGGCGCGGGCGCTCGGCCGGGCATGCGGTAGGGCGCTGTTCGGCCCTGAGGCGACGATCGTTTCGAAGGCCGGCCGGCTGAACCCGCTCTCCCGCATCGCGGCGTCGATCTCTGCCGCGATGGCCAACTCGGATCGGCCGGGCCGGACGAGCCTCGCCATGGTTCCCGCGATCGCGGACAACCGCCGGCCGGCTTCGCGGAGGATCGCGATCTCCCGTGGATCCTTGACGATCCGGATCCGCTCGACGAGGCGCTCGGTCGGCACCAGCGCCGGAGGCGATCCGTAGGATTCGATCGGCAGCGCCGAACGCGCCGCAAGGCCGGCTGAGAGGGCGTTGAACCGGCTGACCGGCAGGTACGCCGCTTCGATGCCGATTCTCATCGTCCCTTCGCGTCGAAGCAGATCGACGAGGGCTTCGTCGTAGGAGCGTTCGAAGGTGGCAAGCGTGACCAGGCCGTCGAGGCCCGCCACGAGCGCCGTCGCCGCCGTGACGTAGCGGAAGTCCACGACGAGCAGGCACGTGCGCGGCAGCATCAGGGCGGCGCCGGCCGATCCCGCGAATCCGGTCGGGTACTGCACGTTCGGCAGGTGCGTGACGACGAGCGCGTCGAGCCCAGCGCCCTGGACGTGCGCCCGTACGCGCGCAAGGCGCCCGCCGACCGTTTCGGGACGAAGCGTCACGCGTGCCGCGCGTGCTGAATCGCCGCGAGAAGGTGCTCGAGCCGGACGAGCGTCGCGGCGATCGCAGGATCGGGAACGTCCGGCAGGATGGGATTCGGTTCCAGCGGATCCATCAGCGGGAGGTCGATGAACGGGACGTCCTGCTCGGTCGCCTCGAGAGGCGGCGTCTCTTCGATGGGCGGCTCCAGATCGATCACGTCTACCGACGCGAGCACGGGGAGCGAGTCGACGAGGGACGGCTCGGATTCAGTCGCGTCCGCGGCGGCGGGCGGCGCAGGCGCCTCCTCAGGGGGTTCGGCGGGCCCTGTCACGACTTCCGCGACCGGCTCGGCGAGGGCTTCCGCGACCGGTTCCAGGACGGCTTCAGCGACAGGTTCCGGGATGGGCTCCGCGACCGGTGCCGCGACGGGCGCGGCCGGCACCGGCCGTGCCACGGGCACCGGCTCCATCGACTGCACCATCTCGGCGAGGGCGGGGTCCAGTTCCGTCGAGTGGCCGAGTCGCTCGTGGATCTGTGCGAGGCCGCGAATGGCGGCAAGATTTTCGGGGGCGGACCGCAGGACGGTCTCGAGCTCCTCGCGCGCGGCGTCGTAGTCGCCGGTTTCGATGAGCGCGCGGCCAAGCGTCACATGCGCGGACAGATAGGCCGGGTGCCGCTGCAGTCCGGTGCGGCACGTCTCGACCGCTTCTTCGTACCGTCCCATGCGGCGGAACTCTTCGGCGAGCGCCGCAAACGCAATCGACGCCGGATCCGCTTGGACCCGGCGTCGCAATTCCTCTATCCGAGGATTGTCCGCCATGCGACAGACTCTACCACCGGCGTGTCACGGCGTGATCGTCACCGACGCGGTGGCAATGCCCTGGTTGCCCGCCTCGTCAGTCACGATCAGCGAGACGGTGTACGTGCCGGTCACCGCATATCTGTGCGTCACTGTGGCGCCAACCGCCGTCCCGCCATCGCCGAAGTTCCACGTGTAGCTGACGATCCGGTGCCCTGGCGCGGCCGTCGACTGATTTCCGACGAAGCTGATCGTCGTGGAGGTCGTGCCTGTGGGAGGCAAGACGCTGATCCGTGCCGTCGGGTTGGGAACCGAGACCGTCACCGTCATTATGAAGAGCGATGATTTCCTGCCGGCGTCGTCGGTCACTTTGAGCGTAACGCTATAAGTGCCGACCGTCGTGTAGGAGTGGGTGACGAGCGCGCCGGAGGAAGAATCGAGCGTGCCATCTCCGAAATTCCACGCAAACACGGTGATGACGTGCCCGGGAGCTGCGGTCGATCCCGACGCGTTGAAGTCGAGGGACTGCCCGACGACGACGTCTGGCGGCGAGGGAGACGTGACGAACGTGGCCGTCGGAATCTGCCCCTGACCGACCGTCACCGCCTGCGTGATGAAGGCGACGCGTCCGAGCGCGTCGGTAATCGTCAGCGTGACCGGGAAGGTGCCCAGTTTGGTGAACGTATGCGTCGCAGTGAGTCCGCTGGCCGACCCACCATCCCCGAAGTCCCACTGGAAAGACGCGACCTGCGCCGTCGCGTTGGCGCCCGACGCGTCCACGACGGTGGCGGTGAAGACCACCGTGTCGCTGACGTTCGGGCTCGGCACCGTGAAACTGGGTTTGAGAGGGCTCGACGGGAGGACGATCGTTCCCGCTGGCACGAGCTCGATGCTGACCGAGCGTGGCGTCGCATTCGCGAAATCCGAGCCGCTCGGCGTCACAAGAATATTGATCGTCGTCGTTGACGTGAGACCCGCCACGGCTTTCGGCGCGGTATAGACCAGGCTCGCGTGGCCGCTCGAATCTGTGACGACGTTGCGGGCCGACAGAGTCCCGAAATCAGTAATGACATTCTCGACGGCGATTTCCACTCGCAGCGACAGATTCCGCAGCGGCTGCCCGTTGCTGTCGCGCGCCGTGATCGTCACGAGCGACTGCGATGCGCCATCCTGCGTCAGCACGTCCGGACTGACCGTCACGGTAATCGACGTGCTGAGCTCGGAGGGTCCGGTCAAGGACGGTGTTTCGGTCTTGTGGACCGTGCATGCCGTGGCGGACGCGAGAACCGCGATCGCTGCTGCTGTATGAAGTCTGACTCTCGCCATGGTTCGTGTTCCTTCGATTCTTATTCCTTCGATGCCTTCGCGCCTTCGATTCCGTCCCTACCCGGCCCAGTCGGCGAAGTCGACCTCGATGTTGCCTGTCACGCTGACGTCACGGCCGGTCTGGTCGTGACCGTAGAACGTCACGCGAGCGATCGTCGAAATCACGTCCGCGCCACCGCCCTGAGCCAGCGCCTTCAACGGAGCTTCCTCTTTCGCCTGGATGCGCACGAGCGTGAAGCCGATCGATCCACTCCCGTTGACGGTGAGATTCGTCCCGCCGTCGAATGCGAACGGCACATCGACGCCGGGCGTGTTCCGGCCGTCCGATCGCACGTACTCGACGTGGTACTGCGTGATGGTGATGGAGTTGTTGTCGGTGGGCGCCAGGCCGGCTGCGTCCTTCATGGCGAGCTGGAACGTGGCCTGGCCCGAGTCGTCGATGATGGTGCCGGTGTTGCTGATGACGTCTGAGTGCACGGTGCCGCTGCCGCTGCCGCCGGTGAGACTCGTCAAGATCAGATATGACGAGGCCTGTCCCGTGCGGATGGCGTTGCTGCACGACGTCAGCGCGAAGAGCACCGCCGCCGCCAGCGCAAGCGCCGACACCAGCCTGATACGCCCGCCCCAGACGGCTTTTCGACGTGCGTTGTCACTTATCATTCGGCATTCGCCATTCGGCATTCGGCATTCGCCATTCGGCATTCGCCATTCGGCATTCGGCATTCGACTACCCTCTCAAGATCCTCGGCGTGATGAAGATGAGCAGTTCCCGGCTCGAGTCGGTCAGCGTGTTGCGCTGGAACAGCCATTTCAGGAGCGGCACGCGGTTCAGCACCGGCGTGTGGTCGTTGCTGGTCTGCTCCTGGCTGACGAAGATGCCGCCGATGACCGTCGTCGCGCCGTCGTTCACTTGAACGGTCGTCAGCGCGCGCTGCGTGTCGATGGGGGGAATGCCATTGACCTGACGGCTGAAGTCCGGCGTCGCGTTCTCGATCGTGATCGCCATGATCACGGTGTTCGACTGCGTGATCTGCGGCGTCACTTTCAACTGCAGCACGGCGTCGCGGAACGACACGGACACGGTGTTGTTCGCCACGGCCTGAATCGGAATCTGGACGCCCTGCGCAACTTCCGCGGGCTGGTTGTTTTGCGTCGTCAGGCGCGGCGTCGACAGGACTCGGCCCTTGCCGCTGTTCTCGAGCGCCGTGAGCGCGACGTCAAGGTTGAACGCACCGTTGATCGAGCCCAGGGCGAGGCCGATGGCGGTCGAGGCGGCCGCGGCCGGAAGGTTGACGACCGTGGCGGCGTTGTCCTGCGTCGTATTGCCTCGGGCATCGGTGGCGCCCTGCGTGCCGCCCACGCGGCCGCCGATCGAGCCGTTGTTCGGGAACGCCAGACCGGTCGTGTTGCCGATCGCCGAATTCGCGCGTCCGTTGAAGCCCCACTGAATCCCGAGCGCGCGCGCGAAGTCGCGGTTCGTCTGGACGACGCGCGCCTCCACCTCGACCTGCGGTTCGGGCTTGTCGAGCGTGCTGATCAGCGATTGCGCCGTCTGCAGCCGCTCCGGCAGGTCGGTGATGATGAGCATGTTCGTCCGCGCATCGACGTTGATCTGACCGCGTGACGAGATCGGCACCGCTTTGAGCAGCACCGCCGACAGCGCGTCGGCTTTCGCGTAGCTGAGCGGGAAGGTCTGCACGCGCAATTCGCCGGCAAGCGCCTTTGCTTCCGTGAGCTTCTGCTGCTGCGCCTGCTCCTCGGCGAGGACCGTGATCGGCGCGATGCGGATGATGTTGCCGTCGACCGTGTACCCCAGCTTGTTGGATCGAAGGATCTGTTCGAGCGCCTGATCCCACGGAACGTCGGTCAACAGCACGTTGACGCGCCCCTGCACGGCCGGGTCGATGATCATGTTCAGGCCGCTGAACTGCGAGAACACGCGAAGGACGGCGCGCAAGTCCGCATCTTCGAAATCAAAGTTGATCGGTGCGCCGACGTACTTCCGTTGGCCCGAACCGGGAACTTGCGCACTGAACGTCGGCTGCGCGGGCTGCGGCGGCGGCGGTGTCTGAGCCTGCCCTGAACCTGTCGGAGCGGCAGGCGGCTGCGTCTGCGGCGCCTGCGCAGAGCGTGTACGAGCGGCAGGCGGCTTCACGATGGACGACTTTGTCGGTACCGGCGGCGCCACGAGCGGTGCAGCCGTCAACGCGCTGATGGGATCCTGGGGCGCGAGGCCTGCGCCATTCGCCAGCGCCTGCGCCAGCGTGATCGTGTCGTCGCCGTCTTTGTCGGCGCCCGCGGCGGGCTGCGTTGGCGGCGCGATCAAAATGGCGCCTCCGGACTTCTTCCCTTCGAAGACGACCGCGAGATCGCGGCCGTCGGGGCCCGTGCGCTCGACGTGATACGTCGCCGTCGCCGAGATATCCATGACCACGCGCGTTACGAGCGGCTCGCGGCTGTTCAGCGCGACGCGGACTTGCTTCACGAACACGCTGTCGACGCCGGTGCGGGCAGCGGCGCTGGATGTCAAGTTCGGGAAATCGAGGACGAGCCGCCGCGGCTGATCATCGGATTCGGTCAGCGCGGACGGGTTCAACCGGCCGTTTCCGGCAAGCGTGACCGTCGTCGCCGTGCGGGTACTCCAAGATGAGACCTTCTCGAGGCGTGTCGCCGGGACGACCGACGGATCCTCCGTCACCGAGGGCGCCCGCACGGCTGTCGGCGTTCCGTCGAGCCGCGCGATCTCCTCCGCGGATGTGCCCGCCGCTTCGGGCGCCAGCTCCAGCCGAATCAGGTTGCGCGCGCTGTGAACCTTGTACGTGGACGGGGATGCCAGTGCGACGCGGACGCGTGCGAGCGACTTGCCGTCGACCGAAGTGGCCTGCTCCAGCGTGACGCGGGCGACCGGGCCCTGGCTCGAGATGTGGTTGTCGGCATCGGCGACGCTCACGTTGCGAAGATCGACGAGCACCGTGAGCGGGTCAGGCCGGCTCACGGCGTAGGCGACAGGCTGGGTCGACTCGATCAGGACAGCCGCCATTCGGCCGCTCGCCTGGGCCGTCACCCCGACGAGCCGGACGTTCTCGGCGGACGCGGCGCTCAGCCGCAGCCCTCCGCCGAGCGCCGCCGCGATCCCGCATCCGGCCAGCAGCCGGCGCGCCGCGCGCGTCTTTATTAACAGAGTCATTGTTGTCTCCGCGCCGTTCACCGCGCCTCCGGCCGAATGGTTTTGCGGACCTCGCGCTGCTTCACGAGCGAGAGCGGGTCATTGACGTCCTGCGAGAACACGACGGCGTCCTGGGTAATCGTCCTTACCGTTCCGTCCATCACCTTGTCGCCGCTCCGGACGATGTAGGTCCGGTTGTCGGGGGCCTGCAGAAGCGCGATGAAGTCCCCTTTGGTCGACTTCAGCACGCCTTTGAGCGTCACTTCATTGATCAGCAGTCCGCCCAGCCCCACAGGTCGCGCGCCTCCTGTCGTGCCCGGCAGGTCGCCGCCGCGACCGATCAGACTGACGAACGGATCGCGTCGGCCCTGCGGGTCATACGTGTAGCCGGGACCGGTTGCCGCGGGCTTCTGCGCTTGAGCACCTTGCGCACCCGGCGCACCGGGACCTGCGGAACCCTGCGAACCGGAACCTGTTGAACCCTGTGAACCCGTTGAACCCTGCAGCGGATCCAGCGCGTCCGAATTCTTCTTCTGCGCAGCCTCCGTCTTCGCCCTGGCATCCTTCGCGGCGGAAATGGCCGCGGCTGGATTCGGTACTTGGGCCATGGCGGCGGCAGGTTGAATAAGGATCGCCGCGACGACAATTCCCAATCTCCAACTTCCAACTCCACAAGACGCACTCGTCTCTGAGCTCAAAGACATACGTCTTGAGGAGTTGGTCGTTGGCAGTTGGGCGTTGACAGCGGCTCGCGTCATGGTCATCACCGTGCCGGCGGCGCGCCGCGCCCTCCGCGTCCGCCTTCCTGCAGCACGAACGTCGTCGCGATGCAGTCGGCGGTGATGGTGGAGTTGGGTTCCTGCCTCGCCTTCGCGGTAATCGAGATCTCGCCGATGTTGATGATTCGGGGAAACTTGCTCACGCGATCGAAGAACAGCCCGAGGTTGTGATACGAGCCTTCAGCCGTGATGTGGTAGGGCACCTCGAGGTAGAGCGGCTGCTGCTTCTGTCCGATCGGCGTGAACCGCAGCAGGACCAGATTGGACTGCGTCGCGAGTCCCTGCAGGCGGCGCAGGATGTCGGCGACGTCCTTCTGTTCGGGCAGCACGTTCTTCAGGCTGTCGAGGCGGTGCTCGAGATCGGTGACCTGTCCCTGGAATTCGCCGAGCCGCCGCGCTGTCGCGATTCCTTTGTTCACGTCCGCCTTCAAGGCGCTGAGGTGCGTCTGCTTCAGCGTGAGATCGGCCTGTGCATCGATGACGTAAAAGTCGTAGAAGCCGTACACAGCGAGGCCGCACACGACGACGAACGCGCCGATCTGGCCGTACCACGGAAGTTTGCTGAGCGAGAGTTCCATTTACTTCCCGAGGGGCTCTCGCCCCTCGGACTCCCCTACACGCTCACTCGCGGGGACCCCGGGCCCGCTGCGTTCGCGTGGCTCGCTCGCTGCGCTCACTCGCTCCATCAATTCAACAATTCGCCAAGTCACTAATTCACCACTTCACCGGGCCGGCGGCGCCCCGCGCCCCGCGGGCGGCGGCGGCGGCGGCGCTTCCGGGTTCTGCGAGGTCGCGCGAATCGTAAAGCGCACCAAATCGCCCTGGCCCGTGTGATCGACCTGGCTGTCGATGATTTCAACCGGCCGTTTGAACCAGGTGCTGCTCTCGAGATTGCCGACGAAGTCCGACAACGCCGTCAACGACGTGGTGCGCCCGTCGAGCGTGAAGTCCGCTGCGCGCTGCGACATGCCGACCAGCCACAACCGGTCGGGTATGGCTCGACTGACTTCATCGAGGACGTGCACTGGAGCCGACTGCCCGCGCCGAAGCTGCTCGATGAGCGTGACGCGCTGCTGCAGCGTGGCCTTGCGCGTCTCGAATTTCTGGACCTCCGCGAGCACGGATCGCAGCGCCTTCGCTTCGGTTTCCGCGCGGGCGATCTCGTCGTCGAGACGGGCGGACGTCGCGCGGAGCGACCAGAACCACCAGCCGACGGTCACCAGCGTCGCCAGGAGAATCAGCGCCGCGCCGATCGTCACGCGCTGCGCGGAGGTGACAGCGGCGCGGGGTTTCTTCGCCGCCCCGCGCTCGACGGCCAGCAGGTTGATCCGAATCATCGGTCGCCTACCCGCCGCAGGGCCAGCCCCACCGCGACCGCCACGGTCGGCGCGATGTCGGCGGCCGACTCGTTCTTGAACTTCTTTCCGTCGAACGCGATCTTTCTGAACGGATCGAACGGCTCGACAGGCGCCTCGAAGCGCTCGGCGAGCATCTCGGTGAAGCCCTCCGCGCGCGACGCGCCGCCGCTCAGCATGATCCGATCGATCTTGTCGGAGGAGGCGGTCGCCTTGAAGAAGTCGAACGTCTTCTGGATTTCGAGCATGACGTTGTCGGTCACCGCGCGCAGCACGGGCCGGGCCTCGTCGTACGTGGCGCCCTCGACCGGCTGGCCGCGCTTCAGCGCGTCGGCGGTCTCGAACGGCAGATTGAGCTCGCGCTGCAGCGCTTCGGTGTAGGCGTTCCCACCGATCGAAATGTCGCGCGTGAAGACCGACTGGTCACCCTGCAGAATGTTGATATTGGTCGCGCTCGCGCCCGCGTTGAGCAGCACGATGACGGCGTTCGGCTCGATGCCGTAATTGACTTCGTAGGCGTTCTGCAGCGCGAAGGCGTCGACGTCGACGACGACCGCGGCGCGTCCGGCCTGCGCGATCACGCCGGTGTAGTCCGCGATCTTTTCCTTCTTCGCGGCCACGAGCAGCACGTCCATCGTGTTCCTGCCGCCGGCCGCGTCGCCGCGATCGAGAATCTGGTAATCGAGGTTGACATCCTGGATGTCGAACGGGATGTACTGCTCCGCTTCCCAGTAGATCGACTCGGCCAGCTCGACATCCGACATGATCGGCAGCGAGATCTTCTTGACGATGACGGCATTGCCCGAGAGCGAGGCGGCGACGTCCTTCGTCTTGATGTTGCGGCCGTCGAAGAGACGGCGGATCGCGTCGGCGACGGCCGCGCCGTCGATGATGGCGCCATCGACGATGCTGTCCGGCGGCAACGGCTCCGTGCCGAAACACGTGACCCTGTAGCTCTTGCCGGTGGGCTTCAATTCGACCGCTTTGACGGCGCTCGAACCGATGTCCAGACCGACCAGTGCTCTCGCTCTGCGAAACACCGTGAAGTGTCCTATCCTGTGAATCCGCGCAACTTATTGTTAAGAGGACAGCTTACGCCAACAGAATCTAACGAGGTGCCAATTCGAGACACCCTGGACGTCTCCTCGTTCATTCTTATCGGCACATCAAGCGGGGCAAGTGAGGTGCCACTGCCCAGGTGCACTCAATTTCGGCAGAACTGCGCAAAACTGGGATCGGCGAGGTTTTGAAGACACGACAAAACCGTCGGGTTCTGACGGAACCGTAATCGGCCGGGCCGCGGCGTCCTGTGATCTTGACAGCACCCCTAATTGCCGGTATCCTTTTGGTTTGCCGTCCTTTGGTAGACGCTGACTGAAAGGGTTTCCATGCGTTCGTTTGTTCCCACTGCCGGAAGTGTGGAGAGGCAGTGGCACGTCATCGACGCCGAGGGCCAGGTCCTAGGGCGGGTGGCGACCGAGGCCGCGCGCCTCCTGCAAGGCAAGCACAAGGCGGTCTACACGCCGCATATCGACACCGGCGATCACGTGGTGATCGTCAATGCGGCGAAGGTCAAGCTGACCGGTCGCAAGGAAGAACAGAAGCTGTACCGGTATCACTCCGGGTACGAGGGCGGCCTGCGCGAGGAGCGCGCCAAAGACGTGCGCGTCAAGCAGCCCGCCCGCATCGTGGAGGAAGCCGTGCGGGGCATGTTGCCCAAGACGAAGATGGGGGAAGCGATGTGGCGCAAATTGAAGGTGTACGCCGGCAGCGATCACCCGCACGCGTCGCAGCAGCCGAAGGCAAGAAAGATCAACAGCAGGAGCGAGGTCGCATAAGTCGTGGCAGCAGCAATCCAGTATTACGGCACCGGCCGCCGCAAGACGTCGACGGCCCGCGTTTTCCTGAGGCCCGGCACCGGGACCCTGACAATCAACCGCAAGCCGCTCGAAGACGCCTTTCCCACCGAAGCGCTCCGCACCCAGATCAAGCGACCGCTGGCTGTCACCGAAACCGCTGATAAGTTCGACGTGCTCGCCACCATCGCCGGCGGCGGCATCGCCGGACAGGCCGGTGCGCTGCGTCTCGGTATCGCGCGCGCGCTGGTCGAATACAACCTCGAGCTGCGGCCGCAGCTTAAAAAGGAAGGCTTCCTGACGCGCGACGCGCGCATCAAGGAACGCAAGAAGTACGGACAGAAGGGCGCACGCAAGCGCTTCCAGTTCAGCAAGAGATAGTTTCCGGTTTCCAGCCGCCAGCTTCCAGTCGGGGGGTGGCGAAGATTGGAACCGGCGACTCGCATCGGCAACTGACAATCGGCAACTGGCAACTCGCAACTGGAGACTGTGATGGAGGGACTTTGAACGGGATCGCGTTGAAGGATCTACTCGAGGCCGGCGTCCACTTCGGACACCAGACGAAGCGCTGGAATCCGAAGATGAAGCAGTACATCTTCGGCGAGCGCAACGGGATCTACATCATCGACCTGGCCAAGACCGCCAAACTCTACCGCGCCGCGGAGGAGTTCGTGCACAATCTGGCGGCCGACGGACGCACGATCCTCTTCGTCGGGACCAAGCGGCAGGCTCAGGACGCGATCGCCGAGGAAGCGCAGCGCTCGGGCATGTATTTCGTCAACCAGCGCTGGCTCGGCGGCCTGCTCACCAACTTCACGACGATCCAGCGCAGCCTGGCCCGGCTCCGCGACCTCGAAGCCATGGAGACCGACGGGCGCTACGAGACGATCACGAAGAAGGAAATCGCGCAAGTCGAGAAGGAAAAGCGCAAGCTGCAGAAAAACCTCGAGGGGATCCGCAACATGACGCGCCTGCCCGACGCGGTCTTCGTCGTCGACACGCGCAAGGAAAAGATCGCCGTCGATGAGGCGCGCAAGCTGAAGATTCCGGTCATCGGCGTGGTCGACACGAACTGCGATCCCGACGAAGTCGACTTCGTGATTCCTGGTAACGACGACGCGCTGCGCGCGATCCGGCTGTTCGCGTCCAAGATCGCCGACGCGGTCCTGGCCGGCCGCGGCGTGCGTGAATCCTCCCAGGCGGAGGAGCCCCAGGAGGGCGACGATCGCGGGCGGCGTTCGCGCCCTACCCGTCCGGCGCCGCGTGAGCAGGTCGTTACCCCGGCGTCGGTATAAGCGAAAGGCCCGAATGAAGTCGACGCCGGCCTGACACCTGGCCGGCGTTTGTTATGTACGGATACGAGCTGCCAGCTACCAGCTTCCAGCTTCCAGCCAAGAACACGGAGCGAAACTGGAAGCTGGGAGCTGGAAGCTGGAAACTGGAACCTGGTAACTGGAGACTGACATGGCGACTATGGCGATTAGCGCAGATCAAGTGAAGAAACTCCGCGACGCGACAGGCGCGGGAATGATGGAGTGCAAGGCGGCGCTGACCGAGGCGAACGGCGATATCGACGCCGCCACGACCCTGCTGCGCAAGCGCGGACAGGCGACGGCGGCCAAGAAGGCGGGCCGCTCGACTTCAGAGGGCCTGATCGGCCATTACATCCACACGGGCGGCAAGCTCGGCGTGCTCGTGGAGGTGAATTGCGAGTCCGACTTCGTCGCGCGGACCGACAAGTTCCAGGAGCTGACGAAGGAGATCGCGATGCACATCGCGGCCGCGAATCCGACCTACGTGCGACGCGAGGACGTGCCCGCCGACGTCGTCGCCCGCGAGCGTGAGATTTACAAGGATCAGGTCAAGGACAAGCCGGCACAGGTCATCGACAAAATCGTCGAGGGCAAGTTGAACAGCTACTACCAGCAATTCTGTCTCATGGAGCAGGCGTCGATCCGCGACCCGAACGCGACGATCGCGCAGCTGGTACAGGACGCCATCCGGCTGCTGGGCGAGAACATCACGATCAGCCGATTCACCAGAATAAAGGTGGGTGAATCGGGCTGAATCGGGTAGTTTTGAAATCGGGTAATTGAGTAATCGAAATCGATTACCCGATTACCCGATTACCCGATTCCAAAATATAATCGAGCGGCTATGCCGCCTCGTTATGGCCGTGTTCTGCTGAAGCTGTCGGGGGAAGCCCTGATGGGCGAAGAATCGTTCGGCATCGACCCCGCCGTGACGACCCAGATCGCCAAGGACATCGCGGAAATCCAGGGGCTCGGCGTGCAGGTCGCCGTCGTCATTGGCGGCGGCAACCTGTTTCGCGGGCTGGCGGCGAGCGCGAAAGGCATGGACCGCGCCACGGCCGACTACATGGGCATGCTGGCGACCGTCATCAACGGTCTCGCGCTGCAGGACGCTCTCGAGAACGTCGGGATCACCACCCGCGTCCTCACGGCCATCGAGATGCGCGCCGTCGCCGAACCCTTCATTCGCCGGCGCGCGGTCCGCCATCTCGAAAAAGGACGCGTCGTCGTCTTCGCGGCCGGCACCGGCAATCCATATTTCACCACCGACACCGCCGCCGCGCTGCGCGCGATGGAAATGAAGGCGGACGTCATCCTGAAGGGCACGAAAGTCGATGGCATCTACACCGCCGATCCGATGCTCCACCCGGCCGCCACGCGGTTCGACCAGATCTCCTATCTGAAAGTCCTCGAGCAGGGTCTGAAGGTCATGGACGCTACGGCCATCTCCCTTTGCATGGACAACAAGCTGCCAATCATCGTGTTCAACCTGCGCACGGCGGGCAACCTGCGCCGCGTCATCATGGGCGAGGCCGTCGGCACAACCGTCAAGGCCGAATGAGGAAGCTATGGACGTCAGCGATCTGAAAGGACTGTTCGTCGAGGTGAAGAAGCGGATGGACGGGCACATCGATCACGTCCGCCGGGAGCTGGCAGGCGTGCGGACCGGCCGCGCCTCCGTGAACATCCTCGACGCCGTGCACGTCGACGCGTACGGATCCGCGATGCCGCTGAACCAGGTCGCGTCGCTCTCGATTCCCGAGCCGACGATGATCGTGGCGCAGCCGTTCGATCCGTCGCTCATGAGCGCGGTCGAAAAGGCCATCCGCAGCGCAAACCTCGGGCTGAATCCGACCAACGACGGCAAGGTGATCCGCATCCCGATTCCTCCGCTCACCGAGGAACGGCGCAAGGACCTCTCGAAACTGGTGCACAAGTTCGCCGAAGAAGGGCGCAACGGCATCCGTCAGGTCCGCCGCGATGCGAACGAGAAGCTGAAGAAGCTGCTCAAGGATCACACGATCTCGCAGGACGACGAGCGCCGGAGTCTCGACGAGGTCCAGAAGATCACCGATCAGCACATCACGATGATCGACGACATCCAGAAGAAGAAGGACAGCGAGCTCCTTGGCAAATGAGGATCTCGCATTGCCGAGTGCAGATTGGCGATTGCAGATCGACGGATTGATGATTGGCGAGTGTCGATCGACGAAGTGATGATTGACGCAATCGACCAGTCATCAACCATCAATCCTTCGATCGACAATCATCAAGCGCCATTCCGTCGATTTTCAATCGGCAATCGCCTATCGACCATGACGTATTTCTCCCACCTCGAATGCAGCGTCCCATGCGGCGCTGCACATTACGATCCCCGTATCGAACAGCACCTCTGTACCGAGTGCGGGATGCCGTTGCTGGCGCGCTACGACTTGAAAGCCGCGTGTGAATGGAAGAGGGAATCGCTCGGCGGCCGCCAGGCGAACATGTGGCGCTACCGCGAACTGATGCCGCTCTTCGACGGCGAAGCGCCGTTGACGCTGGGCGAAGGCTGGACGCCGCTGATTCACGCGGCGCGCTTGGGCCGCGATCTCGGCCTGGAACGGCTATTCGTCAAGGACGAATCGCTCAACCCGACCAACTCGTTCAAGGCCCGCGGCCTCGCCGCCGCCGTGACGAAAGCGGCGCATCTCGGCGCAAAGACCCTCTCAATTCCCTCGGCCGGCAACGCGGCCAACGCGATGGCCGCGTACGCGGCCGCCGCCGGCCTCACAGCAAAGGTCTTCATGCCGAAGGACGTGAAGGTGCCGTTCATCCGTGAATGCGAGCTGTACGGCGCCGACATCACGCTCGTCGACGGCTTGATCACCGATGCCGGCCGCGTCGCCGCGGAGATTGGCAGGCCGCTCGGCTGGTATGACGTGTCGACGCTCAAAGAGCCCTATCGCATCGAGGGCAAGAAGACGATGGCGTACGAGCTGGGCGAGCAGCTCGCGTGGCAGTTTCCCGACTGGATCATCTATCCAACGGGCGGCGGGACCGGCATGGTCGGCATGTGGAAGGCCTTCGAGGAGATGGAAGCGATCGGCTGGAAGCAGCCGGGCCGCCGGCCGAAGATGGTCTCCGTGCAGGCGGAACACTGCGCTCCGATCGTCCGCGCGTTCGATTCGGGCGCCGAGCGAAGCGAGATGTTCCCCAACGCGAGGACGGTCGCCGACGGACTGCGCGTGCCCAAGGCGATCGGCGATTTCCTCGTCTTGCGTGCCGTGCGCGAGAGTGGCGGCACCGCGCTTGCCGTGTCGGACGGCGACATGATCCGCGACATGCGCGAGCTTGGGAGCCGGGAAGGCATCAGCGCAGCCCCCGAAGGGGGCGCTTCATTGTCTGCGCTCAAGGTTCTCCTGGCTCGGGGCGACGTACGCTCGAACGACACGGTCGTGCTCTTCAATACCGGCGGGGCTCTGAAGTACCTCGACGTCCTGTCGCCTTCCGCCTAAAGGCGGAAGATCGAGCTATTCGTTCATCACGAACGCCCACAGCGTATCCCCGGCGCCGACGACGACGTACTGCAGGCCGTCGAGCGTGTAGGTGATCGGACCGTTGCTCACTTGCGTACGCACGCCGGCGTGCCAGAGCGGCGCGCCGGTCGTGGCATCCAGCGCGACGAGATTGCCGCTCGAGCCATCGCCGGTGAACAGCAGGTTGCCTGCGGTACTCAAGAGGCCGGAGATGCCGCCCCCTTCCCACTTGTGGCTCCAGCGGATCTTTCCCGTCTTGTAGTCGAGCGCCTCGACCATGTATTCCGACCAGCCACCTCGATCGGTTCCACCCCAGCCCTGCGGATTCTCGCCCGGATCGTAGATGTACCAAACGCTGTACGCGCGGGCGGCGCTCACGTAGAAGAGTCCCGTCGCGGGGCTGAAGCTCGGCGACGGCCAGTTCGTCGCGCCGCCCTGGTTCGGTGTGACGAGCGTGCCGTCGATCTGCGGCATCTTGGCCGGATTCGGAATCGGCTGTCCCTTCTGGTCGATGCCGAGCGACCAGTTCGTCGGCACGAACTCGGACGAGACGAGATTGGTGCCGTTTGTGCGATCGAGCACGAAGAACTTGCCGTTCCTTGAGGCCTGCGCGAGCAGCTTGCGCGGCTGGCCGTTGAACTCCGCGTCGAAGAGGACCGCCGTCTGCGTGGCGTCCCAGTCGTGCGTGTCGTGCGGCGACGACTGGAAGTACCATTTCATTTTCCCGTCGTCAGGATTGAGCGCCACGATGCTCGCCGTGAACAGGTTGTCGCCGGCGCGATTTCTGAACGCGACGACCGGCTGCGGATTCCCTGTCGTGACATACAGCAGGTTGAGATCCGGATCGTAGGTGACGGGCTGCCACGTCATGCCGCCGCCGTGTCGGCCGGCGTCGTCGTTCGGCCATGTCTCCGACCCAGGGTCGCCCTTCTTCTGCGGCACCGCATACCAGCGCCACTGCAGCGCACCCGTTTCCGGATCGTGCGCGTCGAGATAACCCGGGATGTCGAGATCATCGCCGCTGACCCCGCTGATGACGTGGTTGCCGATGATGACCGGCGCGGCGGACGAGTAGTAGAACTGATCCAGATTGCAGATGGTCTGGCGCCAGCGCTCCATGCCGTCCTTCGCGTTCAGGGACACGAGATGACAATCGGGCGTGACCACATAGAGCCAGCCGTCCTTGATCGCCACGCCTCGATTGCCGATGTGGGTGCCTCCGGTCGATTTCCATGCGAAGTGCCAGATCTCCTGTCCGGTCCGCGCGTCGATGGCCCAAACGTGATCCGGCGCCGACAAGTAGATGACGCCGTTGACCTGAAGCGGCGTGGATTTGATCGGGCCGGCGCCGGTGACCGTCTGTCGATACGACCACGCCAGGCTGAGGTGCTTGACGTTTTCCACGTTGATCTTTGTCAGCGGGCTGAATCGTCGCCCCGAGTAATCGCCGTTGTACGTCGGCCAGTTGTCGGTCGGCGCCTCAGCGGCCACACAAAGAAGAATCGCGATGACGGCAAGTCTGCTCATTTGAGAGTCTCGAGATATGCGACGAGGTCGTGAATGTTCTTGTCCGTGATGCTCGAAAGGAGCAGCACGTGCGCGGCGAACGGATCGTGCTTGATCACGCGTGTCCCCGCAGTGCGGCGGACGCTGTGATACGTCCCCGAGGCGTCGCGCACCGAGACGTTGAAGTCGTCCATCTGAATCAATTCCCCCGACAGCGTCTCCCCCGCCTCAGTCGTCACGCTGACGGTGACCACGGGCGCATTGCCCGCGCGCCGGCGCGCGGCCGCGTTCGCCGGAAAAAGGAACCGCTGCTGAATGCCGATGGGATCGAGCCGTGTCGCGATGCCGGCCAAGTCGCCCGTCGGCGAATGGCACGTCGCGCAGCCGCCTTCCCCGTTGAAGTACTCCGCGCCTGCCTTGGAATTGCCGGTCAGGACATTACCGGCCTTGAACAACGGCGATCCGCGCAAGGTGTCGTTCAACCGATCGCGCAGAAAGTGCGCGAGGATCAGCACCTGCGTATCGGTCAACGCGGCGGTTTTGCTCGTGCCGGCCGGTGGATGATCCTTGCGCAAGTACGGCCCGAGCGCGCTGCCGTAGCGATCGCCGAGGACGATCGGCGAGCGGACCAGGTTCGACCCCCTTGCCGTGCCGCGCGCGTCCGCGCCATGGCAGGCCTGGCAATCCGAAACCCAGAGTGGCTTCGCCATTTCCGCTGCCTTGGGATCGACCATGGGTTTATCGTCGGGTCCCGAGTCGCCACGCACGACAGTGCCCGACAGTCCGTAGTGTTCCGACAGATAGTCAATCACCGTCGCGAATTCGCTGCTCGTCCCTCGCGCGCCCCGCCCAATCATGTTCTCGACGGTCGCTTCCCACTGTTCCCGCGTGCGGCGAATCGTGGTGACGTGCTCGAACGGATGACACGTGCCGCACAGGCGGCGCGCCGTCGCAGCGCGGCCGTCGGGCTGAGCCGTCGCCGGGGCGGCGCCGTGCCGCGTTGTGCTCCCGCGGACGTCGAGAGCGTGATCACGAGGAGGCCCACGGCGGCCATCACCAGAGTCGTTTCCGATTGGCAAGGCATCGCGGGCGATTATACTGGCGCACGGCACAGGAGGAAGAACAATGGCTTCTTACACTCGCCGCGAGGCGCTCGGCGCTGGTGTTGCACTGGCCGCGGCGGCATCAATCGCTCCGGCAGCCGCGTCACAGGGGACCGCCAAGGCGGTCACGCGCGGACGGCTGAAACAATCCGTCTCGCGATGGTGCTACGGAAAGATCCCGATGCCGGAGTTCTGCAAGGCCGTCGCGGACATGGGCCTGACGGCGATCGATCTGCTCGAAGAGGCCGACTGGGGCATCGTCCGGGACCATGGGCTGCTGTGCTCGATGGCGTACGCCGGCGGCGGCACGATTCGCGACGGCCTCAACGTCAAGGCCAACCACGACGCCATCGTCCGCAGCTTCGAGGAGAAGATTCCGAAGGCGGCGCAGCAGAAGATTCCCAATGTGATCACGTTTTTTGGCAACCGGCGCGGCATGAGCGACGCGGAAGCGACGGCCAACTGCATCGAGGGTCTCAACCGTGTCAAGAAGGTCGCCGAAGACTCAGGCGTCACGATCTGTGTCGAGCTGTTGAACAGCAAGGTCGATCACAAGGACTACCAGGGCGACCACACCGCCTTCGGCGTGCCAATCGTGAAAGCTGTGAACTCACCGCGCGTAAAGCTGCTCTACGACGCGTATCACATGCAGATCATGGAAGGCGATCTGATCCGCACGCTTCGCGACAATCGCGAGTACATCGCGCACATCCACACAGGCGGCGTTCCGGGACGGCACGAGCTGGACGATACGCAGGAAGTGACGTGGCGCGCGGTCTGCGCGGCGCTCGCGGACATGAACTTCCCGGGCTACGTGGCCCACGAGTTCGTGCCGACCAGGGATCCGCTGACGTCGCTGCGCGAAGCCGTCGTGCTCTGCGACGTCTAATCACCCATCGAGATGCCCATGGCGCGTGCCGTCCGGATGACGTCGAAATCCGGCGGCACCGTGCGCGTCCGGCCGACGATCTTTTCGAGCGGCACCCCAACGATGTCGGGTGGGTGAAAGGCGACCATCTGGTCGAAGGCCCCCTCGAGGAGCAATTCCACTGCGCGCGCGCCGAACCGCGTCGCAAGCACGCGATCGAAGCTGGTCGGCGCGCCCCCTCGCTGCAGATGGCCGAGGACGACCGTGCGCGTCTCCTTGCCGGTCAGCGCCTCGATATCGGCCGCGACCTTCGCCGCAACGCCGCCGAGCCGCTCGACGTACCTCCCATTCGCCGCCTTCAGCACCGTCGCCGTGCCGCCGACCGGTCGCGCGCCTTCCGCGACCACGACGATGCTGAAGCGCGCGCCGACGTGATCCCGGTCCCGAATCCGTCGGGCCACCTTCTCCAGATCGAACGGAATCTCCGGGATGAGGATGCCGTCGGCGCCGCCGGCGACGCCGGAATACAGCGCGATCCATCCCGCGTAGCGCCCCATCACCTCGACGACGATCACGCGATGATGCGCCTCCGCCGTGGTGTGCAGGCGATCGATCGCCTCAGTCGCGAAACTGACCGCGGTGTCGAACCCGAACGTATTCGTCGTCTCGACGATGTCGTTGTCACACACCGCGCGGAGTAGTCCCTGGTTCCGCCCGAGGTCTCGATCGGATAGGCGAAGGGGTTGCCGCGATTCGTGGTGCCGAGAATCGTGCCGCCGATCCGAAGGATACCGGCGACGTCGCGCGGCACGAGGCGCCGCCAGCGATCGCCTTCGATCAGGCCGTCAAAACTATCCTCGAGGCCGATGACTTCACAGTTGCAATTGGCCGCACTCTTCACGACCGCCCGAATGACCGCATTGAGGCCGGGGGCATCGCCCCCGCCGGTGAGGACGCCGATCCGGCGGACCCCTGAACGATTCTCCATCCGAACGAGTATAAGGACAGACAGGCCCTGAAATACATAACAACCCAACAATAGGTGTCACGACTTAATATTATTAATATCGCTATTGACTTATTGAAGCTGGCTGTGGCATAACATCACCAAAACCATGGCCGCACAGGATTGGCAGGCTCTCACCCGGCTGACGGGTGCGGCCCCGTTCGAAATCGAGCGCGTGAGGCTGACGGAGCAGAACGTCGCCGTTGAAGGACGGTTCGAGCTTCCTCCGCTCGCGCGTCTCACGGCTGAAGACCAGACCTTCGTCGCGGCCTTCGTCCGCTGTCATGGCTCCATCAAGCAGATGGAGAAGTTCTTCGGCGTCAGTTACCCCACGATCAAGAACCGGTTGAACCGCATCGGCGCGCGCTTGCCCTTTGCGGAAGTCGAGCCGCCGGCCGATGCGGAACGGCCGTCTGTCGAAGACCTGCTATCGCGGCTGGACCGCGGCGAAATGACGGTCAAGGATGTGTTGATTCAACTCCGGCAAGCCAAGGAAGGTGATGTGTGAGCGACGAAAACAGGCGCGTACTGGACCTGCTGGCGCAGGGGAAAATCAGCGTCGAAGAGGCCGATCAACTGCTTCGGGCGATCGGCGCGCGCGAGCCCGACGCGGCCACCAAACCTGATGACGCCGGACGGCCTGCCGCGCGCTGGGTGCGGATCAACGTGCACAAACCGGCGAAAGACGGCTGCCGCGACAAGGACGTCAATATTCGCGTGCCTATCGCCATCGTCAGGAGCGGCATGCGTCTCGGCGCGCTCATCCCCGGAATCGCCGGCGAACGCGTGGCGGCGCGGTTGCGCGAGCGCGGGCTCGACGTGGATTTCTCCAAGCTCGATCCCGCCGCCATCGATGCCATCCTCAAGGAGCTGGGCGACACGAATATCGAGGTGGATGACGGCAGAGCCCAGGTGCGCATCACCTGTGAATAGACGCAGTTGCGCTTACACAACCGTTGTTGGACGCGCCAAATGGTAAGGCCCTCTGTGGCCCTTTCCGGGAAAACCGGGTAAAACCGCGGTATGGCAGGCCGGTCTGGACGTTGCAAAGTGACCGCCTCTTTGGCGACGGCTACGTATGGACTTCCGCGAATATGCGGCGAAAGAGACCTCCTCGGCACTCCGGCGCGTGCAGGCCGGCCCGGCAGATGTGTGTCGACAGCAGCTCGCGGCCCTGCGCACGGTGGTCGACGCCGCGGCCAAGGCCCTCGAGTCTGCCGCGAAGCCGTCGGCCGAGGCTGAACGCGACATCACCGACCTCGCCGAGCGCCTGACGAAGGCGGCGACCGAGGCTGCGGACCTTGCGGTGAAGCGCGTGTCCGACGAGGCCCGCAAGACGCAGGACTCTCTGCGCGCGGAGCTTCAGACCCGCATCAACGAAACGAAGGCCGCCGCTGCCGCGATCCAGGACGCGCAGACGAAGTCGGACGTCCTGCGAACCGATCTCGCAAGCGCGACGAAGCGCGCGGACACCGCGGCCCACGAGCTCGCGCAGTCGCGGGATGCCGCGAAAAAACTCGAAGCCGAGCGGCGCGATCTGTCCACGGCACGCGACGCGGAAAAGCTCGCGCGGACAACGGCGGAAGGCGAGCTGAAGAAAACGCACGACCTGCTCGACAAGTCGCGCGGCGAGGTTGCGTCGCTGCAGAAGAAGCTCGACACGCTGGCGGTTGATAAGAGCGCGGCGGAAGATGCCGTGAGCGTCGCGCTCAGCCAGGTGCAGGCGGCGGAGGCAAAGCTCGCTGCCGTCACCGACCTGCTGAACAAGAATGCCGCGCGTGTGAAACAGCTCGAGCGCATCCAGCAGGACAACGAACGCGCCATCCGTGAGCTGCAGTCGCGGCAGGAAAAGGCCGCGCCGCGGGCCAATGCGGCGCGCATGTCGATGTCGGTGTTCGAGGAGCTGCTCGGCGCGTTCCAGGCGCTCGCGAGCGCGACCACCATCAGCGACGTGCTCACCACGATGATCGAACAGATGGCGACCGAGTTCTCCCGCGTCGCGCTCTTCCGCGTGAAGAGCAATCATCTGCAGGGCGAGCATCAGATCGGCTTCGACCTGAACAGCGACATCACGAAGGTGATCATCCCGCTGGGGATGGATTCGGTGCTCACCAGGGCCGCCGGCTCCGGGACCATCGAACGGCTCTCGGCCGAGGAACTGGCCGACAGCAGCCGCGTGCCGTTCAACGGCTCTCCCGCGTGCGCGATCGCGCTGCCGGTTGTCGTCGGCGACGAGACGCTCGCGATCGTCTACGCGGATGATTCGGGCTCGCCCGGCGACGAGCGCAGTCCGGACGCGTCCTATCTGCGAGTGCACTTCGCCGACGCGATGCTCCAGTACTCGGTGTCGCTGCTGACGCGGATGAAAGCGGAGCTCAAAGTACTCGCCGACCTGCGCAGTTATGCCGATTCCCTGCTGCGGGAGATCGAGTCGATGTATGTCGCCGATGCAGGCGCCGGCAAGACGGGCGGGGACCTCCAGGATCGCCTCAAGAGCAATCTCGAATACGCCCGCAGCATGTTCTCGAATCGTGTCGCCCTGGAAGAGACCGATGCCACTGGCCTGCTCGACGACGCGGTCAACGCGATCGTGGCAGCGCAGTCCCAGACGCCGTTCGGGCGGGATCTGGCGATGGTCTCCGGTCACATGACGACGGGCGGCGCCTCCAAGCGCGCCGCCGCCGAAGCGTCCTGACGCATCGAAACCGGCAAACCCGCCGCTTCTCGTCCTCAATTCATGTCGCAGGTGGCACGTCCCCGTGCAGGTTATGGTGCTGCGCCACGGCGCGGTGGCCTATACTGCTCCTATGCAGACCATGGTCACGCCTGGACGGGCGCATGCGATTGCGATGGTGCTGGCGCTGGCCATCATCACGTCGCTGGCCGCGGCGCAGACCCCATCGAAAATCCTGGCGCCCGGCGCGACTGTCGAAAAGATCGCCGGCGATTTCATCTTCACCGAAGGCCCGACGTCCGACAAGGACGGCAACGTGTACTTCGTCGATCAGGACAACAACCGGATCATGAAGTACGGCACCGACGGAAAGATGACGACGTTCATGCAGCCGAGCGGCTATGCGAACGGCATGACCTTCGACGGGAAGGGCCGATTGATCGCGTGCGCCGACGAAAAGAACGAGATGTGGTCGATCGATCCCGCGACGAAGACGGTCACGGTGCTGTTCAGCACGTACGAAGGCAAGCTGCTCAACGGCCCGAACGATGTCTGGGTGCAGCCGGGGACGGGCCGCATCTACTTCACCGATCCGTACTACGCGCGCAAATGGTGGCATCGCGGCCCGAAGGAGAATCCCGAGGCCGTCTATGTCTACTCGCCCGGCGACCGGAAGATGGTCCGGGTGATCGACGACATGGTGCAGCCCAACGGCATCATCGGCACGCCGGACGGCAAGACGCTTTACGTGTCGGATATCCGCGGCCGCAAGACCTTCTCGTACGACATCACCGCGGACGGCACGCTCGGTAACAAGCAGCCGTTCTGCGACGTCGGATCCGACGGCATGACGATCGATTCGGAGGGCAATGTCTATCTGACGTCTGGACGAGCGGTGCAGGTGTTCGATCGCACCGGACGCAAGGTGGAGGATATTGCGGTCGAGCAGGCGCCTGCCAACGTCGCCTTCGGCGGCAAGGACATGCGGACGCTGTTCATCACGGCGCGAACGGGATTCTACGCGGTCCGGATGCGAGTCAAGGGCGTCGGGCCGCAGTAGGCGGCCGCCCGCAACCGGAGCTCACGCCCACGTTGGCAAGCATGAGCGAAGGTTGGTGGACGGCAGGAGGCTCGAACTCCCGACCTCCGCGTTGCGAACGAGCCCGGAAAGCGGCCTTATCTGATTGCGCGATCACGGCGTAGGCGTTCTGAACCGCGCGAATAGGTTAGGTGCACGAACATGCGGATTCATTGGTGTTTCTGCATAGTCGTGCACGCCTGTTGTCCACAATTTGTCCACAAAAGAATCCCTGTAAGTCATTGATCTCAGATCCGCATTGCTGCGACCGGTTATACTGCGGGTATGAAAACGGCGGTGTCGATTCCCGACGAGGTGTTCGAGAAGGCTGAGCGCCTGGCGCGACGCGCAAAACGGTCCCGCAGTGAGCTGTTCAGTGCAGCGCTGTCCGAGTACGTGGCGCGCCACGCACCAGACGAGGTCACCGAGACGATGGACCGCGTCTGCGCCGATGTGGGCGATCAGCGGGACTCGTTCGTTGCCGCCGCCAGCCATCGTGTTCTGGAGAACACTGAGTGGTGATCTCGCAGGGTGAGGTCTGGTGGGCGGATGTGCCGCCACCCATCGGCTCCGAGCCAGGTTTCCGTCGCCCGGTCATTGTCGTGCAGGGCGATGCGCTGAACCGCAGCCGCATCGCCACGGTCGTGTGCGTTCCGCTCACGAGCAATCTGAAATGGGCCGACGCACCAGGCAATGTGGTGTTGAAAGCTCGCGCGACGAGTCTGTCGAAGGATTCGGTCGCGAACGTGTCCCAAATCGTCGCTCTCGACAGAGGGTTTCTCACGGAACGCGTGGGCAAGCTCGCACCAGCGAAGGTGCAATTGCTCCTGTCCGGCATCGACGTCGTTCTTGGGAGGTAAGAGTCAGCGAACTTCATCCCCACCGGACCCATCAGGTGCGGGTGCGGGCTGTGTTCGTGACCGTTCTGGTCGGGTCGGCGTGAATCGCGAGCCTATGAGCGCGATTCGCGACTCTCGCACTCGGCGTAAACGCAGTTGACCCTACCTCGCGGCGAGGGTCAGGATGCCACGCTTCGCGCGGCACCGCGAGCGGCGCGAATGCGTCCTTGACCCTCGCCACGACGCGGGGTAGACACAAATATGGCCGAGTGCGGAACAGGGAAACGTGCTGCATTCACACCCGGTTTGGAAGATCGCCGGCGTGCGGGTGAGCGATGTGCTCAGCTCGGAAGTGGAAGAGTGACGAGATCGTCAACGCCCCACCTGAGCGAGTTGCTCGGGACAACGGAGCTCGCGCTGGCGACCGTGCTGTTAATTGTCGCGGGTCTCTTCATCGGGAACTTCGTTCGACTGAGTCGCGCTCAGTGGGGTTTCGATCCAGCCGGGCTGTTCATCGTGTCGCTGCGCACACCTCCCGACGTCGCGGCTGCTCGTCAGGCATTCACGGACTGGATAGAAACGGTGCGACTGCGAATTCGGGGTCCCCTGGCGTGGAGTCCGTCGCCAATGCCGAGGGCGTGCCGATCAAGTATTCGTGGTGGCGGTCGCAGCTCGCGCTCGACGATCGCCTACCGACGACAAACTTGATGGCTGGGGGATGGGACCTTCTGCGGCGCGAGATCTCCACTGTGGCTTTCATGATCAAATGAGAATCCCACTGGCGGTTGCCCTTATCATTTAGGTAGGTATGCGTCGATGGTTGGTCCTGCCGGCGATCGTGGCGACCGTGGTCGCGAGCGGAGACGCACGTCAGGCGCCGCAGCCTGCTCCCACGCAGGCACAGCAGCGACCGGTGTTCCGCGCCGGCACCCACTTCGTGCGCGTCGACGCCTACCCGACCCAGGACGGTAGGATCGTCGAAGGTCTCGAGCCGGCCGACTTCGAGATCTTCGAAGATGGCAAG
>WNGL01003424.1_pt1 | contig 25581 bp, 15 predicted proteins | sample 5400591 | NCBI WGS metagenome assembly WNGL01 (sample SAMN13153377, study PRJNA577476) | soil metagenome | isolation source: 80 cm soil or saprolite under Garry oak tree replicate 1 | place: USA:California | collected 2016-06-15 | reverse complement strand
CACGCTGCCCGAATCCCTTCTGATCCTTTGGAGCGCCCTGCTGGGAACATCCCGAGACGGCAAGTAAGGCGCCGATGCCCACGCAGTACAAGGAAGAGCGATATCTCATTGTTTTTGAAGCCTCTCTAGCGCGTAACTTTTGATCTGCCGCTACTTATGAGTGTATTTTTTTGCGAATCAGCCCACTGCTTCAATTAGTACGATTGAAAGGGCTTTCTGGTTACCCCGTACCAGAAGAAGGACTTGGATTAAGTCCGAGGCTGACTAAGATATCTTCGATCGCAGGGAATACCTATCGAAATCGTAACCTTCATTATCATTACGAAATATTGCTTTCCCTCCTGCCTTTCCTGAGTCAAACTGCGTCACAAGCCTGGAAGGTGGCTATATGCGTTGTTTAGCTCTGGCCTTGTGTCTCGTCCTCGTCTTTGTTCCTCTTATCGCTGCTCAATTGAAGGTTGATGTTGCTCTGGTCAATGTGGTCGCGACAGTCACAGACGAAACCGGCCACTACATTTCCGACCTGACCGAAAACGACCTCATCGTCCTTGAAGATGGAAAGGAACAAAAGATTTCGCACTTTAGCCAATCGAATGAGCTGCCGGTAAGCATGGGTCTGTTGCTGGATTCGAGCGGCAGCATGGAAAGGAAGATCGGGACAGCCACCACCGCAGTGGAGCGCTTCATTCGGTCCATTCACAGGGACGACGATATTTTCCTCATGACCTTTGCAAACCGTCCGGATTTACGCCAGGAGTTTACCGACGACCGCGAACGGCTGGGCAGGGCGTTACGCCGCGTCGTGGTCGGCGGCGGGACCGCCCTTTACGATGCAATGGACGAGGGTCTTCAAAAAATTAAACGCGGTAAGCACGAGAAGAAAGCGATTCTTTTGATTACGGACGGCGAAGACACGTCGAGTTACATCGCGTTCGCGCAGGCGAAGTCGTTGGTCCGAGAATCTGAACTTTTGGTCTATTGCCTCGGCATTTCTCCCTCCGGCGGATACTTAAGTGAAAGGCGGCCGGGGCAATATCCCGATCCAAGCGGGCGGCGTGATCCGCGTACGGGTCCGAGCATCGGATTTCCGTTTCCCGGTATTCCGGGAGTCCCAGGCTGGCCCTATCCCGGAGGCGGAACGCGCATCCCAGGCCGGCCTGCGCTGCCGCTTCAACAGTATCCTCGCGGGGGACGCAACCCCGGGGTCGTGAATGAGGACACCGTCGATATGGACGTTCTCAACGCATTCGCGGACGCCAGCGGCGGAAAGGCTTGGCTTGTTTCCGGCGGATCGACGGAAAACCGCGGCAACGAAATTCAAGATGCATTAGACGAGATCGCTGCGGAACTGCGCAATCAGTACAGCATTGGTTATTATCCCGATCACCCGCTCAACGACGGAAAGTGGCATCGTATCGAGATCCGTGCGAAAGATCGCCGCTACCGGGTCCGCGCGCGCAAAGAATACTTCGGTAAGTAGCTACTTGACTGCAGGCCCTTTCCAGAGCGTTCCTCTGAGCGCGTCCTCGAAAACGATGCCGTGGTTTTCCTGCAATTGGCCAACGGCCGACTCCTGGGCAATGATAGCCTTGGCATAGTTCACGCGCACCTGAATCTCCGTTGCTTGAGCGCGCACCAAATCGACTTGCTTCTGAAAGACGTTGTCGAGCGTGGAGAAGCCCAAATTCCAGCGGACTTGCTCGGCATCCGCTATTTCTTGACTCGCCACCACGGTCCGGTGCGCTGCCTCCACCTGTGGCCGGCTTTGAGCCGCATTCGCTACTTGCGTCCGAATGTTATTAGCCACATTCGCCTTGGTCTGCTCCACGACGACCTCTTGCCGCTGCACCTCCAGGCGCGCCCGCAAGTTGTCGGCCTGGGCGGCGCGATTCCTTATGGAAAAACTCAACTGGAATACCACGCCGTACTCGGGATACGTATATCGGAACATCTGCCGGAACATTGGGCTTGCGCCGGCTCCCAGCGAGTAGGCATTGAGTTGGCCGAAGACGCTGAGGGTAGGACGCAAGGCGCTCCGCGTGTAGGCCTCTGCAATCCGATCATTTTCCAGCGTGATTTCCGCGCGCCGAACTCCAGGGTTATTCGGAACCCTCCTCGTTATGAGGACGTCCAGCGGGTCGAAGGGAGTTTCCTCTATTTCCTCGAGCTTTTGAGTGGGCTCCAACGGTATTCCAGCAGTATCCGGCCCGATTGCCTTCGTAATAAGGCTTTTGAGCCTTACTTCGAGCAGTTGGGTATTCGTTTGAGCAATGATCAGGTCGCGACGGGCCGTGGCAACCTGTAGTTCTGCGGTGATCAGGTCGCTAGGGGCCATGGTGCCGACTTCGATCCGCTGCTGAGTCGATCGATGGATCGTTTCAGCCAAGGTTAGCGCCTGCTCTGCCACACGTTGTCTTTCGCGCGATGCCAGAAAGTCCAGGTACACGCCGGCGGCTGCCTGAAGAGAAGTGGACAGGTCTCCAACGAATGCCAGATAAAGAGCGCGCCGGTTATTCTGAGCCACGTTCTCAAAACGTTTGGTGATTGCCCGGCCGGACCCGTTCATCAAAGGCTGGTACAGGTCGAGGCTGAAGAAAGACGTGTAAGCGGGATTAAAGAGAATACGCGCTTGTGTCGTCAGCTGGCGCTGCATGTTGTACGAAACCGAATAGCTGGTTCCAAACGGGAGTTGTTGTTGGAACCGCGTTTGAAGAACAGCAGAGTCCGTCACGACTGTGGAAACTCCGCTCACTCGTATAGAGTTCAAGGGAGCCGAAACGTGATCCCAGCTCGTGTTGATCGACAGAGTTGGATCCGCGATCCCGCGCGGTCCACCAAACACCTGTCTGGCTTGGCCCGTAATCGTGGTTCCTCCGGTTCCCTGGTTTCCTACATTCGAGATGTTTCCTACGCCTGCGCCAATCGCTCCTGCAAACATAGCGGCCGGCAGAGGCGATGTCGGGACTCCGCGGGCCGCCTGACCGGATCGCGCGCGAAGCAAGTCTACTTGGGCGATCAGATAGTTATAACGTGCAGCCTGCAACGTCTGATTGTTCTCGACAACCAACTGCATAAATTCGGATAGAGATAGGGCGAGTTTCCCTTCCTTGATATAGCGGGAGACCTTCGGCCCGTTCTCGCGGTCGATCGGCGGGAGAGGAATCGGCCGATAAGCATGCCATATTCTTGGGAACACAGGTTTGCCGCGGCTCAACAGTTCCAGGTCGGGTGTAAGGGCCGACGGCGCGTTCCCGGTGGAGTCTCCTTCCGCCGCGAAAAGGGAGAAATTAGCCACAAAGAGGCACAAAATGCACAGAACGATTCCTTTGTGTATTTTGTGCCTTTTTGTGGCTGTTCCTTTTGGTCTCATTAGTTCGACCCCGTGTTGGCCTTTTGAAGCGATTGGAACGGCGGCTTCGGGTGTTTCGTGATTTCGCCAGTGAGCGCATCGCGGAGTTCGATTCCGTTTTCTTTAAGCGTTCCCCCGGTTGAGCGATGCAATTCGACCAGCGCCTTGGCATATGTCACAGACGCGGAAATCTGGGCCTCGCGGGCGGCGGCGAGGTCCCGCTGGCGCAAGATGACGTTGTAGGTCGTCGAGACTCCCGACTCGAACTTCGTTCGCTCTGCATCCAGCACCTGACCGGCCAGGTTCAGCGCTTCATTGGCGGCTTCGACCTGCGCTCTCCCTTGGGTCAGGTTGACCATGGCCTGGCGGACCTCCAATTCGACCTGCTGCCTCAGCCGTTGTTCACTGACTTGAAGCTGCTGTTGTTCCAGGCGTGCACGCAAATTGTCGGCTTGTGCAGCCCGGTTTCGTAGTGGCATCACCAGGCTCACTCCGCTGGCATATTCGGGAAATTGGGCCGAGAAACCTTGGAACAACGACTGGCCGGCGCCTGCTGACGCATTCAAGTGGTCGCCGGCAAGTCCGGCGCCCGCGTACAGGCTGAAGACGTTTACATTCGGTGCCAGGGCGTCGTTTGTGAAGCGCGCACTGATGTCCTGGTTTGCAAGATCCTGCTTTGCGATACGCAAGTCAGGCCGTTCCTCGAAAGCAGCGGCAAGCGCCGTGTTCAGTTCTGGAACGTCTCTCGGGTTCGGCTCCGGCAACTCGTCGGTGGCCTCGATACCCGCGGCGTCCAACTCGGAATCGATTTTTTTGCTCAACAGCCTTTTCAACTGAGTTTCCTCGAGCTGGAATTCGGTTTTCGCGATGATCAAGTCCCGTTGGGCTGCCGCGACAGCCGAAGCCGTGGTTGCCAGTTCAATTCGAGCCACTGTTCCTATTTCCAGTCTGGCTTTGGTGTCATCGTCCAGACGTTGGGCAACCTCCAAATTTCGCTCCGCCGCAAAAATAGCCTCGCTGGCCGCCGCCAGATTCCAGTAGGCATTCTCTACTTGAATGACCGTTGCTGTGACCTGCTGGCGCAAGAGTTCGTCGGATGTGCGCATGTTGTTCGCAGCGACCATAATGAATCGCTTATTTGGCAAAGTGCCCCGTCCGTTCAACAGCGGCTGATTGACACCTATGGTGAAACGGCTGATGACCGCGGGGTTATACAGCAGAAACTGTTGTGAGGAGTTTTGCCGGATGGCGTTCAGGTTGTATGTAAAGCTGGTTCCCGCCGGAAACATTTGCGTATAACTGGTGGTGAGCGCTGTTGATGTCGTGTTGACGCGGGGTACGCCGGCGACCTGTAACGTATTCAAGGGCGTCGTGTTGTGATCCAAACTGAAGTTCATGGAAACAGATGGATCGAATGTGCCGACCTGCGGTATCTGTACGGCGCCACCTCCGCCCGTAATACCTCCTGCGCTCCCGACGCCACCAAAACCCTGGAACTGATTGACGCCCACACCCAATGCACCCTGTTGTAGACCACTCGGTATGAGCGCTCCCTGAATGCCGCGCGCCGCTTGTCCGGAACTTGCGCGCAACACGTCAGCCTCAGCGATCGGATGTAAAAAGCGCGACACGGCGATCTCGAGATTGTTTTCGATTGCGAGTGCAAGAGCGTCCGCCATCGACAGACGCAGTTTGCCGTTCCGGATCAGATCGTGCAGCCGTGGAGAATTTTCCATCATCAACGGCTTGATCGAGCTGGGTTGGTACGGCTTGAGAACGGTTGGCCACCAGTTTGGGCCCGTAATATAAGTTGGAAGAGCCGACGCATTCGGCGAGATTGCTTGCTGCGCCTGGGCTGCCGTCGCGGATATGAAAATGGCCATCAACACGCCAAAGAATTTCATGTCGATCAACTCCTAATGTTCATTCGGTCGAACCGAATTCTTTACGAAAAGCCAGAGCGACAGTATCATCGCGTACTGGTGCGGTCAAGCGGCCCCCGCGACCTCGGCGCAACGTAACCTTTTGCCGTTCTTCACCGTAAAGCAATTTAGTAGTAGAGTTCTAGCTTGTCAGATGATGAGAAGACTCGCACCTGCCCTATTTCTAGTTTTTTATACTGTTTCGGCTGCCGGCTCGAGCATCCTCCGGACTCAGGCTTGGGTGGCAGAGCACGCGCGGGAAGGCAAGCACCATACATCAAAGCAGGGCGCCCGAATTGGCGAATGGCACAGACGTTCTCTGCATCAGCTACAGACGAAGTTGCTCGAAGACGGATCGGGCTTGGTTTCACCTTTTGTTCGCGTCTTCGGCCTGCCGCAGTCTGAAACGGCTCTGCACCACTTGCCCGGCGGATTCGCGGCCAGACAAAGCGCTCGAGTTATCTCTTCACGAGCTCCACCAACGGTAACTTCCTAGACACGCGTTCAATTGCTCGCTGGCCTCGCAATTTACCAAAGGCCGAACCTAATTTTTAGTCAGGACACATAAATTTTATGGATACGGATCGGATCGAAGAAGAAGCCCGGCTATTACATGATCCGGATGAAGACACGAATCGTTCCCAGCATAAGGGCGCCAGCCGGTGGATCCTGTCATTGCTGGTGCTTGCCGGTCTCGGCTACTTCATCTATTACGCTTGGGGTCACTGGGTAAAACCCGCAGCCGCTGATGCTACACAGGCGCAATCCGCCGCGGCCGGAGGCGGCGGCCGCGGAGGCCGCGGCGGCGGCCGTGGAGGCGTGGGCCCACGGGGAGCGGCAGTCGTTACAATTGCTGCTCGAAAAGTGGACATGCCCGTTTACTTGCGTGGACTCGGAACGGCCGCAGCAAACAACACCGTCGTCGTCCGGAGCCGCGTGGACGGCCAACTCCAGCATGTCGCATTTCGTGAAGGTCAGTTTGTTGAGAAAGGCGATTTGCTCGCCGAAATCGACAAACGCCCTTTCGAGGTTCAACTCGCCCAAGCCAAAGGACAATTGGCTCGCGACCAGGCGCAGCTTCAATCGGCAAAGATGGAACAGCAGCGTAACCAGTTGTTGCTGGAGAAAGGACTCATTCCCAAACAACAGGTCGATCTCCAGGCTGCTACGGTCGCGCAATATGAAGGCGCCATTCAGGCCGACCAGGCCCTGATCGATAGCGCGAATCTTCAGATCACGTATTCACGAATCATTGCGCCCAGGTTGAACCTATCGCGGTCTTGTTCAGCATCCCCGAAGACAATTTGGGCGATGTCCTGAGAAAGCTGCGAGCCGGCCAACAACTCCGGGTCGAGGCGTGGGATCACGACGATTCGAAAAAGATCGCCGATGGCGTCCTGCTGACTGCGGACAATCAGATCGACGCCACCACGGGTACATCGAAACTCAAAGCCATCTTCGACAACAAAAACAATGTGCTGTACCCCAACCAATTTGTAAATGTGCGACTGCTGATCGATGTCTTGAAAGGCGCTGTTGTTGTGCCGGGGGCCACAATCCAACGCGGCTCTCAAGGAACATTCGTATACGTAGTCACTGAGAATCAGACGGCAGAACTCCGGATGGTCACGATCAAAGAAACCGAAGGCAATGACGTGGCTATCGCGTCGGGCCTCAAACCCGGCGAGAACGTCGTACTCGAAGGCATGGATAAAGTACAGGACGGAGCCCGGGTTGATGTCCAGACACCCGGCCAATCTTCGGAAGAAGTGCCCGGCGGGCGCCGCGGCACAGGCGGAGGATTTGGCGGCGGCCGCGGAGCGCGCGGCCGCGGACAGAGGAACGGCGGATGAACATTTCTCGCCTCTTCATCGTCCGCCCGGTGGCGACATCTCTGCTGATGATCGGGGTGTTGCTGGCGGGCGCTGTGGCATATAAGCAACTGCCGGTATCTGCATTGCCCCAGGTCGATTATCCCACCATCCAGGTCGTGACCTTTTACCCCGGAGCGAGTCCCGACGTCATGTCTTCTTCGGTCACGGCGCCGCTGGAGCGTCAATTCGGGCAGGTGCCCGGATTGAAACAGATGACATCGACCAGTTCTTTCGGATGTTCCGTCATTACGCTTCAATTCGCGCTGGACTTGAGCATCGATATCGCTGAGCAGGAAGTACAGGCGGCAATTAATGCCAGCGGGACGTTCCTGCCGCGCGACCTGCCCAACCCCCCGGTTTACAGCAAAGTGAATCCCGCGGACACGCCGATCCTGACCCTCGCTTTGAACTCCCAGACGCTGCCGCTACCGAATGTTGAAGACCTTGCCGATACCACGCTTGCTCAGAAAATTTCTCAACTGCCGGGTGTTGGCCTGGTACGGATCAGCGGCGGACAAAAACCCGGGGTGCGCATCCGCGTGAATCCAACAGCCCTCGCCGCTCTCGGTCTGGGACTGGAGGATGTACGGGCCGCTTTGGCGTCGGCAAACGTCGACCAGGCGAAAGGCAATTTTGAAAGCCCGTACCAGATATACACGATCGGGGCAAATGACCAGATCATGCGCAGCTCCGATTATCGAAAGATCATTGTCGCTTACCGTAAGGGCGCGCCCGTGCGCCTCGCCGATGTCGCGACGGTTGTCGATGATGTCGAGAACACGCGGATGGCGGCGTGGATGAACGATCAGCCTTCAGTGATCGTCAATATTCAACGCCAGCCCGGCGCAAACATCATTGCGGTTGTCGACCGCATCAAAGCGTTGTTGCCGCAACTCAGGGCGTCGCTGCCTTCGTCTGTCGATATTTCGATTCTCACGGACCGCACCACGACGATCCGCGCGTCTGTCCAAGACGTTCAGTTCGAGTTGCTGCTCACCATCGGTCTCGTGGTCATGGTGATGTTCATTTTCCTGCGAAACCTTGCGGCTACAGTGATTCCAAGTATCGCCGTGCCTTTGTCGCTTGTCGGCGCGTTTGGGCTGATGTACCTGATGGGGTTCAGCCTGAACAACCTGACGCTGATGGCGTTGACGATCTCGACGGGTTTCGTCGTCGATGACGCCGTCGTCATGATCGAAAACATTTCACGATACGTCGAAGAGGGACATTCACCGTTACATGCGGCTTTGAACGGATCCAAACAAATCGGCTTTACGATCCTGTCGCTGACGGTATCGCTGATTGCAGTGCTTATCCCGTTGCTATTCATGGGCGACGTGGTAGGAAGGCTGTTTCGAGAGTTCGCGATCACATTAAGCCTGACAATTCTCGTCTCTGCCGTCGTCTCTCTGACATTGACGCCGATGATGTGTTCCAAATTGCTTCGACACAAGCGGGAATCCGAGCAAAGCTGGTTCTATCGCGTTTCGGGGCGCGGCTTCGACCTGATCATCGCCGCATATGGAAAGACCTTGCGGTTTGTATTGCGCCATCAGACGGCAACGCAGTTCGTTACCTTTGCGACACTGGCCGCGACGATCTACCTTTACATTTACGTACCGAAAGGCTTCTTCCCCGTACAGGATACCGGCGCCATTCTGGGCGTTTCGGAATCGGAACAAAGCATTTCCTTCACTGCCATGGCAGCGCGCCAGCAGGAACTGGCCCGCGTGATCCTTCAGGATCCCGATGTGGAAAGCCTTTCGTCCTTTATTGGAATCGACGGAACAAACACAACCGTGAACAGCGGCAGAATGCAGATCAATCTCAAGCCGCATGACGAACGCAAAGCGAACGCTTCCGACGTCATCCGGCGTTTGCAGCCTCAACTCGAGAAAGTCGAGGCCATTACGCTGTTCATGCAGCCGGTGCAGGACATCACGGTGGACGATCGAGTCAGCCGTACGCAGTTTCAGTACAGCCTCGAGGACGCCGACGCCAAAGAGCTGAACACGTGGGCGCCGCAATTGGTCGAAAAGTTGCAATCGTTGCCGGAATTGCGCGACGTGGCAAGCGACCAACAATCGGAAGGACTTCAGGCGAGCCTGACCATCGATCGCGATAGCGCCGCCCGTTTCGGCATAACGCCTCAGATGATCGACGACACGCTTTATGACGCATTCGGGCAGCGTCTCGTCTCGACAATGTTTACGCAATTGAACCAGTACCACGTTGTGCTCGAAGTGGATCCTCGTTTTGGACAAAATCCGGATTCGCTGAAAGACATCTACGTGCGTGCTCCGGGCGGTACACAGGTTCCTTTGAGGTCATTCACGCGCCTTGAAACGAGTAGAACGCCGCTGGCTGTGAACCACCAGGGGCAGTTCCCCGCGGTGACGCTGTCGTTCAATCTTGCTCCAGGTGCGTCGCTCGGAGACGCAGTAAAGGCGATTCAAACTGCGGAACGCGAGATCGGATTGCCTGCCAGTATTCGCGCAAGCTTCCAAGGGACAGCTCAGGCATTTCAATCTTCGCTGTCGAACGAGTCGTGGTTGATTCTGGCGGCGCTCGTCACGGTTTACATCGTGCTCGGAGTGTTGTACGAAAGCTACATTCATCCCATCACGATCCTGTCGACATTGCCTTCGGCGGGCTTGGGCGCGCTTCTCGCCTTGTCGATTACGAAAGTCGACTTCAGCATCATCGCTTTGATCGGAATCATCCTGCTGATTGGAATTGTGCAGAAAAACGCAATCATGATGATCGATTTTGCCTTGGACGCGCAGCGCAACGAACGAAAGCGGCCGATCGAAGCGATCTATCAAGCCTGCTTATTGCGATTCCGCCCGATCATGATGACGACAATGGCTGCAATGCTCGGTGGAGTGCCGCTAGCGCTGGGAACCGGTGTTGGTTCCGAGCTGCGCCATCCGCTGGGTATCACGATTGTCGGCGGGTTGGCTGTCAGCCAGCTTCTCACGCTTTACACCGTTCCGGTCGTGTATCTGACGTTCGATCGAATTGCTTTCCGGTTGCGCGGTTTGCGAATCGGTAACCGGATCGAGGAAGAAGTGCTGGTGGAATAGGTAGGACCCATGAGTATCTCGACACCGTTCATCAAAAGGCCGGTCGCAACATCGCTTTTGACGCTTGCTCTGGCCATGGCCGGCGCGCTCGGGTTCTACTTCCTGCCCGTCGCCCCGCTTCCGCAGGTCGAATATCCGACGATCAATGTATCTACGAATCTTCCCGGTGCCAGCCCCGAAACGATGGCATCGGCGGTGACGACGCCTCTCGAGCGCACGTTCGGCCGAATTGCTGGAATCACCGAGATGACGTCGAACAGCAGCACCGGCTCGGGAAATATCACCATGCAATTCGACCTGGACCGGAACATCGACGCGGCCGCGCGTGACGTGCAGGCGGCGATCAACGCCGCTCGCGGTCAGTTGCCTGCAACCTTGCCGAACAATCCCCGGTACCGGAAGCAAAACCCGGCGGACCAGCCGATAGTTGTTCTGGCGTTGACCTCCGGGGTCGAGGAACGCGCCAAGATGTACGACGTTGCCGACTCGATCCTCAATCAAAAGATTGCTCAGATCCCAGGCGTCGGAGTCGTCAATATTCAGGGGAGTTCGCGTCCCGCCGTGCGTGTCCTGATCAATCCGACATCTTTGACGAAATTCGATATCGGGTGGGAACAAATCCTGGCGACGCTCACGGCGGCCAATGCGAATCGGCCGAAAGGCCAATTGTCGGACGGACAACACACCTGGCAAATGGCCACCACCGATCAACTTTTCAAGGCGGAGGAGTACAGGCCTCTGATTGTGAGTTTCAGGAGAGGCGCTCCCATACGTCTGTCGGATATCGCGACGGTTGAAGATTCGTTTGAAGACCGGCGGAATGCGGGCCTCGCGAACGGGAAGCCTGCGGTCGTGGTACAGGTATTCAAACAGCCGAAGGCCAATATCATCGAAACCGTTGATCGTATACGCGACTTGCTTCCTTTATTGAGGGCATCCATCCCTCCATCGATTGATCTTTCCGTCATTGTCGATCGCACAACCACAATTCGGGCGTCGATCAAGGACATCGAACGCACGATATTGATTTCCATTGGTTTGGTGATGCTTGTGGTATTTGTGTTCCTGCGGAACATTTGGGCCACAATCATCCCCAGCATTTCCGTCCCGCTCTCGCTGCTCGGAACCTTCGGTGTGATGTATCTGTTGGGCTACAGCGTCGACAATCTCTCCTTGATGGCGCTGGCCATTTCGACAGGCTTCGTTGTGGACGACGCCATCGTCGTGATTGAAAACATCGCGCGCTATCTCGAAATGGGTCTGCGGCCTGCCGCGGCAGCATTGGCGGGTGCGAGGGAGATCAGCTTCACCGTTCTCTCGATGAGCACATCGCTTGTCGCAGTATTCATTCCAATTCTCCTTATGGGCGGAATTCTTGGCCGCCTGTTCAGAGAATTTTCTGTAACTTTAGCCATTGCGATTGCCGTATCCCTGATCGTGTCCGTAACAACAACTCCATCAATGTGCGCAAAGTTCTTGCGGCCGGAAAACGAGCGGCGGCATGGGATGCTTTATCGTGCATTCGAAGCAGGCTTCAACGGAATGCTCGGCGGATACCGCCGATCGTTGCGCTGGGTTCTGCACCATCCGGCACTCATGTTATTCGTGACGCTCGGCACGGCTTGTTTCAGCATTTATCTCTATATCATCGTCCCCAAAGGTTTCTTTCCGCAGCAAGACACAGGTCTCTTGCAAGGAAGCATTCAATCCGCTCCAAACCAGGCTTTTGCCATCACCAATGAACGCCTCGGCCAATTCATGAAGATCGTGACGTCGGACCCCGCCGTAGCCAGCGCTGCGGGCTCAATTCAAGGCACGCGCGGATTCGGACAGATGAATATTCAACTGAAGCCGCTCGCAGAACGCAACGTGACCGCGGACCAGGTGATCGCGCGCTTGCGTCCCAAATTGCAGTTGCCTGGCTCGACGATGTTCCTTCAGTCCCCGCAGGAACTGAGGGTCGGCGGTAGAGGCGGCAACGCGCAGTTCCAGTACACCGTCCAGGCCGATACGATTGAGGATCTGCAAAAATGGGCGGGGATCATGCTCGATGGCATCAAGGCGCTTCCCCAAATTCGCGATTCGAACACGGACCTGGCCAATCGGGGATTGGAAACTCGACTCGTCATTGACCGCGATACGGCATCGCGGGTCGGCGTCACGCCTCAGATTATCGATAATGCTCTGTACTCGGCGTTTGGTCAACGGCAGGTCTCGACGATGTACAAGCCATTGAATCAATATCACGTCGTGATGGAAGCCGAACTGGCGTTTCAACAAAACCCCGACGCGCTCAAGAATATTTACGTGCGATCGGCAAATGGCGTCGAAGTCCCGCTGAGTTCGTTTATTCACTACGAATCGGGTTTGACGGCGCAGAGCATCAATCATCAAGGACAGTTTCCCTCGGTCACCTTGTCGTTCAATCTCGCCGAGGGAGTGTCGCTTGGTGAGGCCGTGGACGCAGTGAAGGAAGTCGAACGGCAGGTGCGAATGCCTGCGAATGTCCATGGCAGTTTTCAGGGAACAGCACAGGCGTTTCAGGCTTCGCTCGCGAATCAGCCCTGGCTCATTCTTGCGGCGCTCTTCACGGTATACATCGTCCTCGGCGTGCTCTACGAGAGCTATATCCATCCGATTACAATCCTTTCGACGCTACCCTCGGCCGGCGTCGGCGCGCTGCTGGCTCTGCTGATAACAAAGTCGGAACTGAACGTGATCGGAATGATCGGCATCATTCTCTTGATCGGCATCGTGAAGAAGAACGCGATCATGATGATTGACTTTGCATTGGAAGCCGAACGCAACGAGGGCAAGGGTCCCCTGGAAGGAATCTATCAAGCCTGCCTGCTGCGATTCCGCCCGATCATGATGACAACAATGGCTGCGCTGCTGGGCGGTTTGCCGCTCGCGCTGGGCAGAGGGACAGGAGCGGAAATGCGCCGGCCCCTCGGTATCACGATCGTCGGAGGGCTGGCGGTCAGCCAGGTTCTGACGTTATATACAACACCAGTAGTCTATTTGTATCTGGATCGCCTGCGGCTATGGTTTGGACGACGTGCAAAATCACTGCCGCGTTTGTTGCCTTCGACCCGAGTTTAATTAGCCACAAAAAGGCTTAGCCACAAAAAGGCACAAAATTCACAAAAATTTTTGTGACTTCTGTGCCTCTTTGTGGCTAATTCCTCTTTATATGCGGTTTGCCGTCACTGTAGCGGTTTTCATTTGTTTCGCTTCTTCCGCATTCGCCGCGCCGATGACGCTGCGCGTGGACGCAACGGAGGCTCCTCGGAAGATCTATCATGCCGAATTGAATATTCCGGCCACGCCGGGGCCGATGACCCTCTTTTACCCGAAATGGATTCCCGGAGATCATGCGCCGACCGGACCGATTAACGATCTTGCGGGATTGCGCATATCGGCGGCCGGCCAGCCGCTGGTTTGGAAGCGCGATTCGGTCGAGTTATTCGCCTTTCACATTGACGTGCCGCCGGGCGCCAATTCCGTCGATGTGAGGCTGGATTTTCTATCTCCTGCCGAAAACGGCACCAATTCCCCGGTTTCGGCAACATCGGAACTGGCCATTCTGACTTGGAATCAACTGGTCCTTTATCCGCGCGGCCAGGCCAGTGACGATTTGGAAATAACTGCACAGCTGCGGTTACCCGAGGGCTGGAAATTCGGCACGGCGCTACCCGTTGCAAAAACGAACGGCAGCTCAGTCGAATTCAAAACCGTCTCCTTGACGACGCTCGTCGATTCACCTGTCCTCGCCGGGCGCCACTTCCGGCGAATCGACCTGAGTCCAGGTGTTGCGGCTGCACATTATCTCGACATTGCGGCCGATACGGATGACGCTCTGAGCGCCCCGGCGGAAGTTATCGACAAATACCGGCGGCTCGTTCGAGAAGCGCGAGCACTGTTTGGTGCAACGCACTATATCGAGTATCACTTCCTGCTGGCCGTGAGTGACCAGATCGCTCACTTCGGCGTCGAGCACCACGCATCGAGCGACGACCGGTCGCGAGAGAATTTTTTGACGGATCCCATCTCGCATCTGGTGGGCGCGACGCTGATACCGCATGAATTCGTCCATTCGTGGAATGGAAAGTATCGGCGGCCCGAAGGCCTGGCGACGCACGATTTCGAGGAGCCGATGAAAGGCGATCTGCTGTGGGTCTACGAGGGTCTCACTGAATATCTCGGCTGGGTGCTGGCCGCGCGAAGCGGCCTGATTTCGCCGGAATCCAACAGACAATTCCTTGCCTTGAGCGCCGCCGGCCTCGACAACCGTGCTGGCCGCCAATGGCGCCCATTGGCGGACACGGCGATTGCAGCTCAACTGCTCTATGATGCTCGAAGTGATTGGGAATCAAGACGGCGTGGCGTCGATTTCTACGACGAGGGGTTGCTGATGTGGCTGGAGGCCGACGTCAGCATCCGCAAGCAGACTCAGGGCAGGAAATCACTCGACGATTTTTGCCGGCTGTTTTACGGACCTCCCAGCGGCCCGCCTCAAGTGAAGCCATACGCTTTTGAGGACCTCATTGAAACGCTCAACAGTATCGCTCTTTATGACTGGAAGGGCTTTTTCGAGACGCGGCTGAATCGAACGGGAACCGATCGCGCCCCGCTCGGTGGAGTGGAGGCAGGCGGTTATCGTCTGGCGTATGTCGAGCAGCCGTCGGAAGCGCAAAGGGCTACCGAACAAATTCGGCCCGGTCTGAGTGTGGCCTATTCGATCGGCCTTCGACTCGACCGTGACGGTTCGATCGTTGACGTGCTTCCCGAATTCGCGGCGGCAAAAGCCGGCATAGGGCCAGGAATGAAAATTGTCTCCGTGAATGACAACAGGTACTCCCGCGATGTGTTGCGCGAAGCGATCCGAAATACGAAAAACGGCGGACCGCTGGACTTGCGAGTTGCCAACGGCCGGTCATTTGTAACTTTCAAACTGGATTACCATGACGGCGAAAAATACCCCCTGCTTCAACGCAACGGTCAAGCGCCCTTCCTCGACGATATCATGAAGCCGGTGACTCGATGACTTTACCGCCGGTCACCTCTTCCGCGTGTCCTTCTCGTTTTCGCCGCAGATGGCCTCCATCAATTCCGTATTCGGATTGAGCCTCGCTTCGACAGTGGTGCCCCAGGGCCCCGTGTACGCTTTGGGATCGTCGATGGTGATGCCGATATCCATATGTCCGAAATCTTTGCGGTGGAAACGTAGCGTGACGTGCAGGGCCTCGGTTGAGGGCTTCCCCAGTTGATCCAGCCAAACCTTGCCATTGAAACCGCGGCTGTCGACGACCAGCGCATCGCCATCCCATTTGGCGGTCGAATACCCATGCCACGCGGGATTGATGTCGTCGAGAGGCAGTAACACGCGGTCGTCAAGAAACGCCTGCCACCAGAGATTGAACGCCTCGTGAACAAAGAACACGATGTCCCGCGTCTGGACGATTCTCCACGGAGCCGGAGCGAGGAGGACCTTCGGTAAACCTTGAGGCAGGCAATTGGCATCGGGATCTTCCTTCCAAAGGCGCCCGGAGGCACGGTCGTCGTAGAGTGTCTTGGCCCAGGACTGGAAAGGAACAGGTTCCTTTAAATCCTTCGCGAGGTCCCTAAGATATCCATTGGGCGGATTCCAAACTCCGGAAAGATCCGGCTTGCCGTCCGGCAATCGCGGCGCCGGCGCGGAAAGGTTCGGTTTGCCGTCCGCTGTGCGTGGTATTGGCGCAGGGCGGACGTTTGTCCATTGCCCGAACGCGGTAAGGCACATCAGGACGATCGTCGCAAATGGCAGCTTAAGCTTCATTGGAAACTCTCCCATCTCGGTAAAATTTCATTTCTTAATGACAACCTCACTGACGATGTTCCAAGTAAACTCGACAAACCGGTAAAGTGAAGACTCGAGCAAGCGTTCGACGTCGCTGTGCGCGCCATATTGCGCCCGATCCTCTTCCGTCACGGCCGGACCAAGGCCATAGGACGGGATTCCTTTTGCGCGAAGCTGCGCCATATCGGAAGCGCCGGTCGACATCGCCGGCAGCGTCACAGAGGCCGGATACATCCGTTGGCTGACCTGCTCGATGGTCCGGTACATCTCGGTATCGAGACGCGAAGCCGGCGCTTCCGGACGCGTGGAAGGAATGGGAACGATCTTCACGGCGGGATCATCGATCACGCGTTTCATTTCACCATAGAATTCGTCGATGTCCTCTCCCGGCAGAGCGCGAATGTCCAGAGTCGCCTCGGCTTCCGAGGGAATGACATTGGGTCCGACACCGGCCTTGAGCATTGTCGGCACGATGGAGGTGCGCAGCATCGAATACACGGCCGGCTCGTTTTCCGCGAGATAACGCTGGATCTGCTTTGCGCGCTGCGGATCTAGAAGTGCCCGGTAGCGGGCGGCCTTATCCGGAGGGCTGATGCCGGCCAGTTTTTCGAAGTAGGTCCTGGTCGTTTCATTGAGATGCATCGGAGGTTCCCAGGTCCCGATTTTGGCAACGGCGGCTCCCAGATGGACAACCGGATTATCGATGCGCGGCACAGAGCCATGACCGGAACTGCCCGTGGCGACCAATCGCGCCCGGCGCGGCACCTTTTCCGTTGTCCCGACTTGGACCACGGTCACGCGTCCGTTTTCAAGCTTCGCCGTTCCGCCTTCCGTGATTGCGAACTCGGCGTTGATCTCATCGAAATGCTGGTTGACCATGAAATTGATGCCCACACCTGTGGGATCGGCTTCCTCTCCCGATTCCGCGAGAAAGATCAGATCGCGGTCCAGCACCGCGCCCGAGCGCTTCATCAAAATGAAGCTCATCAGCATCGAGACGAGCTTGTCTTTATCGTCGATTGTTCCGCGGCCCCAGATGTACCCGTCCTTCATCACGGCGCCGAAAGGATCGACCGGCCACTTCTCTTTCTGTACGGCGACGACGTCCGTATGCGCAAGGATCAACAGCGGCCGTTTGCTGCCGTTTCCCTTGAGGCGTGCGACCAGATTCGCCCGATTGGGATCTTTCGCGAAAGTCTTTGAGGGGATGCCTTCCCCGTCCAATACCTTCTTCAGATATTCAACAACCTTCGTCTCGTTCCCATACGTCGTGTCGATCTGTACCAGCGTCCGGTAGTGCTCGAGTATTTCCGCCTTCTGTTTCTCCCAATCAATAACAGGGCGTTGGGCCGGTCGGGCCGGTTGGGCCGGTTGGGCCACTGCCGTGGAGACAAGCGCGACCGGTACCAGAACAAATGCCAGGGCAAAGATGTTTCGCATAGGTTTCCTTTCTGTCCGCCGATAATAATCGATAATTGACACCCTTCAGCACGAACATGTAGATTCTCAGCCATACATTCGTCCTTTGTAAAACATTGGGCATTGCACTACCAGCAACCCGTCCGGCAACAGAGGATAGTTGCCTCTCACGCCAAACTGGAAGGCATCGACTTAGTCTCGGTTACTAAACGCTGAGCTAAACGAGGAGGAAGACATGCGGTGCAGATTAGGTTTGGGTTTTCTGACAATTTGCTGGATCGCCGTGGCCGTTACAGCTACGGCGCAGCAGAACACCGGCACCATTCTCGGCGTAGTGAAAGACTCCTCGGGCGCGGTCGTGCCCGGTGCCGGCATCACCATCCTTAACGAAGAGACGAGCCTGACGCGCACAGTCACGACAGGCGAGAACGGCGCCTTTCGGGCGCCCGCACTGCCCGTTGGTCATTACACGGTGAGAGTTGAACTCGCCGGGTTCCGGACCCAGGCGCAGCGCGGCCTGATTCTCGAGGTAGCGCAAGAACTGGTCGTGAATCCCACGCTGGAAGTAGGCGCAGTGCCCCAGGAGGAAGTCGTGGTCAGCGGGGAGGCGCCGCTCGTCAACACGACCAGCAGCGCGCTGGGCAGCGTGGTCAACGAGCAAAGCATGTCGGACCTGCCGCTCAACGGCAGGAACTACGTGGACCTCACGATGCTGCAACCTGGTGTTTCCCAGCAAACGCTGGCGACCACGGGTGGCGGCGCCACTGCCAGCGGAACCTGGTTCAGTGCCAACGGCGCTCCGGTGCGGTCGAACAATTTCACGCTCGACGGAGCCCCAATGACGAACGCGGCCGCTGCCGCGACTGCATCGGAGGCTGGAACCACTTTGGGAGTGGATGGCATCCGCGAGTACAAAGTCGTCACCAGCGCGTTCAGCGCCGAGTACGGGATGGTGATGGGCAGCCAGACAGTGATGGTCAGCAAGAATGGAACGAACCTATGGCACGGTGATGTGTTCGAGTACATGCGGAACAGCGCCCTGGATGCCCGGAATTTCTTCGATTACCGGACCTCCTCGGGCGGCAGGCGCCTGCCTCTGTTTCAAAGGAATAGCTTTGGCGGCTCCTTTGGCGGACCCATCAAGAAAGACAAAACGTTTTTCTATGGGGTTTACGAAGCCCTGCGGCAAAATCTGGGCGTCACGATCCTGGACAACGTATTACCGGCAGCCTGTCACCAACTGGTGAATCCGGGCACCAGCAACACAACGCTGGCAAATCCCGCCGGCTGCGCTCCCGCATTGACCAGTTCGACTGTCGTACCCCAGGTTATACAGCCCTTCCTCGATTTGTACCCTGTGCCGAACCTGCCCAGCAACCAGTTCACCTTTCCATCTTCCAGCAGGCAGCGTGAAGACTACGGACAGATTCGTGTGGACCAGAACTTTTCCGCGGCGGATACATTGTTTGGGCGCTACACCATCGACGACGACGAGTTAAATAATGCCACCAATAACATTCGGGCGCTCGCCTCCGGCGCGGCGTTTCCGGGGATTCGCACTTTGGGCTCGAGCCGAGGCCAGTCTGCGACCCTCTCGGAAGGCCACGTCTTCTCTCCGGCGTTGCTGAATACAGCCAGACTCTCATTCAGCCGCACCAACTTCGGCACGAGCACTCTTTCCGAGAGCAACCTGGTTGGTCCACGCTACTCCCTGACGTCCGGTCTGCCCGTAGGACAGATTAACATTTCCGGCGGGATCACCGGGTTCCAGGGGCTGATGATACCAAGCGCTCAGATCCAAACCGTCTACACGTTCAGCGACGATCTGTACTACACCAGAGACCGCCACGCGCTGAAGTTGGGCATGCTCTTGAATCGCTACCATCTGTTTACCCAGACGACGGCCAAATTGCTCACCGGAACGGTCACCTTCAACGACGTCCCGAGTTTTATGCAGGGGATCTATGACAACTATGCGGCGGGAACGCCCAACGCGCTCCAGCGCCGTTACTGGTCATACAAAACCTGGGGCTTCTATGCGCAGGACGACATCCGGGCGACCTCCCGGCTGACGCTGAACCTGGGCTTCCGCTATGAGTTCCAAACTGTGCCCCGGGAGCGGTACGGTATCGAGAGCCGCTTCCTCAACTTCACGGATCCCACTCAAGCGTGGAGCTACGGCCCGGTGATGCGCAACCCGAGCCTGAAGAATTTCAGCCCGCGCGTCGGGTTTGCCTGGGACGTCCGGGGCAACGGCAAGACGGCTATACGCTCGGGCTTCGGTCTGTATCAGGATCTGGCGAATTTCGGATCGGCGCTGAATCAGATCCCCCTTGGCATGCCGCCTTACTCGCGGCAGAACATCGTCAGCAGCAACCTGCAGCACCAACTGTTGCCGGTCCCCTTGCAGTTTCCCGATACACCCCTCACGAGCGTGTGCGCCAGGGACCTGCCTCCGGCCGATTGCGCGAATCGCTTGCAAACAATGGCGTATGACCTGGATCAACCGCGCTCGCTCCAGTACAACCTTACCGTCGATCAGCAGCTGCCTTTGGGTATGGGGCTGGCCGTGTCCTACGTGGGATTCCGAGGCATCCATCTCTGGCAGGTCCGGGAAGGAAACCCCATTCCCCCCACCGACATCGTCAATGGTTCGCCCGCCTGGTTCCCTTATCTTTGCGGCGGAGTTGCTTCTCCAGTGTCTTGTGCCGCGCCCGTTGCCACTGTAGCGAATCCGGCTTATCGCCGGCTCAATCCCGGTTATGCCAGCGTTATCTACATTAAAACTTCAGCGGACTCCTGGTACAACTCGCTTCAAATGGTATTGAAGAAGCGATTGAGCCGAGGGTTGGAGTTCCAGAGCGCCTACACCTGGAGCAAATCGCTCGACACCACCCAGGGTCAATCGTATTTCGCCGATTGCACGGACCAGGCTGAACTCGAAGGAACCAGCCCCTTGAATTCCCGGATCGACAAGGGCCCGTCTTGTTTTGACCTGCGCCACAACTGGCACGTAAACCTCCTGTACCATATTCCGAACATCAGCTCCGATCGGCTGCCTGCCAAATTCCTGCGCGGGTGGTGGGTGGGTAACATTGTCACCGCTCGCACCGGGTTTCCGTTCACGCCGTTGGTTAGCGTCGGGCGTTCCAACAATGCCATCTTTGCGGGCCAGGGCACTACTGGGATTGTCGATCGGCCCAACGTGGGAACCGACACAACTAGCGCCACCTTCCGTTGTTCCGGTACGGCTTCGGCCTTCCCCGGCGCGCCACCCTGCTCGAACGGTTCGGTCACTTATCAGTTCATTCCCTTCGACAAGGACAAGGTCGTCACCGGCGACCCCAACGGCTGGTTCAATCCGTTGATGTTCCGGTTGGCGCCGACCGGCTTTTTAGGCAATGGTTCGCGCGGAATGCTGCGTGGGCCGGGCCTGAGCACCTGGGATCTTTCGCTGAACAAAGATACGGCATTGCCGTTTCTCGGGGAGAGCACCAAACTGCAGTTTCGCGCGGAAATCTTCAACCTGCTGAACCACGCGAATTTTTCGATTCCGGCCTCCATCGGGCGCGTCTTCGTGGGCGCGCTTGCCGACCCGGCCGGTGCATCGGAGGCGCCGATTCTCAATGTGGGCAGAATCACAACGACGGCGACCTCGTCGCGGCAAATTCAACTTGCGCTGAAGGTGATCTTCTGACGGATGTTCCCGACGTGAAATTCGGGGACATGTCCCCGAATTTCCGCGCTATTTGCCGACCGCGTGCGCCGCGTCTTTTTCGTTTTCGCAGATGTCTTCCATCATTTCGGTGTCGGCGAGAAATTCATATTGCAGCGGGAACGACCAAGGCTTGGTATAGGCCTTGGGATCGTCAATCGTGATTTCGACGTCCATGTGACCGAAGTCGCGCCGGCGGAAGCGTTCGATGGTGTGAAGAGCTTCGGTATGAGGACGGCCGCTGTCGTCGATCCAGCTCTTATCGTTGAACCCGCGAGTATCTACCACGAACCAGTCGCCTTCCCACTTGCCGATGGAAAAGCCGAACCAGGCGGGATTGCCCACCGGCGGATGAGGACGGCCGTCGGTGAAGATCTGGCGGTATTGCGTGAATTGTTCATACAGGATGAGCGTCAATCCGGAAGTCTGCACGATTTTCAGAGGAATGCGAATCAGCATCTTGTCGGGAATACTGTGGGGTAGACAATGTGCGGACGGACGGTCCGCCATGAAGTTCGCCATTCGTTTTTGGTGGAGCGCTTCGGCGGCAGGGAGCAACGGAGGAATCTTTTCGCCCGGCCGCATGAAATCCTCCAGGTTCGGGCCCATCGCGAGAACCGTGACTCGCTCATTGGGATTCCTCACGCGCAGCCACAGACCGGACAAATCGGGATGGCCGCCGGCTGCTTTCGGCACAGGAGCGGTGAGATTGGGTTTGCCGCCCGCAGTTCGCGGTATTCCCGGAGTAGGATAGTCCAGCCACTGTGCTGACGCAGAAACGGCGCAAATCGCTACAACAAGACAAACTCGGTGAATCATAGGGTAGCTCCTATTTCCCAACCAGGCGTCCGCGGTCCCTCTCATTCTCGCAGATCATTTCCAACAGTTCCGTATCCGGAAGCAAGTGCACTTTCAGGTTCGCCGTCCAGGCTTTGGTATATGCCTTCGGATCGTCGATGGTGATGCCGATCTCCATGTGGCCGAAATCCAGACGCCGGAAACGCTCGATGACATGGAGTGCTTCGCTCTGGGGATGACCGATTTCCGTGTCCAGCCAATCCTGGTCATTGAAGCCGATGGAGTCGACTTTCAGCACGTCACCCTCCCACTGGCCGACAGAGTAACCCAACCAGGCCGGTTGGGGATCGGTTGGAAGCGGCCGGCCATCGGTGAAGATCTGGCGGAAAGCGGAATTCCCCGTCGTCTCGTAAAGAACGACTATGACGCGTGGAGTTTGGATGATCTTGAACGGAGCGATGGTGTTGATCCGCGGCACTCCTGCGGGCATGCACCGCGACAGCGGATCGTCTCTGTGCTGATTCTCCTGGCGCTGATCGGAGAGTGCCTTCGCCCAGGGCTGCAATGGAACTTCCGGTTGCTGATGGTCTGCGTTGAGATCAAAAAAGTGCGTCAGGTCGTCAGCTTGCCAGATCCCGGAAAGGTCGGGTTTTCCGTCGGGTGTTTTCGGCGCCGGAGCAGAAAGATCCGGCTTGCCGTCCCCCTTTCGCGGAGTCAGCGGATCGCGGTAGTTCACCCATTGCGCCGGGGATGAAACCGCCGTGGAGCACAGCAGAACGGCCGTGGTAAGCATCGACTTGAGCCAGTAGTTAGAGCACATAATTGAATCGAGAAGCTTGGCGCATTCCCGGGGGATTGATTATACCCGCGATGGAGTTCTTCCCGAGCAATTCTCAAAGGACAGCGAAATGGAGCAGCGGTTCGAATGACGCGAACTGGCGCGTCTTTTTCACCAAGGGATGACCTCCGGGACGGTGCCCGCGAATTGCACGGTTAAACTCCTCGCAGTGCGGTGCCGTGACACTTGTGCAGCGATTCGGAGATACGTTGAATCTCGCCCCTCACTTTCACAAAAACGGTTTTACGGCACGCATTATATTTCGCTTAGAGTTCGTACGCAGACTTGTATGCCGGACGAGGAAACAACAGCCTTCCCCGAATGGGTTGTGCCGATGGCGGCGACGCTTACGCAGGAGCGCTTCACCGGGCCCGAGTGGATCTTCGAGCGAAAGCTCGATGGGATCCGAATGCTCGCATTCAAAAATGGCACGGACGTGAAACTTTATTCGCGCAACCGGCTGCTCCAGTACTACCCAGCCGTTGCCGAGGCGATCTCCAAGCTGCCGGTCCGCGATGTGATCCTCGACGGCGAGGCCGCCTGGAATTCGACTAGCAGAATCGTGTACCACGTATTCGACATCCTGTGGCTGGAAGGGCGTTCGGTCATGCCGTTAGCGCTCGACGCCCGACGTGCTTTGCTGAAAGATGTCCCACTCCGTGCTCCGCTGGCGCATGTTCCGGAAATCAAGGACGACAAACCCTGGGAACGCGCGTGCCGCGAAGGCTGGGAAGGAGTGATCGCGAAACTTCGCACGTCACCGTACGAGCACCGGCGCTCGTCTTACTGGCTAAAGATGAAGTGCGAGGCTACGCAGGAGCTCGTCGTTGGCGGATTCACGGATCCGCAGGGCAGTCGCGTTGGTCTCGGCGCATTGCTTGTGGGTTACTTCGACGGGGATGATTTCGTCTTCGCCGGCAAAATTGGCACCGGCTTCGACACGAAGCTGTTGCTGGACTTGCGTGCGCGGCTGGACAAGCTCGAGATTCCGAAATCGCCGTTCACGAAGGCCAAAGGGCTGCCACGGATTCGCGCACATTGGGTACTACCCGAAATTGTCGTACAGGTTGGCTTCATTGAGTGGACCGTGCACGGTAAGCTCCGCCATCCCCGGCTGCTCGGCGTTCGCTACGACAAATCGCCCCGGGAGGTTGTCAGGGAAACGTGGTAATCACCCATCCCGAAAAGGTCCTGTTTCCTGATGACGGAATTACGAAAGGCCAACTCACCGCTTACTACGAGATGATTGCACCCGTGATGCTGCCGCACATCGCTCGTCGTCCCGTAACGATGGAACGCTTTCCGGCCGGCATCGGCAAAAAGGGATTTCTCCAGAAAGATGTATCGAAAGGGTTTCCGGAATGGCTGCAGCGTGTCGAGGTCCCCAAGAAGGACGGCATCGTCCATCATCCCATAGTGACGGACACGCGGTCTCTGCTCTGGCTTGTCAACCAGAACAGCATCACGCCCCACGTCTGGACATCGCGCGCCCCTGATGTGTACTACCCGGACATCTGTGTGTTCGACCTGGATCCGTCTGTCGACGATCCAGACATGCTGCGCGCCGCGGCGCTTGCAGTTCGCGACCTGCTCGAGGAAGTCGGGCTTTCAAGCTGGGTGAAGACGTCCGGCTCGAAGGGATTCCACATCGCCGTCCCGCTTGACGGCAAAGCGAATATGGGAGAGGTCGAAGGATTCGCGCATGCCCTTGGGAGGCTACTTAATGTTCGGATCGGCATATTATTGCTTCCGTTGGATTGAAGTGCACGCCAAATCGCGTCCCACGATCACTTGTTCCGGGAGGCTCGGAGCAGAACCTTTCGCTCACCGAGATTACCGAATGACCAAGTTGGATCGGCGTTACTCAGGACTTATGTCGAGTGTGGTTTCCCGTGGCTGCGGTCATCGTCAGCGTTTCTTCATTGTCCCGCCGAGTTGCGGCATATATTTGATTCGGTGATATGCTGATGTTTCACGTTTGGAGGAGGTAAAAATGAGATCTTCAAAAACCGAGATGGCTGGATGCCTCATTGCCGGAGCGGCCCTAGGCACACTTGTCACGCTGATATTTGCACCCAAATCCGGTGCTCAAACCCGTAGAGATATTCGGAGATTCTCGAAGGAAACTGTTGATCAACTCGACGACCTGCAAAAAGACGTTCGAGATCAGCTCAGCGCTGGATATGAACAGGTCAAGGAAGTTGTCGATAACGCGAAGGAATATGTTAAGGACGGGAAGAGCGGTTTGCAGAAGTTGATCAAGAGTGCATAGCGCCGAAAAATCCAGCATCCATCGTGGACGGGTTGAACGCTCGACCTGTCAGGTCTGCTAGTTTCATTCCCCGTCCCGCTAAATCATCAATATATCTCACGCTCGGATTCGGGTATTCCATCACTCCGGTCCCGAAATTCCCGGAAAGGCTGACATTGGTGAGCCGTTGGATGCCTGGTGCTGCCGTCCAAAGCCCCGACTCGTTCATCAAGTGGTAAGGAATGCTGGCGCTCTCAGGTTCGCCGGTCACAATGAAGTTGTGAGTCCATGCATACGCAGTCCCGGCAGCGTCTTTATACCTGCCATCATTCCATATTTTGGCCTGACCTTCCGGCGTCGCCGTGTCCACGTAGTCGATTCAGCGCAAACCTCGAATGGGATGGCCTCCGCTGCGTTAAAACCGTTACACCACATACCGGCACCCGAACGGCGCTCTGATACTTACGGTACCCCGGCTTGTATCTTCTAT
>WNGL01001887.1_pt1 | contig 25604 bp, 14 predicted proteins | sample 5400591 | NCBI WGS metagenome assembly WNGL01 (sample SAMN13153377, study PRJNA577476) | soil metagenome | isolation source: 80 cm soil or saprolite under Garry oak tree replicate 1 | place: USA:California | collected 2016-06-15 | reverse complement strand
GCAGGACGGGGCCGAGGACGGCGTTGAGGACGTCGGCGGCTACCTGAGCCGCGGCCTTCGCGACGGCTTCCGCGGCGGCGGCGATCTTGCGGCAGGCGGGCGACTTGGAGCGGACCGTGCAGCTGGCTCCGGGGCCGCCGCCGGCGGCGGCCACCGTTGACGAGTTGCCGGTGCCTCCCTTATCGCCTGAGCCGTTTGTTCCTCCTTGCGGCTTTTCCTTGCGTTGTTCCCGGTTGTACTCCTTCAGGAGGGCCTGGTACTCGGCTTCGTCCTGGGCGGCGATCCGCTCGGCCTCGGCGGCATGGGCGGTCAGGGACTTCGCCGTGGCGTCGGCCTGCCCGGCAAGCCACGTATCGACTTGGGCTCGATGCTGGGCGTCCACGGCCAGCTCGTGCATGGAGTTGTACTTGCCCCATAGCTCCTGGGCCGCTTTCTCGAGCGCGTCCGCATGCGCCTTGGCGATCTCGTAGGCCGTGCGGTCCGCATTGGCGATCGCCACGTCTTTCTTCCATGTCGCGACCCTGCCGTTGTACGCGTCGAGCTCGGCTTGGTACTGCTCTTCGGCCGCAGTGGACGAACTCGCCACCGTGGACTGCCCCGAGGTGATGATGACAGTGCATCCCGTGGCCATGCCGACATGGAGCCCGCATGCCGGACTAATCGTGGTGCCGCTTCCTCCGCCGCCGAGGGACGACAGGTGACCGTAGCTCAGCAAGGGCTTCGACGGTGGCGAGCCTATGGCGGCGTGGGCGGCGTTGGCTGCCGCCTCCGCCTGCAGGTATGTGATGTAGGCCTGCTGGGCTGCGGCCTTCGCCTGGTCAGCCGCGGCGGTGGCGAGTTCGGCCTCGCTGCGCAGCTCGCTGGCCTTGTTGTTGAGCTCGGCCGCGTACCGGACGGCGGCCGAGGCGGTGGCGCGGGCGCGGGCGGCGGCGGCCCGGGCGTTGGCGGCGGCGGTCTTGGCGCGGGCGGCGGCCTGCTTGGCGTCCCTGGCCTTGGCCGCGGCCGCGTTGACCTCGGCCTTGGTGACGGTGCCGTTGCCGGTGCCGCTGGATGACGGATTGTGCCCGGTCGGGTCGGTGACCGATACCGGGTTGTCACCGGCGTAGGCGTGCAGGTTGCCGCCCGCGGCCGGAGCGGTGTCGGCGTTGATGAAGCCGCCGGACGAGGGCTTGTAGAACCTGGAGCCCATGCTGACCTGCCCGGTGACCGGGTCGGTCCACTGACCCTGGTAGCCCAGCTGGACCGCAGGCCCGGCGGCGGCGATCGGGTTGCCCCATGGGTCCCAGGTGGCCGAGCTGGTCAGTGTGGTGCCCGCGGCCGTGAAGGTGCCGGACACGTCATCGTGCTGGTTGTTGAGGGCCAGGGTCTGGCCGCCCGCGGTGCTGTGTACGCCGATGAGGGCGCCGGCCGGGTCGCGGGAGTAGGTGGCGCCGGAGTCCGAGGCGATCTGGCCGGTCATCCCGTCGTAGGTCAGCGCGATCGGCGAACCGCTGGTGCCGGCCGCGGTGACCAGGCGGCCCAGGGCGTCGTAGGAGAACTGCGAGGCCGCGTCGGTGACCTGCTGGCCGAAGGCGTCGGAGGCGAACGTGGTGGTGGTGCCCGACCTGGTGGCGGTGGCGAGGTCGCCGACGGCGGTGTAGGTGTAGGTGCTGGTGCCGTCGGAGGTCAGCTCGTCGCGGGCATCGTAGCTGTAGGTGATCCCGTTATTGCTGGTCAGGTTGCCGGCGTTGTCGTAGCCGTAGGACTTGGTGACCGCCGTGCCGCCGGACGGGGTGGCGGTCCACGAGATCAGCCGGTTCGCCTGGTCGTACCCGTAGGTGTTGGTGACGGTCCCGGACCCGCCGCCGGCGGTGGCCAGGCCGCTTGTCGCCATCGAGGTGACGTTGTCGTTGGCGTCGTAGCCGTAGCTGAGGGCGGCGACCTGGGCGCCGCCTGCCGCGGCGATCGTGTCGGAGGCCAGCCGGTGCAGGGTGTCGTAGCCGAAGCTCTGCGTGTCGTTCCCGGTCCCGTAAGAGATCTGGGTGACCTGATCCAGGCTGTTGTAGCTGTACGTGCCGGTGGTCCCGGAGGCGGCGTCGGCGTCGGTGGCCAGCCGCCCGGCAGTGTCGTAGGTGTAGGCGGAGGTGCCGGCGGCGTTGGTGGCCGAGGCGAGCTGGCCGCTGGCGTTGTAGGTGAAGGCGGAGGTGCCGGCCGACCCCGACGCGGACAGCAGCAGGCCGCGGTCGTCGTAGCCGAACGACTCGGAAGTGGCGGGCTGGTACCCGGCCGAGCCGGAGGTCCCGGCGGCGCTGGCCGCCGCGGTCAGCAGCCGGCCGGCCGTGTCATAGGTGTAGGTCCGGGTCGCGGTCGGCGCAGCCGCGCCGGTGCCGGACTGCGTGGTGAGCTCACCCACCGAGTTGAATGTGTTGCTGATCTGTCCGCCGCCGGGCAGGTTCTGGGTAACCAGGTCCCCGTCGGCGTCGTAGACGTTGGTCGTGGTGGAGTCCGCGACGGTGTTGTGCGCCGCGGTCGGCGGCTGGGTGATGGCCTGCGGGAGGCTCAGGGAGTTGTAGGTGGCGTAGGTGGTATTGCCGTTCCCGTCGGTGAACGCGGTCGTGTTGCCAGCCAGGTCGTACCCGTAGCTGACCGTGCTGCTCTGCCCGGCTGAGATCGGCTGGGTACGGGAAGTCAGCAGACCGGTCGCGTCGTAGCTGGCGGTAGCCGTGTTACCGCGGAAATCGGTGAGGGAGGTCAGGTCCCCGGCGGAGTCGTAGCCGGCCGACGCGGTGCGCAGCACCGAGCCCGAGGCGCTCAGGTCCGCGGTCGAGGTCGGGCGGCCGACCAGGTCGTACGTCGTGGTGGTGGCGGTGCCGTCCGGCGCGGTGACCCTGGCCAGGTGGCCGTCGAGGTCGTAGGCGTAGCTCGTGGTGTTCCCGGCTCCGTCGGCGGCGGAGGTCAGCTCGCCGAGCGGGTCATAGGCCGCCGTGCTGATGGCTCCGGTCGGGCTGGTCCTGGAGATCTGCTCGCCCGCGTCATTGTAAGCATAGGTGGTGGTGTACGCGGCGGACGTGTTCTGCCGGACCAGATTGGTGCTGGTGAGCTGTTCGCCGAGGCTGTCATAGGTGGCCTGGGTCTGCGCCCCGGTGGGGTCGGTGACGCTGGCCTGATCCCCCGCTGGGTCGTAGGTGTAGGTCCATACCCCGCCGGCCGGATCGGTCTCGCTCGCCAGGTCGCCGAGCTGGTCGTAGCTGAACCGGGTGCTGTTGCCCAGCGGGTCGGTGACCTTCGTCTGCTGGCCCACGTTGTTGTAAGCCATGGTGGTCGTCCCGCTGACCGGGGTGCTGGATCCGGGTGGTGTGTAGGACGGGTCGGTGACCGACACCTGACGCCCGTCGCCGTCGTAGGCGGTGGTGGCGACGTTGCCGTCCGGGTCGGAGTACTCGACCTGGTCGCCGTAGCTGTCGTAGCCGGTCATGGCGACCGGGTTGGCGGTGACCGGAGCACCGCCGTTGCCGGTCTGGGCCTGCACGGCCGGCCCGGTCACCACGACGGGACGGCCGGCCTCGTCGTTGGCGATGCGGGTGGTGTTGCCGGCCGGGTCGGTCTGGGAGATCACCAGGCCGCGCTGGTCGCGGGTGACGCTGGTGGTCAGGTTCCCGCCGGTGTTGGTGTTGGTCTGGGTGAGTTCCTGGCCTAGCGCATCGTAGGTCGCGGTCGAGGTCTGGGTGACCCCGCCGCCGGTCAGGGACTGGAAGACCACGTTCCCGGCGGCGTTGTACCTGCTGGTGATGGTCCTGTTCGCACCGGACGGGTCTTCGGTCCGCGAGACGACCTGGTTATCGGCGTTGAGGACGGTGCTGGTGACCAGGCCGCCGGGACTGGTCTTGGTGACCGGGTTGCCGGCCGCGTCGTAGCCGTAGGTGGTCACGTGCGACATCCCGTTGCTGCAGCCGGAGCACGCGACGTAACTCGAAGCCAGCAGGTTGTTGCCGTAGTAGGTGTAGGCGGTGGTGGCGCCCATGACACCGGTGACTGACGCGAGCCGACCCGCCGGGTCGTAGGCGCGGGACTCCTCCACCAGGTTCTCCGGCGCTATTGGGTTGCTCGGGTTCCCGGTGTAGCCCTGCAACGTGGTGGTCAGCAGGTTCCCCGCCGCGTCGTGGGCATAGGCGGTCACCTGGCCGGCCGGGTCGGTGACGGTGGCGGTGTCGCCGAGTGCGTCATACGTGTAGGAGCTGGTGTTTCCCAGCGCGTCCGCCGACGTGGCGAGCTGGCCATGGGTGTTGTAGGCGTCGGTGCTGGTCCGGGATGGGTCGCCGCCGGTGGTGTCGCTGAGCGCGGTCGTCAGCACGTTGGAGTCGGCGTCGTAGGTGAAGCCGATCACCTGCGTGTGGACGGCGCCGGTCACCCGGTCGGTCACCGCCGGGTCGGTCTCGGCGGCCAGCCGTCCCAGGCTGTCGTAGCTGAAGCTGGTCGTCAGCCCGGCCGGGTTGGTGTCCGAGACCTGCGCCTGGGTCAGCTTGCGGCCGATTTTGTCGTAGGCGTACTTGGTCACCAGCCCGAGCGCGTCGGTGGTCTGCATCACATCACCGGCCGAGTCGTAGGCATAGCTGGTCGCGCCGCCCCCCGGCGAGGTCACCGAGGCGAGCAGCCCGGCCGGTTCGGTTCCGCCGCCGACAGCCGCCTCGGTCCCTGTCGTGAAGGGGTGCGTGGTGGTGCAGCCGGACGGGCATGCCGGGGTCGGCGGCGTGGTCACGGTGGCCGGCTGCCCGCTGGCGGTGTAGCTGGTCACCGTGTCGTAGGCCGGGTCGTACGGCGACGAGGAACGGGCATCCCGCGAGTCAGTCGGCTTGTCGTTGCGGGGGTCCAGCGGGTTGGACAGGTTCTCGTAGTAGGAGGCGTACGAGGCCTGGCAGTTGTTGACAGCCGCGCACGTGGTCGTGGAGGTCACGTTGTTGTGCGCGTCGTAGGTCATATAGCTGGTGTCGCCGTCCGGGTCCGTGATCGTCACCGCGCGGGTGGCCGCGTCGTACCCGTATGAGGTGATTCCGCCGAGCACGCCGACGGCCCGCACGAGCGCACCGGTGGAGTAGGTGTACACGGCGTTCTTGCCAACTGGGTTGGTGACGGTGATCGTCTGGGTGTTCACTGTCGGCAGGGTCACACCGGAACTCGGGGCGGTCACCTGGAAGGTCAGGGCGTTGTGGTCGGCGGTCACCTGGTTCGGGGTCAGCTGGCCGGTGTAGAGCGAGACGTCGGCGATCGATCCGGTGAAGTACCCGTCGGGCTTGTTGGACTGGCCGGTGTTCGGCCCGGTGCCGAGGTAGGCGACATACCCGGTGGCCGACGTGGTGGCCGGCGTGATGACCTGCGCGGTGCCGATAACGCCGCCGTCTAGGTACATAGTCGCGGTCTGGATGGAGGAGCCCGGAGTGCACGTGTATGACCCTGAAGGGCAAGCGGTGACGGGGCTGACGGTCAGGACCGCCTGATGCCAGTTGCGATCATTGACGAACTTCGAGCCGCACCCGGCGGTCAGCAGCGTGCCGGCGATCGAGGCCTCCAAGCACGTGCTACTTTGCGGGATCCACAGCGCCATCGGCTCGCCGCCAGACTGTGTAGAGCTGGACGAGAGCAGGGTTCCGGAACCACCAGCTTGTGCGGTGCGGAACCACAGTTCCGCCGATTCCGCGCCGGTTCCGCCGAAGTACCCGCCTGCGATGCTGACCTGCGAGCTGGTGCCGTTGAAGCTCGCCGCGGTCCCGTCCGGGAACCCCGTCGGACCCGCCGCGCCGAGGGTCACGTTGGCGTAGGTCGCGGGTGGCCGTGGGTTGGCTGCGGTGGTGGCGCTGCCCACCATGTCGTTGGCCAGCGGCCCGGCTGTGTCATTCAGCGGCCAGAAGTCCTCCGGCGAGTTCGCCAGCACCGCGCTGTCGTAGGCGGTGGAGGACGAGTGCGGCACCGCTACACCGTAGGTCCAGGTCCCGCCGACGGCGTCGGTCAGCGTCGCCACCCGGTCGTTGACGGTGTCGTAGACCGCCGCCAGCTCGCTGCGCCCGGCCGGGCTGGTGACCGAGGTCAGTTCCGCGGCCTGGTGGGTCTCGGCCGCGTACTGCGCGGCGACCGTGCCCACGCTGGGAAGCTGGTTGTGGTAGACCGACAGGTCAGCCATCGACCCGTTGAAATACGACCACCTGCCGGACGAGGAACAGCCGTCGCCGCACGAGTTGTGAACGAGCAGGCCGCCGCCGAGCAGCGCGTACGCGCCGGTGGGCAGGGTGAGGGGGGTGCTGCCCGTGCCGACCAGCTGGCCGTCCAGGTACATGGCCTGGCCGGGAATCAGCACCGCCTGGTGCCACGCGCCGTCGTTGACCGCCGCCGGGGAGACGAACGCCTGGCCGTACGTGTCTATCGGGGGGAAGCTGTACTGGGCGAGGGTTGTGGTCTTCAGGCCGTCCAGGTGACCGTCGCTGCCGATCCAGAGCACCGGCACTTCCTCCGACCCGTAGCACCCCGAAGCGCAGTCGCTGGGCAGGAGAGACGAAACGCCCAGCAGGATCCCGGATGCGGTGCTGGTCTTGAACCAGATGCTCACCGCCATGCTCTGGGTCGCGGTGCCGCTGGGCAGCACCCGGCCGGTGTCGGCGATGCTGAGGCAGGAGCTCAACTGGGCCGGGTTGGCACACCACGCCCCGTCCAGCGGGATCAGCGAACTGGTCCCGTTGAAGGACGTCGCGGTCACCCCCGGGACCGGCCCGGCCACGCCGCGGGTGGTGCCGAACTCGGTGGCCGGCGGGTCCACGGTGGTCAGGTCGTCCACCGGGACCTGGTTGGCGGCCACGGTGGCACCGGCCGCGTCATCCAGCCGGTAGTAGCTGGTCGGGTCGGCGTTCATGACCGACGTGGGGGCGTGCGAGGCGCTGGTGTTGTAGCCGTAGCTGGTGCACGCGGTGGTGGTCCCGGGCGGGCAGACCTGGGTGAGCAGGTCCCCGCTGTACCCGTAGGTCCAGGTCAGCGCCGTTCCGGGCTGGCTGGCCGTGGCCGGGTCGGTGGAGACGGTGGCCACGTGCGGGTAGGCCGCCCCGCTGGGGGTGGACCAGGCCAGGTGCAGCGCCCGGCCTGACGTGGTGCTGGTGATCGTGGTCAGCGTTCCGCTGCTGTAGCCGAACGTCTCGGCTTTGCCGGTGTTGTCCACGATCGCGGAGATCAGCCACGCGGACCCGCTGGCCTGGCCGAACTGGTAGGTCGTGCCGGTCTGGTCGGTCACCGCGAAGCCGCCGCCGGTCAGGGCGGACACCACCGCGTACAGGTCCTGCGGCGGCGCGTACCCGCCGGCTGCGTTCTTGGCGAACCGGACCTGGCGCCCGTCGGCCAGGGTCAGGATCAGCGCGCCCGACCCGTCCGGATCAGGGATGAGCGACATGTCTAGCGTCGATGACCAGCCCGCTCCGAGCGCCTGGGAGGTCCGCGGATCCAGCGAGTTATAGGTCCGCACGACCGACAGCGGCGGGCCGACGACCGCCACGCTGGCGTCGGTGGCCTGCTGCGAGACATTGCCGGTGCGGGCGTCCACGGTTTTGCCGGAGCCGCTGTAGTCGGTGCCGCCCAGGTCAGAGGTCATGATGGGGTTGCCGTCATCGGCCTGGTAGGGATTGCCCAGCCGCTTGGTGACGGTCGGCTGGGCGTTGCCTACCACGAACGAGATCGGCGTCGTCCAAGTGATCCCGGACCCGGTCAGTGACGGCGGCGGCACCGCATCGCTGACCGTGACCTGCCAGTAGTAGGTGGTGCCCCAGGTCAGGGCGGTGGTCGGGGTCCAGCTATTACCGCTGCCAGACACCCATCCCGACGATTGCAGCACGGTGGCGGTGCTCGGGTTGGGACCGTTGAGGACCCGGAAGGCGAAGGAGAATGTCGGGTTGGCCGGATACCCGCCTGGCACCACCGCCGACGCGCTCAGCTCAGGGTACTGGGTGTCCACATCGGTGCCGGGCAGCGGTTCCTGCTCATTGACCTGCGGCGGGTACTGCTGGATGGTGTACGGGGCGCAGTACTTGTTGCCGCCCTCGGACGAGAAGTACGCGCCCGAGGCGTTCACGACATCCCAGCAGATCTCGTAGGAGCCAGGGTTCTCGGCCGGCGTGACGCTTTCGACCGTGGTCGTGCCGTTCGGGGCCACGGTGTCGCTGATAGCGACGTTCGGACCGGTGGTCAGCGGCGTCCCGGTCCCGGTGGTGTTCCCGGAGGGGAACACCTTCGCGCCGAGGGCGTACCCGGTCCAGGTACTGGTCCCGGTGTTGGTCAGCGTGACCGCGATCCGGCCCGACTGGTCGGCCATCGGCACCGTGTCAAACGTCGACGCCACGCTGTAGGAGGCGTTGTCGGTGCCGCCGTCCATGTACGCCGTCAGCGACGCCGACGGGCTTGGTGATGAGGACGGCGAGGGGGACGGCGAGGCGCTGGGCGTGGGCGAACTGGGCTGGGAGGAGCCGGTGCTGTCCGAAACCGAGCCTGCCACCAGGTGGCCGGCCGGCATGTCCGCCGAGCCGGTGGTCACCAGCGTGCGGGAGCCCACCGGCGGCGGCGCCAGGGCCGGGACCGGAGCCTGATGCCCCTTGAGACGGCCCGCGACCCCGCCTGCCCGGGTTGCCGAGGCCGGCACGTAGTGCGGCTTGCCCGCCGCGGTCCCGATGCGCTGCGCGGGCCCGGCCGCGTAGCCGAACATCTTCGGCGTCGGCACGGTACCTCCGGACGCGGCCGGCACCGCGGCGGCACCCGGCGCGAAGATGGCCAGGCAGGTGACCCCGGCGGTCGCGATCGCGGCCGCACGCAGCCGTGACGGCGAGAGGACTCGGTGACGACGCCGGTCCGGCCCGGACAACCAACCGCGCATGCTCGACTCCAGGGGTAACGCGAAGCGGATCAGGATTCAGCGGGCCTGGCGGTCAGGACCCGGGTGGCGGGGCGTGCGCCGCCAGGGCGCGGATCGCCTGATCGATCCGGCCGGGCGCGGCCGCCATGGAAACGACGGTGGTGTTCGGCGTCGCCGCGGGCGCGGCGCTGCCGGGTGCGGTGACGAGCAGGAAGCGCTGATGCGGGTTGGCCTTCCCGGCCTCGACGACCCCGCCCGTGGCGGTGCCGGTGGCCACGATGACGCCGCACTGCCGCTGGATCAGCGTGTTCAGCATCGGCTTGACGTCGGCGGGCCCGGTGGCGGGCAGGTAGCTGACCATGACGTGGGTGGCCAGCGACGCGGACTGCATTGCCGCCCAGACCGGAGCCGCGGGCGTGCCCGGCGCGACCCCCTTCGGGTCGGTGAGCAGGCAGGCCGACACGTTCAGGTACTGCCGCGCATGCGGGGCGGCGGCCGGCCGCGGCCACAGCATCCAGGCCGTGACCCCCGCGATCGCCAGCACCGCCGCGGCCCCGGCGGCCAGCAGCCATCCCGGCCAGCGCCCAGCCTGGCTATGCGGCATGTGACGGCTCCCCACGCTCGGTCCCTACGCGGTGAGGGCAACCGTATTCCGGGGCGAGGCCATCGAACAGGCAGACTAACCGGCAGACTTCCGCCCCACCGGGCGCCCAGAACCTCAATAACCCAATAATTACAAAGCGTTACACGTGGGTTATGCTGCATGTTTTCCGCAAATCTGGACCTACTACCACAAATTCCCAGAGAAACTCTTTTGGAACCGTGGCTCTCAGCAGTAGAGTGCGGCTCGTCCGTGTTCAGCTGAGCACAGGACGCGACCGCAGGCACAGGCGACGGTGACCCCGCCTGAGCCCGGCCGCGATCCTGTGTGCACTACCGTGCTCGTGAGGCCTAGCGTGAGCGATGTTGCCCGGGGGTTTGGGGCCCGGCTGCGATCGTGCCGGCAATCGGCGGGACTTTCCCAGCAGGAACTCGCCGAACGGTCCGGGCTGAGCGTGCGCGCCATCAGCGATCTCGAACGCGGGCGGACCCGGTTCCCTTACCAGAACTCGCTGGCCCGGCTGGCCGACGCCCTGGCGCTCGGCGGGCCGGCTAGGACGGAATTCATCACCTCGGCCAGCCGCCGCCTTGCGCCCGCCGAAGCCGGGACGTTGCTGCGGCAGTTGCCGCTCGCACCGATCGAGGACCTGGCGCGCGCCCAGCAGGCGCGGCCCGTGCACGACCCGGTGGAGCTGGGCGACGACATCTGGGAGTCAGACGACGAACTAGCGGAGTTCCTCGCGGATCTCCGGCTCATCCGAACCCACGCGCTGGGGTAGGCGGCAATGCGCGACGTCGTCATCGATACCGGGACTGCGTCATTGCTCCAGCGACGCGAGGCGCCGCCGTGGGTTCTCCGGCACCTCGCCGACACCAGGATCTGGCTCACCTTCATCACAGTGGCCGAGCTGGCCAAATGGGCGGTCATGCGCGAGTGGGACGAGAGCAGGCGCGGGCGCCTGGAGGCCTGGACCGCCGGGCGGCCGGTTATCCCCTTTGACGCCCGGATAGCTCAGCTGTGGGGCGAGCTGACCGGCCAGGCCAAGCTGCGCGGGCAGCCGAGGCCGCAGAGCCACACCTGGATCGCCGCGTGCTGCCTTCGGTACGGAATCCCGCTGGTGACGCTCAACACCGCCGATTTCGGCGACTTCGCCGAGCACCACGGGCTCGTCCTGCTCGGCGACCGAGAAGCAGGGCGGCGACTGTAGCCAGGCCGAGGGCGATGGTGGCCGTGCCGGGCAGCGCCTTGCGGAACACCGGGTGGCTCAGAGCCGGGTAGTGGGGCGAGGACCGGACCCGTTCGGCCCATCTGCTGGTCACCAAGGGATCATAGATTGGGGGCATGGCGACGGCACGGGACCTGCTGCGGGCCGAGCGGGCCCGCGCGCGGGAGCGGGTGGCCGCGCTGGAGCGGGAGTTCGCCGGGCTGGCCGAGGCGGCCAGCGCGGCCGGGACCGACGACGAGCACGACCCGGAGGGCGCGACGCTCGCGTTCGAGCGCCAGCACGCCGCCGCCCTGCTCGAGGCGGCGCGGGAGCAGGTGGCGGCGCTCGACGACGCGCTGCGGCGGCTGGCCGAGGGCCGGTACGGGGTGTGCGACCGGTGCGGCCAGCCCATCGGGGCCGAACGGCTGGCGGCCCGCCCAGCCGCCGTCACCTGCGTGCGCTGCGCGGCAGGCGGCCGCCGGCGGGGCTAGGACCTGGCGGAGCAGGTCCCGCAGCGGGGTGACCACCCGGGGCCGACGGCTACTCGGCGCGCAGGGCGGAGGCGGTGCGGGCGCGGGCCGCCCAGCCCGCCGGGGCCAGCGCCCCCGCCGCGGCGATGACCAGGCCGGACAGCGCTAGCAGGGCGAGCTCGCCGGGGACGTAGACGTTCAGTACCGAGGCCGGCACGCCGGTCTGGGCGGCGTGCGCCATCACCGGCAGCACGTAGCGCTGCAGGGCGACCCCGGCCGGGATCGCGACCAGGCCGGCCACCAGGCCGATGCCGGCCACCGAGCACACGACCATCGCGGTCACCTGCCGCGGCGTCATGCCTACGGCCTTGAACACGCCCAGGTCGTGCACCCGTTCCCTGGTCTGTAGCACCACCGTGTTGAGCACGCCGAGCCCGGCGACCGCCGCGAGCAGCAGCGTCAGCATGGCGATCAGGCCGATGACGGCGGCGAACCCGCTGGGCATGCCGCTGTCGGCGGAGACGGAGTAGTCCGGGCCGAGCGCCGTGGCCAGCGCGTTCGCATAGGAGGCGGCGGCGGTGCCCGGCCGCAGGGCCACGTCGTACTGGACCGCGATCAGGTGCGGGTCGAGGACGGACAGGGTGGGCAGGCTGGCCAGGATCTCCGGGGTGCCGCCGTGGGGCTCGAAGATCTCCCCGGTGATCCGCACCGTGACGTGCCTGCTCCCGGACGTGATCGGGTAACTGTCCCCGACCCGTGCGCCGGTGTCGGTGAGGAAGCCGGTGTTGACGACGGCCTGGCCGGTGCCGCGGTACCAGTGCCCGGTGATGAGCTGGTAGCCGGTCCAGCTGGCGTCGCCGCCGAACGCGACCAGCGACAGCTGGTCCGGCAGGCCGGGCACGCCGATGTCGTCGTCGGCTTCGGCCACGTAGCGCAGCGTCCCCGGCTGCGCCCGCAGCGCGGCCTGCACGGCGCGCTGCTGCGCGGCCGGGCCGGGCAGCGGGGGGGCGCCCGCCGGCTGGAGCACGGCGTCCTGGCCGGGCAGGCCGACCTGGACGGGTTCGGCGCGCGCGTGGGACAGGTCCGTCGCCACCCGGTCCAGCGAGGTGGCCAGGCCGGCCGCGAACGTCACCGCGGTGCCGCCGAGCAGCACCGCCACCAGCGTGACCAGGGTCCGCCCGGGCCGCGCGAACGGCGCGGCCAGCCCGAGGGTCAGCGGCCGGGGCAGCCGCCTGGCCCGCCCCCCGGAGAGCAGGCGGTGGGCGCCGTATCCGCGGGCGGCCCGGGGAGCCCGCCCGGTCGCGATGGCCTGCACCGCGCTGAGCCGACCCGCGCGCAGCGCGGGCGGCAGCGCGGCGGCCACGGTCAGGCCGAGCATGGCCAGCGGCACGGCCACGTCGACCCAGGGCGGCACGGCCAGCGCGCCCACCCCGTAGACCCGCGCGGTCTGGCTGAGCAGCGGCACGGACAGCAGGTTGCCGGCCAGCACCCCGGCCGCGGCGCCTGCCGCCGCCGGGATCGCGACCTGGAGCACGTAGGCGGCCACCACCTGGGCGGGCGAGAAGCCGACCGACTTCAGCACGCCGATCCGCCGGGTACCCGCCGCGACCGCGCCGCTGACCACGCTGGCCACGATCAGCACCGCCATCACGAGCCCGATCAGGCCGAACGCGACGATGAACGGGACCCAGGGCGCGATCGACCGGGTGGCCCGCAGCTTGGCGGTCAGCCACGACTGCGCACCGAGCAGCGAGCCGGGCGGCAGCGCGGCCCGTACCCGGGAGACGTCGGCGCTGACCTGGGCGGCGCTGCCCGCGTGGGCGAAGCGGTAGAGCATCTGGCTCACGGCCGGAGCGCCGGGTGCGCGCAGCGCGGCGATCTCGGCCGGGGTCACCCAGGCCTGCGCGCTCACGGTGGCCGAGGTGGCCACGCCGACGACGGTCAGCCGGGGCGAGCCGGGTACCCCGTGCACCGTGACGTGCGAGCCGACCGACGCCTGCGGGCCATTTCCGCTGCCGGACCAGACCACCTCGCCGGCCTGCCGGGCCCAGCGGCCCGCGGTCAGCGTGAGGGCGTCGACCGGGCCGCCCGGCGACGCCCGGCCGACCAGGTTCAGCTGGGTGGAGAACACGCCCTGGGCGCCGGGGCCCGCGGACGGCGCGGTGAAGCTGATATCCGCGCCGACCGTGGCCTGCGGGAACGGGCCCGAAGCCGCCGTCACCCCGGGCAGCCTGGTGGTGGCGGCGAGCCGGGCGGAGGAAACCTGGGCGTTCACCACCGCCGTGACGTGCGCGCCGCGCTGCGCGGCGAAGGCGTGGTCGAAGGGGGCGTTGGAGTCGACCAGCAGGCCGAGGGCCAGCGTGGCGGCCGCGGTGGAGACCAGCAGCACCAGGCCGATCACGCTCGTCTGGACGCGCCGCCCGGTCAGCCCGGCCCGGGCGGCCTTGACGGCCGGGCGCCCGGCGGCCGCCCTCAACGCCGTGCCCCTGTGACGGCGTCGCCGGCGACGGTGCCGTCGACGAGCTGGATGACCCGGCGCGCGTACCGGGCCGCGAGGTCCGGGTTGTGGGTGACCAGGATCAGCGTCTGCCCGGAGGAGTGGAGGTCCAGCAGCAGCTCGCCGATCTCCTCGCCGGTCGCCGTGTCCAGCGCCCCGGTCGGCTCGTCGGCGAGCAGCAGCGCGGGCCGGTTCACCAGCGCCCGGGCGATCGCCACCCGCTGGCGCTCCCCGCCGGACAGCCGGGCCGGGTAGGCGTTGGCCTGGGGCGTGATCCGCAACGCCGCCATCAGCTCCCCGGCCCGCTGCCGTGCCCGCGCCGCGGGCAGGCCGGCCAGCTGGGCGGGCAGCAGGATGTTGTCTTCGACGGTCATGTCATCCAGCAGGTTGAAGAACTGGAAGATCATGCCGACCCGCCGCCGCCGGAACCTGGCCAGGCCGGTCTCGCTGAGCGCGTCCACCCGCTCGCCGCCCACCACGATCGCGCCGCTGGTCGGGCGGTCGAGCCCGGCGATCAGGTTGAGCAGCGTCGACTTGCCGCTGCCCGAAGGGCCCATCACGGCGACGGCCTCGCCGGGCGCCACCTCCAGGCTGACGTGGGCCACCGCGGCGGCCCCGTCGTGGTCGTAGCGCTTGGTCACGTCGCTGAGCTGCACCAGTGCGTCCATGCCAGGACAGTACGGAGCCGGCCGCCCGCGGCGCGTCGGCCGCCGGAGGCAACCCCGGTACCGTAGCGGGCTGATGTCATCCCGGGGATGTACGGTTCTCCGCCGCGCGGGCGATGGCCGCTCGGCGGAGGCCGGGTGACAATGGGACGGTGAAGGCACTGTCCCGGCAGGCCTGGGCCATCGACGTGGCGCTCGCGGTCGCGGTCACGGTTGCCGCCGTCGGGGTGGCGATCGCGCAGACTCGCCACCGCGGCGAGGCGGTGTACGCCATTCCCGGGCCGCACGGGGGGGTCCTGGTCACACCGCAGGCGCCGTCGGGCTGGCTGCTGATCGGCATCGCCCTGACCACGGCGCCGCTCGCGTTCCGGCGCCGGTACCCGGCCGCGGCGTTTGCGGCGATCTTCGCCGCGGTGCTCGCGGCGCACAACCACGTCACGACGATCACCTTCGGGGCGGTGATCTTCGCCGCCTACAGCGCGGTGCTGTACAGCCGGTTCCGCTGGGCGCCGCTGCTGGCCGTGGGCACCGGGGCGGTCATCGCCACCGCGGTCTTCCCGGACACCACGCCGCAGGTGCCCGCCAGGTTCACCGCGCTGCTGGTGCTGGCGCCGACCGCAGCCGTGGCGGTAGGGATGCGCGGGTGGCGGCAGCGGGCCGGGGATTCGGCCGAACGGCTGCTCCGGGCCGAGGCCGAGCACGAGGCGCAGACCCGCCGGGCGGTCGAGGCGGAGCGGGCCCGGATCGCCGGCGAGCTGCACGACGTCGTGACCCACAACGTCAGCGTGATGGTGGTGCAGGCGGGCGCGGCCCGCAGCGTGCTGCCCAGCTCACCGGAGCAGGCCCGGGAGGCGCTGCTGGCCGTCGAGGCCAGCGGGCGGACCGCGATGAGTGAGCTGCGGCACCTGCTCGGCTTGCTGGCCCCGGCCGGCGGGGACGAGGACATGCTCGTCCCGCAGCCCGGGGCGGCCCGGGTGCCGGCCCTGGTCGAGCGGGTCCGGGCCGCCGGGCTGAGCGTCGAGCTGTCGGTGACCGGGGCGCGTGACCTGCCGCCCGGCGTCGACCTGGCCGCGTACCGGGTGGTACAGGAGGCGCTGACCAACGTGATCAAGCACGCCGGAACCGCCCGCGCGGCCGTCGTCCTGGAGTACCGCCCGGACGACCTGGTGATCACGGTGACCGACGACGGCCGTCCGGTGACGGGACCTGGCAGACCGGGCGGACCGGGCGGCCGGGGACTGATCGGACTGCGGGAACGGATCGGCCTGTACGGCGGCGAACTGGACGCGGGCCCGCGCCCGGGTGGCGGCTGGCGGGTCCGGGCGAGGATCCCGCTGGAGGGTCTGGGGGTTTCGGCCCGGCTGGGCGGGCCAGCTGACGGGGGCGGACCGGCCGGGCCCGTTCGGCCCCAATTCCTGGCGTCGCCGCGGTGAGCGTGGCTACGGACCCCGGCCCCCGGGTGGTCGTCGCGGACGACCAGACGCTGGTCCGGGGCGGATTCCGCCTGATCCTCGGCGCGGCCGGCATCGCGGTGGTGGCCGAGGCCGCGGACGGGCGGGAGGCGGTCGCGGCCGCGCTCAGGCACCGGCCGGACGTCGTGCTGATGGACATCAGGATGCCGGAGATGGACGGGCTCGAGGCGACCCGGCGGATCCTGGCCGCCGCGCGGGACGGGGACGGCCCGCGGATCATCATGCTGACCACGTTCGACCTGGACCAGTACGTGTACGCGGCGCTGTCCGCCGGGGCCAGCGGCTTCCTGCTCAAGGACGTCTCCCCCGAGCACCTGGTCGCCGCGGTCCGGCTGGTGCGGTGCGGCGACGCGCTGCTCGCGCCGTCCATCACCCGGCGGCTGGTGGAGCGGTTCGCGCCGCGTGCGGCGGGTGCCGGGGGTGCCGGCCTGGCGGCGCTGACGCCGCGCGAGCTCGAGGTGCTCGGGCTGGTCGCGCGCGGGCTGAGCAACGCCGAGCTGGCCGCGACGCTGACGCTGAGCGAGGCGACGGTGAAGACGCACGTGGCCAGGATCCTGGCCAAGCTCCAGCTGCGCGACCGGGTCCAGGCGGTCGTGCTGGCCTACGAGACCGGGCTGGTTTCGCCGGGCGGGTTATCAGCCTGTCAGCGCCTGGTAGACGAGCTGGCGCAGCTGCGGGCGGATCGGGTAGGTGCTGGACGGGAGCAGCTGGGTGAAGAACGAGACCGTCAGGCCTTCGGCCTGGTCGATCCAGAACGTGGTGCTGGCGGCGCCGCCCCAGGAGAGCTCGCCCGCGGTGCCGATCACCTTGCCCGGCACCGGGTCGAGGAGGACGGCGAAGCCGAGGCCGAAGCCGACCCCGCGGAACGGGGACTCGGCGTAGAGCGGACGGCCGAACGTCTCCAGGTCCTTGTTTCCCGGCAGGTGATTGCGGGCCATGTAGCCGACGGTGCGCAGGCTGAGCAGCCTGATGCCGTCGAGCTCGCCGGCCGGGCCGGCGTCCGTGTGCAGCAGCATCCGGGTGAACCGGTCGTAGTCGGCCGCGGTGGACACCAGGCCGCCGCCGCCGCCGAGCATGCGCGGGTGCCTGAGCGCGGCCCCGCCGAGTTCGTCCAGCCGGACGGCACGCCCGTCCCGGCCGGGGCGGTAGAGGGCGGCGAGCCGGGGCTGGGCCGCTGGCTCAGCCCAGAAGGCGGTGTCGGTCATGCCGAGGGGGCGGAAGATCCTGTGCTCGAGGAAGTCGTCGAGCTGCTGTCCTGAGGCCACCTCGACGACGCGGCCGAGGACGTCGGTGGCGACCGAGTAGTTCCATTCGGCCCCCGGCTGGAACAGCAGCGGGATGGCGGCCCAGATGTCGCAGGCCTGGGCCAGGTCCGTGCCGGGCGGCGTACCCCACTCGAACCCGGCCGCGCGGTACAGCGCGTCCACCGGGTGCACCCGGTGGAAGCCGTAGGTGAGCCCGGCCGTGTGCGTGAGCAGGTGCCAGAGCCTGACCGGCTCGGCGGCGGGCACGGTCACCTGCTTCTGGTCCGAGCCGCCGTCGTAGACGCGGACGTCTTCGAAGGCCGGGATGAAGGCGCTGACCGGGTCGGTGAGCGCGAGCCTGCCCTCCTCGTACAGGATCATCGCGGCGACCGAGGTGATCGGCTTGGTCATCGAGTAGATGCGCCACAGGGTGTCGTCGGTCACCGGCAGCCCCGCCTCGAGGTCGCGCGAGCCGCAGCGGGCCACGTGCGCCAGGTGGCCGTGCCGGCCGATCGTGAGCAGCCAGCCGGCCAGGCGGCCGTCCTCTACGTAGCGGGCGAAGTGCGCGTCGATGCGCTTGAGCCGTTCTTTGTCCAGCCCGAGTTCGGCCGGGTCGGTGTCGATGGTCAGCTCGGTCACGGGAACAGTATGCGGCATTGGGGTGATCTTCCCGGCAGGGGGAGATACCGGCAGGGGGAGATAGCTGCCACGATAGGCCCATGACTTCTTCGACGTCCTCGTTCCGGGCGGCCCGGGACCTGCTGCTCCGTTGCCGGGACGACTACGCCGCGGCGCTGGGTTCGTTCGAGTGGCCGGCGCTGGACGAGTTCAACTGGGCGCTCGACTGGTTCGACGTGATCGCCGCCGAGCACCCGGACCGTCCGGCCCTGCGGATCCTGTCCGACGACGGGTCGGACGTTTCGATGTCGGACGTTTCGATGTCGTACGGGTCGCTGTCGGAACGGTCATCGCAGGTGGCTGGCTGGCTGCGCGGGCTCGGCGTGGCGCGGGGCGACCGGGTGCTGCTGATGCTGGGCAACGTGGCGCCGCTGTGGGAAGTTATCCTGGCCACGATGAAGCTCGGGGCGGTGATCATCCCGGCGTCCACGCTGCTGCAACCCGCCGACCTGGTGGACCGGGTGGCGCGCGGGCAGGTCCGGCATGTCATCACCGATGCGGCCGGCGTACCGAAGTTCGCCGCTGTGCCCGGCGGCTGGACGCGGATCGTAGTTGACGGGGACGCTGCTTCGGCGCCGGGGTGGCATTCGTACTCGTCGGCGTTCTCCGGTTCGGCTTCGTTCGTGCCAGACGGCGTCACCCGGGCTTCGGATCCGCTGCTGCTCTACTTCACCTCGGGGACGACCGCGCTGCCCAAGCTGGTCGCGCACACGCAGGTCAGCTACCCGGTGGGGCACCTGTCGACCATGTACTGGGTCGGCATCCAGCCGGGCGACGTGCACCTGAACCTGTCCTCGCCGGGCTGGGCCAAGCACGCCTGGAGCAACGTGTACGCGCCGTGGAACGCGGGCGCCACCGTGCTGGTGCTGAACTACCAGCGGTTCTCGGCGTCCTCGCTGCTGGCCGCGCTCGGTTCGTGCCAGGTCACGACGTTCTGCGCGCCGCCCACGGTGTGGCGGATGCTCATCCAGGCGGAACTGGGTGCCGCGGGCGTGTCGTCGTTGCGGGAGTGCGTGGCGGCGGGCGAGCCGCTGAACCCGGAGGTGATCGAGCAGGTGCGCAAGGCCTGGGGGATCACGGTGCGGGACGGGTTCGGCCAGACCGAGACGACGGCGCAGGTCGGGAACACGCCGGGCCAGCCGGTGCGGGCCGGCTCGATGGGGCGGCCGCTGCCGGGGTACTCCGTCGTACTGGTCGACCCGGTTAGCGGGGAGCCGGGTCGTGACGGGGAGATCTGCCTGGACCTGTCGCGGCGGCCGCTCGGGCTGATGACCGGGTACCTGGACGATCCTGCCTTGAACGAGGCGGCCATGCGGGGCGGGTACTACCACACCGGCGACGTGGCCACGTCGGACGACGATGGCTACATCACCTATGTGGGCCGCACCGACGACGTGTTCAAGGCCTCGGACTACCGGATCTCGCCGTTCGAGCTGGAAAGCGTGCTGATCGAGCACGAGGCGGTGGCGGAGGCGGCGGTGGTGCCGTCACCGGATCCCGTTCGGCTCTCGGTGCCGAAGGCCTACGTGCTGCTGGCCGCGGGGCGCGTGGCTTCGCCGGAGCTGGCGCGGTCGATCATGGCCTTCTGCCGGGAGCGGGTGGCGCCGTACAAGCGGATCCGGCGAGTGGAGTTCGGCGATCTGCCCAAGACGATCTCCGGCAAGATCCGCCGGGTGGAACTGCGCGGTCTGGAGACGTCGCGGCCGTCGTCGGCGCGCGGGGTTACGGAGTTCTGGGAGGAAGACTTCACCTGGTGATGCTGGTGGGGCGGGGTAGGCCGCGGGCGGGCTAGTCGGCTGGGTCGGGGCTGACCGCGGGGCCGGACTCCCACTTCTGCTCGATCCGGCCGAAATGCCAGATGCACAGGGCCACGATCCAGGTGACCACGAACACCCCGACGATGACGAAGCCGGCAGTGTTGATGTTGAAGCCCGCCAGGAAGGACCAGAACGAGCCGGTCAGGTGGGCGTTCTGGCTCAGCAGGCCGAGCAGTTCGATCGCGCCGACGAACACCGCCACGAACACCGACAGGCCGGTGATGGTCAGGTTGTAGTAGACCTTGCGGACCGGCTTGGCGAACGCCCAGTCGTAGGCGAAGTTCATGAAGCAGCCGTCGGCCGTGTCGAACAGGCTCATCCCGGCCGCGAACAGGATCGGCAGCGACAAGATCGCGTAGAACGGCAGGCCGCCCGCGACGGCCGTGCCGGCCAGCACGAGCAGCGCGATCTCGGTGGCGGTGTCGAAGCCGAGGCCGAACAGGAACCCGATCGGGTAGATCTTCCACGGCGTGTCGACCCGGCGGGCCAGCGGGCCGAGGAACCGGTTCATCAGGCCGCGCTTGTTCAGCTGCTCCTCGAGTTCCTCGTCGTTGTAGCGGCCGCTGCGCATCTCCCGGAACACCCGGATGATCCCGGCCAGGACGATGATGTTGAACGCCGCGATCAGGAACAGGAACAAGCCCGACACGCAGGTCCCGACCACGCCGGTAATGGTGTGCAGCCCGGAGTTGTCGTTCCTGACCTGCTTGTCCAGGCCCCTGATGCCGAAGTTCAGCAGCACGGCCAGCACGAACACCACGGAGGAGTGCCCCAGGGAGAAGAAGAACCCGACGGACAGCGGGCGCTTGCCCTCGCTGACCAGCTTGCGGGTGGTGTTGTCGATCGCCGCGATGTGGTCGGCGTCGAACGCGTGCCGCATGCCCAGCGTGTAGGCCAGCGCCCCGGTGCCGACCCCGAAGACCGTCGTCTTGCTGATCTGGTAGTGGCCGCCGAGTGCGGCCGCGAGCATCACCCAGCCCGCCACGTGCAGCCCGACGACCGCCGCGACCATGCCGCCCAGGCGGGTCCACTCGGCCGGGCTCAGCCCCTGCCGGATCTTCCTCAGACGGCCGCGCGAGTCAGCCATTGGTCCCCTTCCTGCACAAGGGTCCCAGTCTAAAAGTAGTTGCAACTAAGTCGCAATAACGCATTGGGTGCAGGTGGAGCGGGACGGACGATGCAGGCGGGGACGCTGCGGGGTGGTGGGACCGGGCGGGGTCAGCTGGTGACGTCGGCTGAGGTGAAGCGGGCCCAGGCGAAGGAGCTGAACAGCAGGGCGTAGACCGCGAACGAGAGCAGGCCGCGGAGCAGGGTCGAGGTGTCCACGGGGACGCGCAGCAGGGAGTCGAAGGACAGCCACCAGTGCGTCGGCAGGTACGGGCCGGCCGCGTGGAGCTGCGGCACGTTGTCGATCACCTCGCTGGTCACCACCAGGATCATGAGGGTGGCGATGGCCCCGATCGCGTGCTCGGTCAGCGTGGAGATGGCCAGGCCGATCGCGCCGAGGGCGGCCATCGCGGCCGCCACGTACAGGGTGACGAACAGCAGCCGGAGCAGCCCGGCGGCCAGCGAGACGGTGGTCCCGGACAGCAGCGTGACCGGGCCGACCGGGAACAGCACGGCGCCGGCCGCCAGCGCCACCGCCGAGACGATGAACGTGGCGCACAGCGCGAACGTCACGATCACGCCGTACTTGACCGCGAGCAGCCTGGTCCGCCCGGCCGGCACCGCGAGCAGGTAGCGCAGCGTGCCGTAGCCGGCCTCGCCCGCCACCGAATCGCCGGCCACCACCGCGACCACCACCGGCAGCACCAGCACGAGCAGGGTGGACAGCGCGATGAAGGTCAGGAACACGCCGTTGCCGGCCAGCTGGTTGAAGAACGCCAGGCCGGACCCGTTGCCGCCGTCCGGGCGGGGCGCGGCCAGCCGCAGGGCGATGCCGATGATCAGGGGGAAGACGGCGGTCACCGCCAGCAGCAGCAGGTTGCGCCTGCGCAGCAGGACGAGCCGGAGCTCGGAGGCGTAGAACCTACCCGCTGACATCGAAGCCCTCCCCGGTGAGCCCGACGAACAGGTCTTCCAGGCTGGGCGAGGCGACCGCGAAGCCGCGGACGCCGATCCCGGCCTGGACGAGCTCGGCGCAGACCTGCTCCGCCGACGCGTCGCCGAGGATGGCCGACGCCCCGGCGTCGGCATCACCGGCCTCGGTGGCCTGGGCGCCGGCCAGGCCAAGACCGGTGAGCACCTTGGCCGCCGCCTCGGCGTCGGCGGTCTGCACGGTGACCCGGACGGCGCCGGTCCGGCGCAGCTCGGGCAGCGAGCCCTGGAACACCAGCCTCCCGGTGCGCATCACGCCCACGTGCGTGCAGATCTGCTCCACCTCGGCCAGCAGGTGCGAGGAGACGAACACGGTGGTGCCGTCGGCCGCGATCTGCCTGATCAGCGCGCGCACCTCCCGGGTCCCCTGCGGGTCGAGCCCGTTGGTCGGCTCGTCCAGGATGATCAGCTCGCGGGGCCGCAGCAGGCCCGCGGCGATGGCCAGCCGCTGCTTCATGCCCAGGGAATAGTGCCGGTACCGCTTCTTCGCCGCCGCGAGCAGGCCCACCCGGTCCAGGGCTTCGGTGATCCTGGCCCGCGCCGTGGCCGGGTCGGCGGTCCGGTCCGCCGCGTCGTAGCGGGCCAGGTTGTCCGCGCCGGCCAGGAACGGGTAGAAGGCCGGCCCCTCGACCAGCGAGCCGACCCGGTGCAGCACCGTGGTGGCGCCGTCCGGCATCGGCACGCCGAGCAGCGACGCGCTGCCGCTGGTGGGGTAGGCCAGGCCGAGCAGCATCCTGATGGTGGTGGTCTTGCCCGACCCGTTCGGTCCGAGGAAACCGTAGACCGACCCGACCGGGACGGCCAGGTCAATATGGTCGACCGCGAGCTGACCACCGCGGAATCGCTTGGTCAGCCCGCTGGTCGAGATCGCGGTCAATGCGGCTGGGCCGCTGCGGCCGCGTACAGGACGCTCGGCTGGACCGCGCCGGCGAAGGCGTGGCCCTGGTCGGTGATCAGCACCGAGACCAGGCTGGTCCGCAGCAGCCGGCCGCTGCCCCAGGCGCCGTGCACCGGGGTGGCCGCGGCGAGCAGGGTGCGCAGCACGGCCGCGTCGTCGCCGGGCGAATGACCGCTGCCCGGGCCGGCGCCCGAGGTCAGCTCGGACGACGGCAGGTCGAGCACGGTCAGCCAGCCGGACCCGGTCGTGGTGACGTCGGGGCGGGCCTTGGCCCCGGCGGGGTGGTCCGACAGGTTCACCCGGGTGACCGTCGCGCCCGGCGGCGGGGTGAAGCTGAGGTCGGCGGCGGCGGGCTTGACGAATGCGATGTCGGTGTAGCCCACCTGGAAGGCCGGGCTGCTCGCGCCGCGGGCGAAGACCTGCAGGCGGAGCGGCACGCCGTTATGGCCGTCCACGTCGATCTGCACCTGGCCGATCAGCGACCTGGCGTCCCTGGGCGCGAGGACCAGCGCGTAGGCGGCCTGCCCGGCCACCGTCACGTTGCTGTCCACCCGGACCGTGGTGGTCGGCCCGACCGCGGCCAGCACCTGCTGAGCCGCCTGCTGGGGTGTCAGCGGCTGCTGCGGCACGGCCTTCTCAGGCGCGTTCGCCGGGAGGGTGAACTTGGTGACCTTGTTCAGCGTGCTCTGCCACAGCCACGCGGTGCGGCCGTCCCTGATCACGTCGCTCTCGCTCAGCGACTGCGGCGCGGCCAGCCGGAAGTGCCCGGGGCTGGCGTACCACACCCGGATCGTGTGCGACCCGGTGAGCAGCGAGGACAGCGAGGTCGGGTTCCCGGTGGCGGGCAGCGAGGGCAACCCGAACGAGGCGGTCTCCACCACGGTCCCGGTCAGCGGGGGCGGCGCGGCTTCGGCTACCTCGGCGAGCAGCTGGGCCGCGGTGCGCGCGGGCAGGCCCGGCGCGGCCTGGGCCGAGGAGATCAGGGTTCCGGCCAGGACCCCGCCGGTGACCACCAGCGCGCCGGCGGGGATCGCCCACCGGGCCCGCCGGGACAGCTTCGGTGCCTGAATCATGGATCCCACAGTGCCGTACCGCCGCTGTGAGCACCCTGAGAGGCCGACGGCACTCGGAAGGGTGCGCCACACTGGGACAGTGCGGGTGCTCGTGGTAGAAGACGAACGGCGGCTCGCCACAGCCGTGCGCCGCGGCCTGACCGCGGAGGGGTTCGTCGTTGACGTCGCCCACGACGGCGTGGACGGCCTGCACCTGGCCCGGGAGGGCGGGTACGACGCCGTGGTGCTCGACCTCATGCTGCCCGGCCTGTCTGGCTACCAGGTGTGCGAGCGGCTGCGGGCCGAACGCAACTGGGTGCCGGTGCTGATCCTGTCGGCCAAGGACGGCGAGTACGACCAGGCCGACGGATTGGATCTCGGCGCCGACGACTACATGACCAAGCCGTTCTCCTACGTGGTGCTCGCGGCCCGGCTGCGCGCCCTGCTGCGCCGCGGCGCCCGGCCGCGCCCCGCCGTGCTGGCAGCGGGTGACCTGCGCCTCGACCCGGCCGCCCGGACGGTCCGCCGTGGCGAGGCTGGTGTCGAGCTGACCGCCAGGGAGTTCGCGCTGCTCGAGTACCTGATGCGGCGGGCGGGCCAAGTGGTGTCAAAGGCCGAGCTGCTCGAGCACGTGTGGGACCCGGACGCGGTGGCGGACCTGAACGTGGTCGAGGTCTACGCCGGGTATGTTCGGCGCAAGATCGACACGCCGTTCGGCCGTAACGCGCTGCAGACCGTGCGCGGGGCCGGCTACCGGCTCGCGGCCGACGGCGGCTGACCATGGTCATGTGGTGGCGGCGGCGGAGCCTGCGGGCGCGGCTGACGCTGGCCACCTCGGCCGGGCTGGCGCTGGCCCTGGCCCTGGCGGCGGTGCTCCTGGTCAGCGCGCTGCACGCGTCGCTGGTCCGCGACCTGGACGTGTCGGCCCGGCAGGGCGCGGTCGAGGTGGCGGCGCTCCTCGACCAGAACCGGCTGCCCAGCCCGGTGCCGGTCGCGCCGGGGACGCTCACGATCCAGGTGCTCGACGCCACCGGCCGGATCACCAACATCTCGCCGGGCGCGGACCGGCTGGTGCCGATGCTGCCGCCGGCCCAGGCGCGGGCGGCCGCGCGGACCGGCCGGGCCCGCACGCTGGCGGGCCCGCCGCTGGGCATGCCGTCGATGCTGCGGGTGGTGGCCGTCGGCGCGGCCGGGCATCACGTCGTCATCGCCGCGATCTCCTACACCCAGGCCAGCGACAGCCTGGCCACGCTGGCCAGGGTCCTGGCCATCGGGACGCCGCTGCTGTTCGCCCTGCTGGCCCTGGTCACCTGGCTGCTCACCGGGTACACGCTGCGGCCGATCGCCGCGCTGCGCCGGGGCGCCGCCGAGGTGACGCAGACCGGCGTGCCGCGTGACCTGCCGGTACCGCCCGCCCGGGACGAGGTGCGCCTCCTCGCCGTCACGCTGAACGACATGCTCTCCCGGCTCGCCGAGGCCCAGCAGCGGCAGCGGGACCTGGTCTCGGACACGGCGCACGAGCTGCGCAGCCCGATCGCCAGCATCCGCGCCCAGCTCGAGGTGGCCCTGGACCACCCGGAGGGCCTGGACTGGGCCGAGACGGCGCGCGACGTGCACGCGGACACGCTGCGCCTGGCCCGGCTGGCCGAGGACCTGCTGCTGCTCGCCCGGCTCGACGGCCAGCACCTGCGGCGCACCCTCACCGACCTGGCCGCGCTGTGCGGCACGGTCGCGGCGCGCTACGCCGCGGCCCGGGTCCCGGTGCGGGCCGAGACCACGGAACCGTGCCTGGTCCTGGGCGACCCGGACGCGCTGCGCCGGCTGCTGGTGAACCTGCTGGACAACGCGGTCCGGCACGCGGCCAGCCAGGTGTGCGTCTCGGTGCGGGCGGACGGCGGATGGGCCGTGCTCACCGTGTCCGACGACGGGCCCGGCATCCCGGCCGCCGATCTCGAGCGGGTCTTCGGCCGGTTCGCGCGGCTGGACAACGCGCGCGACCGCAGCGGGGAGGAAGGCGCCGGGCTCGGGCTGGCCATCGTGCGCTCCACCGCCGAGGCG
>WNGL01007516.1_pt1 | contig 25610 bp, 23 predicted proteins | sample 5400591 | NCBI WGS metagenome assembly WNGL01 (sample SAMN13153377, study PRJNA577476) | soil metagenome | isolation source: 80 cm soil or saprolite under Garry oak tree replicate 1 | place: USA:California | collected 2016-06-15 | reverse complement strand
CTGCAGCCCGCCATGCCGATTGTGGGTAGGGTGCATTTCCGGGGTCCTGCTGTTCCGCTGTGAGGAGGACGCCGATGCCTGCACCCGGCGACGACCGCTTCTTTACCGAGCTGCGCGGCTGCACGGCCGAACTCGCCCGGATCACCAGCGGTGATCTGGAACGGCCGGTGCCGACCTGCCCGGGATGGACGTTCCGGCAGCTGGTCACCCACGTCGGGCGCGGCCACCGCTGGGCGGCCCAGATCGTGGCCACCCGGGCGGCCACGCCGATCCCGGTGCGCGAGGTAGCCGACGGGAAACTGCCGCCTGACCCGGCGCAGCACGCGTCATGGCTGAACGCCGGCGCCGACCGGGTCATCGACGCAGTCACGGCTGCTGGCAGCGACCTGGTGTGGACGCTGGCCGGCATCGGCCCGGCCAGCTTCTGGGCGCGCCGCCGGGCCCACGAAGCCGCCGTGCACCTGGCGGACGCTCAGCTCGCGGCTGGACGCGACGTCGATCTGGCCCCGGAGGCTGCCGCGGACGGCGTCGACGAATGGCTCGCCATCATCGCCGCCAGCACCGAGGGAACCGTCGGCCCGGCCCGTGCACCGGCGCAAGGCCTGCGCGGCGACGGCCAGAGCCTGCATTTCCACGCCACCGACCCCGGGCTGGCCGGCACCGGCGAGTGGCTGGTCACCCGGACACCGTCCGGTGTCACCACCGCCCGCGGCCACGGCAAAGCCGACGTCGCGGTCCGCGGGCCCGCAGCCAGCCTGCTGCTCGTCCTGACCCGCCGGCTGCCGCCCTCCGCCCCTGGCATCGAAGTCCTCGGCGAGCAGGCCCTGCTCACCCATTGGCTCGAGCACACGCCGTTCTGACAGACCCCAAATCCAAGCCAACCGCGCCGTCGCAGCAGATGCGGTCGTCGTCGGCTGGCCAGGCTCAGCGGGGATGCCACGGCCGCCGCCAGGACTAGGCCTGTCATGAACAACGAACCGGCAAACCTGGCGGCCCGGATGCGGGAGCCTGCCGCCGCGCCCGTGCGTCCAACGAGCATGGCGTTGCACCCGGCCGCATTCGGCGGCTGCATCGTGGCCTGCCTCCTCGCCTCGTCGGCGTGCGGATCAGGCAGCGCTCAGTCCGCAGCGGTCCCGGTGACCGCGGCCCCCGCGAGCCCCGCCTGCCCGAGCGGGTCAGCATTCGCATTGTCCCTGGTGTCAGACCGGGGCGGCCAGCCGGCACCGGCCGCGGCCGCGGCCTGGTTCGCCCGGCACGGTGGCGTGGCTGGCGTCCCTGCCCGGGGCTGGCGGGAGGCCAGCCGCCATGGCCGCGGCGCGACCGTCCGATCTGGCCCGGTCACACTCCACGTCGTCCAGGGACCCGACGGGACATGGCAAGTCGACAGCGGCAACTGGTGTTCCTGACTCGTGCGGCACGCCGGTACAACGGTCCGGACGGCAGTGCGTCCACCCGGCTCGGGCCGATCCGGATCGGGGGTACCGTCCTCTGGCTGGTCGGCCTGCTGGTCAAGCGCGGTGACCTCGATCAGGCCATCGACGTGCTGTGCACCGCGCAGCTGCACGCGCCCGTGCGGCCCGGACCGTATCGTCGGGCGGCAGCTGGTCAGACGGGACTTCGCTGGCCGGAATAAGCTTCACGAAAGCTCCTCGCTATGCCGGTGAATCCAGTCAGCGATGCGCGGGATGGTCCATTTCGACGCGGTGCGGCTCGCCATCAGGCCGACGTGGCCGGCCGGCAGCCGGATCTCTTCGATGTCCGCCGAACCGACTAGGTCCACGGCCGGGCCCACCGACGCCACGGGGGATATGTGGTCGCGCTCGGCCAGCACCGAGAGGAACGGGCAGCGGATATCCGTCAGGTGCACCGGTTTTGCGCCGAGCAGCACCGTGTCGTTGACCATGGCATTGTCCCGCATCATCTGGACTAGCTGGCGGAACGTCGCACCTGGAAATGGCACATGGTCCTTGGTCCACTGGCCCATGGCCTGGTAGGCCGCCATCTGCTCGTCGCTCCGCAGGTTCTGCCACAACATCACGTAGGCGCTGACGTCGCCGGTCGGCTTGATGACCCTGAAGGCGTTGTGCATGCTCTCCGGCGGCACGTTCCCGGTGGCGTCGATCAGCGCATCGGCATCGAGCCGTCCGTCGCTGAATAGCCTGCTGAACATGCCCATCTCGGCGAAGTCCACCGGGGTGGCGACGGTGATGAGGTTGCGGACCGGCAGCTCAGGGTGACGGGCGGCCAGGAGGAGCGCCAGGTCGCCCCCCAGGCAATAACCCAGGAGGGTAAGACCATCAGAGCCAGCCTCGGCCAGCAGTGCCCTGACCGCCTGCGGCAGGTAGTAGTCGACGTAGGTCTCCAGGCGGTTATCGGCGTCCCGCTCGTCGGGCACCCCCCAGTCAATGAGGAACACATCGTGGCCGGCTTCGAGCAATTGCCCCACGAACGTGTTGTCCGGCGAGAGGTCCAGCACGTAACTGCGGCAGATCAAGCTGTAGACGACGAGCACCGGAGGCCGCCACCGCCGCCGATCGCTGCGGTAGCGCCACAGCTCGACCTTGTCCCGCTTCCATACGACGTCCTTGGGCGTCTGCCCGACCTGCGGGCGCCCGATTCCGGTGAAATACTTCACCCCGTTGCGTGCGCGAACGGCCTGGCGCTCGATATCAGTCCGGACCCGTGCCAGCATCTCCGCCGGACTTGCCATCACGGCCATCGGTCTGTCCTTCCCGCTCTGCCTGGTCCAGTTGCCGGGTGAGGTCCCGCACCCGCTGGTCCAGGTCGCGAATCTCCGCCCGCAGCCGGGTCACGTCGTCGGCTGCAGGCAGGTTGACCAGGTGAAGGCCGCGGGCGCTCACCGTACCCAGGCGATCCGCAAGCTGTGATCTCTGACGGTTCAGTTCTGCCCGGACCTTCGCTGCCGTCGCCAGGGTGCTCGCGAACATGGCGGTTCGCACGCCCGCCTCGAGCGGGGGAGCGACCGCGCGTTCAACCCGGTCATACATCTGGCGCCACAGCGGCGGTCTCGACACGCGTTTACCTCCCGCCCGGGCGGGGCGCCTGCCTGAGGTCCTGCGGTGCGCTCACTTCGCGGCGGAGGATCTTGCCGGTCGGGCCCTTGGGCAGATCGGGCTCGATCCAGACGTAACGCGGGTATTTATAGGGTGCTATCCGGTCCTTCACGAACGCGCGCAGTTCGCCGGTAGTGGCGGTAGCGGCAGGCCTGAGCTTCACGGCGGCGCCGATCTCCTCGCCGAGATGCTCATCCGGGATTCCGATGACGGCGGCTTCGGCTACGGCTGGATGTTCGTAGAGGACCTCTTCGATCTCGCGCGGGTACAGGTTGAATCCGCCGCGGATGATCAGGTCCTTCTTCCGGTCCACAATGTAGAAATAGCCGTCCTCGTCGACTCTGGCCAGGTCGCCAGTCTTCAGCCAGCCGCCGGTGATCGTCTCGGCCGTGGCGCCCGGGTTGCACCAGTATCCCTTCATCACGTTGTGACCGCGGATGACGATCTCGCCGATCTGCCCGACGGGCAGTTCGGCGCCTTCGTTATCGACTACGCGCATCTCGACTCCCTGGATCGGCGTCCCGATCGAGCCCGGCTTGCGCACCCGGTCCGGGTGATTGAACGACGCGACAGGAGAGGTCTCGGACAGCCCGTAGCCCTCCAGGATCATGCAGCCGAAAGCCTGCTCGAACCCGCGCATGACCTCCGCCGGCATGGCCGCGCCACCGGATACGCACACTCGCAGGGACGAGGTGTCCGCCCGCGCGCCGGCCGGGTCGTGCAGCATCGCGGCGTACATCGTGGGCACGCCCTCGAAGATCGTCACCCGGTCGCGACCGACGATCTCCAGTGCCCTGGCCGGGTCGAACCTCGGCAGCAACGTCAGGCTGGCGCCGACGGCGATGGTGGCGTTCAAGGCACAGGTCAGCCCGAAGACGTGAAACAGCGGCAGGCAGCCCATGACCACATCATCAGGGGCCGCGTTGAGCAGGTTCCTGGCCGTGAGAGAGGCGTTGCGGGTGAGGCCCGCGTGCGTGAGCTCGGCGCCCTTGGGCACCCCGGTGGTCCCCGAGGTATACAGGATGACGGCGTCATCGTCGCCGGCGCGCTCTACCCCTGCGGGAACAGGAGCCAGGCCGGTGAGCAGCCCTGCAGCGTCGGGCTCGTCGATCTTCAGTACCGATACTCCGTTCGCGGCGGCACCCAGGGCGGCCTCGCCCGCCGCTGTATGCCAGACAAGCAGCGCTTTTGCCCCCGAATCGCTGAGGTAGTAGGTGATTTCACGGCTCTTGAGCAGTGGGTTCATCGGCACGACGATGGCCCCGGCGGCGAGCGCGCCGTAGAAGGCGACCGGAAAAGCGGGCATGTTGGGCAGCATGATGGCCACCCGGTCGCCCGGCGCAACGCCAGCCGACGACAGCAGGGATGCCATCCGGTAGGCGGCATCGCGCAGCCGGGAGTAGCTCAGCACGAGACCGTCCATACGGACAGCCGGGCGTTCGGCGTAACGCGCCGCCGCCTCGGCGAACACGGAATTCAGGTCGGCCATGATAGCCTCCAGCAGGGCAGGGCGCCGTCAGGTCTTGTTTGTATGTGCAGAGCTCCTGGGTCGTGCGGCTTGCGGTCGCCGACGCTGTTGTCGTAGAGAAAGTGCTCGCGGTTGAGGCCGCACGTCGCCGCGGGCACCAGGCCGGGGAAGACCATCAGGTACATCTCGTCTGCTTTCCTTTTGGCCCGCGGAGACCAGCTTGTGGCTGTACTCGCTTGCATGCTCCATACGACGTACCCTCTGCCCAGGCCGGGCGGCCTGCGACGCCACACCAGCGTGAGCTGCTGCCCACCGCGGCGAACAGGGCCGAAAGTCTCTACCTGACCAGGCCGGCCGGCTGGACCGACCGGGCCGGGCTGGCCGTGTGCTTGCCGAAAATCCATCCGTGCAGGTTAAGCGGCATGCCAGTACTCGTGGCGAATGCCGCCGAGGCGGTCGCTTCTGTGGACGCTGACGTGGAGGGTGTCGATGAAGACAAGCACCGACCGGATCCTGACGACGCATACCGGCAGCCTGCCGCGCCCCGCTGGCCTTACGGGCCGGCGCGATGAGTCGCTGGTGGCGGCGGCGGTGGCCGAGACAGTCAAGCGCCAGCTGGCCGCGGGCGTCGACGTGATCAATGACGGCGAGGTCAGTAAGCCCAGTTACGCGACGTACGTGCAGGAGCGGCTCTCAGGCTTCGGCGGTGAGCCTGTTTTCCTGGAGCAGCGCGGTCTTGAGGAGTTCCCGGAGTTCGCGGCGCGGCTGGCCGGCGACCCGGACATGGCGTCGATCTGGGCGAACCCGGCCTGCACAGGCCCGGTTGCCTACCAGGACACCTCGAAGCTGGCAGCCGATATCGCCAACCTCACCGCAAGCGCCGAAGGAGCGACCGAGGTCTTCATGACCGCGGCGTCGCCGGGCGTGATCGAGATGTTCATGCCTAACCGCTATTACCCGAACACCGAGGACTACCTGCACGCGCTCGCCGAGGCAATGAAGACCGAGTACGACGCGATCCACCGGGCGGGCCTCGTGCTTCAGCTGGATTGCCCTGACCTCGCGGCCAGCTGGGTCGTAGGGCCACCGGTGACGACCGCTGAGTTCCGTCGCAAGGTCTCCCAGCGGTTGGAGGCACTGGATCACGCCGCCCGGGACATCCCGCCCGACCGGCTGCGGATGCATCTGTGCTGGGGTAACTACGAAGGACCCCACCAGCTCGACATCCCGCTGGCGGACATCATCGACCTGGTCCTGGCGGCGCGACCATCGGCCGTGTCATTCGAGGCCGCCAACCCGCGGCATGAGCATGAGTGGACGCTCTTCCGGGACACTAGGCTGCCGGATGGCAAGGTCATCATCCCTGTCGTGCTGGACTCCACCACCAATTACGTCGAGCATCCCGAGCTGATCGCCCAGCGGATCGAGCGCTACGCCCGCCTGGTCGGCAGGGAGAGCGTCCTGGCAGGCAGCGACTGCGGGTTCGCCACATTCTCTTCCTTCCTGCCCGTCGACCCGAAGATCACCTGGGCCAAGCTCACGTCTATGTCCGAGGGAGCACGGCTCGCCAGCGACCGGCTCTGGAACCGCCAGGACAACCCGGTCGCCTGAGCCGGTCTTATTGCGTCGCTGAGCGCGGACGAACGTGGATGCCGATGCCTGAAGCGGACAAGACTGGGGCGCTGACCGGCCTGAGGGCGCTTACCTAACTACGTGAGTGCCGACACGCTGTCAAGGGTGCGTGGCCGGATCATAGGGCCTCAAGCTCCGCGCCTGGTTTGTGTTAACGGAGCCGCGGGTGCGGGTATTGCGTCGTGCGGTGCTGGAAGGACAGGATGTCTGGGTTCTGGATGATACCCCCGCGGATCTCGATGGCCCGCCGGATGGTCTGATCGAGGTCCCATGCGCCGGGGCCTCCGAGCACGGTCCTCAGGTGTGGCAGGAGAGCTTCGCTGATCTCCCAGGTGGCGGAGTTCCACAGCAGCGAGGGGCTGTGGTCCACGGCGTAGTAGTGAATATTGCCGCCCACGGTGAACATCGGGTCCGTAAATGATGTGGGTCGTGCCCAGCTGAAGCCCATACCCGTGTCACATGACACGTCGATGATGAGACTGCCGGGCGAGAACGCGGCCAAGTCGCTGTCGGCGACGAACATCAGCGGCGCGCCGGTGTCCTGGAGCACGCAATTGACCACGATGTCGAATCTGGCGAGGTAGGCCGCCAGCGGCACCCGGCCGCTTTCGCACAGCGCATGGCACCGGGCGGGGTTATCGGCGTCGCGTTCGAAATGCACCATGCGGGCCGAGTGGATCGGCGAGGCAACGGCGGTCACATCCCGGTGAGTCAAGACGTGGACGTCGTTCACGCCGCATGCGTTCAGAGCGGTGACCGCGCCCCGGCCGGTCGCACCGAAACTGATGACACCCGCACGAAGCGGGCGGCCGTATTCACCGGTAGTCCCGATGAGCTGCATGGCGTGCAGCACCGAGCAGTAGCCGGCGAGTTCGTTGTTCTTATGGAAGACGTGCAGGCTGAATGAGCCATCGTCGTGCCAGTGGTTCATCGCCTCGAATGCGATCAGGGTCAGCCGGAGGTCGACGCCTAGCTGGGTGATCTCCTCGTTCTGAATGCAGTGCGGCCAGCCCCATAGAACCTGGCCCTCCCGCATCTGCCCAAGGTCTTGGGGCAGTGGCTTGGGGAGCAGGATGACCTCGCAGTCCGCGAGGAGCTGGTCACGGGTGCGCAAGCCAGCGACATAGCCCGCCAGTTGCCCGTCCGGCACGCCGAAATGCTCACCATAGCCGCGCTCGAGGTAGATGCGCCGCCGCAGGCCGGCCTCGATCCGCTCGACGTGCAGCGGGTGGATCGCCAGCCGCCGCTCGTTCTCTTTCTGTGACCGTGCGATCACTCCGAGACTGAGCTGATTCACACGCACTCCCCTGACCATTACTTATGCCACAAACCGGCCGCTGCGCATGCCGGCTTCCGGGCGCCGCGACAGCGCCGCAACCCAGCAATTAAACTAGCGCCCCGAAGCGATCCTGTCGCCGACCGGCGCCTCGCGGGCCGCTGGAGCGCGGCCAACTCCAACGCCGTGAGCTGCGCTTCGTGCGCAACGGGCAGCCTGCCGTGGCGCCCGCCCGTCACTTAGTCAGACATGAGCACGCGATCCCCGCCCAGCGCCACCGCGATGCACCGGCGGCCGTTCACGACACTCTGGCACGCCAGGACGGACCGCGAGCCGCACAGTCCGATTTTGATTGAACCCTCTACGTGTCCGCGACGTGTCACAGGGTGCAGGTCAACCGCACGGCAATGTGAGGGCATTCCTGTCATGCGAGGCGACGAACGCGGTCACCCTGGCACCGTTCAGCGAATCATGCACAGCCCAGATTCAGGCGTGGCGTCTTTTCCGCAGATGTGCGCTGCGCCGCCGACGATGCGGGTGGCGGCGCGATGATCCTGGTAAACCGCCGGATCGACGAGGGCAGATGACCATAATCGACACGGCGCGGCAGCGCCTGCAGGAAGCCGACGGCCTGGCCGCCGTCCTGGACGCGGCCTATGCGGCGTTCGAGGGGATGGTGTCGGTGATCCATCCCGTTCAGGACCCGGCCAGCGGCCTGTTCGCCGCGTTCGTGATGGCCGCCGCATCCGCCGCGGACGGCCGCAACGCCCTGGCCCTCGCACCCTCGCTGCCCGGGCACCCGCTGCTCGCCGCGCCTGCCGAACAGCAGCCCTGGTCCGGTGAGCCGCCCCGAGCGCGTAGCCAGGGTAGTGGCCGGGCTGAGCCGCCTGGTGGCTGACCGCCTGACGCAGGCAGCCGCCGCCGGACTAGACACGGGCGACCGGTACGCGTGCCGGCATGCCGCCCAGAGCGCCCGGGACATCTGCGGACTGCTCAGCACCGGGCCATGACCGTGCGGCCCGCGTTCGGCGACTTCCTGACGGCGGCCCGCGACCACGCCAGCGCCGCTGTAGCAGGCCACCAGGCCGATCGCAGCGGCGAGCACGTTCAGGAAGTTACCGACAGCCTGCTGCACATGATCACTGTGATGGGCCGCTACCTGCAGGACATCGCCGCAGTTCCGGGCGGCATGGAGTCCCGCGCCAGCCCGCCGCTGACCACATGGGGCCAGGCCCGCCTCACCGCGCGGGACGCGCTCGGCCACGCCGCCCGGCACCTGCGGCACGCCCGGGGCAGGCGAGCGCCCGGTGTGGCCGCCCGCAGCGAGCTTGCCCGCCAGCTCGACGCGGCGGCGGTGGTGCTGACCGCCGGTCGGGACCTGCTGCACACGCACCTGGACAATGACGCGCGCGGCGCCCGGCAGTTCCGTTCTGAATGGGCCTGGTCGTCTGCTCCCCGTCGGCCGAGCGGGCGCTGCTGGCGGAACTGGCCTGGCTCGCCCACCAGATCGCCGCCCCCTGCACGGACGTTGCCCTGGCCGCCCGGCCTCCCGACACCGCAGACGCGCGACGGGCCTTGCGCACCGCCTGCGGATGGCTGCGGGCGCTCAGCGGCTCCGTGCAGGCCGCCAATCGGGTCGCCCCGGTCTCAGCCGCTGATCGTGACCTGCTGCTCGCCATCCCGCTCAACGCGCCACTGCCCCGCCCCGTCCTGGACGGCAGCGAACCGGTCACCGCCCTGTACAACGCCGTGATCACCAGCGCCGAACGGGCCCGTCATACCGCCTGGGTCACCGGTTCTCAGCCAGCCTGGTCACCGCACCTGACCGCGGACTCACTGCGCCACGTCGCCGCCACCAGCACGGTCACCAGTCACCACTGCGAGATCCTGCTCCGCTCCCTGGCCGCCCGCACCGCCGACAGCGGCACGGCCGGGCTCAGCGCCAGCCTGCTCCGCGCCGCCGACGCCGCCGGGCATGCCCGCAACAGCTGGCTGCACCTCGCCCGCGCCCTCAACCAGGTCGACACCGATACCATGCGGCACCTGGCCCCCGACGCTGGCGAGGCCGGCGACCTCGCCGTGTGCACCGGGCGCCTGGCCTACGCCGATCCCGCATGGACCGTGTCCAGCGGGCCCGGGCACCAGCCCCGGTCGCCACAGGACCTTGCCCCCATCCCAGCGATGTGCCACTAGCGCTGGCCGCTGCCCACCACGCCTGCGACGCCATGACCAGCCAGGCCTACGCCCAGCGCGAACGGATACGAACCGCGGCCAGCGCGGGCCGGCTCCTGGTCCCCACCCGGTCCCTGCCCGACACCATGGACATACCCCGCCCCTTCGCCCCTGCCCTCCCCGACCATGTCCACGCCCTGCTCCACATGTGCCAGGAAACCGCTGAAGCTGCCGCCGAAGCATCCGATCGGGCCGGCGAGGCAGCCGCAGCCAGCCGGGCCCCCAGCCGCCTGCTGACCGTCGCCAGGGCCGCAGCCCGGGCCGTGCACGATGCCAGCTCGAGCCCTCAGCGCCCGGCCGCCCCCCAACCAGCCCTCACTGGCGACCAGCGTGAGGACGCCGGCGCCGCGGCCACGTTGGCTTGGTGGCGCTGCGAGATCACCTGCTCGTCATCCTGCCCGAGTGGACGACGTCTAGGGCAACCTGGCGCCGGTCGTCCTGCAGGCGCTGGTTGGGTGGCCGCCTTCGTAGTGGACGTCCTAGTGGCGACCTTGCCGTCCGGACCGCATTGCGACTTCGCCTCGGGGCCACCTACAGGTTGTATCAATGTGGCGGGTTGCTCCTCCGATTGAGTAACAGCGCAGCTTGGTGGCAGCCAGCCAGACTGGCAGCAGGCTCATCCTTAGGAGTGCGGGGGTGACCGGGCGTGACAGACCTGGCAAATCCTGTAGAAGACCAGCCAACTGGACCGGAACACTGGACCGGCAACGGACACGGCCCACGCACGGGCGACCCACAGCTGGGGGACTACAAGCCGATACAGGCCGAAGATATGCGGAAAGAAATACTCTCGTCGGCGCCGGACGGGCCAAGTGACCCTTACGAGGGGTATTGGGTCACTGGCTCCCTGAGTCTGGCGGGCGAGCGCATTGATCGTCCCCTTCCGTTCAAGCGCTGCTGGTTCGAGCGCCCGCTCGAGCTGACAGGTGCGCAAGCGTCGGGTGGGATTTCCCTGGTCGACTGCAAGATGCCCGGGCTGGAGGCAAATCGGCTCAGCGTGGATGGGGATCTTGTCCTCGAAGACGTCTGTGTTAAGGGAACTATTTCCCTCTGCGGGGCACGGGTGACAGGTCACCTACGCTGCACCAAGAGCCGGTTCACGTCGACGGACGTCAAATCGTTTGACGGGCGGGGGATGATCGTCACCGGATCCGCGCTGTTTGACGGTAAGTTCCGGAGCAGGGGCGAATAGAGCGGATGGGATGCGGGTAGGAATTGGCCTCCACCTCAGCCGAGGGTTCCGGGCCGAGGGCTCGGTACTGCTCACCGAGGCGCACATCGCGGGCAAGGTTAAGTGCAGCGGGGGTGCGTCTTTCTAAGAGGTTCCTCATTTCAGGGTGTTTCGGTCATGCAGCGAGGTTGAGGCGCTCGATGGTGTCCTCGTCGTAGCGGGCGAGGTGGTGCTCGGTGCGGTAGCGTTCCTTGTAGTAGGTCATGTAATCGTCGAGGTCGCCGTTGACGACGACGGCGCGGATCTTGAGGATGACCTCGGCGCCGTCGGGAGACCACCTCGCGCCCGTAATTCCGAAACGGTCTTCGATGACGAATCTGCAGGCGCCCTCGATCATCCCGGTGGCGATGGGCCATCCCTTCTCCAGGGCCTTGTCGTACTTCATGTGCGTGTGATTGTTCGTCAGGTAGGTGACGGCCTTGTCCATGTCGGTGAGGTCAAGGTGCCGGGTCCGGGGGTTCGCGCGGGCCTTCGCGGCGACGGAGGCGAGGGTCGCGGCGGCGGCCTTCGCCCGGCCGTGCAGGACGCGGAGCAGCTGCCCGTCGGCCCACTGGCCGGCCGTGACGGGGTCGCCGGGGTGCAGGGCGGCGGCGGCCTTGCCGATATAGCCGGACACGTGGATGTAGTCAATGAGCACGGGGACCTTCAGCTTCCGGGCCTTCGCGTGATCCTCAATGGCGGTGATCTGCTGCTTGTTCCCGTCGACGAGGAAGACCCGCTGCCGCACCCGTTCCGGGTCACGGCGGTCGGCCTCGTCGAACGCGGACCCGATCATGTCCTCGATGGACTCGGTCACCGACGCCGACACCCACTTATCGCGGGCCTTCGGGCCGGGGTGCGCGTTGCGGCGGGCGGGCGGGGCGGCGATGTCCTCCGGCTCGCGGACGGCCGGGGTGAAGTCGGCGACCGCGACGATCTCCGCCATCTTCTTGATCCCCGGATGGGCTGTGTCAGCCTTGCCCGCGTTCCTGCGGTGCTCCGGGCGCATGGCGATGCCCTTGCCGTCGCCCTGCATCATGATCACGTCGGTATCCGGAAGGTCAGGCTCGGCGTCCCGGGCTCTCTCCTCGTAGAAGTCGCCCGTCCAGGCGGCGAGGTCTTCCGCGAGGCCGGCGAGCTGGGCGCGGCCGACGGTGACGCCGGTGCGGGCCCCGATCACCTCCTGGGCCTGCCCGAACCCGCCCGCGGCCAGGTGGAAGGCCGCCAGGGACCGCATCCCCAGGGAATACGGGTCATCGCACAGGACCTGCCGGGCATCAGCCGGGTACAGGTTCGGCTCCCGCCGGTTCCGGTAGGCCTTCCGGGTCACCCGGACCGGCCCGAACACGCTGGCCACGCCCCGGCCGTGGCCTTCTTCCACGATCCCGTGCCTGATCCCGGCAGCGCTCGTGACCCCCTCCGCCCGCTCCTCGCGGGCGGCATCGATGTCGAACGTGGCCTGCAGCAGCCGCCGCTGCAGCTCGCGGCCCTCCTCCCCGATCACCTTCTCCCGCTCCCCGTGATCGAGGTACGCCGCTTCGTCTGCGGCCCAGGCCGCCAGCCCGGCGAACTGCTCCGCCGGGCCGGCGAGCGCCGCGGCAAGCTCCCCGTCCAGCGGGGCCTCGCTCCCGTCGTCGCGGACCTGCCTGACCGTCACCGAGAACCTCACCGTCACCGCCGTGCCTCCAGATGCCTGCCGGGAATGATTCCCGCCCAGCATCCCGGAAACGGACCCGGAACCCGCGGAACCAGTGACGGGACACCACCCTCGGCCGCGTCCCGGGTATACCACCGCCACCCCGCTGACCAGCACGAATCACTAACAGCAACGCCCGATATACCACGAAATACCCGGACTCTCCCAGTACAAGCCGGTTCAACCTGAAGTCAAGAAATATTCCTACCTATCGAAAAGACGCACCCGGTGCAGCGGTGGCTCTTTCGACGCGCTAACAGCAGGTGGGATGGCGATCGATGCTCAGCTAATAGAGGCTGGCGAGGTCTGTTTCGACGATTACAAAGAAAAGCGTAACCGGCGAGTCTTGCGCTTCCAGGCTGAAGGCGAAGTCAGCCTGGACGGGGGTAAAATCGCGGGCAGAGTAAGCTGCAACGGCGGCGACTTCCGCAACCCAGGTACGATCGCGCTGCGGGGTAATGGTCTGGATTGCAGGGACCTGTGGCTCGGTCACGGCTTCAGCGCAACGGGCCAGGTGCAGCTCATAGGTGCGAGAATCACGCACGAGCTGAATTGCACAGAAGGCAGCTTTGCAAATGGAAGTGACATTGCCCTGAATGCGGACGCGCTAGTCTGTGATGGCAGAGTTTACTTGGACCGCGGGTTCACAGCTGCCGGGACAGTTCAGTTTCACAATGCGAGGATCAAGACCGAGCTTAATTGCACCGATGGCATTTTCACCGATCTGTGCGCAGGCGGTCTTACCTGTGACGGCAATGTATTCATGAACGGCGAGTTCACATCCAACAGGGTTGAGCTGTCCGATGCGGATGTTGGCCGTGAGCTCAACTGCAAGGGCGGGGCGTTTAAGAGCCTGGATGCCCAGCGACTCAGCGTGGCCGCAAAGTTCGACTGGCGCCCGCGGGAGGTCCCCGCTGCGGTCGATGTCTCCTTCGCGGACGTCGGCCTGCTCTGGGACCGGGAGGGCAGTTGGCCAGGGGGGCAAGATCAGACGGTGCTCGATGGGTTCAATTTTAGGAACCTCCGGGGAGACGTCGGGTCGGGGAAAAACGGTGATGCCGTCCGTTACCGGATCAACTGGCTCAAGCATGCTAGATACGCGCCAAACATGTATCATCAGCTGAGCCAGATCTACCGGCAGAAAGGAATGAGCGGAGAGGCTAAGGAAATCTCGATAGCGGGACAGCGCGACCGGCGCAAGCGCGGCGGGCTAACATGGGAGTCAAAGTGGTGGAGTCGCTTCCTGGATTTTACTGTTCGCTACGGCTACAAGATGTACAGGCCGTTGTTCGCTATCGCGATCATCGGAGTTGTAGGGGCCGTTCTCTTCTATCTGGCGAAGTCGAACAATCTGATAGAGCCGGTCGGCAGCGGCGCCGTGAAGGGCGTAAATGCGAACGAATGCACCCCTCACTATCCTTGCTTTGTGCCATACACGTATGCATTCGAGCTTCTCTTTCCTGTCATAAATCTCCGCCAGGTGAACTACTGGCTTCCAAGCGCGGCCACCTGGCCCGGCTTCTTCCTGCTCGCCTATGTTTGGATGGCGATAGCCACCGGATGGGCGATCAGTGTCGCCGTCGCCGCCGGGATCGGGCACTTGCTCAGCCGACAGGACTAAGTCATAGGCGATCCGTGGCAGCGACGCGATGAGCATTGACCTGTCGAAGGCCTTTGCGCAATGGATCAGCTGTGGGACCCTCGTCTGGAACTCAGCGGTGAGCGGCGCAGTTCGCTGCGGTCTGGAGTATGCACCCGGGGAGTCTGTATCCGAGATTGTCACGGGTCGCGGTCGCGCTATCCTGCTCAGGCCGGCTCGGCGGCCATTGCCGGAGCTTCTTCGGCGCAAGTACCCGCACCTGGCTTCTTGGCAGATACTCAATGTGGATTTTGGCTCGGATGAAACGATACGTGAGGCTCTCACATCGCCGTTGATCGCGACACAGCGCGATCGCCAGGGCGGCCTCGTCGCCGCGACCGGAGTTCAGATAGCGGGTGTGCTCGATGACGTATTCGGGACCGCTGCCGCCGAGCAGCTCGGCCCGACCTGGTGGGCGGGATTGCCACGGCTGGCGGTGTGGGCACCAACGGCGCGCCTGGTTGCGCTGAAACTCTACGACACTGCGGCGGGCGCTTCGCATCAGGTGATACCGATGGAGCGCGACTGTGCTACGGGAATCTGGTCCGCGAGGGGTCACGCCGACTGGAAGAACCGGTTCTACACCTTTGTGGTGACGGTGTATGCGCCAAGCGCCCAGGCCATCGTTACCAACGAGGTCACAGATCCCTACAGCCTGGCGCTATCGGCGGATTCCGGCCGTAGCCAGCTCGTCGATCTCAAGGACCCAGCGTTGGCACCCCGCGGCTGGCAAACGCTGCCGATGCCGCAGCCGGTAAGGCAGGACCAGGCCTCAGTCTATGAACTGCACATTCGTGACTTCTCTGCGTCCGATGCAACGGTTTCGGCGGGGCTGCGCGGAACCTATTCGGCGTTTTCGGTGAAAGATTCCGCCGGGATGCGGGTGCTGCGCGAGCTGGCTGCGGACGGTCTCACCCATGTACAGCTCATGCCTGCCTTCGACTTCGCGACGGTGCTGGAGCGCCGCGAAGACCAGATGGACCTACCCGGCGAGCTGGCTTCGTTGCCGCCCGACTCCGGCCTGCAGCAGGAGCGGGTTGCAGCGATCAAAGACCGGGATGCATTCAACTGGGGTTATGACCCGCTGCATTACACCGTGCCCGAAGGCTCGTACGCTAGCGATCCCGACGGATGGCCACGAATCAGGGAGTTCCGCGGCATGATCGCCGCGCTGACCGAGGTCGGCCTGCGGGTGGTGATGGATGTGGTCTATAGCCACACCCACGCTGCGGGCCAAGGTCCCGGTTCGGTTCTCGACCGCATCGTGCCGGGCTATTACCACCGGCTGCGCGACGACGGGACAGTTTTCACCGGCACGTCCGGTCCTGACACGGCGCCAGAGCGCTTGATGATGGGAAAACTGGTCGTCGATTCTGTCATTACCTGGGCACGCGATTACAAGATCAGCGGGTTCCGTTTCGACTTGATGGGCTTTCATCCCAAGGCCAACGTCCTCGACGTGCGCGCTGCGCTTGACTCGCTCAAAGAGATAGACGGCACATCCACCCTGCTGTACGGGGAGGGCTGGAATTTCGGTGAAGTAGCAGATGGTGCGCGCTTCGTTCAGGCCACCCAGCGTAATATGGCCGGCACTGGGATCGGCACTTTCAATGACCTGCTTCGCGACGCAGTGCGCGGCGGCAGCCTATTCGACGACGATCCCAGGGCCCAGGGTTTTGGTTCAGGTCTTTTCACCGCGCCGAATGGCGCGGCCGTCAACGGGGACCTAGACTCACAGCGTGTACGGCTGATGCGTTATCAAGACCTTATCCAGGTTGGGCTGGCCGGAAACCTGAAATGTTACACACCCACCGGCCCCGCGGAAGGTGGTGTGGCTCAGAAACACCTCGGTTACGGCGCTGAGCCGGGGGAGGCCATTACCTACGTGGATTGCCATGACAACCAGACGCTATTCGACAGCCTGGCCCACAAGCTTCCCCGCTCAACCCCGATGGCTGACCGGGTGCGGATGCAGTCACTCTCGCTCGCCATCGTGCTGCTAAGCCAGGGAACCGCCTTCGTACTCGCCGGGAGTGAGCGGCTGAGATCAAAATCCCTGGACCGCAATTCTTACAACTCCGGCGACTGGTTCAATCGGCTGCTGTGGGACTGCGAGCACGGTAACGGCTTCGGCGGCGGCCTTCCACCAGCCCCCGATAACCAGGCGTACTGGAAATTCGACAAGTCGCTGCTAGCCGACCCAAGGCTGATCCCGGATTGTGCGGCCATCAACGCCGCGGTCGGTCAATTCCGGGAGTTTCTGCGGATCCGGCAATCATCACCAGCTTTCTCCCTGGGCTCAGCAGAGGAAATCTGTAAACGGCTGTCCTACCTGCCCGGGAAGGGAACAGAAACCCCCGGCGTCATCAGCATGCGCATCGACACCAGCGGCATCGATCCGAACTGGAACGCCATCCTGACCATCTTCAATGCTAGGCCCCAAACCCACATCCAGCCGATTCACGTGCCTGCCGGGGCGGTGGTAGCACTCCACCCGGTTCAGGTGTCGTCAATCGACCCAGTGGTCAGGCGCTCCGTCTTCAACGCTGCTGACGGGACGCTGGAGGTTCCACCCCGGACTACGGCGGTCTTCACGCAGTCCTAGCGGGTCTGTGCGCACGCCGGGCCAATGGATGGCCATGTACGGGAGGGATGGCACCGGTCTCATCCCGGTGGCTGCGACGTAGTCGCGAGCCTGACAGGGCGCCCTTTCATGTCACGGAAGCTCCGAGCGCCGCTGCTGCAGGAAGGTACGTTCGCTCGCATTCGGCGCACCGGCAAGAGTCGCGTCCTACGCCACCGCCGCTTCCGCGGTCCGGCCCCAGCGGGGAGTGGTCATCTTGGTGCCACGCGCCAGGGACGGCGACGAGCTTGCATGGGCCGCGCCAGGTAGGACGGTATGCCCCGCTGATCTGATCGCTCTGCCGCCGGTACCGGCTGGACGCCACCGACACCGCCGACGTCGGCCAGAACGTCTGGCTACTGCTGGTGAACCAGCTGGGCAAGATCCGCGATCCGGCCGCGCTTCCGGGCTGGCTTGCCACCACAACCCGCCGGGAATGCACACGCGTCTTGAACAGAACGCAGGTGCGGCAAGGCGTAAGGCACGAGCCGGACGCAGAGAACCCCGGACAGCGAGGCCAAAACGATTGAGCAAAGGCTGCTGGCGGCCGAGCGACATGCGGCGCTACGCGAGGCGTTCACGCACCTGTCGCCCCGCGACCAGCAGCTGATCACCCTGCTGATCGAAGATCCGCCGATACCGTACGCCGAGATCAGTACAGGCTAGGCATCCCTGTCGGCAGTATCGGGCCGAGCCGCCGCCGATACCTGGACAAGCTGCGCCATTACCCAGCTATCGCCGCGCTGATCAGCGCCGAAACGCATCCTCGACGACCGGCCCCACCCGCCCCGCGGGTCGCGGGCGGCACCCGCCACAGGGCCCAGCCACGCAGATCACCCAGATCAGCGCGGCCGCCGGTCGATCTGGGCCGGACGGCACGGCCGTCCAGAACGGCGGCAGTGTGCGCGTTCTCCCTGCCCATCCATATCACTCAGCGTGACAGCAGACAGGGCAGGGACATGCCGAGCAGCCGCGCCCTCCTGCACCCCGGCTGCCTGTACCGCACCGGCTGACCCCGCCGCGACGTTCCGCGGCCCGGCCGCCTGCCAGCGTCAAGGTTCGCCGGATGATCCCGGGCTGGCGTCCGTCCCCCGGTCCTGGACCGCAAAGGGTCTCTCCAGGCACCCGCCATCCCGGAGCCCGTTCCTCGAGCCTCGGCGGCATCCAAGTATCCCGGCCGGGGCTTCCGCTCACGCCCTGCGCCGTGACCGCGACCAGCTTCACCGTCAAGGGTGACGGGCCTCGTGCGGCGTGCACGACGGACGAGGATGCCAGCGACACGGCAATCCGGGAAGACCCTGTCCGCGGCAGATGCGGGCGGTCGGGCCAAGCGCGTTGATGCATAAACATGCGGGCTGAACGCCTGTCTTCCTGGCTGTGGCTGCGATTGCCAAGTGTGGAAGGCTCTTGATAACCGCGCGCCCACCCGCCGACCTGCATGTCGTCAGTTGATCGGCGGTGGCTTTGGAGCTGGGCGCGCAGTACTGCCAATCGGTATGCGGAGACAGAGGATGGTCTGGCTAGCCGAGACCGTCTATTACAGGGACGAGGTCGTGCTATCCCTGGCGGGAGTCCGATCAGGAGCCTAGACGTTGATCAGGGCGGCGACTGCCGGATGGCGGCGCAGCTTCTGCAGGCAGCGGGCACGATGGGGCCCGATGCTCCCGACCGGGATGCCCAGCTCGACGCTGATCTCGGCATACGGCACCGGAGGATCTTGGATGAGCATTTCGATCAGCCGCCGGGAGTCCGGGGGCAGTTGCGTAAGCGCCTCGCGCAGCGCGGCCGAACGCTCGGTTCTGAGCAGCTCAGACTCCACCGTCCCTGTCATCATGTCCGCTATCCCTGCGACGTCCGGCCAGTGGTCCGGAGCCTGCTGCTGCTGTGTCCTACGCAGGACCCGGCAACATTCCCGGCGCGTGGTGGTGGCGAGCCAGCCGGGAAGCGCGGCTGGCTCGCGTATGGCCGCGAGCTGACCAACGAGCTGGAGCCAGACGTTCTGCCCGACATCGTCGGCATCCATCTGGCTCAGCCGGTATCTGCGGCAGATAGACCAGATCAGCGGGACATATCGCTCGAAGAGTTCGTCCCACGCCTGCTTGTCGCCGTTCCTGGCACGTGTCACCAATGCGGTGACCGATCGGGTATCAGAAACAGCTTCGGCGTTCGCCTTCCGTGCTTCGCGGTGGCCTTGCTGGTGCCGCAGCTGCCGCCGGCTGGCGTCTGCCAGCATCTGACGGCTGTGCTCGCGGGCGAGCTGGCCGGCGACGTAGGGGTGCATTAACATGAGCTTCTCCCCCCTGTCCGGGCTGGCCGGCTATCCCCGCCCTTATCGGCAGGCTCGCCTGCCCGGCCATGAGCGGCTAGGAGCCTGGCCCTCCCGTAAAGCCGCGCCCTACCGACACAGAGACGTCCCCACTCGGTCTTGATACATGAATGCGCCAAGGACAGCCGCCATATCCTTAGCCCCGCAGTGTCGGTGGCATCACCTATGCCGGGAGCAGCAGCCGATGTGAAAACGGTCCGCCAATACGAGCTGCAGTCCAGAGCGGTCAGAACTGGACGTTCTGCGGGCACTCACGGCGCATCAAGCGCGATCGACACCCGCGCCGAGTCGGTGTTCGGCATACGCCGGCACCACGGCAAGGCTGAATTAACGATCCCCATCGGCGATGGCGGAATACAGACGAGTGCATAATTATGCGGCCGTGCAACTTACGCTCATCGCATGTACGGTAAACCGGCCAGCCCGGAAACGTACACAGGTCAGAGCGGGCGGCGGGGAATTCGGTCTGTGCGGTCCGGGGAGGCGCGGTCGGCGAACGTAGCGGCAGCGTAAGGCGGTGACGTGCAGGTAGGCGCGTCGGCGCCCGAGGGCTGCGGCCCCGGCGCGGTCTGCTGCCGGCTGCCGGCTGCCGGCATTTAGCCGATGGGGCACCCGGGGCTGGTTGCGGCGGCCTGTTCCGGCCGCGGGCACGGTCACGCGGGTCATTTTCTGTGTCCTGTGGATGCTGTGCGGTGTCGTACCCTGCTGTAACGCTGGGTGCGGATGGTGCGCCACAGGAAGAGAGCTTCGCCCATGACCGCACCTCGTTTCCGGGAGCTCAAGCAGCTGGATGCCGGGATATTCCAAGCTGAGATCAGCTCGTTCGCCCTGCGCCTGGCCGCCGAAGGCAAGGCTGCCAAGACGATCCAGACCTACGCCGAGGCGGTGCGATGGTTCGCTGCCGCTGGCCCGCCCGGGCAGGCAGCCCGGGCCAGCTGGGACCAGGTCACCAGCCAGGACATCCAGCGGTGGATGGCGTGGCTGCTGGACCGCTACAGCACCGCCTACGCCAGCAACCAGTACCGCGCCCTGCAGCAGTTCTTCAGATGGCTGGCCGCCGAGGACCAGCAGCCCGACCCGATGGCCGGACTGGCGCCGCCGCGCGTTGCCGACAAGCTGGTCCCGGTCTTCACCCCCGGAGAGCTATCAAGGCTGGAACAGGTGTGCGCGGGCCGCAGCTTCGCCCAGCGGCGCGATACCGCGGTCATCGCGGTGCTCACTGCGACCGGCATCCGGCTGTCCGAGCTGGCCGGCCTGCGGTGCAGTGACGTCGACCTGGGGCAGCGGGAGATCACCGTCCGCGGCAAGGGCGGCAAGGACCGGATCGTCAAGGTCGGCCACCAGGCCGCCCGGAGCCTGGACCGGTACTTGCGCGCCCGCTCCCGGCACGCCCAGGCCCGGCGGCCCCAGCTGTGGCTGGGAGCCGGCAACCGGGAGCCGCTGACCGCCGCCGGGATCTACCAGATGATCACCCGCCGCGGCCGCCAGTGCGGCGTGGCCGCCTTCCCGCACCGGTTCCGGCACCACTTCAGCCACACCTGGCTGGACCGCGGCGGCCCGAGGGCGACCTGATGGAACTGGCCGGCTGGACCTCACCCCAGATGCTCCGCCGCTACGGCGCTAGCCGGGACCTGATCCGCGTCGGAGACCGGGACGGCTGGGTGTGCGGTATCTGCCGCGACCCCGCTCGGCCGGTGCATCGTCCGCTCGGAGCCGTGACCATCTTGGCCAGCGACCTGACCCTGGAAGACGTCCCAGCCGGGGCACAGGCAGACGAGCCGTGGGAGGACGTAGAGCTAGCCACGCGACGTTATGACCCTCTCGCGGCATCCATCGATCACATCCTGCCCAAGTCTCGCGGCGGCACCGACGACGACGGCGATCTTCAGATCACGCACCTTCGCTGCAACCTGCTCAAGCATGATCAGGCCCAGCCGTCGCCCGAGTACGCCAGGGCGAGGCTGAGCCTCACTTTGGACGGCACGCCCGTGCCCTTCAGGGTCTGGCGACGCGCGGTTCCCCCGCCCCGGTGCGGCACGCCCGCCCGGCGAGTTCGTGGACGGCCTCCGCCCTGGATGGTCGAGCGCGGTCAGGTGGCTGTGGAACCCTGGCGGTTGATCATCCGGTACCGGGTCTGGCGCATGCTCCGCAGGTACCGCCAGCGCAGGCAGGCTGCCCGTGACGCGCTCCCCTGAGCCGCCTCTCATCTCGGGAAGCTGCCCGCCGATGAGACAGGGGTGCGCCCGGCCGCGACACTGGACATGAGTTAGCGCGTCGCCAGTTGGTTGTGGTGGAGCGTCACGGGCAAGCACAGATCATCCGCTTCTGCGCCAGATGACTCCCCGGGTCAAACCCGGATCCTGAATGCGCGCCTTCACTGACATCTGCGGCCCGGACCGGGCCTAGCGCGATGTACTCATATCTGCGCAGTTCCTGCCTGGCATCAATGGTGCCCTGGCTGAGCGCCGCTGAGCTGTTGGACTTGGCTGCCGGCTGGGCACCAGACGACGCCGGGATCGGATCCTCGTCGCCTTTCCCGGGCATCTGTGCTTTTCCGGCTGACTGTGTTTTCCGGGGCGAACGCGCCGTATTCGCTGGCGGCTATACCCCTTTTCCGCCGGTCGAGTCGTGGCAGGCCCTCCGCTGCGCGCTCCGTGCGGGCCCGGCCTGCTGGCGCGGCTGGCCGATCAGTGGCCTGGCATGGGCGCTATGCCCAGGAGCGCCCGAGGAAGGCGGCGAGCCGGTCGCTGGGGCCGGCCGTAGCCGCCACGGCGACCGGCGCCGCGAACAGCGGGTGCCGGCCGGCGCGGGGGACCAGCACCGGGGCTATCGCCAGCAGGTCGATGGCCAGGGCGCGCGGGATCGGCTGGCGCTGCCCGCATGCCCGGGATATGTCCCACCCGTGGACGGCGACCTCGAGGGCGGCCGCGGCGGCCATGACGCTGGCCGCCAGCGGGCAGCCGGCGATGTCGACGACCTGGCGCTGGTGGCCGGGGCCGGTCCAGGCGTCCAGCAGCCGGCCGGCACGATCGCGGAACGCCCGGGCCGGGTCAGCCGCCAGGTCCCCGTCCTCCGCGGCCGGGTCCAGGCCAACGCGTCCGGCTTCGATGCCCTCACCGAACGCGGCCAGGGATTCGCAGGCGTGCCGGAGCAGCATCCGCAGGTCCCATTTCCCGCATGGCGTCGGGCGGGACAGGAGCTCCGGCGTGACGGCCAGGACCACGCCGAGCGCATAGCTGACCGACGGTTCAAGCAGCCGGGCACCGTCGGTCGGCCATGCCGCCCCGACCGCTGGGGTCATCGGCCCGGTACCCGGGCCGCGGCAGCCGGGACGGTCTGCGGCAGGCCGAACGTCGCGAACAGGCGCGGGTCGTTGAACGAGGTGACCCGCGTGACGCGCGATGCGGCGATGGTGAGCACGCATATCGAGTGTGCCCGGTACCCGCCGTCGTGGCCGCGCAGGTAGGCAGCGAGCGCGGGCTGGCCGTTGGCAGCGGTGGGGATCATCTGGAAGCGGCCGGGTTCGCTGAGGACCCGGGTCTGCAGGAAGCGCCCGATCAGCTCACGGCCGGTGAACCAGGTCGGCTCTGGCGGCATCTCGAACACGGCGTCCTCGCGCAGCAGGTCCATGACCGCCGGGATGTCGGCGTTCTGGAACGCAGTGGCGTACTTGTCGAGCAGGTCGCGGTCGGCCGGGTCGGCGGGCTCGCGAATCTGGTCCTCGTCCGGGGCTGCCTGCTCGAGCCGCGCCCGGGCGCGCTGCAGCATGCGGTTCACCGCGGTGGTGGTGGTGCCGAGCAGGTCAGCGACCTCCGCTGCCCGCCAGCGCAGCACGTCGCGCAGGATCAATACCGCGCGCTGCCGGGCAGGCAGGTACTGCAAGGCGGCGATCAGGGCCAGCCGCATGCTCTGCCGGGACGCGGCGATCTCGGCTGGATCGGCAGACCCGGAGCTCACCAGCGCGTCAGGAATGGGCTGCAGCCACGGGACCTCCGGCCGCGCCGCGGCCAGCGGAGCTTCCGGGTGCCCGCCCGGGGCGCCAAGGCCGGACGGCAATGGCCGGCGGCTGCTGTTCTCCAGCGCGCGCAGGCAGGCGTTAGTCGCGATCCGGTACAGCCAGGTCCGCAGCGACGCCCGCCCCTCGAATTCGCCGTAGGACCGCCAGGCACGGATCATGGTCTCCTGCACCTGGTCCTCGGCGTCGTGGACCGAGCCCAGCATGCGGTAGCAGTGCGCCAGCAGCTCAGGCCGGAACGGGTCGGTGAGACGCGCGAAATCCTCGCTGACTGCCATGGCTGCTCCCTCCCGCCGTCGCGTGCTGCGCCGTCAGTGGTATAGATCCGGTCCGGCCGCGAAAGTAACCGGCCGACGGCGCATTTTCTGCCTCGCGGGTTCCCCGGTCAGTTTTCCGTGCGTCCCGGATCTGTAGAGGTGAACGCGGATCAGTCCCCGCCTCACACACATCAGGGAGCCCGCATGTCAAGGCAGCAACTTTCCGGCGAGATCGCCTACCAGGACGGTCAGGGTTTGAATCAGGTCCATCGCTGGCGCGCGTTCGCGGTGCTGGCTGTTTCGTTCTTCATGACGGTCGCGGACCTTGCGATCGTCAATGTCGCGTTGCCGACCATCGGCCGCAAGCTGCACATGCCGGAATCGGCCCTGCAGTGGGTCGTCACCGGCTACGCGCTCACCTTCGGCGGTTTCCTGCTGCTCGGCGGCCGCGCCGCGGATCTTCTGGGGCGCCGCCGCATCCTGATGGCCGGCCTGGCGGTGTTCACCGCGGCCTCGCTGGGCTGCGGGCTGGCGACCGCGGAGGGGTTCCTGATCGCGATGCGCTTCCTGCAGGGGCTCGGCGCGGCGATCGTGCTGCCAGCGGCGCTGTCGATCGTGATGAACATGTTCCCCGAGGGCGCCGAGCGCAACAAGGCACTGGGCGTGTGGGGCGCCATCGGGGCGAGCGGCGCGGCCGTCGGGGTGATGGCCGGCGGGCTGCTCACCCGCTACGCGGGCTGGCAGTACATCTTCTTCCTCAACGTCCCGATCGGCGCGGCGGCGCTGGCGCTGGCCCCGCGCGTCGTGCCGGAGAGCCGGCTCGCCACCGACCGGCGGCGCTATGACCCGTTCGGCGCGGTTACCGTGACCGGCGGCCTGTCGCTGCTGGTCTACGCGGTCTCCACCGCCCCGCGGGTCGGCTGGGGTACCGCCAGGACGGTGTCGCTGCTCGCGGTGTCCGCCACCCTGCTCGCCGCCTTCGTGGTCATCGAGACGCGCGTGGAGGCGCCGCTGATGCCGCTGCGGATCTTCGGCACCAAGACGCTGGCGGGCGCGAACGCGGTCGGCGTGCTGCTCGGCGGCGGCTTTTTCGCGTACATCTTCATCGGCACCCTGTACATGCAGCAGGTGCTCGGGTACTCCGCGCTGAAGGCCGGCCTCGCCTGGCTGGTGATGGCGCTCAGCTCGGTCGCCTTCGCCGGCCTGTCCCAGGCGCTGGTCACCCGCGGCTCGGCCAGGCTCGTGATGGCGGCTGGCATGGCGATGATCGGCGGCGGCATCTTGTGGTCAACCCAGGTGCCCGTGCACGGGCACTTCTGGGCCAGCCTGGCCGGACCGTTTATCATCGTCGGGATCGGCACCGCGTTTGCCTTCATCCCAGTCTCGATCGCCGGGCTGGCCGGGGTCGCCGAGCATGAGGCCGGCCTTGCCTCCGGGCTCCTCAACACCTCCCAGCAGCTCGGCGGGGCGGTCGGCGTCGCACTAGCGTCCACGATCGCCGCTACCCACGCCAGCACCCTGCTGCGCCAGGGCACCGCACCAGCCGCGGCGCTTACCAGCGGCTTCCAATGGGCGTTCTGGGCCTGTGGCGCGATCGGCCTGGCCGCGGTCCCGGTGACCTACCTCCTGGTCCGCCGCAACGAGCTAGCCACGGCGGTTGCCCGCACATCCCAGAAGCCTCAACCAGCACCTGCCGACGTTTAACCCAACCACCGCCTCATACGCATCAAGGGAGTCCCGCATGCCAGCACACGAACTTTCCGGAACGACAGCACTGGTCACCGGCGCCAGCCGGGGTTTCGGCCGGGCCATCGCCGTCGCCCTGTCCAAACACGGCGCGCACGTCGTCGGGGTCGCCCGCGACCCCAGCCGGCTCGAGGATCTGCGCGCACAGCTCGGCAGTACCTTCACCCGAAGATCATCATGCGGTGGCCGTGCCATGTCAAAGACGGGGATCGCAGAGGTTAAACGGCAACCTTAGTTGTATTGAGGCGGGGGCGGGATCGGGCGGCCCGCGCGGAGGGCATCGATGACGGCCTTCGCGTCGGCCAGGCGGTATTCCTCGCCGTAGACGGCCCCTGGGCGGCGGGGCGCCTCCATCACCGCGCAGCTAGCGGTGCCGCCAAGGTCGACCGGCACGAAGCCGGCGTCCTCAATCAGTC
>WNGL01005089.1_pt1 | contig 25614 bp, 24 predicted proteins | sample 5400591 | NCBI WGS metagenome assembly WNGL01 (sample SAMN13153377, study PRJNA577476) | soil metagenome | isolation source: 80 cm soil or saprolite under Garry oak tree replicate 1 | place: USA:California | collected 2016-06-15 | reverse complement strand
ACTGGGTGTTGCTTTGGATAACGAGTTTGGGACGCAACCAATAAAGCTATCCCTGCTGATCACGCATGCGCATTGGGACCACATCCAGGGGCTCCCCTTTTTTAAACAAGCTTACAATCAAAAAAACGAGATTCGCATTTTAGGGTTCGACGGGGCTGGCGCCGGCTTCAGAGAAATCATGGCCGAGCCGATGAGAGCGCCGTTCTTCCCGATAGCGATGCGCGAGCTCTCCGGGAAAATCGACATCAGTCGGCTGAGTGAAATGACGTTTTCCCTCGGCAAGGTGCAAGTGCAGGCGATTTTTGTGAATCATCCTGGCGTCTGTGCGGGCTATCGCCTCTTCACCAGCGCGGGTTCAATCGCTTTTCTGCCGGATCATGAGCCATATGAATTTTTTCTGCATTCGGCTCGTGGAAATAAGATGGCTCCGGAACAAGCAAAGAAAGCTGCGGCAGATGGGCATGAGGCCCTGGTCCAATTTCTCCACGGCAGTGATATTTTGATTCTCGATGCGCAGTACACCGACGAGGAGTATCAACGGCATATCGGATGGGGACACGCTTCGGTCTCAAGCGCCGTTGCTCTCGCGCTCGACGCCGAAGTCCACAGGCTTCTGCTTTTTCATCACGACCCCGGCCATGATGATCAGATGGTGGATAAAATATTAGAATCGGCTCGTGCGCTCGTAGCAAAAAGCGGACAGTCCATGGAAGTTGAAGCGGCTCAAGAAGGCGCTGAGATCCTGCTCGAGGCAAAGATCGCGGTCGCATAAGCCCCTCGAGTACCGATTGCTCAGCATTTGCAGCAGGGAATATCGTTCCTAAATTTCTCCCTCGTTGCCTCGTGGTGTAACGGTAGCACTAGAGACTCTGGATCTCTCTGTCTAGGTTCGAATCCTAGCGAGGCAGCCACGTAAACCCCGAATGCCTTCAGGCGCGTGGGGATGCCACTCACTGTGAAAAGCCGCGTGGGGCGAAGCCTTCTATTGGAATCTCGAACACCGGCAACACCTGCGCGATTCCCTGGGCGAGGGCCCAGCCAGCGACGATATAAGCGACCGCGACTTTGTAAACGTTGCGCCGTTTTAACTCGGCGAAAATATTCCCGCGATTCATTGGTCGTTCGGAGAATTTACGCCGCGATGCTGCCTGTAAAGCCACAGAAAAAATCGTCCGTTGCCCGTAACCAGAGACGGTTGGCGAGTGAAGGGGCCCGTCAGGAATAGACTTCAAATTGACCTCCGTTACAGAATCCAGAATTTCGGGAAACGGTGTGCGATTAACTTGTCGACCCCGAAGATGCGTCCGGCGTCGCTGAGAAGGATGATAATTGCGAGAACAATGTCGGATTGATCGATGCCAGGACCCAAGGGCAACGCGCCTTTGGCGCAAATGTAATTAAGAAGCAAAAACAGGGCGACGCAGCAGGCGAGTCGCGTGGTGAATCCGAGCAGAAGCGCGATGCCCACGTAAATTTCAGCGGTGACAACGAGTGTGCCGAACGCCGAGCTGTGCGGAATGACAAGCGACTTAAGCAGGTTCTGATACCAGCCGTACCCGTTCTTCAGTGCGAATTTCAGAAACCCGGCTAATTCATTGGGTTGTGCATTCCCGTGATCGCTGAAGAGGAAACTGATTCCGAGATAAACGCGGGCCAAAACAAAAAGCCATAGTCGTAAACTGACAGCCGAATTTTTGTCGACAGGATTATCAGAATTCACAAAATCATGGCTTTCACGAATCGGGAAAATCCTGTTTAGCCTTTCTTTTTAGCCTCTGAGGATTGTTTTACGTGGCGATTAACGCTCGCTGAAAAACATTGCGCATGGCATTCACGTTTCCGAAGCCGCACTCGCTGGCGATCATTTCCATGCTGTTTTGACTTTCTTCCAGCCGCCGCCGGGCGGCTTCGACTCGGAGACGTTCGACAAACTTCGCGGGCGTAATTTTCATTTCTTTGGTGAAGACTCGCGCGAAATTTCGTGGGCTCATCGCCACACGTTGAGCCAGCACCGGCACACTGAGCGGTTTGTGCAAGTTATCGAGCACCCAGGACTCGAGCTCGCGCAACGGTTTTTGATCGGTCAGTTGCAACGAGAGCGCGGCGCTGAACTGTGATTGGCCGCCGGGCCTGCGCAAATAGAGCACAAGATTTCGCGCCACCTGCAGAGCGAGACGCGAACCGTGATCTTCTTCGACCAATGCCAGCGCCAGATCCATTCCCGCTGTGACACCGGCGGACGTGTAAATGTTTTCATCGCGGACAAATATTGGATCGGATTCAACGCTCGCGCGCGGTGCGCGTTTGATCAACGTGTGGCACCAGTTCCAATGAGTCGTGGCGCGCCGACCGTCGAGCAGACCGGCTCGGGCAAGGAGCATTGCGCCAGTGCAGACTGAGCCGACTCGCCGGATTCGTGGCGAGATTTTCTTTAACCAGCGCACAGCCTCCGCGTTGATTTCATTCTGCTCAATCGCATTCCCGCCGGCTACCAGTAGCGTGTCGATCTTTCCGCGCACTTCCCGAAAGGTTTTATCCGCGGTGATGCGCAGACCGCAGTTTGCAATCAGCGACCGACGCGAAGAAATGGTCGCCACTTCGACTGAATAGATTCGAGGCGATCCGGGATTCGTCCGGCTGTGCATATCCGACGCGCGGGCGAAAACTTGAAGCGGGCCTACCAGGTCGAGAATCTCGACGCCACCTGCCGCCACGAACACGATCCGGCGCGTCGCGCTTGTGCGAGCAAGGTTGCCGTCGTTTTGGTTTGGCGTCACTGAATTTTTCCCGCCGTCGCGCTCACATATTTTTCCGGCGCCATGTCGAAAGTTTTCTTGTCGTCGTCCGAGCAGAAGTAATAAGTCGCGCCCTTGAAGACAGATTTCGGCGCGGTTGCCGGATCAACATCCATTCCGCACACCGTGCAAAGCGGGTGCTCGGGAGTCGAGACAGGCGCCGTCGCGTACGTCTGATTCGAATCGGGATTCATCCAGCCTTCTCCCTGATATTCCATGTTGTAAGCGGTCTTCCGGGCAACCTCGCGACCGTAATAGCGTTCGACCACACGGAGCGCGAGATCGATTCCAGAGGAAAGACCGCCAGCGGTTGCGAGATTTCCATTCTCGACGAACCGCGCGCCGCGCTTGAGCTGAACGTCCGGAAATTGCATGGCAAAACGTACAAACGCGCCGTGATACGTGGTCGCGGATTTGCCGCTCAACAGTCCGGTTTTTGCGAGGACAAATGCGCCTGTGCAAACCGACATCGTGACATCGGTGGTTTTTGAAGATTTTGTGATCCATTCCAATACCGCCGGGCTCGGTCGACTTTGCGCTGGAATGACAATCACCTTCGGCGGTGGGGCGTTTTGAATCGTGTAATCGGGAACGATTTGCATTCCGCCGCTGGTGCGGATCGGTTTCTTCGTTTCGGCCACCGTGTACAGACGGAATGGCATATCTTGCCGACCCGGAATCATGGCGTCCTGGAAAACTTCCCAAGGCCCGCAAAAATCGATTACGACTGCGCCATCGGAAATCAGAAAGGCGACTGGAATCTGGCCATTATCCGGCGGCTTTAGCGAAGCTGTGTCGGCTGCGACGGCGTTTGGATTCGAATGTTCGTCGGTTTTGATCGGAGCTGCCGTCGTGAAAAGGGCGGTGAGCGTTAACACGCCGAGTGCAAGCAGGAAACCAAATCGAGCTGCCCGGCAAACGAACTCTATTTTATTGATTGTACGCGCATTCATGATCCGATTTTCGAATGACATGTTAGTGGCAGCAATGACAACAATCATCATATTTCTGCCAAGGAAATCAGGACGGTGAAGACGTTTTCGCGAGAGCTTAGGCTCTGGCGGTATGCGCATGGCGACTGCAATGATTGAAATCCGAAGAGACAAAGGGTTTAGTCGAGGCGCAGCCATTGACGGTCGAGAGTTGAGAGAAACGGCGAGAACTGCTTGATTCGTCATAATGCATAGGGCCGCACGCCACGACCTTCAGCTAGCCAAACGAATGACGCGTCTCGGCACCGAGACTGCGTTCGAAGTTCTCGTGAAGGCCAAAGCGCTCGAGGCGCAAGGCCGCGATATCATCCATCTCGAGATCGGTGAGCCGGATTTCGATACGCCGGCTAATATCATCGAGGCGGGATGCGACGCCCTTCACCGGAGCTTCACGCACTACGGGCCTTCGGCGGGGCTGATGGAGTTGCGCGAGGTCATCGCGCAATACGTAAGCGAAACCCGTCGAGTAAACGTCACACCCGATGAAGTGGTGGTTGTCCCCGGCGGTAAGCCGATCATTTTTTTTAGTGTTCTCGCCCTGGCTGAAGAAGGCGATGAGATCATTTACCCAAATCCGGGGTTTCCGATTTACGAATCGATGATCAACTACGTCGGCGCGAAGGCCGTGCCGATCCGTTTGCGCGAGGAGTTGGATTTCCGGCTCGATGTTGATGAATTAGCCAGCCTCATCAATGATCGCACAAAGCTCATCATTCTGAACTCGCCACAGAACCCGACAGGGGGCGTGCTGACAAAGGACGACATCGCGGCAATCGCGCGCGCGATCGGCGATCGCAACATCATGGTGTTGAGCGACGAGATCTACAGCCGGCTCATTTTTGAGGGCGAGCATCATTCCATTATGTCTGTGGACGGTATGAAGGAGCGCACAATTTTGCTCGACGGTTTTTCAAAGACTTATGCGATGACCGGTTGGCGAATGGGCTACGGCGTGATGCGTGCTGACCTGGCGGCGCACCTTTCGCGTCTGATGACCAACTCCAACTCGTGCACCGCCAGCTTTACGCAAATTGCCGGCATCGAGGCACTCCGCGGACCGCAGGACGTGGTTGACACGATGCGCACCGAGTTCCAAAAGCGGCGAGACGTAATGGTTGCCGGTCTAAACAAGATCAAAGGATTTTCCTGCCGCCTTCCGAAGGGAGCATTTTATGTTTTCCCGAACGTAACGAAGACCGGGTGGCCGTCGAAAAAGCTTGCGGACGCGCTGCTCGACGACGCCGGTGTCGCAGCACTCTCCGGCACGGCTTTTGGCGATTTTGGCGAAGGCTATTTGCGGTTCAGTATCGCCAATTCCATCGAGAACATCGAGAAAGCACTTGGTCGCGTTGGCGATTGGACAAAGAAAAATTTGTAGGGCAACCGCTTCGGTTGCCCCGCAGGCGGAGCGCCTGCCCTGCAACCTGTTGATTAGCTTTGCACGACCGCCGCGGGCTTCTCCACTGGGCGTTGTTCTGGTTTTGCTGCCACGGCGGGTTTTCGACCGGCGAACAGTCGTTCAATTACGTAAAACGTGACGGGGATGAGAAAAATCGCGATGGCTGATGCAGCGATCATGCCTCCGATCACAGTTGAGCCGAGCACGCGGCGGGCGACAGCGCCCGAGCCGCTGGCAAACCAAAGCGGCAAACATCCGAAGATGAAAGCGAACGAAGTCATCAAGATCGGTCTTAAGCGCAAGCGCGCGCCTTCGAGTGCGGCATCGAGAAGCGGTTTGCCTTTTTCGTATTCGTCCTTCGCGAATTCGACAATGAGGATGGCGTTTTTTGCTGCCAAACCGATGAGCATGATCAGCCCGATTTGCGCGTAGATGTTGTTCTGCATCCCGCGCAACCAAAGCGTCGCGAACGCGCCGAACACAGCGACCGGCGTGCCAAGCAGCACACTGAATGGCAGGGACCAGCTTTCGTAAAGCGCAGCCAGAATCAGGAAGACGAACAAAAGCGAAAGACCGAAAATTGCTGTCGGTGATACACCTTGCTGCGCTTTCTTTTCCTGAAACGATAGGCCAAGGTAGTCGTAGCCCATTTCGTTAGGCATGGTTTGTCGAAAAGTTTCTTCGAGCGCGTTCATCGCCTGGTACGAGCTGTAGCCAGGTGCGGCAGCGCCGTTGATTTGCGCGGAGCGATATTCGTTGTAGCGCAGCGTGAATTCCGGGCCGGAGATTTGCTGGATTGTGGAGATAGCGTCCAGTGGGACGGGATCGCCGTTCGCGTTTCGCACAAAGAATTGTCCGACGTTCTTCGCATCGGTCCGATAATCGCCTTCCGCCTCTATATAGACCTGCCACGTGCGGCCGAAGCGGTTGAAGTAATTCACGAAGAACCCGCCCATGAACGTCTGGAGCGTCTGATAAACCGATGTGAGATCGATTCCCTGCTTGATCACTTTGTCGCGATCAACGTTCACGAACACCTGCGGAACGTTCGGCAAAAATGTTGTGATGAGTCCGGTCAACTCCGGCCGCTTCCGCGCGGCGTCGAGAAACGTCTTCAGATTTTGCGAAAGAAAGGAGACATCTTTGCCCGCGCGGTCTTCCAAAATGAAAGCGAAACCACCGGACGTTCCGACGCCGGGGATTGCCGGGGGCGGAAATGCGAACCCGATGCCTTCGCTGAGACCGGCGAGCTCTTTATTTATATGCGCCTTGATTGCTTGATACTGTTCTTCCGGTTTCGTTCGTTCGCCCCACGGTTTGAACCAGACAAAGAAAAATGCGCTGTAGGTATTTTGGGCGAGACTCAGCAAGCTGAATCCAATGACGCTGGTGGTGTATTGCACACCAGGCGTTTTGCTCAGAAAATCTTCAATCTTGCGACAGGCCTGGTCGGTGCGTTCGAGCGAAGACGCGTCGGGCAATTGAAGCTGGATAAAGATATACCCCTGGTCTTCTTCCGGCAAGAAGCTGCTCGGCAGTCGAGCGCCAAAAAAGCCCGCGCCAACGGCGAGAACAGCGAGCAGAGCGAAGCTGAGAACGGTTTTTCGAATCGCGAGACGCGACCAGTTCACGTAGCCGTGCGTGGCGCTGCTGAAAATTCGATTGAAACGATCGTAAAACCAACCGAGCGGCCCGCGCGCTTTTTTCCGCTGGCGCAACAACAGCGCGGAAAGCGCGGGACTCAGCGTGAGCGCGTTGAACGCGGAAAAGATGACCGAGATGGCGATCGTGAGCGCGAATTGCTGATACAATCGGCCGGTGATTCCGGGAAGAAATGCAGTCGGAATAAAGACGGCTGAAAGCACGAGCGCGATGCCGATCACCGGTCCCGAAACTTCGCGCATCGCTTGTAGCGTCGCTTCGCGCGGCGCCATTCCTTCTTCGATGTGTCGCTCGACGGCTTCGACAACGACGATGGCATCGTCCACGACCAGCCCGATCGCCAGCACGAGACCGAAAAGTGAGAGCGTGTTAATCGAAAATCCGAACAACGGGAATAGCACAAATGTTCCGATCAAAGACACCGGCACCGCGCACAGCGGGATGAGCGTGGCGCGCCAGCCTTGCAAAAAAACGAACACAACGATGACGACGAGCGCGAGCGCCTCGAATAATGTTTTAACAATGTCGCGCAATCCTTCAGTCACCGAGAGCGTTTGGTCGAGTCCGACGGCGTAATCGATGTCGGCCGGGAAACGCTGTTTTGCTTCGGCCATCAATTTGCGCACACCCTGCGCAGCTTTCACCGCGTTGCTCCCAGGAAGCTGATAACAAGCGAGAACGGCGGCCGGCTGTCCGTTGAGTCGGCCTTTCAAGTTGTAACTTTGCGCACCGAGATCGATCCGCGCGATGTCTTTCACCCGCACAAACGATCCGTCCGGATTTGCTCGAACGACGATCTCGCCGAATTCTTGCGGAGTTTGCAGCCGTCCTTGTGCGCGGACCGTGTAGGTAAATTTTTGTCCGCTCGGGATTGGTTCACTCCCAACCTGTCCGGCGGGATTGACGTTGTTCTGCTTTTGCACCGCGCTGATGATGTCGGGCACGGTGATGCCGAGTTTCGCGAGCTGATCTGGTTTTACCCAGAGCCGCATCGCATACTGACCCGCGCCAAACACCTGCACATTGGAAATTCCCGGAACGCGCGTGAGTTGATCGACGAGATTAATGTAGCCGTAGTTGGCGAGGAAAATCCCGTCGTAGGTTCCCTTCGGTGAGTAAAGGTCGATGAGCATCAACGGCGCCGTTGTCGCTTTTTGGACCGTCACGCCGTAGTTGTTCACGTCGGCGGGCAATTGCGATTGCGCTTGAGAAACGCGCAACTGCGCCAGGATCTGATCGATATTCGCGTCCGTGGCGACATCGAAGTTGACGATCATTCGCATGTCGCCGGTGTTGGCGTTGATCGAATACATGTAATTCATGTTGTCCACGCCACTCATCTGCTGCTCGATCGGCGCCGCCACCGATTGCTCAATCGTTATCGCGTCGGCGCCGGTGTAATGCGTGCGAACCTGAATTTCAGGCGGCGCGATTTGCGGATACTGCGCGATCGGCAGGGCGAGGATGCAGACGCCGCCGACCAGCGTCATGAGAATGGCGATGACGATCGCGACAATCGGCCGCCTAACGAAAAACGCGGACATGGCGGGTCAGGGTTTCTGCGGGCTCGCCGATTGTATCGGGGCAGGGGACTGGGCCGGCGGCGTCCATTCTTTCACCGCAACAGTCGACCCTTCACGCGCTTTTTGCACGCCTTGGACAACGACTTTGTCTCCGGGCTTCAATCCGTCGGTGATTTGCCACATGGCGCCGATGCGCGCGCCCGTTTTTACCGGGCGAATACTCACCTTGTTGTCTTGATCGACCACTGCGACTTGGAAATTACCCTGCAATTCGGTCACCGCTTCCTGTGGAACAACGAGCGCATTCTGCACCGAGTCAGGTACGAACCGCACTTTGCCAAATTGTCCGGGCCGCAACATGGCGTCCGGATTCGGAAACGTCACGTAGTAGTGAATCGAACCTGTTTTTGGATCGAGGTTGCGATCCAGCGCATAAAATTTCCCCTTTTTCGGATAGACCTTGCCGTCCCCGAGAATCAAGTCGAAATCGATGCGTTTGAGCAGGGCATCGCGCTGGACTGTATCCGGGTAGCGCGAAAAGAAATCGGTGAATGCGCTCTCGCCGACAGTTACGATGGCTTTGATCGGATCAATCTGCGACACAGTCGTGAGCGGCGTCGTTGATGCCGGACCCACGAGATCGCCGACTTGATTATTCGCGAATCCGGCAAGCCCGTCGATTGGCGCAGTGATTTTTGTGTAGCCAAGATTCAGCTCGGCCTGTCTTACAGCTGCTTCGTCTGCTTCTACATTTGCTCTGCTCGACCCGGCAGCCGCGATGGCAGTGTCTCGCTCCTGATCGCTGATCACTTTTTTGTTGAACAGATCGACCGCGCGCTTCTCATCCGCCTCAGCCTTTGTCAGATTGGCCTTGTCTTTGGCCAGAGTTCCCTTTGCCTGTGCCAATGCGGCTTCATACGGGCGCGAATCGATCTGAAAAAGCAGATCGCCCTTTTTCACCACGCTGCCTTCCCTGTAATCGCGCGAAACGATATAGCCCTGAACCTGCGCGTTGATGTTCGCGTTGATGAAACCATCCAGCGTGGCCACGCGTTCCAGCACGCGCGGCACATCCTTCGGCACGACAGTCGTCACAAGAACTTCCGGCGCACCCGGCACAACTTGAGCGGACTTGCGCGAACAACCATCGACAAGGAACCCTGCAACGAGCAGCAAGCCGAGCACCACGGGTCGTTTCATAATGTTCTTATTGCCTAAAGGTTTCCAAATATCGAGCAAGGATTCAACGCTGCGCTCTATCTCTTTCGGGTGATCGTGAAGTACACATACCCCGCCTTAGAAAAGCCGCCATCAGCGTCGTAAACTGCACCTGGCGTTGCTCGACCGCCTCGACTGGGTAACAAGTGCGGCAGACCATGCCTCAACCATTGCGCGCTGTGATCTTCGATCTGGACGGCATTCTCGCTGATTCCGAACCGTGGTGGAACGAGATTGACTCGAAATTACTCGCCGAATACGGCGTTATTTATCGCGGCGAATACCATCGCGAGGTGCTCGGAGTGAGCTATCGTCTCGCGGTCGAGTTTTACAAAAAGGCGTTTGGCCTCTCTGCGTCTATTGAGGAATTAATGCGGCGCCGTGGCGAGATCGCGACTGAATTCTTCGCGAATCGCGTTGGTCTCTTTCCTTCCACAAAGAGAACGTTGGAACGATTGCGCGACATGAAGGTGCGCCTTGCTATCGCCACGAGCTCAGTGAGCGCGTCAGCCCGCCCGTTTTTGGATCGCCATGGGCTTACGCCGTTTTTCGATGGCATCGTAACAGGTGACGAAATCGAACGCGGCAAGCCGGATCCAGACATCTATCTACGGGCAGCGAAGAAATTGGGCATTGGCGCTGACGCCTGCCTCGTTATCGAAGACGCGCTTTCTGGTATTACTGCTGGCAAGGCCGCGGGGATGCGGGTCGCCGCCATTCCCGACAGGCGTTTTGTCGACGCGCGCGACTACGAGAAAGAGGCAGATTATATGCTCGGAAATCTTTCAGAAATTCCGGCGCTCGTGCGTCGTGTCAGCGCTACGGGCTAACACTTTTTGGAACTAATACTTAACTCGAAGAACGTGCGCTCAGCCTTGTCCAATTCGCGGAACCAGCGCAAGGCAATGGAAGTTTGCACGTCGTTGACTTCATGCATCCGGTGTTGTGTCAATCGCCCGCATCGCTCGTAGCCAGCGCCATTTTGGACTGCACCGGATGCCGACGAGTTGGTTGCTTTCACGGCAATGAATTGTCGCGAAGGTAAACACATGCTTCCATCTCTTTAGTCATGGCTGGCAAGAAACGTTTCCGGGTGTTTGCCACGTCGCGCATTGGCGAGACAGCGGAAGGGCGTCTTCGCGAACGCGATTATGATCTCGAGGTTTACGAGGGACCGGAAGCGCCGCCGAAAAAGCTAATCATAGAGAAGGTAAAGAGCGGAATCGATGGGTTGATCACCACGTTGCGCGACCCGATCGATGCTGAAGTATTCGAAGCAGGGAAGGGGACGCTCAAAGTCGTGGCGCAGATTGCCGTCGGCTTTGACAACATCAATCGCGCCGACGCGAACAAATATAAGATCCCGTTCACGAACACCGCCGACGTGCTTACCGAAGCGACCGCCGAGTTTGCGTTTTTCATGATGGGCGTGCTCGCGCGCAAAATGTGGCAGAGCGAGCGCCTGGTGCGCGAACAGAAATGGCCCTCGTGGCATCCGTTTCTGCCGTTCCTCGGTGATGAGGTCACGGGCAAGACCATCGCTGTCATCGGTACCGGCCGCATCGGTCTGGCGATGATCAAGAAATGCACCGGGTTCGATATGAATATCCTTTGTTACGACCCGATTTATCAGAATGACCAGTTCATCGCGTCGATCCAGGAGCTGATGGATCTCCGGCACGCGCACGGCATTCAAAAGGAGAAGACTTGGATCAAGTATGTGGAACTCGAGGATGCTTTGCGCGGAGCTGATTACGTGACTTTGCATGTGCCGCTCTTGCGGAAGGGGGAAACCGACAAGCCGACCTACCACCTGATCAACGAGAAGACGCTCAAACTGATGAAGCCGATCGCGTACTTGATCAATAGCTCACGAGGGCCGGTCGTGGACGAAGTTGCGGTGGCGAAAGCGTTGAAAGAAAAAGTCATCGCGGGCGCCGCGCTTGACGTCTTCGAGAAAGAACCACTACCGCCCGATTCACCGCTTCTCGATCCCGAAATCGCCGATCGCTGCAGAGTATTTCACCATTTCGCCAGCGGTGCGCGAATTACGCGCCTCGATGTCGATCCTGAAAAAGGCATGGCCGGCCGTTGCGTGCAGGGTTTGATCGACGTGCTCGAAGGCAACTACGGCGGGGACCCGACCAAGATGCCATACGTGGTGAATAAACAAGCTTTCTTCAAATCCTCGGGAACCCCCAACGCTCAACGTCCAACGCCCAACATCCAATGAGTTTGGCCGCGCTTCCGCGCGAAAATCAAACCCCGGCGCTCGTCACAACTTATCTCGAAATGCGTTCTCCGGACGAGTTGCGGCCGAAGCGGTGTGCGGATGCGCGATTTCAAATTCGTGAGCAGACGCAGCGCGACTGGCGGTTTAATCGGGACCTCTACTTTCGCGTCGGCGAGCGGTGGGATTGGATCGACAAACGGCCCTGGACTGAGGCGCGGTGGAAAGAATACGCGGCCGCGCCGGAGCTGCGGACCTTCGCCGCGTACTATGACGACGCACTTGCCGGTTATTACGAACTGCGCTGCGACAGCGAAGGCGGCGTCGAGGTCGCGTACTTCGGTTTGCTCCCCCAATTTATCGGCCGTGGCCTGGGTGGGGCATTGTTAACCAGCGCAATCGAACAAGCCTGGCGAATCTCGCCCAAACGCGTGTGGGTCCATACGTGTAATCGCGATCATCCGCAGGCGCTCGCAAATTATCAGGCGCGCGGGATGCTCGTTTACAAGATCGAAGAAACTGCAGAATGAGGACAGAGGACTAGCCCCACAGTTTGCCGGAGGAGTTATTGTGAGCTTCAGAGACCAAGCGGCGAAAGAAGATCGATTTACGGCGGGTTAACACTGCCGGATGCCGCGTCAGTTTAATCCGTGTCCGAAGGTGTGATCAGGAGCAGCGATAGACTGGTTGTGCGGCCTTTTGCGTTAAAGGATCGAGCAGTTCCGGAAGGCGGGCCTCGTAAGCATCACACATCGGACATTCGCCACTTGGCTGGATCCACTCGGGATGTTGGATCCGGAGGTCGTCGTGGATCTGTTCGCGCAGTTCGGTGTAAGTGTGTGTTTGGTGGGGAACGCCTGAGGACTTGGTTAACGATTCCAGTGTGGTGCGGGCCGATTTGTCTAATTCGCCTCGTTGGTGAGCGCGCGTCGTGCTGAGAGTAACGAATTTCATAAACACCTTTATTTTGTGGTTGCCTACTCCAAATTCGCGCGGAACGAGAAACCATCTTCATGAGGTGCTTTGCACAGCGGCCTCACTTCAGATGCCTCGGGGCTCCAACTGAATCTGGAGATCGCGCTAAGCGGTGTCTCAGCGAAGGTTAAGCCTTTCAGCCGCTTTTTAGAACGGTCTAAAGTGCGTTGAGGCGTCGGGTGACGTAATCAAAGGTTTTGTACGCGATTCGCGGGATCTCGTCAAGTCCGTTTTGCTCGCGACCAAGCGATTTAGACTGCCTTCGCAAAGCGGCGTGCTGTGCTTCGTGTCGAAGCCTGGGAAAAAAATTTTAAAATTTTTTGAAATGTCGGCTCCAAAAATCTTTAGAAAAGGTAAAGCCAATCACGAACCCATATGAACATGATAGCCGACCCTCGCTCTACCAAGACAGCTGATTTCACATATCAGTTTCTCGCGTTTCCGACTACTTTCGGGCGCGAAAACCTCGACGAAGAACCGGCGGCGCGGCTGTCGCGCAAGCAGCTGGAAGCATTCTTAAACGCCCAATCTGACAACGCGCGCAGCGGGCATTTTTTTGTTCCCCCAGCCGAAGCGCCGGTGCCGACGCCTGAGAAAGGTCTGGTGGCGGGTGTGCTCAAACAGGCAGCCCACGATTTGCGCCGGTTCCGTGGTGCGACAAAGGGGTTCAGGCGGGAACTGTATCTCGATGCCTACAGCTGGATCACCGCAAACGATTTTTCCTGGCCCTACTCGTTCGTGAACGTTTGCCAATTACTGGATGTCCCCCCGGACGTTGTCCGCGCGGAAGTTCTGGCCGATGCCTCGCTCGGCTGGCTCGATTACTGGACCCAGCGGGCGGGCCGGGTCTCCCGTAAGGTGCAGGCTTCGGTTGTGCGGATTTTCGGAAATTGCGGCAATGCGCAACGCGTCCAGGCCAGCCAATTAGCCTGATATATCGGGACTATTAGCCATATGAAACCTGTCGAATTCCTCCGTCGCACTTGGCGGTCGCTTATGCGGGCGACCAACCGCAAGCATGATCCGTTATTGGTGTTCAACATGACGTGCTTTAACTTCGGCGGCGGCTGGAGAGAACTTCTCCTGAAGGCGTCGCCGCAAAACATGTAAGTGCAATGAGCTTATCTACCGAAACCTTGCTCGCAGCGTTTTTAGCAATCGTCTTTGGAGTTCTGAGTCTCGGCGCGATCGCGCGCGAGCAGGGCCAGCGCGCACCCGCGTCGACAAACCACCCAGCACTGAGTTATGTGAGTGCCACACGATCTGGTTCTTTCTCCGGAAGCGGCGACAGCGACGTTCTCGGTTTTTACTGACTAACAGAAGTTTCTGGAATCCTGTAAGCCCGGGGTCGGTGACTCGGCAGAGTGATTGATTTAGAGAGGACGCGGCAGGGCGTCACTCAATTGTCACTCGATTTGTATCGCAAGGCGGAGCCATCATGCGATAGTCGCAGCCACGAAGGCAATTCCCGGAACGCTGCAGGAGGGCGGTGCTTCGTTTCAAACGACGCATTGGACGGTCGTCTTGCGTGCGCGCGAGCCGGAGTCACCTGAATCCGCTCGGCAGGCACTCGCCGGATTTTGCGAAGCCTATTGGCCGCCGCTTTACAGTTTTCTTCGCCACCGCGGGTATCCCTCTGCTGATGCACAGGATCTCGTCCAAAGTTTTTTCGCTTATTTGCTTGAGCAAAACACTTTGAGCCGTGCGGACCAGGAAAAGGGCCGGCTTCGCACGTTTCTGCTGACATCGCTGCAGAATTTCTTGTTCAATGAATATGACCGTGTGCGAGCGGCGAAAAGAGGTGGAGACCAGCAGATCGTCTCGTTCGAGGAACATCTACCGGAAGCCGAAGCGGCGATGCTGGCAACGTCTCACCTCAGCGACGCCCGTTGCTACGATCTTATCTGGGCGTCAAATATTGTTTCGCGAGCCTGGCAAAATTTGCAAAACGCATTTGTGGCAGAAGGCAAAGCCGAGTGGCTCGAAGAGCTAAGACCGTTCGTCGCGGGCGGAAGCGTCACGCCGCTGAATCAGGAGGAGGCTGCGGGCCGACTCGGAGTGCCAATCGCAACTCTGCGCACATGGCTTTCGCGCCTCCGCCAGCGCTATCGCGAATCATTGAGAACTGAAGTGGCCAGCACCGTCTCTGATCCGGCAGATGTCGATACCGAGCTACACCATCTTTATCAGATACTGATGGCATAAATTGATTTTGGATATGGACGACAACGGCACTGGTCCCGGAACTGCGAACGCGGACGCTAGAACTGCGGGAACCTGCGCGACATGCGGACGGCCGCTGACTCAATGCGGTCCGAACGGGGAATGCCTGCGTTGTCTGGTTAGCCTTGGCTTTTTGGCAGACGGCGAACACGCGGAAAAACCAGCGGCACGGGGCAGACTGACGCCCGGACCATTGAGATACGCCCACTTCGAAGTCGAATTAGGTGCGGATGGTTTTCCGCTCGAGCTCGGTGCGGGAGCGATGGCCATAACCTACGGCGCTCGCGATACGGTTTTGAATTCGATCGTTGCGCTGAAGGTCATCGACCGAAGTGTTGCGCAGAATCCCGGTGCGCGCTCGCGGTTTCTGCGCGAAGCGCGTGCGGCTGCGAACATTCATCATCCAAATGTTGCTCGGGTGACTTATTACGGAGAACAGGACGGCGAATGTTTCTATGCCATGGAACTGGTCGATGGCGAAACGCTCGAAGCCCGTGTGCGCCGTGATGGGCCAATGCCGCTCGCTGTTGCGTTAAAAATAATTGAGCAAGCCACGCTCGCATTGGCTGCCGCGGAAGTGTGCGGTGTGGTGCATCGCGACATCAAACCATCCAACCTCATGCTCGAGTCAGATGCGAGCGGCACGGTAACGGTAAAGCTAATTGATTACGGGGTAGCGAAAGTGATGGGGCTTCAGGCAGAAGCTAGCGCAGAGCAAACCCAGGCCGGCTTCATTGGCACGCCGGCGTTTGCTAGTCCGGAGCAATTCGCTGGTGCTGGGCAATCGCGGATTGATACGCGCTCTGACATCTACTCACTAGGAGTTACCCTTTGGTATCTGCTTAGCGGCCGGACGCCTTTTGTCGGACGCACGATGGAAGAAATCCGCGCGAGACAAACCAGTGAGTTACCCTTCGAACAGCTCAGGAGCCTGCACCTCCCGGGGCAGGTTGTTACGCTGCTGAAATCGATGCTGGCGTCGGACCCGAAGGACAGACCGCAGACCGCACGCGAGTTACTTTCTGCTGTTCATAGCTGCTACACGCGATTTAATCCTGAAGCGCGCTCGCGACGCAGGCGAAATGTGTTGGCGGGTGCGGCATTGACGTTGGCAATTGCAGCGGTTGCGCTTGGGACTTGGATGTACCAGCGCACGCGACCCTTCACCCCGATGGAACGATCGATCGCGGTATTGCCTTTCGAAAACTTAAGCAACGATAAGGAGAACGCATATTTTGCCGAGGGAATACAGGACGAAATCCTGACGCTCTTATCCAAGATCGGCGATCTGAAGGTTATTTCGCGCACTTCGACGCAGCATTACAAAAGCACTCCGGAAAATCTGCGCGATGTCGCAAAGCAACTCGGCGTCGCCCACATTCTAGAAGGAAGTGTGCAGAAGAGCGCCGACGCAGTGCGAGTGAACGTGCAGCTGATTAAGGCAGCCAATGATTCCCATCTGTGGTCGGACACGTTTGATCGCAAACTGACCGACATCTTTTCGGTCGAAAGCGAAGTGGCCAAAACCATCGCCGACCAATTACGAGCCAAACTCACCGGCCAGGAAGCGGAAGTTATCGCTGCAAAACCGACCGACAATCCTCAGGCGTATGACGCCTACCTGCGCGGCCTTGCTTACACGCTAAAAACGGGCTTCACACCGGTGAACTCCCTCGGCGCGCAGAAGTACCTTAAAGACGCAGTGCGGTTGGATCCAAAATTCGCGCTTGGTTGGACGCTGCTGTCATACGTCGATGCGAGTGGCTACCTTACACAGAGTCTGCAACCAACCGCCGCTCTCCGAGAAGAAGCGCGAAAGGGGGCAGAAACCGCTCTTACTCTACAGCCAAACCTTGGCGAAGCTGTATTCGCCAAAGGGTTTTACCATTACGCGTGCCTGAGAGACTACGACACGGCAATCAAGTACCTTGAGCAAGCGTATCGCCTCCTGCCTAACAATAGTCGTATTCCTCAGTCGCTGGCCTATGTCGAGCGGAGGCGCGGCAACTGGGACAAGAGCGAGGCGTACTTCAACGAAGCCGAAAAGCTCGACCCACGCGATGTTAACCTGCTCTCTCAACACGCGCGTTCCTATGTCTGCCTTCGTCGTTTTCCAGAAGCTCTAACTAAGCTTGAACGGATTCTAAACATAACGCCGGACGATATAGATACTCTTGTGTTAAAGGCGAGAATTGCACAAGCGGAGGGCGACCTCCCCCGGCCGGCAGCTGTCATTGCTCAGCTAAAGGAGATCTTGGCTAAGCCTGATCAAGCATTGGGCTATTACAATGGCGAACTGCGCTTTTGGTTAGGCTGGGCACAGGAAGTTGCCGGCGACCATGCTGCGGCGCGCGAAAGTTGGCGTCAGGCCTGGAGCGAACTGGAACCTTTGCTCAAGGAACAACCTGAAAATTTCGTTCTGATGGGAGATCTCGCGCTGATAAACATGGCTCTTGGTAACAACAGCGCCGCACTGACTCTGGCCGAGCGCGCGATCGCCCTGTTTCCGATCGACAAAGACGCGCTGACCGGTCCCAGGCCGCTCGACATCCTCGCGCGGGTAGCAGCCCGCACAGGAGACTCCGATCGCTCCATTTCTACCTTAGAGAAGCTCCTTTCGATCCCCTACGAAGCACCATTGGCAGCCAACCCTCCGCTCACGCCTGCGCTGCTCCGCTTAGATCCAATGTTTGAGCCCCTCCGGAAGGATCCGCGTTTCCAGAAACTGGCGAACGCCCAGCCGTGACCCCAACAAGCTTTCCAAGTCGCAAACGAAGTTTACCCGCCGTGGCGGGCAACGATCCGCGCTTCCAGAAACTCGTTGCTTCCTCCGCGTCAAAATAAGCTCGCGTGGACGACAAAGGCTTTGGTCTCGGAACAACAAAGCCCCAGGCTGCGGGGACGTGTGCGACATGTGGACGACCGCTAACGCAATGCGGTCCCAATGGGGAGTGTCTGCGTTGTCTCGTTAGTCTTGGCTTTCTGGCGGACGGAGACCAGGCCGAGAGACCAGCGAGACGCGGTCGACTGACGCCCGGACCTTTGAAATACGCCCATTTCGAAGTGGAGATAGGCGCGGATGGTTTCCCGGTCGAGCTCGGCGCGGGAGCGATGGCCGTAACTTATCGCGCCCGCGACACAGTTTTGAACTCGGTTGTTGCGCTTAAGGTCATCGACCGGAGTGTGGCGCAGAATCCCGGTGCACGATCGCGGTTTCTGCGTGAAGCGCGCGCGGCTGCGAACATTCATCATCCGAATGTCGCTCAGGTGATTTATTACGGAGAACAAGATGGCGAATGTTTCTATGCTATGGAATTGGTTAAAGGCGAAACACTGGAAGCCCGTGTGCGCCGTGATGGGCCAATGTCGCTGGCGCTCGCCTTGGAAGTAATTGAGCAAGCCGCACGCGCGTTGGCTGCCGCGGAAGCGTGCGGTGTAGTGCATCGCGACATCAAGCCATCAAACCTCATGGTCGAATCCGATCCGAGCGAAACACTCATGGTAAAGGTGATTGATTATGGCGTGGCGAAAGTGATGGGGCTTCAGGCAGAAGCTGGCGCAGAGCAAACCCAGGCCGGCTTCATTGGCACGCCGGCTTTTGCCAGTCCGGAGCAGTTCGCTGGCGCTGGGCAAATACCGATTGATACGCGTTCCGACATCTACTCACTCGGCGTGACGCTTTGGTATCTGCTTACCGGTCGGACGCCTTTCGTCGGACGGACGATGGAAGAAATTCGTGCGCGACAAACAAATGATCTGCCATTGGAACAGCTCAAAGCTCTGCACCTTCCGGGGCAGGTTGTTACGCTGCTGAAATCGATGCTGGCCCCGGATCCGGAGGACAGACCGCAAACCGCACGGGAGTTACTTTCTGCTGTCCACAGCTGCTATGAGCGATTCAATCCTCGGGCGCGCTCGCGACGCAGGCGAAATGTGCTGGCAATCTCGGCGGCGATGTTGGCAGTCGCGGCGGTCGCAGTTGGAACCTGGTTGTACGAGCGCACGCGTGCCTTTACGCCGGAGGAACGATCAATCGCGGTGCTGCCATTCGAAAACCTGAGCAGTGATAACGAAAACGCTTATTTCGCCGAGGGGGTACAGGACGAGATTCTGACACGTTTATCGAAGATCGCCGATCTGAAAGTGATCTCGCGCACGTCGACGCAGCACTACAAGAGCGCCCCGAAAAACCTGCCGGAGATCGCAAGGCAGTTGGGCGTCGCCCATGTTCTGGAAGGAAGCGTGCAAAAGAACGGCGACGCCGTGCGGGTGAATGTGCAGTTAATTAGAGCAGCCAATGATTCCCACGTTTGGGCCGATAGCTTCGATCGCACACTGACCGATATCTTTTCGGTCGAAAGTGAAGTGGCCAAGACCATCGCTGATCAACTGCGAGCGAAGCTCACTGGCCAGGAGAAGGAAGTCATCGCCGCAAAACCGACCGACAATCCTCGGGCCTACGACGCCTATCTGCGTGGATTGGCGTACAGTTTGAAAACGGCAAATACGCCGCCCAACACCCTTGGCGCGCAAAAATATCTCAGAGAAGCGGTGCGCTTGGACCCGAAGTTTGCTCTGAGTTGGGCCCTGCTATCAACCGTTGACGCAAACGGCTACCTCACGCTGACTCTTGAAGCAACAGCCGGTCTCCGCGAAGAGGCACGGCAGGCGGCGGAAAGGGCACTCACTCTTCAGCCCAATCTTGGGGAGGCCGTGTTGGCCAAAGGCTATTACCATTACGCCTGCTTAAAGGACTATGACAGCGCAGCGCACTATTTTGAGCAGGCACGCCAATTTCTGCCAAATAGCAGCCGGATTCCTGAGTCGCTAGCCTATGTTAGACGGAGACAAGGACAATGGGATCGAAGCGAGATGTATTTCAACGAAGCCGAGCGGCTCGACCCGCGAAACACGAACCTTCTCGGCCAACACGCCCTTTCGTATATCTGTCTTCGGCAGTTCCCGGAAGCGCTGCGAAAGCTCGATCAGGTTCTCAACATTACACCGGACGAAGACGATGTCGCGTCCAAGGTGAGTATCGCACAAGCTGAGGGCGACTTACCGCGGGCCGCCGCGCTTCTCGGTTCGCTACATCGAGTCGGCAATGACTTCGGCATCCTGGTTGCAGAAGTTTACCAAGCTATCCTGGAGCGCCGCCCCGAACAAATCATCGATCGCCTGAAGAACGCACTGGCCAAGCCTGATCCAGAGCTGGATTCTTTCAAAGGCGAACTGTGCTTTTGGTTAGCTTGGGCACAAGAGGTTGCCGGCGATCATGTGGCTGCCCAGGAAAGTTGGGCACAAGCACGCAGCATCCTGGAAACCTCCCTGAGTGAACAATCCGAAAATCCTATCGTGATTGGCCAGCTCGCGCTGAGTAATGCAGGTCTTGGTGACAAAGCCGCCGCGTTGGCTTTATCGGAGCGCGCCATGACAGCGGTCCCGCTAGAAAAGGACGCCGTGTTCGGTCCCTTCCCAATCGAGATTGTCGCTCGGGTGGCGGCGCAAATGAAAGAGCCCGACCGCGCCATCGGCGCTCTACAGAAGATTTTGTCGGTACCTTATGCCAGTGCGTTTCGTCAGGGCGTGCCCATTACCCCCGCATTGCTCCGGCTGGATCCAATGTTCGATCCCCTCCGGAATGATCCGCGCTTCCAGAAACTGGTTTCCTCCGGGAAGTAATTCCGGAGAGCACAGGCTGCCAGCTTGTTGGTTTTGGCGCCTCGCCGAAACGAACTTTGATGGAGATTGCAACCCGCGAAACATCCGAATTCACGGGGAACGCAAATTTTTGGCGTGTTTCGTCTGATTCGTCGACGGAAAATGGATTCATGCGTGTTTACATCGAGAGCACAATCCCGAGTTACGTTGTTGCCCGGCCTGCGCGCGATTTGTTGCAAGCTGCACGCCAGCAACTCGCAAAGGATTGGTGGGATTGGGAGCGAAACAAGCACGAGCTGTTTACATCGCAGGTGGTCCTCGACGGAATTGCCTTTGGCGAAAAAGAAATGGCCGAACGCCGATTGGAAACAATGCGCAGTGTTTCCCCTGCTCAGAGTAACTGACGAAGTGAAAAAACTCGCGGGAAAGATTTTGGCATCGGCGCTTTTGCCTGCCACAGCCGATCGCGACGCTACACATATCGCTCTCGCGAGCGTCTACGAAATGGATATACTCTTAACATGGAATTCCCGGCACATCGCGAACGCCGCAATTCGGCTGCGACTGCGGAAGGTTGTAGAAGCTGCCGGCTTCACGCTTCCAGTGATATGCACGCCGGAAGAACTGGTAGAGACCGACGATGAACAAAGCGACTGAGATGCGATCCACGAAGACGAAAGGCGACGTTGTACTCCAGGAAGTGTGGCGAGCGAAAGACGTGCTTTCGGCGCAATACGGTCATGATCTGGACAAGTTGTTTTCCGAAACCCGTAAACGCGAGAAACTTTCCGGCCATCCGCTCGTCGAACCTCCGAAGCGCCGCCGCAAGGCGCGATAAACGCGTTCGAAGGTCGCCGCGGCGACCGAAGGCGGGTGGCTTGGATTTGAGACACGAATTACACGAATGGTCACGAATCTCCTAGCGATGGAGTCAATTGGTTTGGGCCAATTCGTGCGGGTTCGTGAAATTCGTGTCGTGGCTCCGGCGTGGGAATGTCCTCGATCGCCAGAATCCCGCAGTCGCGCGAATTCAGCGCTTCCGCTCAGGCGTGAAGAACTCGCGAGTCATCGAACTGCATGACACCTGACATTACGTGTTCATAGTAGATGAAGCATTGGTCGTTCGAGAAATACGCAAGTTCTTGCTTGAAGAATGAAGATGCCTGCCGCGACTTGGTTTCGGCGCCCTCGCCGAAACGGACTTTTTTGAGATCGACAGAAGATTGTCGCTTCTAACAATGTTAAACGAATGGGCCGCATTCGACGTGGCGGATATATTTTTGAATGGTGGATCGGCGATCATCCCCCGCGTCACATTCATGTTTCCGATGACAACGGAAAGATCCTCGGTCGTGTTCGGCTCGATCCAATCGAACCAGTGGATGAATGGCAACCTTCGGGTAAAGTGATTGAGATTATCAAAGAGCTACAGCGAGAAGGCAGATTATGAAGACATTGAATCCGCTGAAAGTTCCATTCGGAACTGCAAAGGGCGTCGCGCTACGCGGCGTCCGCTATTTGCAATGGGAGGACGCCTTCGAAGTGGACTTTGAAGATGGCCTGACATTCCTGGAACCGCACGCGACCATTCGCAAGGCGAACAAGATTTCGCCGAAGGCGACTGTCCAGCGCGTGGAACTGGAAGATGAATTGAGACACGGCTTCTTCGTCCATTACGATAACGGCCAGACTGCCGAAGTTTCCTGGTCGTTCATCCGGGAACTGCCACCTAAGAATCCAAAAAAGTAATGCTGCTTGCCGTGTCCGAAGGTCGCCGCGGCGACCGAAGGCGGGTTGGCTTGGATTTGAGACACGAATTACACGAATGGTCACGAATCGCCTAGCGATAGAGTCAATTGGTTTGGGCCAATTCGTGCGGGTTCGCCTGGCGCGCCGTAGCCTTTGCGCGAAGGCGGGTGAAATTCGTGTCGTGGCTCCGACGTGGGAATATCCCTGATCGCCAGAACCGTCGGTTTGCATTACTACTGATATCTGGACCCTGCCGGGCAAAAGGAATTCAATCGCAACATCGAGTCGCTCGCGAAATGGATAGAAGGCGCGATCCAGCGCTTCCGCTCAGGCGTGAATAACTCGCGAGTCATCGAAGTGCATAACACCTGCCACTACGTGTTCATAGTAGACGATGCGTTGGTCGTTCGCGAAATGCGCAAGTTCTTGCTTGAAGAATAAAGATGCCTGCTGTCGCGGCGGCTGCCTGTTCGCGAAAGGTTTCCGAGTCTCAGCCGGAATTTCCGGGCAGCATAAGCGTCTGACGCGTTAAAGATTGGGTTAATTCGCGGAGGCGTGAATTGGGAATCGAAACCCCTACCATCCAAAGCGATCCTTAATCAGCAAAAGATACTTGTTGACGTAGAACATGTCGGGTTCTTCGCGAGAGGCGCGTGAACGGATCTCGAACTGCGGCTGACTAGGACGGTCGGAACTAAAAAAGATAAGTCCGATACCGAAGATACGAGTTAGAGAATCGAGGCATGATTTGTCTTCGTCAGACGCACTGCGTGGTACGACAAGGTACGACTTATGCGAGAAGAGTTTATATGAACAACACTGCCCAAACGCGGTAATCAGGTCCATCACATCTATTTTGAGTTCGGCCGAGATAATCTCGGTGGGAGGTCTAATTAAATCGGATCGCTTCGGCTCGCGTACAGCGATGACATCTGGAGTCCCCCACTTATCTTTGAATCGTTTACCGCCCAGTGGAATTGCTTGAGTTGCTTCTTCTAACTCGTTAACAAGCCAATCGGCGAAGGCCTTGTAGAACGCCTCCTCTTTGGTTTTCTGTATAGAGGTCGACGGACGAATCGGTGACGTTCGCGCCGCTAGTTCCTCGGCGTCTCTGAATTTCGTATTCCGATAGACTCCCCTGACAGGCAAATAGTACGTGTCCGGCAATTGCTCACGAAGTGTGTGCAGCGCCCCCTCGATTGTCTTAGGTCGAATTTGTGGAAAAAAAGCCGATAGTTCACGAACAAGTTCTGAGTAGCGTTTACCAGCAGGCGCGGCATCGATGAGTTGTTTCGCTTTCGTAAGCACTACGTGGTACGAAACCGGCGGAGAGTTGGCGGGCCGATCAGCCAGACTATCAGCCTCACTCTTGAAGCTCACATTGCGATAGATGCCCCTGACCGGCAGGTAGTAGTCTTTGGGGAGCTGTCTCTTAAATTGCGTGAGCGCGTTTACGATCCCGGCTACAGGGATGTCCGGAAGGGCGTCAGAAATCATGCGGACTAATGAAGAGTAACGAATGCCTGCCTGTTCGTGATTGATCAATTCTTTGGCTTTTGAAATGACCTTTTGTGTATTAGCGGTGAAACCAGTTTTCCTCGACACAAGCGAAAATTAAAGGATTGGAATCTCCAGTGCGAGCAAAAGTGTATACCGATTCGCAGACGTGGCGCGCGAGAAAACGGCACGAGAAACGGGGTCGCGTGTAAACTCCGAAAGTCTTCGCCCACCACTCGCCGCGGCGAGTAAACTCTGAGCAGACTTTTGGCAAGCTGAGCAGGGCATTTGACATTTCACGCGCTGCGAACTCGCGAAGACTAAAACTATTTGAGCGTAGCGTGAAATGCGGCGTCGAGTTTTGTTTCATTCTCGTCCACGTCCGCCACAGGGCGGACTCGCTGCGACGAGCTGGTCCTAGCGGTACCGGTGAGATCTTTGCTTCGAAGGATTGTCGATCTTGACCTCAAATTCCTGAGACGCTCGATTGCCGGCCGTTCATGTGCACGTCAGAGCAAAAAAATTTTCCACCCACGCAATCACTGCGTAGACGATCGCGACTTTGTAGACCTTGCGCCGTTTCAGCTTGGCGAAGAAGTCGCGTGGATTCACGGCTGCTTTTCCTCGCAGAGCTTCTGGAAACGGGGGTCGCCACGTAAAGGGTCCCATTGCGGATGGAGTCTTAGAAGCGCCGGCGTAAGGCAGTTATTATACGGAATCTGCAAAAGATGCTGCAGCCTTGGAATCGCGCCGTTTTTGTCGCCGACTAAGACCTCGACAAACGCCAAATTTTCCTCGGCCCTAGGCCCATCGACTGCATCCTTCCCACTTGGCAGCAACGTGATCGCACGCTCAGCTTCTTTTATCGCTGCATCCTTATGGCCGAGCACAGCATGTATTAGCGAAAGCGCTTGCGCAAAATTCGGGTTATCAGGGTCTTTTTGGCTGAGCGGTTCTAGCGGACGCAGCATTTGTTGAGCAGTGGCTCTCGCCCCGACAATATCGCCGGCATTTTCATGGGCGAGGACCAGAAAGAATGGATTAAAAAACCTTTCAATGTCGGAAACGTCGCGATATTCAGTGAGTCGGCTATGAATCAATCGAATGGCCTCATCGAACTGCCGCTCTAGAAACAATTGGTCCATCTTCGTTAGGAAGGCAATAAACGAAGGGGTCTGTGCGTTTACGCCAGCCAGCAATTTTCCGGCTTGTTCCAAATTGCCCTCGGCCTGACAAATTTTTGCTTTGGACGCGACCGTGTCGGGGTCATTCGGAACAATGTCCAACAACCTATCGTAGGTTTTTAGCGCAGCCGGGAATTGCCGAAGACTCGCGTAAGTCTCTGCGGCCAAGGCTAGCCATTCAGTGTTGCGTGGATCGAGCACAAGAGTTTGCTCCCAGTAGGCAACGCTTTCATCCCAGCGCCCTTGTCGTCGTGCGATTAGGGCGAGAGCACCAGGGACATCGCTGCTGCCTGGCAAAAGCTCCCGGACGCGGCCGAACGTCGCTTTGGCAAGCTCGTAATCCCGCCGCACCCAGTATTGATAATAAGCCTGTGCGAGCAGGGTTTCGGGCGAGTTCGGTTGGAGTTTTTGCGCGGTGTTTAAGGCCCGCTCCGTGGCGTCACGGCGAGCGGGGGTCGAATCCAGACCACCGAAATACACGGGAGCGTTCGCACGAGAGAGTCTGG
>WNGL01003112.1_pt1 | contig 25621 bp, 24 predicted proteins | sample 5400591 | NCBI WGS metagenome assembly WNGL01 (sample SAMN13153377, study PRJNA577476) | soil metagenome | isolation source: 80 cm soil or saprolite under Garry oak tree replicate 1 | place: USA:California | collected 2016-06-15 | reverse complement strand
CGAGCCGGAACGCGTGCCAGCGCGCGCCCTGCCCGCGCCAATGCTCGTTGATGAAACTGAACGGGGTGCGGCATTTGTCGAGGCAATGGTACTTGAGCGCGCTGAACTGGAAGGCGCCGGCGACGCCGAGCACGACCGCACCGATGACCCAGCCATTGAAGGTGAGCCACGGGCTGCCGATGATGATCGCATGCAGCAGGGCATCGATCAGGTGCGCCGCCAATCCGAAGGCGCCCCAGACCGCGAGATAGCCGGTGACGACGAGCGCCATGAGCAGGCCCCGGTCCGGCCGTGCGGCCGTGAGCCGGGCGAAAATGCTCATGAGCGGCAGCGTGGTCGGCAACATCATCGCCACCGACATCAAGAGCCAGCCGGACACGTAGAGCAAGGCCGGCAGGACCACGGGCCCCTCCGGCAACACGCGGCAGAGGCTGGCGGCCAAACCGATCTCGGTCCATTGGCCGTGATCGAGATAACGCCCATAGGGGCTCATCTCCCAGATCGCGAGCGTGAGCCAGGCGAGCAGGATGAGGCCGCCGATGAGCGGCAGGGAGGGCCGGCCCCGAGCGAAGGCGATCGCGGTCACGCGCAACCTCCGTGGATCGACGAGCGCCTAAGCTGCGGCGGTCACCGGCGCCTGTTCAGGCATCGAAGACGAAGATGCTTTGCAGCGCGTTGTGGCCCTTGAGATCGAGGTCGATGCCGAGCGCCTTGTTCTTCGACCGATAGTGCGGCGCCTTGCCGACGAAGACAGGCGCGCCGGGCACGGTCGAGAAGATCGTGTCGGAGAGGGTCGTGTTGCTGCCGGTCGCGCCCTGGTAAGGCTCGAGCTCGGCGTAGGCAGCATCCCCGATCTTGATCGTTCCCCTGCCTCCCTGCACGTCGAAGGTGATGGGGGCGCGCTCGACCGAGACGACCTCGCCGATCAGCTTGACGAGATCGCCGACCGGGCCGCCGAGCTTGCCGGTATAGACCTTGAGAAGCGCCTCCTCCTGCTGCTTGCTGGCCTTGGCGTCCACATAGACCGCGGCCCGCCAGTTGCCCTGGAGGATGTTGCCGGGGACGTGCGCGACCACCGCGATGGTGGTCCCGGTCACGTCGACGCCCTCCACTTTGCCCTTGTCGAAATGCCACGCCACGATGGTATCGCAGGTGCCATTGTCGGGATCCTCGCCGATCCAGCATGGGCACAGCACACGACAATTGCAGACTTCAAGCAGGCGGCCTTCCAGGTGATAGCTCATCCCGTGCTCCCGATGTCGAAGGCGAATGTGGGTATCGCGTGGGTGCGGATCGCGCACCTTTCAAAGTTACTCCGGTCAGGCAACCTTTAGCAAACACCCGGCGACGGAGTGGTTCCTCTCCCTCCCCTCGCGGCCGGGGCACGCCGTGAGTTCGAAGTCGCCGGCGTCCGAGTGGTAGAGGGATACCCAATCGAGCCGGATGCATGCGCTGGGTCGCATACATGGCTTGGATGGGGGTGACCCCACCCGTCTCACCCTTGTTCTATCCCCCTTGGTGCCCCAAGAAGGCGTCCGAACCCAGCACCGACCGTTATAATTCATCATAGATATTTATTACCGATTTTGATTGGCTATGGACGAGGTGGCAAGCCCCCAGTTCGTGGCATCGCCCATGGCAATGTGATAAATCTCGTCATCCCGGAGGACTCGAGACCTAAGCTCAAGGACGCGAAGGCCGGAACCCGAAGCTTGGTGGCGAAACTCCAGTTGGTCATCGCCAGAGCGCGAAGCGATGCGCAAGGCGGTGCTTGGAAGACGAACGAAAGCAACGACCGGGACCGGGAATCCATCGTGGTCAACCACGACTTCGAATATCCCACCGTCGTCAAGGGAGGAAAATAATGCATTACCGTAGCTCGCTCGGACTGATTGCGCTCGCCGCGGCGCTGACCATGACCATGGCCGGCGCGCAGGCGTTCGATGACTCGAAGTATCCCGACTTTGCCGGCCAGTGGCGGCGGCCCCCCGGGATCGGCAATCAATTCAACACGGCAAAGCCCGTGCGCCAGGGCGAAGCTCCCCTGACACCGGAGTATCAGGCCATTTACGAGGCCAACCTCAAGGACCAGGCCGAAGGCGGACAGGGCGCCGACCCGACCTATATCTGCATCCCGGACGGCATGCCGCGGGGGATGAATGTGATCTTTCCGATGGAAATCGTGATCACGCCGAACACCACCTACATGATGATCGAATATTTGAGCATGCTTCGGCGCGTCTATACCGACGGACGCAATTGGCCCGAGGATTTCGAGCCATCCTTCATGGGTTATTCAATCGGCAAATGGATCGATGAGGACGGAGACGGCCGCTACGACGTGCTCGAAATCGAGACCCGCTTCCTCAAGGGTCCGCGCGCCTTCGACGCCAGCGGGATTCCTCTGCACAAGGACAACAAGACCATCGTCAAAGAGCGGATGTCCCTCGACAAGGCCAACCCGGACGTCCTGCTGGACGAGATCACGACCATCGACAATGCGTTGACCCGTCCTTGGACCGTGACCAAGAAATACATCCGCGTGCGCAATCCGATCTGGATCGAGTCGATTTGCTCCGAGAGCAACGAACATGTAAGGCTCGGCAAGGAGAACTATATGATCAGCGCGGATGGCTTGCTGATGCCCGCCAAAAAGGGGCAGAAGCCGCCGGATTTGAAATATTTCGATCAAACGCGCAAGTGACGAAGGGTCGACGAAGGGTCGGCACAATCGGCGGTCGCGAGAAGGCTCTTTTCGGGGCCGTCGGGGTGGAGCATGCTCATGCCTACGGGGGCGCTTCCTGACCCTTCCACATGGACGGTAGAGTGGCGTAACGTATTTGGGGAACTGCCTTAAACGATCAAGGAGGGAAGATCATGAAACGACACTTGGCTCTGTTTTTGGCGAGTGGTGCATTTGTCGCCACGAGCGGGGCGGTCATGGCGCATCATTCCTTCGCGATGTTCGATCAGGAGCACCCGATCGAACTCGTGGGCACCGTGAACGAGTTCAAATACACCAGCCCGCACTGCTACATCTTCCTGGATGTCAAGGGCCCGGACGGCAACACCGTGACCTGGAACCTCGAAGGCGGGGCGCCGAGCCTGTTGACCCGGGACGGATGGTCGAGCCGGAGCATCAAGCCCGGCGACGAGCTCCGATTGATGATCGACCCGCTGCGCAGCGGTTCGCCCGGCGGCGCCTGGAACGCGACCAAGATCAAGTTCAAGGATGGTCGACCGATCGTGGTCACCCAGTAGGGTTCCCTCGGCCCAGCGTCCGAAGTTCTGCCGGCCTGTCGGCAAAAGGGAGATGAGTCATGCTTTACCGAAGCTCGATCGGTGTCATCGCGCTGGCGGCGGCGCTGGGCATGGTTGCCGGTGCGCAGGCGTTCGACGAAGCCAAATATCCGGACTGGACCGGCCAGTGGTTCAGAGTCGGTCCGATCGGCCAATATAATCCGAGCACGCCGCGCAATGCCCAAGGAGCCCCGCTGACGCCGGAGTATCAGGCCATCTTCGAGGCCAACCTCAAGGACCAGGCCGCCGGCGGACAGGGCGACGACCCGACCTATGTCTGCATCCCGGACGGCATGCCGCGGGCGATGAATGCGATCTTTCCGATGGAAATGATCATCCTGCCGAACACCACCTATTTCCTCATCGAATATCTGACCCAGCTGCGCCGGATTTATACCGATGGGCGTGATTTTCCCAAGAACGAAGAGCCATCCTTCGCCGGCTATTCCATCGGCAAATGGGTCGACGAGGACGGGGATGGCCGCTACGACACGCTTCTCGTCGAGACTCGCAATTTCAAAGGTCCGCGCGCCTACGACCCCAGCGGCATTCCTCTGCACAAGGACAACAAGTCGGTCGTCAAGGAACGGTTCTACGCCGACAAGGACAATCCGAGCCTCCTGCATGACGAAATCACGACGATCGACAATGCGTTGACCCGTCCTTGGACGATCACCAAGACCTACCGCCGCGAGCGCAATCCGATCTACATCGAGGCCAACTGCGCCGAGGACAACCCACATGTCCGGCTCGGCAAGGAGAACTACATGCTGGGCGCGGATGGCTTGCTGATGCCGGCCAAAAAGGATCAGCCGCCGCCCGATCTGAGACATTTCAAGCAGCCGCAGAAGTAGCGAGGGAGCAAGCGTAGCCCGGATGGAGCGAAATCCGGGACCAGGCCGATCCGCGGATCGAAGCCTATCCTTGGTTCCTTCGTGCGGCTCCCCGGATTCCCACCCATCCGGGCTACAGGTCGCTTCGGAGGAGAGTCAATGCTCGCACCAAGTCCGATCGGCGTCATGGCGCTCGCAGCTGCGCTGCTGATGACAATCGCCGGCGCTGCGGCGTTCGATGACGCGAAGTATCCCGACTGGAAGGGCCAGTGGCGGCGGGCGATCGTCGCCGGAGCGGTCGGCCAGCCGCCCCATGACCCAAGCAAGCCTGCGGGTCGCGGACAACAAGCCCCGCTGACACCGGAATATCAGGCCATTTTCGAGGCCAATCTCAAGGATCAGGCCGCCGGCGGACACGGCAACGACGTCACCAGTGTTTGCCTCCCGAACGGCATGCCGCGGGCGATGTCCGCCTATGAGCCGCTGGAAATCCTGATCATGCCGGACACGACCTATATCCTGATCGAGCATATCGAGCACAATCGTCGAATCTATACCGACGGACGCGATTGGCCCGCGAACGCCGAGCCGACTTTCACCGGCTATTCGATCGGCAAATGGATCGACGAAGACAGCGATGGCCGCTACGACGTGCTCGAAGTCGAGACCCGCAATTTCAAGGGGCCCCGCGTTTACGACGCCAGCGGCATCCCTCTGCACGCGGATAATGCGACCATCGTCAAGGAGCGGATCTCCCTCGACAAGGCCGATCGGAACATCCTCCACGACGAAATCACGACCATCGACCATGCCCTGACGCGTCCTTGGACGGTGACCAAGAATTACCGCCGCGACCCCAATCCGCGGCCGCTCTGGCGCGAATATGTTTGTGCCGAGGGCAATCCGCATCTGCGCATCGGCAAGGAGGATTATTTCGTCAGCGCCGATGGCTACCTGATGCCGGTGCGGAAGGACCAGCCGCCTCCGGATTCGCGATATTTCAATCAACCGCGGAAGTGACCGCGGAGCTGAGTCCGGGAACGATGGTTGGGAGTCGAGCGGCCGGGTGAGCCGCCGCACAACCTCTCCTAGCAGTTGCATCGCCGACCAGGTTCCTTTAAGCTCCTTCGCTCAAGTGAGGCCACGGGGGGAGCTTGATTTGAAGCGAGGCACGTGATGCCGGCAGAAAAGAAACTCGATGCCGCGCGGGGAGCAGGGTCTGCTTTCACCGCGACCCATGCGACGATCATTGTTGCCCTGATCGGAGCGATCGCCACCGGCGCTGGGGCCATGTTCACGGCCCTGGAAAATCTCAAGCTTGAAAAGACCAAGCACGATGCGGCAGCAGACCTGGCGCGACAGGAGTTCGAGACCAAGCTCATCTTCCGCGCCATCGAAGGCAGCGCCTCGCAAGAGGAGCGAATTCGCAATTTGCAGTTTTTTCTGGAGGCGGGTTTTCTCAGTGATCCGCAACGCAAGATCGGAAACCTGGATCCATCCAAATTTCCGTCGAAGGTCAACCCGAGCTTCGATTGCCTGACTGATACGGACCCCGCCGCCCGCATGATCTGCGGTAATCCGGTGCTCGCTCATCAGGATACCGCCATGGACAAGCTCTATCATCAGCTCAAGGGGAGTTTTGCCGGCAACACGGCGAGCGCGCAACAACTGGTCGAAGCACAACGCGAGTGGCTGCGCCAGCGCAACGCTTGCGTCAACGCCCCGGAGGCGGTGAGCTGCATGCTGGTCAAGTACGATCTGCGCATCCGCCAGCTGCAAGATCAGGTCGCGCACGCTTCAATGCCGCGCGGAGACGAAGGTCATCTGGACGCCACCGTCGTGCCGGGATCACGAGGCTCGCCAGCAAGGGAGACGGAGCCGTAGAGGGGCCGGCGATTAAGCTCCTCGCGGAGATCCCGAAGACGGTGCTTTTCCATCGCAACAGTTGATAAGCTGGAGCCTCGATCTCTCCGTCGTCATGCCCCGCGCAGGCGAGGCATCCAGTAACCACCGAGCAAGCTATTGAAGGCCAAGTCATGCCTTTTCCCGAGTTCGGTGGTTACTGGACCGTCCGCCTTTGCGGACGATGACACGGAGAGAGGGCGTGTCCTGGGCTTAACCTAGCGCCTATGACCCCGACCCTCTCAGCCGAAGTCGGATTTATCCGACTTCGGCCGCGTTTGAGCGCAGCCGAACTCGGGTAAAACCCGAGTTCGGCTGCAAGTGGGGAGAGGGAGAAGAGCCCGAAGGGAACATGCTTCTAATGCCCTCCCCTCGCCGCTCGTGCGCGCCATGCCAGTCGTGATTGGTCCCGGGTCGGAAGCCCGACACCGGAACAAAATGCGCCTTTTCGCGTTGCGGCATGTAAGGAGTGTCCTGGTGGCCGCGTTCTCCCCAGCCCATAAGATCGACCCGCAAGTTGCACGACCGACCGTCCTCGTGGTCGAGGACGAGGTGCTGCTACGGCTCACGGTGGCGGAGGAGTTGCGCGCGAACGGCATCGGCGTCCTGGAAGCGGCAAACGCCGACGAGGCGCTCGCCCTCCTGCAAAGTCAGGGTGCAGTCAATCTCGTCCTTACCGACGTCCGAATGCCCGGTTCCATGGACGGCTTGGCGCTCGCCAATCTTCTGCGCCGGACCCGTCCGGGGCTGAAGCTGATCATCGCCTCCGGCCATTTGCCGGACCTTGGGCCTCGGGGGATAGCCGAGGCGTTCATTCACAAACCGTACAACCTGCCGATAGTCGTCAAACAAATTAAAGCGCTGCTGGCCAGTATCGAAAATGAATCCCAGCGATCCTCGGGCTGAATCGCCCACGATTACGGGAACCATTCTCGTCGTTGAAGACGAGGTTCTCGTTCGAATGGTGATTTCCGAGTACCTGCGTGATTGCGGGTACAAGGTGATCGAGGCGGCCAACGCGGATGAGGCTGTTCTGGTGTTGCAACAGCTCGAACTGAGTATCGACGTGGTTTTCACGGATGTTGAAATGCCGGGGTCGATGGACGGCTTCGGCCTCTCCCAGTGGGTACGCGCGAACCGGCAAGGCATAGATGTTGTGTTGGTCGGCAACCCGGCGCGGGCGACCGAGGCGGCCGCTGATCTGTGTGAGTCCGGTCCAAGGTTGAGCAAGCCCTACGAGCCTCACGTGGTGCTGGATCGCATCCGGCGATTGCTGGCTGCGCGCGCCGCGCGGAAATAGGCGCGAAGGGGGCAATTGCTCGTTGAGCCACGGCCTTGCGGCGGGGCGCCGATCGTCGCCAACAAGGCTATGCCGCAGCGCAATATGGAGCAGGCTCCGATCCCCTTGTGGAAAGGGAACTCTCGGCTGCTCCGCCTGTTGTATTCCAACAACAACGAGGCGGTCATGCGCCCTTGGAAGGCTAGCGCGATTTTGGGGCTGGCAGTCCTGACGGCCCTCCCGGCAAGTGCCGATGCGCGGTCAAGATTTTCGCCCGGAGGCATTTTCGGCCTGGTGACGGCGCCATTGCGGATGGTGACCCGCGGATTTTCCGGTGCCGCGATCGGACCCCGATTCCACCACCGGGGGATGGCCACCCGCGCGCTCGCGGTCGAGGGGACTGAGACCGCCGGCATTGAACGGCCACGCCCCGAGCAAGGCTCCGAGCCCAATCGTGCGCGGCGGATATCGTCGCCCCCGGCCGCTGCGAATGGCTATGAGAGCATTTTGGGCTATGCCCTGTGGCCGGATGATTACGCCGAGCGGTTCTGGGCGCAGGGCTACCGCGACATGATGACTGCCATGATCGTGCCTGCGGCCAGCTCCGCCTTTGCCGCCGCCGCAACAGCGAAAACGAGTGACGCCCTGCGGGATGTCCCCACCAGCGTCGCCGCGGCGGGAATGTGCGGCCCGCAGACGAAGGACGCGGCCAACAAGCCGATCGAGCGGATCGCACAGACGATCGAACTGACCGAGGCGCAACGCGGCACGCTCGAGCAGCTTCGCCTCGCGTTGATCGAGGCGATCGAGCGGGGACAGACGGCCTGCCGCGACGCGGCGCCTCGCGCCCCTGCCGAGCGGCTCAAGGCGATGATCGACGGGCTCTGGGCGCTGCGGGACGCGGCGCTCCTGCTTCGCACGCCGCTCGACAACTTCTCCGGCTCGCTTGACGATGCGCAGAAAGCGCGGTTGACGAGCGAAGCTTCGGACCGGCGCGGAAATCGCACCGAGGCCGGCCACGCCGAGCGGACCTGCGCCGACATTGCCGCTGGCAGCAACGCGATGCCGATCAACGAGATCGAACGCGCGGTCCACCCGACGCAGGAGCAGCGCGCGAGCTTGGATACATTGCGCGGACTCTCGGCCGAAATGGCGGGATATCTCAGCACCTCCTGCCCGCAGGACCGGCCGCCGACCGCAGTCGGGAGGCTCGACGCTTCCGCCGACCGGATCGATGCCATGCTCTACGCGGCGATGACCATCGACCCGGCGATCAACGATTTCTACTACCGGCTCGGCGACGAGCAGAAGGCGCAATTCAACTCATTGCGCCGCTAGGGTCCGCACTCGATCGCGACCCGGGAATGACGGTGACGGAGAGTCAATACGGCACCGGACGGCCGGCAATGCGCCACAGCACCCGTCCGATCTTCAAAAGCCGCGATCGCTTCAACTCGGAAAGCTCGCGGGACGCCATGGCGAGACTTAGTTGCGCCTCCTCATAGTTCCCTGGCGGAAGAACAAAATCGATCCACTCCCGTTGTTCGGCCAAGGAAGCATAGACATTTTTGCGCTTGTCCGCGGCGAATTCCTCGAACGTGCGGCGATCTGGTTCTGCCTTTCGCATCTCGACGAGGAATTCGGCGCCGCGCGATCGCGTCAGCAGATGGACTTCTATGTCAAGAAGCCCCAAGTAATGCAGCTCATCGACCAACATGAGAAACGACACGGGAGTGAAATAGTTGGCGTGAGCGTCGACGTAACGCGAGCTGTTCGCCTTTTCCGGGGCATCGCGAAGGACCGATCTGGGATCGCCTCCGATGAACATCAGCTCGCTGAGCGGCGCCTGTGTCCATGCAATCTGTCCGTCCGCGCGGACTGCCGCCGATCCTCGATAAAACGTTTCGAACGAGTGACAGCTGCGACCGGCGCAATGGTCCGATATGACGCTGGCGGGATCGGAGACAGGGTTGATAAAATCGAAGCAGTATCGTTTGTCGGGAACGATCATGGCTATCTCGCCGTTCTCGGCCAGAACGGCGGCACAGCTGTTGAGGAAAGAGACAAAGTCGGGAGCGTGCTCGATGACGTGCGAGGAAATGACGGCATCGAAGCGGGCATCGCCACAACACTTGGAGAAATCACCGTCATTCCAAATGAAGTCGACCTTTTCAATGTTGTCGACATTGACGGTCGGATCGGACCGGTATTTTTCGGCCAGCTCGTCTCTCGTGCCGTGGTCGAGCGAGAATGAATTGAAGCCTTCCCGCTTGGGAAGCATCGGCTGGTAGCTTGCCCCGATCTCGAGTGTTTTCTTGTGCTTGAGCTTCGCGCGGAGGTAGGGGCGGAAGTTGCCGATTTGAGCGTCTTGCTCCCTGTCGCACTGGGGCCCAATGAAAAGGACAGGACGTTTGCGCGACTCCAATGTCGATGAGGTCATCTCGGGTACCCACGCCCATTTGAATCCGATATGTCGTCGCTGCGGTGTCGACCCTACCAGAAATTTGCGTTGATTACGGTAATGACGACGGATGGGTCAATGTCTATGAGACCTGCTATTATCCCTCCTCGAGAGGACGCGAGCTCCGCTGGTCCCGCTGGACCCGTTGTCACAAGGGAGGACACTCGATGCGTTACCGAAGCTTGATCGGCTCGATCGCACTCGTGGCAGTGCTGGGCATGGCCGTGGCCGACGCGCAGGCGTTCGATGAAACGAAATATCCCGAGTGGCGGGGCCAGTGGCGGCGGCCCCCCGGGGTCGGCGTTCAATGGGATCCGAGCAAGCCGATCGGCCGCGCCGAACAAGCCCCGCTGACGGCGGAATACCAGGCCATCTTCGAGGCCGGCCTGGCGGACCAGAGGCAAGGCGGACAAGGCAATGACCCGACCTTCACCTGCATCCCGCCCGGCATGCCGCGGGCGATGACCGTGGTGTTCCCGATGGAAATCATCATCATGCCGGACACCACCTACATCATCATCGAATACGACAACCAGGTCCGCCGGATTTACACCGACGGCCGCGACTGGCCGAAGGAGATGGAGCCGGCCTTCGCCGGCTATTCGATCGGCAAGTGGATCGACGAGGACGGGGACGGCCGCTACGACGTGCTCGAAGTCGAAACTCGCAACATGAAAGGTCCGCGCTCCTTCGACGCCAGCGGCATTCCGCTCCACAAGGACAACGCGACCATCATCAAGGAGCGGATCTCCCTCGACAAGGGCGACAAGGACCTCCTCCATGACGAGGTCACCACCATCGACAATGCCTTGACCCGCCCCTGGACCGTGACCAAGAGCTACCGCCGCGAGCACAATCCGATCTGGTTCGATTACAATTGCCCCGAGGGCAACCATCATGTCCGCATCGGCAAGGAGAACTACTACATCAGCGAGGATGGCTACCTGTTTCCGACCCGCAAGGGCCAGGCGCCTCCGGACCCGAAATTCTTCAATCAGACGCGGCCGTGATCGGGCTCCACGTAGGATGGGTTGAGCGCAGCGAAACCCATCGCGACGGTGGAACCGCTTCGACTGGCCGATGCGGCGCACCGCGCGTTTCAGTCTACGCCCCGGGGGATTGGGCGGCGGCGAGGAGGAGGGTGCTGAGTTTGGGAAGAGATGATGGGTTTCGCTGTGCTCAACCCATCCTACGGCGGCCCCGCGGCCCCGGCTGAACCCCGACTTTGACCTATGAAGCGGCGGCGAGACCGGCTAACCTGGGGACGAAGGTCGCGATTTGCAGGGCGTCAAGGGTGCCGCAGGGCACCCTCGATGTAAGAGCACCCAACGAGCACCGAGACGTATTTCCAAGGGAGAGACTGATGCGCACCAGGAATCTGCTGCTTGCCAGCGTCGCCGGTCTGGCGATGGTCCTTTCGTCCCACACGCTCAAGGCGCAGGCGCCGGCCGCGTTGACCGGCCAGGTCACCTCGCAAGAGGAAGGCGCCATGGAGGGCGTGCTGGTCAGCGCCAAGAAGGCCGGCTCGACCGTCACGGTCACCGTGGTCAGCGACGCCCAGGGCAAGTTCGCCTTCCCGGCGGCGAAATTGGGCGCGGGCCAGTACGCGATCTCGATCCGGGCGATCGGCTATGAGCTCGGTGGTCCGAAGGCGATCGAGCTTGCCGCCGACAAGACCGCGAGCGCCGATGTCAAGCTGGTCAAGACCAGGAACATCAGCCGGCAGATGAGCAATGGCGAGTGGATCATGAGCGTGCCGGGCACCGACCAGCAGAAAATGTCGCTGCTCAACTGCGTGAGCTGCCACTCGCTGGAGCGGATCGTGAAGTCGTCCTACGACGCGGCCGGCTTCCAGACCCAGATCCTGCCGCGCATGGGCGGCTACGCGAACCAGAGCCTGCCGATCCACCCGCAGCGGCGCATCGCGACCCGCCTGCTCGAGGAACGCGGCGATGCGCTCGCGACCGCCCGCCAGCGGCAGGCCGAGTTCCTGAGCTCGATCAATCTGAGCGAAGGCACCGCCTGGGAATATTCGCTCAAGACCCTGCCGCGCCCGAAAGGCCGCGGAACCCAGGTCGTCATCACCGAGTACGATCTGCCGCGCCCGACCATCGAGCCGCATGACGTGGTGGTCGATGCGCAGGGCACCCCCTGGTTCTCCAATTTCGGCGAGCAGACCTTCGGCAAGCTCGACCCGAAGACCGGCAAGGTAACCGAGTATCCGGTGCCCGAGCCCAAGAAGGGCTGGCCGACAGGCATGCTCGGGCTGCGCCCCGACAAGAACGGCAACATGTGGCTCGGCATGATGTACCAGGGCGCGATCGCCAAGTTCGACGTCAAGGCGGAGAAGTTCGAGACCTGGAACCTGCCGCCCGAGATGAACAAGGACCAGACCCAGGTCAACATGGTGCGGGCGGAATCCTCCCATGTCGACGGCAAGGTCTGGTCGCAGAACAACGGCTTCGCCGCGATCCACCGGCTCGATCTCAAGTCCGGCGCGATCGAATCGCTCGAGCCGTTCAAGTCGGCCGGCGTGGGCGAGACCCATAACATCTACGACGTCATTCCCGACTCCAAGAACAACGTCTACTTCACCGACATCGCGGCCGATTATATCGGCAAGGTCGACCGCGAGACGATGAAGGTCACGCTGTTCCAGCTGCCGAGGAAGCCCGGCGGACCCCGCCGCGGCATGATGGACTCGCAGGACCGCATCTGGTTCGGCGAGTATCGCGGCAACCGCATCGGCATGTTCGACACCAAGACCGAGAAATTCCAGGATTGGGATCTGCCGACACCGTGGTCGAACCCCTACGATGTCGCCATCGACAAGAACGGCGAGGCCTGGACCGGCTCGATGATCAATGACCGGGTGGTGCGGCTCGACACCAAGACCGGCCAGTTCGTCGAGTACCTGCTGCCGAAGTCGACCAACATCCGCCGGGTCTTCGTCGACAACTCGACCAATCCGGTGACCTTCTGGGCCGGCAGCAATCACGGCGCCTCGATCTACAAGCTCGAGCCGCAGGACTGAGCGGCGAGACAGCCCCCTTGACTGCGCCGCAACAGACCTGTCGGCCTGTTGCGGCGCAGGCGCATGAAAGCCCTTTCGATTCCATGGAGAGATTGATGCGCTCGAGAACCTTGTCGCCGCTCGCCGCCGCTGCGCTCGCCTTGATTCTGACCGCGCCCATTGCCGTTCACGCCCAGAGCTCCGCGCCGCCTGCGCTTACCGGCAAGGTCTCCTCGGCCGAGGAAGGCGCGATGGAGGGCGTGATCGTCAGCGCCAAGAAGGGCATCGTCACCATCAGCGTGGTGAGCAACGACAAGGGCGAGTTCAGCTTCCCGGCGTCGAAGCTTGGCACCGGCACCTATGCGCTGAGCATCAGGGCGGTGGGTTATCAGCTCGACGGTCCGAAGTCGGTGGCGCTGGCGGGCGACCAGCCGGCCAAGATCGACGTGAAGCTCGTCAAGTCGCGCAATCTCCCGGCCCAGCTCACCAACCTCGAATGGATGCTCAGCGTCCCCGGCAGCGACGAGCAGAAGCGGGCGCTCACCGGCTGCACCAATTGCCACAGCGTCGCGCGGATCCTCAATTCGGCCTACAACGCGGAAGAGTTCCTGGCTGTCATCAGGCGGATGGCCACCTACTCGAACAACAGCCTCTCCATAAAGCCGCAGGTCCGTGCCGAGGCGCGCGACCTCAATGCGTTCGTGCCCAATGCCGAAAGAGTCGCGAGCTATTTCGCCAGCATCAACCTGAGCGAAGGCCAACGCGCATGGCCGCTCAAGACCCTGCCGCGCGTGAACGGCGACGGCACCCGGGTGATCATCACGGAATATGATCTGCCGGATCGGACCATCCAGCCGCATGACGTGATGGTCGATGCCGACGGCATCGTCTGGCACAGCGACTTCAGCGGCCAGATTCTGGGACGGTTCGACCCCAAGACGCTTGCGCACAAAAGCTTCGAGGTGCCGCTGCAGCGGGAGGGCTGGCCGACCGGAGCGCTCGATCTCGAAGCCGATCCACAGGGCAATCTCTGGCTCGGCCTGATGTTCCAGCACGGCGCCGCGAAGTTCGACCGCAAGACCGAGCAATTCCAAATGATCCGGCTGCCGGACGACATGCTCAAGCCCGACTCCCAGCAAGCCATGGTCGGCCCGCAGAACTGGACCGTCGACAACAAGCTCTGGATGCAGGACCCGGCCCGCCGCGGCATCTATCGGCGCGACATGACCACCGGGGCGACCGAGCTGTTTGAGCCGTTCAAGGGCCGCGCCGGCTCGCCCTACAGCATCTTCTCCGATCGGCAGAACAACATCTGGTTCCTCGACTTCGGCGGCGAGAACATCGGCAAGATCGACGCCAAGAGCGGCCAGCTGACCCTCTATCCCACTCCCACCAAACGCTCGCGCCCGCGCCGCGGCCGGATCGACGAGCAGGGCCGGATCTGGTTCGCCGAATTCGCCGGCGAGCGCATCGGCATGTTCGACACCAGGACCGAGAAATTCAAGGAATGGGAAGTGCCGGGCAAGTTGTTCGCCCCCTATGACGCCGCGTTCGACAAGAACGGCAATCTGTGGACCGGCGGGATGAACGCAGACCGGATTCTGCGGCTCAATATCGAGACCGGCAAGTTCACCGAGTATCAACTGCCGCACAACACCAATGTCCGCCGGGTCTTCGTCGACAACAACACGACCCCGCCGACGTTCTGGGTCGGCAACAACCATGGCGCCGCCCTGATCAGGCTCGAGCCGCAGGATTAGCCCGGGAATCACACTCTAAACCTCCCCCTGAAAGGGGGAGGACGGTCGCCGAAGGCGACCAGGTGGGGGTCTCTCTCTCTCCACGAGCGCGGTGGGCGTGGAAAGACAGGACCCCTACCTGGCGCGCTCCGCGCGCCTGTCCTCCCCCTTTCAGGGGGAGGTTAAGGAATGCGAGCCTGCGATCCCTGGAACACCATCAGAAGATTCCAGTTTAACTCAATGTGCTCTAGCCCAACGCTCAACAAGGAGTCGCGACGTGAGAAAGCGGATTGTTTCTTTGGTCGTCGCAACGCTCGCCGCGATGACCATCGGCGGCGCGGCGTTCGCGCGACCCTTTACCGATCCGAGGTCGGATCGGCTCGCGGCATTGGACGCCGACGCCAAGTTCGCCAACGAAGCCTCCGATCCGGCCTGCCACGGCGCCACCCTGGTCTCGACCGGCGGAGCGTTCCCCAGTAACCCGCTGACACCTGCTTCAACACCGAGCACAACATCAGCCGCGACCGGTGAGCGCGTGGTGGGTTCGTGGCGCGTGCTTCGTAGGATGGGTTGAGCGGAGCGAAACCCATCACCTCTCGCCGAACTCGGCTCCCTCGTCCGCGCCATCACCCGGATAACCTCTGGGTCAACACCGGGTCTCATCAATCGATGTCGCGGACTGCGCCGGCGCGAAGGGTTTCGCTCCGCTCAACCCATCCTACGCATTACGCACTTGCCGTTTACTCCTCGAAGATCAGCTTTGCGGCCTTGACGATTTCGGCGTAGGCCTTGATGTCGGCGTCAACGATCCGCCTGAACTCGTCCGAGGGGATGGCGCCGGGATTCACGGCCATGCTCCGAAGCCGCGCCGAGACGTCCGGCGAAGCGATCGCGCGCCGCAGCTCCGCCTCGAGCTTTTTGGCGATCGCGGGAGGCGTGGCCGCGGGCGCAAAGACCCCGCTCCACAGCTTGGTATTCACCTCCGGCAGGCCGATCTCGGCCATGCTCGGCACTTCGTGTAGCTCAGCCGAGCGCTCCGAGCCGGTGACCGCGAGCGCGCGAACCTGGCCGCCCTTGACCAGCGGAACCGTCGGCGGACCGTCGGCAATAGCGAGGAGACCATTCTCGGCGGCGACGCACAAGATCATCTCGTTGCTGCTCTTCCATGGGATCGCGACGCCGGGCATGCCGGTCTTCAATTTCAACAGCTCGGTCGCGATCGTGAAGGCGGGCGAGCTGGTCGCGTAGTTCGCCTTGTCGGGATGCGCCTTGGCCCAGGCGACAAGCTCGGGCACGGTCTTCGACGGATTGCTGGTCGGGCCGACCATGATCAACGGAAAATTCGCGATCATGGAGAGCGGCGCGAAGCTCCTGGTCGGATGGTAGGCAAGCTTCGGATAGATCGCGGAGGCAATCGACATCATTCCGCTCGCGCCGACGAGGAGCGTGTAGCCGTCGGCGGGCTGGTTGGCGACATACTCGGCCGCAAGCCTTCCGCCCGCGGCCGGCCTGTTCTCGACCACCAGCGACTGGCCGAGGAACTCCGACAGCTTTTGCCCGACGAGCCGCGCGAAAATGTCGTTGCCGCCGCCGGCCGCGAAGCCCACGATCAACCGGATCGGCTTGTTGGGGAAGTTGGCAGCCGGATCGGTCTGCGCTCCCAGCGGATCAATCGCCGTCGCGAGCAAGACCGCGAGCGCGAGCGCGGCCTTCGCCAGTGGGCGCCAGCAACCGATCGATGTCATGGTCGTCCTCCGTCAATGCCCCGCCGCGGCAGTCCCGCGGCCATTTCGCGCGCCAGTCTATCAGCGCCGCCGAAATACCGATAGCATCGATTCGAGCTCCGATGCCGCCTGGCTGGCCAGGACAGCCATCACGATGAGGAAGATGCCCGGTAATCTTGCGATGGCGCTCTCGGACACGCAAAGCGACAGTCACCCTTCCGGCGCCACCGATCTCCTCGGTCATCCGCGCGGGCTCAGCTTCCTGTTCGCCACCGAGATGTGGGAGCGCTTCTCCTATTATGGAATGCGCGCGCTGCTCGTGCTCTATATGGTGAAGTACCTGCTGCTCCCCGGTAACGCCGACGCCGTGATCGGCCTGGCCACGCTGCGAAACACGCTCGAAGCCCTGTTCGGGCCGCTCGCCGTGCAGCCCTTCGCCTCGCAGATCTATGGCCTCTATACCGGCTTCGTCTATCTCACTCCGTTCTTCGGCGGACTCATCGCCGACCGCGTGCTCGGCCAGCGCCGCACGGTCGTGATCGGCGCCGCGCTGATGGCGATCGGTCATTTCATGATGGCGTTCGAGCCGCTGTTTCTGTTCGCGCTCTTGACACTGATCGTGGGCAATGGCGCCTTCAAGCCCAACATGTCGGCGCAGATCGGCGGCCTCTACGCGCCCGGCGATCCGCGCCGCGACCGCGCCTATTCGATCTTCTATGTCGGCATCAATCTCGGGGCGTTCCTGGCGCCGCTGGTCTGCGGCACGCTGGGCGAGGAGATTGGCTGGCACTACGGCTTCACCGCCGCAGGCGTGGGTATGACGATCGCGCTTGTGGTCTATGTCTATGCCTCGCCGCTCCTGCCGCCGGACGAGATCGCCAAGGCGAAGGCCGCAGGCGAGGACAAGAAGCCGCTCACGCGATCGGAATGGCGGAGCATCATGGCGTTGATCGTTCTGTTCCTGCCGACGACATTGTTCTGGGCCACCTACGAGCAGCAGGGCAACACGATTGCGCTGTGGGCCGACGACCACACCGACCGCTCGATCAACCTCCTGGTCTGGCATGGCGAAATCCCCACCACCTGGTTCCAGTCCTTCAACCCATTCATGATCTTCGCGTTCACGCCCTTGGTGATCGCGCTCTGGACGTGGCAGGCGCGCCGGGGCGCGGAGCCTTCGACCGTGACCAAGATGGCGCTCGGCTGCTACGCCAACGGCCTCTCCTATCTCATCATGGCGGCCGCGGCCTGGGCGGCGGCCGGCGACGAGGCGAGCTGGCTGTGGCTGTTCGCCTTTTTCGCCGTCATCACCCTCGGCGAGCTTTACCTCTCGCCGATCGGGCTGTCGCTGGTTTCGAAAGTCGCGCCGGCGCGCACGGTCTCCATGATGATGGGGGTGTGGCTCGGCACCAGCTTTGTCGGCAACTTCCTCGCCGGCTGGCTCGGCAGTTTCTGGAGCAGCATGGAGAAGACCCACTTCTTTCTGATGATCGCCGCGATCGCCGGATTCGCCGGCCTCGTGATCTGGGCGTTCAACCGGCCGCTGCGGGCGGTCCTTAAGGAGTGATACCAGCCTTCAAAAGGTCTGACCCGTCATGCCCGGGCTTGACCCGGGCATCCATCTTCTTCGCAAGAGTCTTTGCGAAGGGGGATGGATTGCCGGGTCAAGCCCGGCAATGACGACACATGAGTCAATGTTTACGACGGGTGGTATCACATCTCCAGCGGCAACCCGACGTAATTCTCGGCAAGCGACGTCGCCGCCGCCTGCGAGCTGACTACATAGGCAAGCTCGGCGAGCTGGCGCTTGCGGTCGAAGGCGTTGTGGGTCGGATGCAGGTGCAGCATCTGCGTCATCCACCAGGAGAAGCGCTGCGCCTTCCATACCCGCCGCAGGCAGGTCGCCGAGTAGCTCTCCAGGAGGTCGCTGCGGCCGGAGCGGTAGAACGCGGTGATGGCGCGGGAGAGCAGGACCACATCGGCGATGGCGAGGTTCATGCCCTTGGCCCCGGTCGGCGGCACGATGTGGGCGGCGTCGCCGGCGAGAAAGAGCCGTCCGCGCTGCATCGGCTCGACCACGAAGCTGCGCATGGCGGTGACGGCCTTCTGCATGAGCGGGCCTTCGACCAGCGCCCGGGTGCCGCCGAGGCGCGCGTGCAGCTCCTTCCAGATGCGCGCGTCCGGCCAGTTCTCGATGTCTTCGTCCGGCGCGCACTGGATGTAGAGCCGCGCCAGGGACGGCGAGCGCATCGTATAGAGTGCGAAGCCGCGCGGGTGCCAGGCATAGATCAGCTCCTGCTCCGGCGGCGGGGAATCGGCGAGAATGCCGACCCAGCCGAACGGATATTCGCGGTCGTAGAGTGTGAGCGCCGCTTCGGGAATGCTCGGCCGGCAGATGCCGTGAAAGCCGTCGCAGCCGCCGATGAAATCGCAGGCGAGGTCCTGCGCCCGGCCCTCGTGGCGGAAACGGATTTTCGGCGCGGCGCCCTCGAAGTCGTGGACGCTGACATCGTCGACCTCGAACAGAATCTGCCCGCCGTCGGCGAGCCGCCGCGCAACGAGGTCCTTCACCACTTCCTGCTGGCCGTAGATGGTGATGCCTTTGCCGACCAAGTCGCGGAAATTGATGTAGTGCAGCGCATCGGCGAAACAGAAATGGATTCCGTTGTGGAACATCGCCTCGCGCCGCATGCGCTCGCCGACCCCGGTCTCGGCGAGGAGATCGGTCGCCCATTGCTCGATCAGGCCGGCACGGATGCGGCTCTCGATGTAATCGCGGCTGCGGTTCTCCAGGATGACCGACTCGACGCCTTCGCGGTGCAACAGATGTGACAGCATGAGCCCCGCTGGCCCCGCACCGACGATCCCGACCTGCGTGCGCACGGGGTCTAGCCCAGCGCCGCCGAAAGGTCGGCGATGAGGTCGTCGGGGTCCTCGATGCCGACCGAGAGCCGCACCAGGGTGTCGCCGATGCCGAGCGCCGCGCGCACCTCTTGCGGCACCGAACCGTGCGTCATCAGCGCCGGGTGCTCGATCAGGCTCTCGACCCCGCCGAGGCTCTCGGCGAGCGCGAACAGCCGGCAGCGCTCGAGAAAACGTTTGGCGTCGTCGAGGCTCCCTTCGAGCTCGGCCGAGATCATGCCGCCGAAGGCGCGCATCTGCCGCTTGGCGAGCGTGTGCTGGGGATGGCTCGCGAGGCCCGGATAGAACACGCGCCGCACCTTGGGGTGGCGCTCGAGCCATTCGGCGATCTTGAGCGCCGAGGCGCAGTGGCGCTCCATGCGCAGCGCCAGCGTCTTGAGACCGCGCAGCGCGAGGAAGGAGTCGAACGGCCCCTGGATCGCGCCGACCGCGTTCTGCAGGAAGCCGAGCCGCTCCCGCAGCCCTTCATTCTCGCCGACCACCGCCACGCCGCCGATCATGTCGGAATGGCCGTTGAGATATTTCGTGGTCGAGTGCACGACGAGGTCGAAGCCGTGTTCGAGCGGGCGCTGCACATAGGGGCTGGCGAAGGTATTGTCGGCGGCCGCGAGGATGCCGCGTTTTTTTGCGATGGCGGCGACACGTTCGAGGTGATCGCTGCCGAGCGCCTGCGCACGCGCTCGAACAGGCGGCGCGAGCCGCCGTAGAGATCGTCGACGGCGATGACATGGGAGCCGTGATCGAGGCACTCGAGCGTGGTCGAGATGGCGGCGAGGCCGGACGCGAAGGCGAAACCCGCGCTGCCGCCTTCGAGATCGGCGACGCAGCGCTCGAAGGCCATGCGGGTCGGGTTCTTGGTGCGGGCATAGTCGTAGCCCTTGTGCACGCCGGGCGACTGCTGGACATAGGTCGAGGTCGTGTAGATGGGCATCATCACCGCGCCGGTCGTCGGATCGGGCTCCTGCCCCGCATGCACGCAGCGGGTGGCGAAGTGGAGATTGTTGGATCGGGTCATAGAGCAAACGGCGATCACGGCGTGATCCGGAAGTAATTGATGAGGTCGAGGCGGGTCGCCACGCCGACGAACTGGTCGCCGTCCATGACGATCGCGATGTAGTCCTTGCGGAAGAGCGGCACGAGGTCGGCGATCGGGGCCTCGGCGGAGATCGTCTCGAGGCGCGTGACCATGACCTCCTTGACCGGCAGCTCGAAGGCCTTGTTGGCGCCGTCCGGATCGGTGAGCAGCGCGGCCAGCACGTCGCTCTCGTCGACCAGGCCCCGGACCTGGCCGGCCGCGTCGATGACCGGCAGCTGGGAGACGCCGGTCGAGCGCATGCGGGCGAACACGGTGCGCAAGCTGTCGTCCGGCCGCACGACGATGGCGGTGCCCTCGCTGTAGCGGTTGATGACGACGTCGCGCACGGTGCCGTGGCGGTCGGGATGGGTCCAGCCCTCCTGCGCCAGGAACGATGGATTAAAGACCTTCGAGAGATATTTTGCGCCCGAATCGCAGACCAGGCTCACCACCCGCTTCGGCGTCTCCTGGGCGCGGCAATAGCGCAGCGCCGCGGCCAACAACGTGCCCGAGGAGGAGCCGGCCAAAATGCCCTCGGCCCGCAACAGCTCGCGCGAGGCCGCAAAGCTCTCCCGATCCGGGATCGAATAGGCCTTCGAGACGAGGCTGAGATCGGCATTGGGCGGGATGAAGTCCTCGCCGATGCCTTCGACCGCCCAGCTTCCCACTTCGGTCATCCGTCCCGTCTCCACATAAGGGGCAAGGATCGAGCCTTCGGGATCGGCAAGAATCATCGCGGTCCGGGGCGAGGCTTGCCGCATGAAGCGACCGATCCCGGTGAGCATGCCGCCGGAGCCGACCCCGACCACCACGGCGTCGACGTCGCCCTCCATCTGGCGCAGCATTTCGGGCCCGGTCGTGGTCTCGTGCGCGCGCGGATTGGCCGGATTGGCGAACTGGTTGATGTAGATGGCGCCAGGCGTGCGGGCGGTGATCGCCGCGGCGAGGTCCTGGTAATAATCGGCGTGACCCTTGCCGACATCGGAGCGGGTGGTGACGACCTCGGCGCCCATGGCCTGCAGGTGCAGGATCTTTTCGCGTGCCATCTTGTCGGGAACGACCAGCAGCGTGCGGTAACCCTTGCGCCCTCCGACCAGAGCGAGACCAAGCCCGGTATTGCCGGCGGTCGCCTCGACGATGGTGCCGCCGGGCTTGAGGCGCCCGTCGGCTTCCGCGGCCTCGATCATGGCGCGGGCCGGCCGGTCCTTGAGCGAGCCCGACGGATTCGCGCTCTCGAGCTTGAGGAAGAGGCGGCAGGGTCCGCGCGCGATGCGGGTGACCTCTACGAGGGGGGTGTCGCCGATGAGATCGAGGACGGTCGCCATGGGCTCACCGAGCGCGCCGAGGGGAGAGGCGGCAAGACTTCCAGCGCGAGGAAGTGCGGCACGCCGGTCGCGCAAACCGCCAGTGTGATCGCGCCTGCGCGCTGGTCGACAATCACCGGCGAATGCGAGCATTTTGCGCATGGCCGGCGGGCTTTCTCAATCGGATCGCGAAAAATTTAAGCATTTACGGGACTTATTGCGGTGCGAGGATTGACTTTCGGGCCCGCGGGCCTATGTTCCGGCCAGGAACAGTTCGATTGATTGATTCCGCCGTCCGCTCCGCGCACAGTTGGTCGTAGTCCTGTCATCCGGCGCGGGTAAGCTCTGGACGGTTCCGACTAGAGGTTACATGCCCTTTTCCAAGCTCGGCTTGTCCGACAAGGTTCTCGCCGCTGTCAAAGCGGCCGGCTACCCCGCCCCGACCCCCATCCAAGAGCAGGCGATCCCCCACGTCCTTGCCCGGCGCGATGTGCTCGGCATCGCCCAGACCGGCACCGGCAAGACTGCCGCCTTCACGCTGCCGATGCTGACCATGCTGGAGCATGGCCGCGCCCGCGCAAGAATGCCGCGCACCTTGATCCTCGAGCCGACGCGCGAGCTTGCGGCGCAGGTCGAGGAGAGCTTTGTCAAGTACGGCGTCAACCACAAGCTCACGGTGGCGCTCGTGATCGGGGGCGTCTCGTTCGACAATCAGGATGTCAAACTCACCCGCGGCGTCGATGTGCTGATTGCAACGCCCGGCCGCCTGCTCGACCATTTCGAGCGCGGGCGTCTCCTTCTCAGCGGGGTCGAGCTCCTGGTCATCGACGAAGCCGACCGCATGCTCGACATGGGCTTCATCCCGGACATCGAGCGCATCGGCAAGCTGGTGCCGTTCACGCGCCAGACGCTGTTCTTCACCGCCACCATGCCGCCCGAGATTCGGCGCATCACCGAGCAGTTCCTGCACAACCCGGTCCGGGTCGAGGTGACGCGGCCGGCGACCACTGTCGCCGCCACCACCCAGCTCTTGCTCAAGACCGGCCGCGATCCGCACGAAAAGCGCGACACGCTGCGGCGCCTGATCCGCTCCGCCGACGGCTTCAAGAACGCGATCATCTTCTGCAACAGGAAGCGCGAGGTCGCCCAACTCCACCGCTCGCTCCTCCGGCATGGCTTCAACGCGGCAGCCTTGCATGGCGACATGGACCAGCCGTCGCGCACGGCCGCGCTCGACCAGTTCCGCCGCGGCGAGGTGGCGCTGCTGATCGCTTCCGACGTCGCCGCGCGCGGGCTCGACATTCCAGACGTGAGTCACATCCTCAATTTCGACGTGCCGCACCATGCCGACGACTACGTCCACCGCATCGGCCGCACCGGCCGCGCCGGCCGCAGCGGCACCGCCATCACCATCGTCATGCCGACCGACGGCAAGGCGGTGGCCGCGATCGAGCAGCTGATCGGCCAGAGCATTCCGTTCATGGGCGCCCCGCCGCGCGGCGCCGATCCCGAGCTTCCCGCGGTGGCCTGCCCCCGTGGCGCGACTCGATGACGCCAGACCGCACCGTGCCCACAAGCCCTCCCCCCGCGCCGAAGAGAGCGGCGGCGCGCATCTGCCGGCATTCCTGCTGCGCCCGGTCCGTCTGAAGGCCTGAACAGCCTCGTTGCCGCTCGGCCGATAAGCGCTGTTACTGCGCAATAATAATTCCCGTTTACCCACCGTTCACCGTCATAGAATACGGTCGCTCGATCGGGGCACTGCACCGCCCATCCGGAGTCGAACTGGGGTAGGTCCGGAGGGTCGGTTACGCTTGCCGGCGGGGGAGTGAACGAATGGGTGTCCCTGTCGACGAACACGAACGCACGATGGCGTTCGCGGACATCGCTCTCGGTCAGATCAGAGCGCTGCGCCAGCCCGCCTCTCCGCGCCATTTCGAGATCTGGTATACTTACGCGACCGGCTATAACCCGTCGTTGAACCAGATGATCAACGAGGCGTTGAAGCGCAGCGGCACGCTCAACGAAGCCGACATCGACCAGATCTACGACACCTATTTTTCCGTCAGCCGCCTCAGCGCGAGCATCGACCATGTCGGGTCTCAGGTCATGGGCGAGATCGAGCAGGTCAGGGCGATGATCGGCGCCGCCGCCGGCAGCGCATCGAGTTACACCGAAAATCTCATGCAGGTCATGCAAAAGCTCGGCCTCGCCACGGACGAGCCCGCGGTGCGCGCCGTGGTCGAAAGTCTGGTGCAGGCCACCAAGGAGATGGAAAAGAACAACGAGGCGCTGGAGACTCGACTCACCGCCTCGAAGAACGAGATCACGCAGCTCCAGCAGAACCTCGAAACCGTCCGCAACGAGAGCCTGACCGATCCTCTCACCACGCTCGCCAACCGCAAACACTTCGACGACGCCCTGGCGAAGGCGGCTGCGGACGCCCGCAGCAGAGGCGATCAACTCTCGCTGATGATGGCGGACATCGATCATTTCAAGCGGTTCAACGACAGCTATGGGCACCTCACCGGCGACCAGGTGCTGCGGCTGGTGGCGATGTCGGTGAAGCAGAACATCAAGGGCCAGGACATCGCGGCGCGCTATGGCGGGGAGGAGTTCGCGGTCGTGCTGCCCAACACGGTGCTGCGGTCCGCGATCACGGTCGCCGATCATATCCGCCGCGCGGTGATGGGCAAGGAACTGATGAAGCGCTCGACCGGCGAGCACCTCGGCCGGGTGACGATCTCGATCGGCGTCGCGGCGCTGCGCCCGGACGACACCCAGCAGTCCCTCATCGAGCGCGCCGACAGCTGCCTCTACGCGGCCAAGCGCAGCGGCCGCAACCGGGTGATCAGCGACGCCGACCCGGAAATCGCGCAGGCGGCCGCCGCGACCAAGGTGGCCTGACAGCGAGGCCGCGTGTGCTGCGTTGAGCCCGGCACATCGCGTTATGTGTCCCGGGCGCAAAACTCGTAGGGTGGGCAAAGGCGCGTCCTCTTCGCTCTCCACCCACACGGTCGCCGCCGCGCCTTTGCCCACCGCCCGGTTTGGTGCCCACGTCATGAAGCAGGGTGCGGCGCCGCATGGTGGGCAAAGGCGCGCAGCACGATTGTGGAAAGAGCGCAGCTCGCGATGCGCCTTTGCCCACCCTACGAGTTCTCTCGGAAATGCTCTAGCGGCGCTCGGCTTGGCTCGCCGCGGGAGTGAGCTGCACCGACTCGCCGCAGCCGCAGGCCGAGGTCTGGTTCGGATTGTTGAAGACGAACTGCGCGGCAAGCTTGTCGGTCTTGTAATCCATCTCGGTGCCGATGAGGAACAGCACCGCCTTGGGGTCGATCAGCACGCACACGCCCTTGTCCTCGACGACCTCGTCGGCGGGCTCGACCGCCTCGGCATAGGCCATGGTGTAGGCCATGCCGGCACAGCCGCCATTCTTGACCCCGACGCGCACGCCGACGACCGGCCGCACCGCATTCGCCATCACGTATTTGATGCGGTCGGCAGCCGCGTCGGTCAGCTTGATCACCTGTGGTCTCGGCCGGGGACTGGCCATTGCTCATTCCTCTCGCTCGTCCTTAATGTGGGACCGCTTCACCCCAAACGCAACTCACCACATGTTGAGCATGTCGCGGGCCTCGTCCGACATGCGGCTTTGGTCCCAGGGCGGGTCCCAGACGATGTTGACCTTGACCTCGCCGACGCCGGCGACGCTCGCGACCGCATTCTCGACCATCACCGGCAGCTCCTGCGCCGAGGGGCAATTGGGGGTCGTCAGCGTCATCTCGATTGTCACCGCGCGGTCGTCGGCGAGATCGATCTTGTAGACCAGGCCGAGCTCGTAGATGTCGGCGGGGATTTCCGGGTCGTAGACGGTCTTGAGCGCGGCGATGATGTCGTCGGTCACCCGCGCGACCTCCTCCTGCGGCAGCGCCGAGGTTTTGCCGACCTCCGCGGCGGGCGCGAGCGGGGTATCGGTCTGCGCGACCGCGGGCGCCGCGGCCGCCGGCATCGTCCTGCTGTCGTTCGGATCGCTCATGTGAAGAAATCCTGCGCCTTGACCAGGGCCGCCGCA
>WNGL01001883.1_pt1 | contig 25638 bp, 21 predicted proteins | sample 5400591 | NCBI WGS metagenome assembly WNGL01 (sample SAMN13153377, study PRJNA577476) | soil metagenome | isolation source: 80 cm soil or saprolite under Garry oak tree replicate 1 | place: USA:California | collected 2016-06-15 | reverse complement strand
AGCGTCTCGACGAACGGCGCCCCGAGGAAAATCCAGAGAAAGCAGGGGGTGAACGTGACCCAGGTCGCGAGCAAGCCGCCGAGCGTTCCGGCCATCATGGGCGCGAGCGGACCGGGATCGCGGTACGCCGCCATGAAGCCCACGAATTGCAGCACCATGATCAGCGGCCCCGGGGTGGTCTCGGCCATTCCGAGACCGTCGAGCATCTCGCCCGGCTTGAGCCAGTGGTAATTTTCGACCGCCTGCTGCGCGACATAGGCGAGCACCGCATAGGCGCCGCCGAACGTCACCACCGCCATCTTGCTGAAGAACACGGCGATCTGGCTGAAGACGTTGGCGCTGCCGAGCGTGGCAAGGAGCGCGATCACCGGAATAAGCCAGAGTGCGAGCCAAATGGCCGAAACGGCCAACGCGCGCGCGACGGTGGGACGGGCGTGCTCGGGGATTCCCTCGCCCAGCATATCGTCGACCACGGCCGGTTTACCCTTGTCGGCGGCATGCCCCGCGTTGGCTTCAAACTCGGCGAGACCCATCAAGCCGGCGATAAAGCCGATGATCGCCGCGCCGAACACGATGATCGGAAAGGGGACGTTGAAGAAGAATATGCCGACGAAGGCGATCGCCGCGAGCGCGATCATCACGTGGTTCTTGAGCGCGCGTTTGCCGATGCGAACCACGGCTTCGACCACGATCGCGAGAACCGCCGCCTTGAGGCCGAAGAACAGCGCGACGATGACCGGGACGTTGCCCCAGCCGGCGTAGACGTAGCTCAGCGCCATGATGGCGATGATGCCGGGAACGACAAACAGCCCGCCGGCGATGATGCCGCCGAGCGTGCGATGCATCAGCCAGCCGATATAGGTCGCAAGCTGTTGCGCCTCGGGGCCCGGCAGCAGCATGCAATAGTTGAGAGCATGCAGGAACCGCTGTTCCGAGACCCAGCGCTTCTCCTCGACCAAAATGCGATGCATGACCGCGATCTGTCCGGCGGGACCTCCGAAGCTCAGGCCCGCGACCCGAAGCCAGGTCCAGAATGCCTCGCGCAGCGACACCCCGTGCTGCGGCTTCCATTGTTCGGCGATCGAGACTTTAGCCAATGTGTGCCTCATTGCTGGGCAAATTCTCGAGGCGGCTCGTTCGAGCGCGCATGCCTATCGGCGTTTCTTCCGGAAGTACTCGTAGAGGTCGTTGAAGACTTCGGTCCCGCGTGCAATTCGCTGCGTATCGTCCCTGGTCGCGGCGCCGATTCCCTCCATAAGGGTTCGGATACCTGCGACTTCGGTTCGCCCGAATTTGCCGTCCTTGAGATCGATATCGTGGATGATCTCCGCGATGGCGCGAAGCGCTGCGTCCTTGAGGCCGCATCGGTCGAGCAGCACCTCGAAGGTGCATTTGTCGCCCTCGTGGGTGAATTCCGCCTCGAACATGTCGAAACGCAGCTCGCCCTCCTTCGGGCGATAGCCTTTGCCGGAGACGAATTTGAACTGGGCTTGCGGATCGATGAAGCGGCGTATCAGCCAAGCGCTGGCGATGCGGTCGACATAGACGCCCTCGCGCGTGACCCAGGTGCGGTCGCGAAGCGTTTCAGGCGGCCTCGCCGCGGATTGAGTCGTGTCTTTGCCTCTCACGTCGGCGTCCTCGATCAAGCGAGCCTCTAGAGTTCTGATCACCCCTTCCGCCGTTTCGCGGCCAATGGCGCCGAAGAAATCGATCGCGACGATTTCCGCGAGACGTTTACGCAGGCGGGCGACCTGGGCGCGAACATCGGCGAGCGTGGAAGTCTTGGCATTGGGACGCAGCGACTTCGCCAAAACGCGCGCGTCCTTGACCACCTGTGCGTAGTCGGCGTCGCGTGCCTGGTCGAACAAAGTGCGGATCTCCTGGTCGGAGAGGCCGTCGATCAGGCGCGCCTCGCACATGAAGGCTTCGCCTCCTCCCTCTTCGATTTCGCGCAGCAGCCACTCGAAGTCCTCTTGCGTCTCCTCGTTCATGGGCAGCACGTGCACCGCATTCTTCACGGCGATGGCGCCGATGCCCTGCAGCCGACGCCAAATCTTGACGCGCAGGTATGCGGGCTTTGCCGGAAGTTGGTGGATGAGCAGAAGCCAGCTATGCGCCAGCACCGCGGACGTTCCGACGTTCATGGAATCGAGACTGTATCAAGCAGACGAGCAAGTGCAACATATGTATCATCAACTTGCCGTGTAGTCGCGATCGCGCCGAGTGTTGGGCGCAATCCCGCGATCACGGCGGCGAGGCCGCCAAGCCAAATCCGACCGTGGATTTGTGAAATGGAGCTGCGGTCAATCGGGCCGGAGTTTGTTCGGGTCGCCGCCGCAATAGAGATAAAGCGCATCGTAGAGATGCCGCTCGCGGCGAATTGTTTCGTGATCGTCGTAGCCCTGTGCGGCGGCGAGCCGCTTGAATCCTTCCGCGATCGCCTCGAGGCCAGGTGACTGCGGTGTGAGATCGCGCCGCGGCGTGTCGGCCCCGCGCACGATCAACGCCAGGCGGCTGATAGCCGTATCCTTGACATTGTATTTCTTGACGATCGCGTCGAACGAACATTCCTCGCCGTGGTGACCGAGCTCGACGCCGGCAACATCGTACGGAATGGCGCCGGTCTTGCGCGCCACGCTCTCCACCTCACCAACCGGCACGAACAGGAACTCCGCATCGCGATCGATGAACGTGCGGATGAGCCAAGGACAGGCCACGCGGTCGACCTTCACATTGGCGCGTGTAACCCATTTCATCGGTGCCTCCCAAAGGTCGAGGGACGATTAAGCCGCGGATTGGGCGCGAGCGATTTTAAGTTTGCGACGCGCGGCATCCATGTAGATGATGTATCATGGCATAGAGATAACATGCAACATATGTATCATCGCAGCTCCTTTCAAGATAGGACGTTATGAGAAATTCTATGGCTGGCGCGAGAAATGATGCTTTGTCGGCAGGGCGGATCGCCTTTATTTGGATGGCTCCAGGACAGGACATCGGCCCTGTCCACCACATAGGAGTCATGAAAAATGCTACGAATCCTCCACGCTGCGCCAAGGTTCGCCGCAGCCCCCCATGAGCGAACTCGCTTCTCACCGCCGACCTGGCCGGCCGCCTTATGGATGATGTGGGAGGCCATGCAAGAAGGCCTTGCTGCGCATCGCCATTATGAGCAGCTCAGGTCGAAGGGCGTTGCGCACAATGCGGCGCTGCGACAAGCGCTCGCAATGGGTCCCGCCTCCGCCCAGCCGGCGCGAGGAACTATCACGCCATTGTATTTTGCCGGCAGGGCATAGAGCGCTGATCGGGGCTCGCTCGCGTCAATGTTGGGTCACCAGTGCCTGACGGTAGGTGCTCTGAAAACAACGAGGTTAGCGAGCGGCCCGCGCACTATATCGCGGCTTCGATTTCAGTGCGCCGAGCTGCCGCGCATCCTCGGCGGCTTGAGCCAGAAGCCAATCGTTGAAGGCCACGATTTTCGGCAACTTGGCGACCGCCTTTGAGCAGACGATCCAATATGCGTAAGACACCGGCATTGCTATATCGAATGGACGCACCAGCCGGCCGCCGATCAGATCCCAGGCCGCAAGCGCGGTGCGGGCGAGCGCGACACCCTGGCCGTCGACCGCTGCATCGATCGCCATGCTGGCTTGGTTGAGAATGGGGCCGCGTGCGGGATCGACGCCCGTAACGCCGGCAAAGTCGAGCCATTGGCGCCAGCCTTGCCGATCGTTGACGTGCAACAGCGCGAATCGGCTCAGATCCGAGGGCGTGCGCAGCCGGTTGCGGCCGTTGAGAAGCTTCGGACTGCAGACCGGAAACAGCTCCTCCGTGCAGAGACGGGTCACGTGAAGGCCGGAATCGGTTCCGTCGCCGTGGCGAATGGCGAGATCGATGTCCTCGCGCGCGAAGTCGACGTGATGGAGCGACGCGCTGACCCTCAGATCAATCTCCGGATGGGTCTCGGCGAAGCGGCTCAGCCGATGCACGAGCCACTTCGCCGCGAAATTCGGCGAGGTGCTCACGGTGAGCGCGCCGCCGCGCTGGCGTTGCAGCAAGCGTTCGGTTCCATCGCCGATGCGGTCGAAAGCGTCGCGCACGACCACGAGATAGGCGCGGCCTGCCTCGGTGATCACCAGCCGCTGGCGTTCGCGATTGAACAGCTTCAACCCGAGCTCGGCCTCGAGTGCTTTGACCTGATGGCTGACGGCGCCCTGGGTGACGCACAGTTCCTCGGCCGCGCGCGTGAAGCTCTCGTGCCGGGCCGCGGCTTCGAAAGCCTTGAGCGCATTGAGCGGCGGCAAGCGGCGCGGCATGGGTGAACGAAATCATGAGAAAAACTGAGGCAGGCTAAAGAAAACGTGCTTTGCTTGCAACGAAATTTGGGCTCGGCGCTGCGGCAAATTCATCACCTAGGCTTTCCGGCCTAACGCCGGCGGAGCCGGTTTTCCATAAAAAAGCACCGCCGCTTGCCCGGTATCGGCGCCCATTGCGTCGATCGAGCCCAGTCGCTACATCCCGCCAGCGGCGATGCAGCGAGTACGCCTCGCGGGGAGACCATGCGCGCGGAAGTCCAGAATGTCGTCGACGAGATCAAGCAGTCGGTCGGGCTGCTGAGGAGGCATCTTTGACTTCGACAAGGCGCGCGCGCGCCTGGCGGAGCTCAACAAGCAAGCCGAAGACCCCACGCTCTGGAACGACCAGCAGCGCGCGCAACGCGTGATGCAGGAGCGCACGGCGCTCGAGGACCAGCTCACCGCCATCGGCCGCATCGAGCAGGAGCTCGACGACCAGATCACCATGATCGAGCTAGGCGAGGCCGAGAAAGATCGCGCGGCCGTCGCCGACGCCGAAGCGGCGCTGCACAAGCTCAAGACGGAGGTGGCGCGGCGCGAGCTGGAGGCGCTGCTGTCAGGCGAGGCCGACGCCAACGATTCCTACCTCGAGGTCCATGCCGGCGCCGGGGGCACGGAGAGCCAGGACTGGGCCAGCATGCTGCTTCGCATGTACACGCGTTGGGCCGAGCAGCACGGCTACAAGATCGAGTGGCTCGAAGAGACCGAAGGCGAATCGGCCGGCATCAAATCGGCAACCGTCCAGATCAAGGGCCGCAATGCCTTCGGCTGGCTCAAGACCGAGAACGGCGTTCATCGGCTGGTGCGCATCTCGCCGTTCGATGCCAACGCGCGCCGACACACCTCGTTCGCGAGCGTCAACATCTATCCGGTGGTGGACGACCGCATCAACGTCGATATCAAGGAATCCGACGTGAGGGTCGATACGATGCGCGCCGGCGGCGCCGGCGGCCAGCACGTCAACAAGACGGAGTCGGCGGTGCGCCTCACCCACATCCCGACCAGTATCGCGGTGGTGTGCCAGAACGACCGCTCGCAGCATCGCAACCGGGCGCAAGCCTGGCAGATGCTGCGCGCGCGGCTCTACGAGCGGGAATTGAAACTGCGCGAGGAAAAAGCCGCCGCCGAGCAGGCCGCCAAGACCGACATCGGCTGGGGCCACCAGATCCGCTCCTACGTGCTGCAGCCCTACCAGATGGTCAAGGACCTGCGCACGGGCGTGCAGACCTCGAACACGGCTGCCGTGCTCGACGGCGACCTCAACCAGTTCATGGAGGCCGCGCTCGCGCAGAAGGCGTTCGGTACCGCGCCGAAGGGTGTGGAGGACGTGGACTAGATCGCCTCACAGGCTGCCGGCGAGCCTTTGTCCCGCGCGCAGGAATTTCTGCGGGTCGATCGCCTCGCCTTTGAGCCGCGTTTCGTAGTGCAGGTGCGGTCCCGTCGAGCGGCCGGTCGAACCGACCTTGCCGATAATCTGCCCTGTCTTGACCGACTGGCCGACGCGAACGCCGATCGACGACAGGTGACCGTAGCGGGTCGACAATCCGTTGCCGTGATCGACGTCGACCACGCGGCCGTAGCCGCCGCTCCAGCCCGCGGCGGTCACGGTGCCGTCGGCGGTGGCGCGCACCGCATCGCCGGTCTCGCCATGGAGATCGAGCCCGGAATGCAAGGCCGGCGTGCCCAGGAATGGGTCGACGCGGACGCCGAAGCCCGATTGCAGATCGAGCTCGCCGTCGATCGGCTTGCGCACGGGAACGGCGCCGAGCGTGCGCGTGAGTCGGGTGATTTGCGCGCGCGTGATCTCAATGCGGTGAAGCTGGCGCTCGAAGCTCATGGCATCCTTGGGCACCTGCGCGGGGATGAACGGACCGCCCATCGCGCCCGCACCGTCGCGGGTCGCGGTCTTGGCGACGTCGAGGCCGAGTTCGATCAGCACGCCGCGCATGCGCCGCGCCTTCGAATCGTAATTGTCCGCGATCGAGTTGACCGTTGCCGCCTGGCGCTGTTCGAGGCGATCGAGCGAAGCCTGCAGGCGGGCGATGACGCCGCCGATGCCGCCCGCGCCTTTGGCGAGAATGCCGGTGCGAGGATCGAACGTGGTGCGATCGAGCGGGATGACGAAGGCTCCCTGGTCATGGGATGGTTTGAGCGGGATCGCCCGTGGCTCGCCGGCCCAGCCGCCGCGCGCCGGCGGCCTGATCGCACCGGTCATGTCGCTCAGACCGTTGAGGGCGCTCGCGCGCGACTCCAACGCCGTTTGCCGGCGCAGAATTTGGTAGAGCTTTTGCTCGTACTGCTCCTGGTCGAGCAACTGGCGGCTCGAGAAGCGGTCGACCTGAGCGCGCAGTTCGGCGATGCGATCCTCGTAGCCGAATTGCATCTCCGCCTGGCGCGCGATCAGCCGGGTGAGCACGTCTTCGCGGAAGGCGAAATAGGTGGCAGTGGTGATGGTCCACACCGCCATGATCACCAGCGTGCCGACCACGACCCAGAAGGCGATCGGCCCGATGCGCAGTTGGCGTCCGGCATGGACCAGGCTCAAGCCCGCCCATCGCGGCGCCACGGCGTCCTGCGGCCGACGAGAATGATTGCGATGGTGGTGCTGTGACGACGACCGTCGAGACATTCACGCTTCCCCGCCGGTTCCCTACGTCAGCCGACGTTACGCGCGCGCTAACTCGCGCCGATTCGAGGCAATACGGTTAATTTTCAGCGAATGATCCGCGCGCCGTGGCCCTCGACTCGGAGCCAGATGCGGGCGGTCCGGCCCGTGCGGGCCGACCAGCAAGGCGGTCCGCCAGAGGCCTTAAGCATCTTGTGGGTTTCGTCGCACCCGAGCGCCATCCCGAGAATCGTGCTTTTTCTTGGACTTGTCCTGTTCCTGGACTTGTCCTGGGCCGCGACCGCATCGGCAAAGACCCCGTCCCGCTTCCGGGCCTCGGCTTGGAAGCTTCGAAGAATCAATGATTTCGCGGGGAGAGCCCCGGGGTGAGCCTTGGGATGGACGCAGAGCTTGCGCGTGCTTGACATCGGCGCGGGACATGAAACCGCCGCCATCGCGCGGCCGCTTAAACGCGAGGCTTTCGCCCCTGGGGAGGGCTCCAAGCGCCTTCCTTTCGTCCCTTTTCCAAGGTCTCTAAGGGGTTGAACGACGCGCGGAAAAGTGCCGCCGGGTCGATCGTAGTGCCGGGGATTTTGTCGACCGCGGCAAGGGGGCCGGTTCGCCGCAGACGTCAGCCATGACGCGGGCGGAATCGGTAGTCGAGGGGACGCCAAGTCGGGGCATGGCGGCTGGACAACCTTATCCCAGTCTCGAGGCTCTCCTAAAGCTGGAGGCAAGCCTCAAGGACCAATCGTGCGGGCATGGGGCCTCGCCGCAGGACGATGGCGAGGTCCGTCGCGCCTGCGCATCCGCGCCGATCTCCTCGACATCCTGCCTGGGCAAAGGGCGAATGCGGCTGCGCGCGTGGTATCCGCGGCTGCGCAAACTCGCCGTTGTCGGCGGCACGCTCGGCGGCCTCGCCTTCCTCGCGCTGTTCGCGCTTTGGTGGCGCCTGTCCAGCGGCCCGATCGAGCTCGATATCGCCACGCCATGGCTGACCGCGGCGATCAAGGAAAATTTCGGGCCCGGCCACGAGGTTGAAATCGGCGGCACCCAGATCGAGCGCGACGCCAACAAGCGACGCACGTCGCTGCGCATTCGCGACATCGTGGTGCGCGACGCGGACGGCACCGTCGTAGCGAGCGCGCCCAAGGCGGAAGTCGGCATCTCCGGCGCGGGCCTGCTCGCCGGTCGCATCCGCGCCGAGCGGCTGAGCCTGGTCGGCGCCGAGATGGCTGTGCGCATCGAGTCGGACAGCAAGGTCACGGTCTTTGCCGGCAGCAACAAGCGCCCGTTCGTCACCGCTTCGGCAACGTTGGTGCCGGCCGTCCCCGGGGCGACGCCGCCGGCCAAGGTCGAACGCGCCGCGGCAGCCGCTACGGCCGCCCCCGCCACGAACGCGGGCGCGACCATGCGCAACGACGTTCCCGACCTGGCCGCGCTGCTCGCTTGGATCGAGAGTCTCGACGCCAGCGGTCTCGACGGCCGCGACCTCACCGAGATCGGCCTGCAAGATGGCAACCTCACCGTCGACGACCAGCGCAATGGCAAGCAGTGGACGTTCACCAATATCGATCTGAGCGTGACGCGCCCCAAGGGCGGCGGCATCGCGGTTGCGCTCGGCTCGCAAGCCGTCGAACGGCCTTGGCGCATGCGCGCGGCGATGACGCCGGGCGAACACGGCCACCGCATCATCGACATCGAGACGCAAAAAGTCTCGGCCAAGGACGCCATGCTCGCCATGCGATGGGGCGATGATCAATACGAGATCGATTTGCCGCTGACGGGACGCATCCGGGCCGATGTCGGTCCCGACGGCATTCCCCATATGCTCGACGGGCGCATGGCCGTGGAGAAAGGCGTCATCGTCGATCTCGACGACCCGCTGGTGCACATTCCGATCGATCGCGCCGAGATCAGTTTCGATTGGGATAAGACTCGGCAGTCGCTGACGGTGCCTTTCCAGGTGGTGTCCGGCGGCAGCCGCATCACGCTGCTCGCGCAGCTCGACGCGCCGCGCGACGACAGCGGCGTTTGGGGGCTGGACGTTTCCGGTGGCAGCCTGGTGCTGGCCTCCGCGCCGGTCGATCCGAACGCACTCGTGCTCAACCGCATCCTGCTGAAGCTGCGGATCAACGCCAACAAGCAGCGCATCGATCTCGAGCGGAGCGAGGTGGGCAACACCGATCTCGGCGTCGCGCTCAGCGGCAGCCTCGATTTTTCGGGCGACGATCCTCGGCTGACCCTTGGAATTGCCAGCACGCGCATGTCGGTGGCGGCCATGAAGCGGATTTGGCCGGTCACCGTGGCGTCGAAGGTGCGCGCCTGGGTCCTCGACCATGTTCAGGCTGGCACCGTGGAGCGGTTGGACATTTCGGCCAACGCACCGTGGTCCACGCTCAAATCGAGCGGCCCGCCGATTCCCGATGACGGCTTGTTGGTCCAGATCATCGGCCACGGCGCCGAAATCCGGCCGATCGAAGGCTTGCCGGCCATCCGCGACGCCGACGTCGGCTTGCACATTTCCGGCCGCACCGCGACCATCAATGTCGGCCGCGGCAACGTGGAGATATCGCCCGGTCGCAAGCTCTCGATCACCAGCGGCGTGTTCGAGGTGCCCGATCATTTCCCCAAGGCGCCGCCGGCGAAGGTCCGCTTCCGCCTCGACGGATCGGTGCCGGCCGCGGCCGAACTCCTGGGGATGCAACGGCTGCGCGAGTATTCGGGCGCGCCGGTCGAGCCCGCGACCAGCCGCGGGACGCTCACCGCGCAGGTGACGCTTGCGCTGCCGCTCAAGGAGGATCTGGCGCCCGGGTCTTCGCTCTACACCATCAACATGGACGTCGCCAATTTCGCCGCCGAACGCATGGTCATGGGCCAGAAGGTCGAGGCCGCGCTGCTCAAGGTGACCGCTAACAACCTGGGTCACTGGATCCGGGGTGACGTCAAGATCAACGGGGTTGCCTCCGCGCTCGACTACCGCAAGCCGCGCGACGGCGACGCTGATATCCGCGTCCAGGCCACGCTCGACGAGAACGCGCGCAGCAAATTCGGCTTCGATCTCAGCGGCGCTCTCACCGGGCCGGTGCCGATCAAGCTCAGCGGACGCGTGCCGGACGAGGGCGAGAGCCGCTTTGCCGTCGAGGCCGATCTCACGCCGGCCAAGGTCGACAATCTGCTGCCGGGATGGTTGAAGCCTCCAGGTCGCGCCGGTCGCGCGACCTTTACCCTCATCAACAAGCCGACGGGGACGCGGTTCGAAGATTTGGTGATCGAAGCCTCCGGCGCTGCGGTCAAAGGCACGGTCGAGGTCGCTTCCTCCGGTGACGTCGTCTCCGCAAATTTCCCGGTCTTTGCCCTTTCGGACGGGGACAAGGCTACTCTCAAAGCGGAACGGGGCGCCGACGGTGCGCTGCGTATGATCGTGCGCGGCGATGTTTATGACGGACGCGGCTTCATCAAATCAACGCTGACCGGCACGAGCAGCAATAGGCAAAAGCAAGACAAGGATATCGATGTCGACGTCAAGCTCGGCACGGTCTTGGGCTTTAACGGCGAGACGCTGCGCGGCCTCGATCTGCGGGTCTCACGTCGCAGCGGCGTCATCACCAGCCTCGCGTTGAATGCCAAGCTGGGACGCGATGCGCCCGTCATCGGCGAGCTGCGCGCGCGTGGGACCAATGGCCGCCAATTTGTCGTCGTCGAGACCAACGACGCCGGCGCCTTCTTCCGCTTCAACGACATCTACCCCAAGGTCGGCGGCGGCGAAATGTGGGTCGCGCTCGATCCGCAGAGCGCCGATCTTGCACCGCAGGAAGGCATTCTCGACGTCCGCGGCTTCGTGGTGCGCGGAGAAGCGGCGCTCGAGCGCGTCGCTGCCGCCCCGCAGCAACCCGGCGGCCCATCGCCGGGGGTCGAGTTCTCGCACCTGCGGGTCGATTTCACCCGCTCGCTCGGCCGCTTCACCATTCGCGACGGGCTGCTGAAGGGCCCCGCCATCGGCGGCACGGTCGATGGCTACATCGACTACCATCGCGACGAGGTCCGCATGCGCGGCACCTTCGTTCCGCTCTACGGCCTCAACAACATGTTCGGCCAGCTCCCGATCGTCGGGCCTTTCCTCGGCGGCAGCAACGAGGGCTTGCTCGGCGTCACCTACGAGGTGGTCGGCCCGCCGAGCACGCCGGTATTGCGCGTCAATCCGATTTCCGCGGTGGCGCCGGGCTTGTTGCGCAAGTTCTTCGAATTCCCCGGCGGCAATGGTCCCCTCCCGGCGCAAAGCTACGCCGAACCGAGCCGCCATTAACACGCACGGGTCACAGCGAGGACGCGTGGCGGACCCCGATGTTCGTCTGCCGTCGTGTGTCCTCGGGCCGCGGTCACACCGGCCTCAACAGGACGTGCCGCTTCCGGCCGAGCGAGAGCTTGATGACGCCTTCAGGCGTGAGGTCGCGCGGCGTGAGCACCATCTTCTCGTCGGTGACCGCGACGTCGTTGACCCTGAGACCGCCGCCCTTGATCTGTCGGCGTGCGTCTCCTTTCGACGACACCAAGCCGACGTGAACAGCGGCGTCGAGCACGCCGAGACCGGCTGCGAGCGTCGCGTGCGGGATTTCGACCGTCGGCAGCGTCTCGGCGAGTGCGCCTTCCTCGAAGGTGCGGCGCGCGGTTTCGGCCGCTTGCTCGGCGGCCGCACGGCCATGCAAGAGGGCGGTCGCCTCGGTCGCCAAAACCTTTTTCGCCTCGTTGAGCTCTTGCCCCTTGAGCCGGGCGAGACGTCCGATCTCATCGAGCGGCAGTTCGGTGAACAGCTTGAGCAGGCGGCCGACGTCGCCGTCTTCGCAGTTGCGCCAGAACTGCCAATACTCGTAGGGGCTCATGGCGTCGGCGTTGAGCCAAACGGCGCCGGTCTCGGTCTTGCCCATCTTGCTGCCCGAGGAGGTGGTCAGCAGCGGCGTGGTCAGCGCGAACAGCTGAACATTGAGCAGCCGGCGGCCGAGGTCGATGCCGTTGACGATGTTGCCCCACTGGTCCGATCCGCCCATCTGCAGAATGCAGCCGTGGCGCTTGTAAAGTTCCACGAAATCGTAGGCTTGCAGGATCATGTAGTTGAATTCGAGAAACGTGAGCGGCTGCTCGCGCTCCAAGCGCAGCTTGACCGAGTCGAACGTCAACATCTTGTTGATGGTGAAATGGCGGCCGACGTCACGCAGGAAGGGGATATAGTGCAGCCGGTCGAGCCAGTCGGCGTTGTCCGCCATGATGGCGCCGGCATCGAAATCGAGAAAGCGCGAAAATACGGTGCGGATCGAGGCGATATTGGCCTCGATCTGCGCGCCGGTGAGCAAAGCGCGGCTCGCGTCCTTGCCCGACGGGTCGCCGATCTTGCTGGTGCCGCCGCCCATCAGCGCGATCGGGCGATGGCCGCTCTTCTGCAGCCACCGCAACATCATGATCGTGAGCAGGTTGCCGATGTGGAGGCTCGGCGCGGTGGCGTCGAAACCCACATAGGCGGTGAGGGGGCCCGCGGCCGCCTTGGCATCGAGGCCCTCGGCGTCCGAAACCTGGTGGATGAATCCGCGTTCCGCGAGAACGCGCAGGAAGTCGGACTTGTAGGCGCTCATGCCTCCTCGCCTCTTTTTATCGCCTCTTTTGGGCCGGTGGTGTAACAGGTCCAGCGTGGGATTCAACTAAAGGACGCCTCCATGGCGCGCGCCACTGCGATTGGGCTGATGAGCGGCACCTCCTATGACGGGGTGGACGTGGCGCTCGTCGAGACTGACGGCGAAGGGATAGGACGCCTGGGCCCGACCGGCTACCGTCCCTACAGCGACCGCGAGCGCGACGTGGTGCGGCGCGCGATCGCGGCTGCCGCCAACCTCACCGAGCGCACCGCGCGGCCCGCGGTGCTGGTTGAGGCGGAAGAGCTGGTCACCGACATGCACGCCGAGGCGGTCGAGGCGTTCCTGGCCGCGAACGGGATGCCGCCGAGCGCGGTCGCAGTGGTGGGCTTCCACGGCCAGACCGTCCTGCACCGTCCCGATCGCGGCCTCACCATCCAGCTCGGCAACGGCGCCGCGCTCGCCGGCAGGCTCGGCATTCCCGTGGTCTACGACTTTCGCGCCGCCGACGTCGCCGCCGGAGGGCACGGCGCACCGATGGTGCCGGTGTTTCATCGCGCCATGCTGCGCCTGCTCAAGCGCGCGCATCCCGTCGGCGTACTTAATCTGGGCGGCGTCGCCAACGTCACCTTCATCAACGGCAGTGCCGAGCTCGTCGCCTGCGATACCGGGCCCGGCAACGCGCTGATCGACGACTTCGTCCGCCTGCGCACTGGCCAACCGCAGGACGACGAGGGCCGTGCCGCGGCCGCGGGCAAAGTCGACGAGGCCGCGGTGGCGCGCGTGCTAGCGCATCCTTTCTTTGCCAAGCCGCCCCCCAAATCGCTCGATCGCAACGCTTTTCGCCACTGGGTGACGGAGGAAGGACGACTTGCCGGCAAGAGCACGCCGGATGGCGCGGCGACGCTCACGGCCATCACGGCCGCGGCGGTCGCCCACGCGATCACCGTGCTGCCGCGTCCGCCGGCGGAATGGATCGTCGCCGGCGGCGGCACACGCAATCCAACCTTGATGCGCATGTTGGCGGAGCGGCTCGCTCCCGCGCCGGTCGAGACCGCCGGCGCCGTCGGCTGGTCGGCCGACGCGCTCGAGGCGCAGGCCTTCGCTTATCTCGCCGTGCGAACGCTCAAGGGCTTGCCGCTCACCGGCGGCATCCTCGTGCGGCCGTAGCTTGGCCCAGCAGTTGCCCTCGCCTCGTCATGCGCGGGCTTGACCCGCGCATCCATCTCCTTGTGCAAGAACTTCTTGCAAAGAACGATGGATTGCCGGGTCAAGCCCGGCAATGACGGCGCAAGGGTCAGTGCCAACGCCCTCGTTACCATCTCTTATCTGCTGAGATCGCGGATCACGCGCTCGATGCCTTTGACCACGCGCGCCAGGCTCTCGGCATCGACCTTGTCCGGCGTGTCGCTCGGCCGATGGTAGTGGGGATAACGGAACGGCGCCGTGTCCGTGATCATCACGGCTTGAAAGCCGCGCTCGGCGAAGGCCCAATGATCCGACCAGCCGATGCCGGGAACGAAGCCTGGCGCGACGCCGCCGATGGTGGGGAAGGCCGTATGCGCGCGGAATGATCGCATCGTCTCGCGCACCAGCGCACGCGAGCCCAAGAGGCCGACGAACGCCACGAAGTCACCGCGATCGGGAAAGATGAGCCCGAACGGCGCAGGATAAACCTGGCTTCCCGGCTCGCTCGAATAAAAGCCGATGGTCTCGAGCGAATACATCGCGACAACCCGCTCGTTGCGCTGAGCGAGCGCGCGCGCATAGTTGAGGCTGCCCATGGCCTCGGTCCTGAAATAGGGCGGCTCTTCGTTGACGAAAAGCGCGAGGCGGATGCGTTTGCCGGCGCTGCCGTCGAGATCGCGCAGCAGCCGTGCGAGTTCGATGACCGCCGCCGCGCCGCTGGCATTGTCGTTGGCGCCGGGGGAGCCGGGCGCGCTGTCGTAATGCGCCCCGACCACGATCACCTCCGGATCGGCGTTTTCCCTTGCTGGCTCGACCGTCACGTCGATGTTGCGCACCGGTTTGCCGTCGGCCGAAAATTCCTGGCGGCCGACGGCGTAGCCGAGCGATGTGAGCGCGGCCTCGATGTAGCGCGCGACCTTCTCGAGCTCGTCATAGTGGGCGACGTTGTGCTCGCGTTCGGCAATCGTCGCGATGTGGCGCTTGAGCGACGCGGCGAGCGCGGCTTCCTCCGGCGTGAGCGGCGGCAGCGGCCCGCGGTGGGGCTTGCCGGGCACGGCCGTCATATAGTGCAGCGCCCCGTAGCCGGCGGCCGCCAGCGCGAGCACGACGAGAACTGCGAATAACGACATCCGTCGCGCCATCGCCCTCAGCCGCGGCGAGCGGAGGCGCTATACGCGAGTCCGCTCTCAGCAAGTCGTCTCTGACCAAGTCGCGTTGTCGTCCCCGCGTAAGCGGGGACCCATATTCCAGAGACGGTATGGGTCCCCAGCATAAGCGCGTTTACGCGCGTCTTTGACGCGCTATGCGCGGGGACGACAGTGAGCAATGTGATGCGAGCCAATCAGCGGGATTGCATCTATGACGCCGATGGAGATGAGCTCAAGCCGCGCTCGGCTTGCGCTCGGTCTTGAGACGCTTGTCGAGATAGGCGCTGATCGCCTCCATCAGCGCGTCGACCTTGCCGTCGAAGAAGTGGTTGGCGCCCGCGATCACCTTCTGCTCGATCACGATGCCCTTTTGGGTCTTGAGCTTGTCGACAAGGCCGCTGACGTCCTTGTGCGGCACGACGGCATCCTTGTCGCCGTGAACGATCATGCCGGAGGAGGGGCAGGGCGCGAGAAACGAAAAGTCGTAGAGGTTGGCGGGCGGGGCGATCGAGATGAACCCCTCGATTTCGGGCCGCCGCATGAGGAGCTGCATGCCGATCCAGGCACCGAAGGAGAAACCCGCGATCCAGCAGCTCCTGGCCTCCGGATTGATCGACTGCGCCCAATCGAGCGCGGAGGCGGCGTCCGACAACTCGCCCTGGCCGTGATCGAACGACCCCTGGCTACGCCCGACCCCGCGGAAGTTGAAGCGCAGCACGGAAAAGTTCCGGTGCGCGAAGGCATAGTAGAGTTGATAGATGATCTGGTGGTTCATCGTGCCTCCGAATTGCGGATGGGGATGAAGCACGATGCCGATCGGGGCGTTCTTCTGCCGCGCCGGGTGATAGCGGCCCTCGATGCGTCCGGCGGCGCCAGTGAAAATGACTTCGGGCATCTATGTTGCGACCTCGATTGGGATGGTTGATTGCGACTCGCGGCCGCGCACTCATCAGGGCACGCTTGACGGCGTCGGCGAGCACACGTAAGTATCTAGAACCATTCCAGATTTTGGCGAGCGCTGGCGCCGATTCCAGGCAGCGGCCGGTCGCGGCGGGCGCTTTCTAGCACGGGTGCGGGGGCAAAAAGCAAGGGTTTCGAAGGGTGTTGCGCGTGCCGGCGCGCTTTGAGCATAAGGGCCGCACGCCGCGATCAAAGGCCATGATGGAGCGCATTTATCTCGACTGGAACGCAAGCGCGCCGCTGCGCCACGAGGCGCGCGCGGCGGCGCTGGCGGCGCTAGAGGCGACCGGCAATCCGTCCTCGGTCCATGTGGAGGGCCGCGCCGCGCGCCGCCTGATCGAGCAGGCGCGGGACCAGGTGGCCGCGCTCGTGGGAGCCGACCCGCGCAACGTCGTGTTCACCTCGGGCGGCACCGAGGCCAACATGTTGGCGCTCGTGCCGGCAATTGATGGAACGGCGCGCGACAAACTCTTGGTTTCGGCGATCGAGCATCCCTCGGTGCTCGCCGGCGGGCGGTTCCCGGCGGCGGCGGTCGAGCGGTTGCCCGTGACCGCTGGCGGGGAGATCGACGTTGCGGCGCTCGAACGGCGCATGGCCGCGCTCGAGGGCCGGGCGCTCGTTTCGCTGATGTTCGCCAACAACGAGACCGGTGTTGTTCAACCGATTTCTCAAGCCGCGCGCGTGGTGCACGCGGCGGGCTCCGTCCTGCACGTCGACGCGGTTCAGGCCGTGGGTCGAATTCCCTGTGATATCAACGTCCTCGGCGCTGACCTTCTCACCCTGTCGGGGCACAAGATCGGCGCCCCCAAGGGCGTGGGCGCGCTCATTGCGCGAACCGTGGCGCTGAGCCGCTTGGATCCGCTCATCAAGGGTGGCGGGCAGGAGCGCAACATGCGCGCCGGCACCGAGAACGTGGCCGCCATCGCGGGCTTGGGCGCGGCAGCCGCGGCGGTCCGCGACGGGCTTGCCGCGGAGCGCGCGTGCATGGCGGCGCTGCGCGACCGGCTCGAAGCCGGCCTCAAGGCCGCCGCCTCGCCCGAGGTGGTGATTTTCGGCGCCGCAGCCGATCGGCTGCCCAACACCACGCTGTTCGCGGTGCCAGGGATGAAGGCCGAAACCGCCGTCATCGCGTTCGACCTCGAGGGGGTGGCCGTCTCTTCCGGCGCGGCCTGTTCCTCCGGCAAGGTACAGCCCTCCCATGTGCTCTCCGCCATGGGAGTTCCCCCGCAGCTGGCACGCGCCGCAGTGCGCGCGAGCCTCGGCCCGAGCACCACGGAATCGGAGATCGAGCGCTTTATTGAAGCTTGGATTAAGGTGTCCGGATCATTACTTAAGGGGTCAGAGGGCATCGCCGCCTGAAGCAATCACAAGGGTTAAGGCAAGCCGAGTAGACGACGACCATAACCGACCGATCCAACCCGCGGTCCTTGAAACCGCAGCGGAGGGAAGAATGCCGGCCGTACCACAGACCGTCGATCAGGTCCGCCGTATCGACGTCGACCAGTATAAGTACGGATTCGTCACGGACATCGAATCCGACAAGGCTCCCAAGGGCCTATCCGAAGACATCGTTCGCTTCATTTCGGCCAAGAAGAACGAGCCCGAGTGGATGCTCGCCTGGCGGCTCGACGCCTATCGCCGCTGGCTCACCATGCGTGAGCCCAGCTGGGCGCGCGTGAGCCATCCCCCCATCGACTACCAGAACCTCTACTACTACGCCGCGCCCAAGAAGAAGGACGGGCCGAAGTCGCTCGACGAGATCGATCCTGAGATCCTCAAGACCTACGAGAAGCTCGGCATTCCGCTGCGCGAGGTGGCGGTATTGGAGCGCGTCGAGCAGCCCGAGGGCGAAGAAGGTGGAAACGGCTACGGCCGTGTGGCGGTCGATGCCGTGTTCGACTCGGTCTCGGTGGCGACGACCTTCCAGCAGGAGCTCGCCAAGGCCGGCGTCCTGTTCATGCCGATCTCGGAGGCGCTGCAGAAGCATCCCGATCTGGTGAAGAAATATCTCGGCACCGTGGTGCCGATTTCCGACAATTTCTTCGCCACGCTCAACTCGGCGGTGTTTTCCGACGGCTCCTTCGTCTACGTGCCGGCGGGCGTGCGCTGCCCGATGGAGCTGTCCACCTATTTCCGCATCAACGAGCGCAACACCGGCCAGTTCGAGCGCACGCTCATCATCGCCGACAAGGGCTCCTATGTGAGCTATCTCGAAGGCTGCACCGCGCCGATGCGTGACGAGAATCAACTGCACGCGGCGGTAGTCGAGCTCGTCGCGCTCGACGACGCGGAGATCAAGTATTCGACCATCCAGAACTGGTACCCGGGCGACGCCAGCGGTCGCGGCGGCGTCTACAATTTCGTCACCAAGCGCGGCGACTGTCGCGGCAAGAACTCGAAGATCTCCTGGACCCAGCTCGAGACCGGCTCGGCCATCACCTGGAAGTATCCGAGTTGCATTCTGCGCGGCGACAACGCTCGTGGTGAATTCTATTCGATCGCGATCTCCAACGGCCACCAGCAGGTCGATTCCGGGACCAAGATGCTGCATCTCGGCAAGAACACCACCAGCCGGATCATCTCCAAGGGCATCGCCGCCGGGCGCTCCAACAACACCTATCGCGGCCTGGTGATGGCCCACCGCCGGGCGAAAGGCGCGCGCAATTTTACCAACTGCGATTCGCTCCTCATCGGCGACAAATGCGGCGCCCATACCGTGCCCTATATCGAGGCGAAGAACTCCTCCGCCGTGTTCGAGCACGAGGCCACCACCTCGAAGATCTCCGAGGACACGCTGTTCTATTGCCGCCAGCGCGGCTTGTCGGCGGAGGACGCGGTGGCGCTGGTGGTCAACGGCTTCGTCAAGGACGTGCTCCAGCAGCTGCCCATGGAATTCGCGGTCGAGGCGCAGAAGCTGATCTCGATCAGTCTCGAAGGCAGCGTGGGATGACCGAAAAAGCCGTGATCAATATTGACGACGTGCCGCTGATCGACCGCGGCAACGGCAAGCAGTTCGCGGTCAAATGGGGCCGCGCCGGCCCGCTGATTGGGCTCAATGGCCTGGGCTGCGCGGTGCACGTTGTGCCGCCCGGCAAGAAGGCGTTCCCCTTCCACCGCCATCACGTGGCGGACGAGTTGTTCTTCGTCGTGTCCGGTAAGGGTGAATATCGCTTCGGCGACACGACCGTCCCGGTTCGCAGCGGCGACATTGTCGCTGCGCCGGCCGGCACCCAAGCGCATCAGCTCATCAATACCGGTTCCGACGACCTGCGCTATCTCGGCATTTCGACCATGGGCGGGGTCGACGTCGTCGACTATCCCGATTCCAAGAAGATCGCCGTCGCAGCGGGCGTGAAGAATGCCGACTTCAAGACCGCAACCTATGCCGGCCTCGGCCGCATGGCGCCCGCCGACTATTACGACGGCGAAGACGGATGAAGTGACGCAAGCCCTCATCCTGAGGAGGCCGCGAAGCGGCCGTCTCGAAGGATGGAGGCGGAAAATGAACACCCGGTGCCCTCGTCCTTCGAGACGCCGCCTTCGGCGGCTCCCCAGGACGATGATCAAGGTAGGATCGAATGCATCTGTTGGAAGTGAAGAATCTGCACGTCGAAGTCGACGGCAAGAAAATCCTCAACGGGCTCGAGCTTTCGGTCAGCCGCGGCAGCGTGCATGCGCTGATGGGGCCGAACGGCTCGGGCAAGTCGACGCTCGCGCACGTGCTCGCCGGCAAGGACGGCTACGTCGTGACGCAAGGAGAAGTGTTGCTCGACGGCGAGGACATTCTCGCGCTTGCGCCCGAGGAGCGCGCCGCCAAGGGTCTTTTCCTCGCCTTTCAATATCCGTTTGAAATTCCCGGCGTCGCGACAATGACCTTTCTTCGCACCGCGCTCAACGCGCAACGCAAGAAGCGGGGTGAGGACGAGCTCTCGACGCCCGAATTCCTCAAGCGCGTGCGCGAGGTGGCGGGCAAGCTCGGCATCGAGCAGGAGATGCTGCGCCGCGGGGTCAATGTCGGCTTCTCCGGCGGCGAAAAGAAGCGCAACGAAATCCTGCAGATGGCGCTGTTGCAGCCGCGGCTGTGCGTGCTCGACGAGACCGATTCCGGCCTCGACATCGACGCGCTCAAGACCGTCGCCGACGGCGTCAATGGGCTGCGCTCCCCCGAGCGCGCGTTCGTGGTGATCACACATTACCAGCGCCTGCTCAACTACATCGTGCCGGACGTGGTGCACGTGCTCTCACGCGGCCGCATCGTGAAGACCGGGGACAAGGAGCTGGCGCTCGATCTCGAAGCCACCGGCTATGCCCAGTACCAGGAAGAGATGGCGTGAGACTGCGATGAACGCCGAGGTCCGTCCGATCAAGACTGCGGCTGAGACCGCGCTGGCGCAGAGTTTCGCCGAGGTCAAGCGGGCGCTTCCGGGCGCGGGCGCCGTCGGTGCGCTGCGCGAGGACGCCTTCCGCCGCTTCGAGGCCGAAGGTTTGCCGCACCGGCGCGTCGAAGAGTGGAAATATACCGACTTACGCGCGCTCATGCGCGACGCCAAGCCGCTCGCTAATGTGCCCGACGCGGCCGCGAAGGCGCGCGCCAAGGACGTGCTCGCCATGCTTCCCGCGATCGAGGCGCGCCGCGTCGTGTTCGTCGACGGCGCTTTGGTGCCGGAACTCTCCGATCTTGCGGGCCTCGAAGCGGGCCTCACCATCCGCTCCACGGCGCAGGCGCTGGCGGCGGGCGATGGCGATCTCATCGCCCATCTGGGTCGGATCGTGCCCACGGACGACGTCGCGGTCGCCCTCAACACGGCGTTCATGGGCGACGGCGCGGTGATCCGCGTCGCGCAAGGCGCGGCGCTGGCGCAGCCGATCCATCTCGTCTTCGTGAATGCCGGCGGTGAGCCCGCTGCGGTGTTCGCCCGTTCGCTCGTCGTCATCGAGAAGGGGGCGCGTGCGATGCTCGTCGAAAGCCACGTCGGCTCGACCGCGAGCGAGGACCAGGTGAACACGGTGCTGGAGCTCAAGGTCGGCGACGAGGCGCACGTCGATCACATCAAGATCACCGGCGACGGCGCGGGCGCGCTGCATGTCTCCACGCTGATGGCGGCGATCGGCGCGCATGCCCGCTTCAACGAGTTCCTGTTCACGACCGGCGGCGCCATCGTGCGCAACCAGGCCTTCGTGCGGTTCGACGGCGAAGGCACGATTGCCGGCATCCGCGGCGCGAGCCTGCTCAAGGGCCGCCAGCACGCGGACACCACGCTGGTCGGCGACCACGCGGTTGCGGACTGCACCAGCCGCGAAGTGTTCAAATCGGTGCTCGACGAAGAGGGCCGCAGCGTCTTCCAGGGCAAGATCATCGTGCGGCGGCACGCGCAAAAGACCGATGCCAAGATGGCGACCCACGCGCTGCTGCTGTCGGAAACGGCCGAGGCCGATAACAAACCCGAGCTCGAAATTTTCGCCGACGACGTGCAGTGCGGCCACGGCGCGACCTCGGGCGCGCTCGACGAGGATCTGTTGTTCTACCTCAAGGCGCGCGGCATTCCGGCGAAGGAGGCGGAGGCGCTTCTGATCCAGGCCTTTGTCGGCGAGGCGGTGGAAGGGATCGAGCACGCCGGGCTGCGCGACGCGCTGATGGATCACGTCGTGGCCTGGCTCGAGGCGCGAGGATGATGACGATGCATCCTGCGGTCACCAACGGCGCCTATGACGTCGCCCGCATCCGCGAGGATTTTCCCATCCTCGCCATGCAGGTCTATGGCAAGCCGCTCGTCTATCTCGACAACGCCGCCTCGGCGCAGAAGCCGAAGGCGGTGCTCGATCGGCTCAACCACGCCTACACCGCCGAATACGCGAACGTGCATCGGGGATTGCATTACCTCGCCAACGCCGCGACCGAGGCCTACGAGGACGCGCGCGAGAAGGTGCGCGCCTTCCTCAACGCGGCCCGCAAGGAAGAGATCATCTTCACCCGCAACGCCACCGAGGCCATCAATCTCGTCGCCTACACGTTCGGCCGCGAACGCATCAAGGCCGGCGACGAGATCGTGCTCTCGATCATGGAGCACCATTCCAACGTGGTGCCGTGGCACTTCTTGCGCGAGCGCCAGGGCGCGGTGATCAAATGGGCTCCGGTCGATGACGAGGGCAATTTCCTCGTCGACGAATTCGAAAAGCTGCTCTCGCCGCGCACCAAGATGGTCGCGATCACCCATATGTCGAACATGCTCGGCACCCTGGTGCCGGTGAAGGAGGTCGTGCGGCGCGCGCACGCCCGCGGCATCCCGGTTCTGCTCGATGGCGCGCAGGCCGCCGTCCACCTCGATGTCGACGTTCAGGACATCGGCTGCGACTTCTACGCCGTCACCGGCCACAAGCTCTACGGGCCGACGGGCATCGGCGTGCTCTACGGCAAGTACGAGCATCTCGAGGCCATGCCGCCGTTCAACGGCGGCGGCGAGATGATCCGCGAGGTGTTCGAAGACCGCATCACCTACGGCGAGCCGCCGCACAAATTCGAGGCCGGCACGCCCCCGATTGTGCAGGCGATCGGGCTTGGCGCCGCCATCGACTATGTCAATTCGGTCGGCCGGGCGCGCATCCGCACGCACGAGGCCACCCTCGTCAACTACGCCCACGAACGCCTGCGCGAAATCAACTCGCTGCGCATCTTCGGCACCACCAAGGACAAGGGCCCCATCGTTTCCTTCGAGCTCAAGGGCGCCCATCCCCACGATGTCGCGACCATCATCGATCGCGCGGGCGTCGCGGTGCGCGCCGGGACCCATTGCGTGATGCCGCTGCTCGCTCGTTTCGGGGTGAGCGCCACCTGCCGGGCCTCGTTCGGCCTTTACAATACGCGCGCCGAGGTGGACGGGCTTGCGCAAGCCTTGATCAAGGCGCAGGGTTTCTTCGCATGACCGACGAGCCCAACAAGTTTCCTGCAGTGGCAGCGGACCCACCGGCCGACGCTTCGCCTGCGCCCGGCGCCGAGACCACCACGCCGTCGGCGCTGCCGGAAGGCGAGATGGCGCGGCTCACCGACGACATCATCGCGGCGCTCAAGACCGTCTACGATCCGGAAATTCCCTCCGATATCTACGAGCTCGGGCTGATCTACAAAATCGACGTCGCCGACGATCGCTCGGTGGCGATCGAGATGACGCTCACCACGCCCAATTGTCCTTCGGCGCAGGAACTGCCGACCATGGTGGAGAACGCGGTCGCCAGCGTCCCCGGCGTGGGCGCGGTCAAGGTCGACATCGTGTGGGATCCGCCGTGGGACCCAAGCCGGATGTCGGACGAAGCGCGCACCATGCTCAATATGTGGTGAGGCGCGAAGCTTAATCCGAGTCATCAGCTCAATAGTGTCGTCCCCGCGAAAGCGGGGATCCCCGCCTCCACGGGGACGACGGCGGGCAATGCGATGCCGAGTCAATCAGCGGGATTGCGTATGAAACTCGACCGCGTGATCGAGACCTGTCTCTACGTCGACGATCTCGACCGCGCCGCGGACTTCTACGAACAGGTGCTCGGCCTCACCGCGTTGACCAGCGACGCGCGCTTTCGCGCCTATGACGTCGGCGGGCAGAGCGTGTTGTTGCTGTTTCGCCGGGGCGCTACGCTCGAAACGGTGCGCATGTCGGGGGGCACCATACCCCCGCACGACGGCCACGGACCGCTGCACATGGCCTTTGCCGTTGCCGCCGATGCATTGCCGCAATGGGAGCGGAGATTGCGCGAGCAAGGCATCGCCATCGAAGGCCGCACCGATTGGTCGCGCGGCGGGCACAGCATCTATTTCCGCGATCCCGACGGGCATCTGCTCGAGCTGGCGACGCCGGGCCTGTGGGCGATTTATTAGGGCGCGCGTCCCCCAACCCGTGGCGGTGTGGGCAGCAAGTCGGAAAAGGCGTGGTCCAGTCGCGCAAGCGAATCGATAACGTGCCGATCACGCTTCAAAGTGAAGGGGAAGTAGTCTCCAAAGTCCGGCGATCTGCAGGCTTCGATTGCCGTCCTGCGGCTTGACGTCTAGTACCCGCCGCGCCTTTGGGGCGGCGGACCGGCCGACCAGGTGCGGCTCGTCCCAAACGCCGTCCCGGGAAACGGATTCGGTCGGCACCAGCCCCCGAGCCCCAACACCTGGGCCCGGCACTGATTGAGCGTCGCATAACCGCAGTTCTCGCTGGTGCCGCCGCGCCTGTTATAGACTGCACACCAGGCATTGCTGGCAGCGGCGGCATCCGTTACCGGCAGCGTGATCATCATCAGACCCACTGAAACAAGACCGATCGCGCGCATGATTGCCTCCTTTGCGCCTCATTCGCGAGACGCCCGCTTCACCTCCAAATCGCTTTTGAACCTCGGCACGGCAGCGCCTCGACGCGGCGTGCCGTCAGCAGACCTGCTTCATAAGATATCGCATTGGCAGGGGTCAGTCAGCGGCTGTGCCGGTGGCGTTACAACCAGCCACCCGTGGAGCAGCTCATCCCACGTCCGGTTAGGTCAAAAAGGACAGACCTCGCGCCGAGCAAATGCTTTGCCCCGACAGCGGACCTCCGATGGGCGCATCAACGCGCAGTGGCGCTTGGGCATCCGCGGTGCGATCGTGCGCTCCTGGAATTGATCCAATGAGCCGCCAGCCGCGGCGGCTTGGCCTTCACAAGGGCAAATTCGTTGTTATTTTAGGGGCATGAGTCCGCCGCCGGGCCTTGCACCCGGCGCGAGGAGAGAGGCGAAATGGCCACACCCCGAGCGAGGCCCCAGGCGATCCGTCTCACCGACGCCGCCGCCGAGCGCATCAAATACGTGATGGCGAACGCGCTGCAGCCGATCGTCGGCGTGCGCGTCGGCGTCAAGAACGGCGGCTGCGCCGGCATGGCCTACACCATGGAATATGCCGAGCGGATCGAGGCAGCGGACGAGGTGGTCGAGGACAAGGGCGTGCGCGTGCTGATCGATCCCAAGGCCGTGCTGTTCCTCATCGGCACCGAGATGGACTACAAGACCGACAAGCTCTCCGCGCAATTCGTGTTCAACAATCCGAACCAGACCTCGGCCTGCGGCTGCGGCGAATCGGTCAAGCTCAAACCCGCGGCGCAAGCGCACTAGGCCGCAGCGGCGAGCCGGTCGGTGGCTCCCGACGACATCCGCGAATTGTTCTGCGTGTTCGGACCGGTCGAGGTGCGCCGCATGTTCGGTGGCGCCGGCATCTACGCCGAGGGCAGGATGTTCGCGCTGGTGTCCGACGGCGTCATCTACCTCAAAGCCGATGCGCACAACGCTCCCGCCTTCGAGCGCGAGCAGCTCGCGCCCTTCACCTACGCGACCAGGACGGGGCGGCGCGGGGTGATGTCCTACCGGCGCATGCCGGACCGCCTCTACGACGACCCGGACGAGCTCGCGATCTGGGCGCGCGCGGCGCTTGCGGCGGCTGCCCGCGGCGAGGTGGGAAAGCTGCGGGTGAAGAGCCGCAGGCGACGAAGCTCACGCGCGACGTGATGCCTGCGCTCATGCCACGATGACGAACGGGGAAGGCGGCTGCTTCGGCGTCAGGCCTTGACGCGCACTGGTCGCAATAGAAAAGCCGGTAAATGTCCGCCGGCACCCTCGTCGGCGTGGGCCGACTTGCCCGCGCGGCGCGGGCGCACCTCGTCGAGGCGGGTCACTGGTGCGGGGGCGCCATCGCGCCGCGCCGGGCGCTCGTGCCGGTGCTCGCGGTGGCCGCTGTTGCGGTGGTCACGCTTATGGTGCTCGCCTTT
>WNGL01001882.1_pt1 | contig 25641 bp, 26 predicted proteins | sample 5400591 | NCBI WGS metagenome assembly WNGL01 (sample SAMN13153377, study PRJNA577476) | soil metagenome | isolation source: 80 cm soil or saprolite under Garry oak tree replicate 1 | place: USA:California | collected 2016-06-15 | reverse complement strand
GGGCTGAGCTTTTCGTAGAGGGCGCGAAGCGCATCCATCGTGGATTCGTACATGTCGCCGTCCAGCCTCAGCACGGCAAGCCGTTCGATGGGCGCGACGGGCAGCGTATCCTTGAACCAGCCCTTGAGGAATCTCACTTGGTCGTCGAGCAATCCGTAGTTGCGGAAGTTCTTCTGGACTTCTTCGAGCGGCACCGCGAGCAGCGGCGCCGTATGAAATAACGAGCCGCGGTCCGGCGGATACTTCTCCTCGCTCGGGGGCGGCAGACCCTCGAACGAGTCGGCGACCCAAACGATTCTGTCATCGACGCCATAGGTTTTGAGAATCGCCCGCATGAAAATGCACGCGCCACCGCGCCAGGCACCGGTTTCGATAAAATCCCCCGGTACTCCTTTGGCGATGACATCCTCGCACAGCTGCCATAGGTTCAGCATGCGTCGGTTGCCGATCATCGAATGAGCAACGGTAGGCCAGTCCACGCCTTGGTCGCGCCAATCGCCCCGGAATTTTTCGGCCGATGGAGACTTTCCCGGATACATCCCGGGATCTTCGTAGATCCTGCCGATCAGGCAGTCCTTCATCAGCTCAAGGTAGGCGCCGCGCAACCTTGCAATTTCCCGCCTCAGTGCGACCTCATCGGGGAATTCCGGCCGCACGCTCGGCTCTTGGCGCAACAGTTTTGCAAGCAAACCCATCAGCGCATCGCCTCCGTCGTGAATTTTCTACGCCACCATTGTCGGCGCGACGGTCTTCCTGAAGCGGTGCTTGCCGGTGAAGAGCAGGTAGTGCTTTCCGCCCGCCGCGCGGCCGATCATGGTGATACCGACCTTGTTGGCGATCTCGTGGCCCATCTTGGTGAGGCCCGAACGGGAAACGAGGAAAGGGATGCGCATCTGCGCGGCCTTGATCACCATCTCCGAGGTGAGGCGTCCGGTGGTGTAGAAGATCTTGTCCGAGCCGTCCACGCCGTCGAGCCACATCTGTCCGGCGATCGCGTCCACGGCGTTGTGCCTGCCGACGTCCTCGACGAAGTACAGGATCTCGACGCTGGCCGCGGCGTTTGTCGCCAGCGCGCAGCCGTGAACGGCACCCGCCTCTTTGTAGATGGCCTCGTGGCGGCGCACCGCGTCGAGCAGGGCATGCAGCGCATCTTCGGTGAGGGTCACGTCCCCGCGTAGCTTGATCGAGTCGATTTCTTCCATCAGGTCGCCGAACACAGTGCCCTGGCCGCAACCGGTGGTGACGGTGCGTTTTTCCATCTTTTTTTCGAGCCCTTTGAGAGGTGTGCGCGTCGTGATCGCAACCGAGGCCGTTTCCCAGTCCACCTGCACCGCGGCGATTTCGTCGATGGATTTCACCAGGCGTTGGTTGCGCAGGTAGCCGATGGCGAGTGCCTCGGGTGCTTGGCCGAGGGTCATCAGCGTGACGATTTCGCGCTTGTCCACGTACAGCGTGAGCGGATGCTCGCCTGCTATCGGCGTCGGCACGGCCTCGCCGCGCTCGTTGATCGCCTCGACTTCGAACGTGAGGGGTTTCGAGGCGTGGGTGAGCTTGAGGCGGTGCCGCGTCTTCATCCGCCTATGTAGGACATCTCGATCTTGCGCAGCTTGGCCGTCTCCGCCGTGCGGATCTCGGAATACCGGTCGGCCCGCGCCTGCCAGATGCGCGCGATCGCGTGCGAGATCTCATCGACGGAAGACCCGCCGCGCAGGAGCCCGCGCAGGTCGTAGCCAGCCGTGGCGAAAAGGCATGTATAGAGCTTGCCCTCGGTGGAGAGGCGCGCGCGGGTGCAGGTGCGGCAGAAGGCCTGCGTCACCGAGGAGATTACGCCGATCTCCCCCGACCCGTCCCGGTAGCGCCAACGCTCCGCGACTTCGCCTGCGTAATTCGGCTCGACCGTTTCGAGAGGCATCTTCTCGCCGATCATGCGGAGGATCTCGGCCGAGGGCAGGACGTCGTCCATGCGCCAGCCGTTGGTCGCGCCAACGTCCATGTACTCGATGAAGCGCACGATGTGGCCGCTGCCTTTGAAGTAGCGCGCCATCGGGATGACGGAATCCTCGTTTGCGCCGCGCTTCACCACCATGTTGATCTTGATCGGGGCGAGTCCCGCAGCCGCGGCCGCATCGATGCCGTTCAGGACTTCGGAGACCGGGAAGTCGGCGTCGTTCATCCTGCGGAATACCTTCTCGTCCAGCGAGTCGAGGCTGACCGTGACGCGGTTGAGTCCCGCGGCCTTCAGCGCACGCGCTTTTTTCGCGAGGACCGAGCCGTTGGTGGTGAGCGTGAGGTCGAGCCCCGGAATGTCGGCGAGCATCCCGGTCAGGCGCTCAAGGTTCCTCCGCATGAGCGGCTCGCCGCCGGTCAGGCGGATTTTCTCGACGCCGTGGTCTTTGAAAACGCGTGCCAGCCGCGCGATTTCCTCGAAGCTCAGCAAGTCGCTCTTCGGGAGAAACGCGTAGTCGGGACCGAACACGTCGCGCGGCATGCAGTAGATGCAGCGGAAGTTGCAGCGGTCGGTAACCGAGATGCGCAGGTCGTGCAGCCTGCGGCCGAGCCTGTCCTGCCCGGCGCGCTCCAATCCGCCCGATTCCCCCTCGGGAGGAAAGGGTTTTGTCCTGCGCCCATCGTTGATAGGAATGACCCGGTCCGTCATGGCTTGCGTAGCCGCATCATGAAATACGGTTCATAATTCATCGTTCCTCAACTGCTGAGTATAGCCGCAAAATGCCCTACCCAAACCTCGCCCTCGCGGTTGTCATGCAGCGCACGCAGCTCGACAACCGCTGGCAGTCGGAGAAATGGGAACCGATCGGCGTGCTGCCGGATTCTAGCGAGCCGGGTTCGGCGCCGCGAGTGCTGCGGCAGGACAGCCTGAACACGCAATGGCTGCATCCGGGGTTCAAGCTGGAGCTGTTCCACGACGAGTCGGAAGGCTATTACCTCAACCTCTACTCGCCGCAGCCCTACGTGTTCGTGAATTGGCTGGAGGAGGACGGGAAGGGCGTGCCGCAATCGGTGACGGCGAGCTACAACGAAGCGGCGCGGCAGATGGACGGCGGAGCGCGCGTGGACGGCGTGCCGATGCCGGCCGAATGGATTTCCTGGCTCACCGAGTACGTCGAGAAGCACTACAAGCCTGAGCCGAAGAAGAAACGCAGCCGCCCGCCTTCGTTCAAAGGCGCCAAAAGAGACGCCGCGTGAGCACGGACAAGGAGCCGTTCCTGTTGCGCTGGTCGCGGCGCAAGCTCGATTCGGCGAAGGGCCCGGCTGCGCCGCGGCCTGTCGCGCCCGAAATCAAGACGCTCCCGGCCACCGTCCCCGCCGCGACGCGACCGGCAGCCAAGACGGAATTGCCGCCGGTCGATACGCTGAAGGGGCTCGCCTCCGAGTACCAGGATTTCTTGCGCCCTGGAGTGGACGAGAAGTTACGCCGGTCCGCGCTGAAAAAGCTCTTTCACGATCCGCATTTCAACGTGATGGACGGGCTCGACACGTACATCGACGACTACTCCAAGCCGGACCCGATTCCGGAGGAGATGCTGAAGTCGCTGAAGCAGGCGAACCGGCTGCTCTTTCCGGAGGAAGCGGCCGAAAAGGACAGGGAGATCGAAGCCGAAGCCCCCGGGAAGGCCGTAGCGGACGCGGGAACCGCGCCGGCTGACGACGAGCGCATGGCGCCCGAGCCCGAGTCTCGACCGGCCGAGGATTCGAAGCCTCCGACAAAGCCCGCCTGATCATGCCGCTAGACGACAAGACCCTCAAGCTCTGCAACTGCAACCAGACCATGGCGCTGGACGCCAAGGCGCTCGCATCGGCGCTCGAGCTCAAGCAGCCGATTGAAATCCACACGGAGCTGTGCCGCAAACAGGTCGCGAGCTTCTACGGAGCGCTGAAGGACGAAGCCTGCGTGATCGCGTGCACGCAGGAAGCGCCGTTGTTCTCGGAGCTGGCGGATCAGGCGGGCTCCACCACGGACATCAAATTCGTCAACATCCGCGAGCACGCGGGCTGGTCGAAGGAGGGCGCGAAGGCGACGCCCAAGATCGCGGCGTTGCTTGCGCTTGCCGATCTGCCCGAGGCTGAACCGGTCGCCGGCGTCTCTTACAAGTCGGGCGGCGAGCTGCTGATCGTCGGGCCGGCCGACGCGGCGATTTCCTGGGCCGAGAAGCTCGCCGAGCAGCTCGACGTCAACATACTGCTCACTCCGGGGCGCGGCGGAGAGTTGCCCGTCGAGCGGCGCTACCCGGTGTGGTCCGGAAAAGTGCAGTCGGTCAAAGGCTATCTCGGCGCGTTCGAAGTCGCCTGGCAGCAGGACAACGCGATCGATCTGGAGGTCTGCACGCGCTGCAATGCCTGCATCCACGCCTGCCCTGAACAGGCGATCGACTTCTCGTACCAGATCGACATGGACAAGTGCAAGTCGCACCGCCAATGCGTGAAAGCCTGCGGCGCGATCCGCGCCATAGACTTCGAGCGCGTAGAACGCGCGCGAAGCGAGCGCTTCGACATGGTGCTCGACCTGTCGCGCGAGCCGTCGGTCAAGACCGCGCAAGCTCCCCAAGGCTACCTGGCCCCGGGCAGCGACCCCCTCGAGCAGGCGCTCGCGGCGGCACAGCTTGCGCAAATGGTCGGCGAGTTCGAGAAGCCGCGGTTCTTCGCCTACCACTCGAAGATATGCGCGCACAGCCGCTCCAGCAAAATCGGCTGCAGCCAGTGCATCGACGTGTGCTCGACTGCTGCGATCGCGCCCGACGGCGATCACGTCAAGGTCGACCCGCATCTGTGCATGGGCTGCGGGGGCTGCGCCACCGTATGCCCTTCAGGCGCGATGACCTACGCCTATCCGCGCGTGCCCGACTTCGGCGCGCGGCTGAAGCGCCTGCTTTCGGTCTACGCACAGGCGGGCGGCAAGGACGCGTGCCTACTGCTGCACAACGCGGGCGAGAGCCGTGCGCTGATCGCAAAGCTCGCGCGGCGCGGGACGGGTTTGCCCGCGCGTGTGATCCCGCTCGAAGTCCATCATCCCGCCTCGGTCGGCATCGACGTTCTGCTCGCAGCCTTGGCGTACGGGGCGAGCCAGGTGCTCGTGCTCGCTACGCCGAAGGAAGCAGGCGAGTACGGCGAGGCGCTGAGGATGCAGATGGGGTACGCCGAGACCATTGTCAACGCTCTCGGTTATGGCGGCGCCCATTTCAGGCTGCTCGCGATCGACAGCGTTGCGGCGCTCGAAAAGGAGATATGGGCGCTCCGGCCGGCAGTGACGGTTTCGAAGGCGGCGACCTACAATCTCGCCGCCGAGAAACGCGCGACGCTCGAATTCGCGCTCGAACACCTCGCGAAACTCGCACCCAAGCCGCAGGAGAGCATAGCGCTCGGCGCCGGAGCCCCGTACGGCCAGGTGCTCGTCAACAAGCAGACCTGCACGCTGTGCATGGCCTGCGTAGGCGCGTGCCCTGAATCGGCGCTGCATGACGGGCGCGACCAGCCGATGCTGAAGTTCATCGAGCGCAACTGCGTGCAGTGCGGCCTGTGCGAGAAGACCTGTCCGGAAAACGCGATCGCGCTCGCGCCGCGCCTGCTGCTCACGGCGCAGGCGAAGCAGGAGGTCGTTCTCAACGAAGCCGAGCCGTTCAACTGCGTGCGCTGCGGCAAGCCCTTCGGCACGCGGCAGATGGTGGCCAACATGCTCGGCAAGCTCACCGGCCACTCGATGTTCGCGGGCGACGGCTCGCTGAAGCGGCTGCAGATGTGCGGCGACTGCCGCGTGGTGGACATGATGGAAAACAAAGACGAGATCTCGATACAGGACGTCAAGAAGTGAGCTCGGCCGCCACTCCGCTCTCGTTCCACGCGCCCCTGGTCCAGGAGGATGAGGCGCGCGCCGGATACTACGCGCTGCTCGGGCGGCTTTTCTACGCTGGGCCCGACGCGGGCTTGCTCCGGACCATTGCAGGGTCCGCTGAGATCGCCGCCGCAGGCGGCCAGCTGGCCGGTCCCTGGAACGCCTTGGCGGCGGCGGCAAGGGCAACGGAGGCCGAGGCAACGCGCCTGGAGTATGACGAGCTCTTCGTCGGAACGGGCAAGGCCGAGGTGACTCCTTACGCCAGCTTTTACCTGGCTGCGACCGGCCGGGAGAAAATCCTCGTGCGGCTCAAGGAGGACCTCGCCTCCCTCGGTTTGGGCAGGGCGGGCGCCGCGCGGGAGCCCGAGGACCACTTTGCCGGCCTCTTCGAGGTCATGAGACATTTGATTTCCCAGGGCTCCGACGATGCTGCGCTGCAAAAGCAGCGTGGCTTTTTCAGCACCTACATCGAGCGCTCTTTCCAGGGGTTTTGCCTCGCAGTATCCGCCAACGAAAAGGCCAAGTTTTATAAGTATGTTTGCGACTTCGCAGCGGCCTTCTTGATGGTTGAAACTGAGGCCTTAAAGGTGTTCTAATTGAGCCATGCAATAGTCTGCATATTTGGTGCTTATGATGGAGACCGCATATGAAAAACGAAAATAAATCCAAACTCAGCCGCAGGAACTTCCTCCTTGCAGTCGGCGCGGGCGGGGCCGCGACGGCTGCCGCGATCGCAGGCAAGGCGGTCGGCCCGGCAACCACGCAGCCCGCAACGAACGACAATGACAAGAGACGCGGGCGAGGCTATCAGGAAACTGCCCACGTCCGCAGTTACTACAACACTACAAAAGTCTGACCCGAGGAGGCGTGACCATGATGCTCACCAGGAAATCCGCTGGCGCTCCCGCTCATCTTTCTTCCGGCAACAGCCGTCTTTCGCGCAGCCTCTCCGGGATGCTGGCGAAGACGATCGATCGGCGCGCCTTCCTCAAGCGCTCCGGGATGGCGGCGGGCGCGGGCGCCTTTGCGACTCAGCTGCCGTTCAATCTGATCGGCAAGGCCGACGCCGCCGACGACAAGGCGGGCAAGATCGAAGTGAAGCGCACGGTTTGCACACACTGCTCGGTGGGATGCGCGATCGACGCGGTGGTGCAGAACGGCGTCTGGGTGCGCCAGGAACCGGTGTTCGATTCGCCGCTCAACCTCGGGGCGCACTGCGCCAAGGGCGCTTCGATACGCGAGCACGGCATGGCCGAGCACTCGCACCGGCTGAAATACCCGATGAAGCTGGTGAACGGCAAATACCAGCGCATCTCCTGGGACACGGCGATCAACGAGATCGGCGACAAGACGCTCGCCCTTCGCAAGGAGTCCGGCCCCGACTCGCTGTACTTCGTCGGCTCCTCCAAGCACTCCAACGAGCAGGCCTACCTGATGTGCAAGTGGGTCAGGCTCTTCGGCACCAACAATACCGACCACCAGGCGCGCATCTGCCACTCGACGACGGTATCCGGCGTCGCGAATACCTGGGGTTACGGCGCGATGACCAACTCCTACAACGACATGCACAACAGCAAGGCTGCGCTCTATATCGGCTCGAATGCCGCCGAGGCGCACCCGGTGTCGATGCTGCATTCGCTGCATGCGAAGGAGACCGGCTGCAAGATCATGGTCGCCGACCCGCGCTTCACGCGCACGGCGGCCAAGGCCGACCAGTACATCCGTATCCGCTCGGGAACGGACATCGCGTTCCTGTTCGGCGTGCTGCACCACGTCTTCAAGAACGGCTGGGAAGACAAGAAGTACATCCACGACCGCGTCTATGGAATGGACATGGTCAAGGAAGAAGTGATGAAGGTCTGGAATCCGGCCGAAGTGCAGCGGGTGACCGGCGTTCCGGAAGCCGAGGTGTACAAGGTTGCCGAGACCATGGCCAAGAACCGGCCGAGCACCATCGTGTGGTGCATGGGTCAGACGCAGCACACCATAGGCAACGCCATGGTGCGCGCTTCCTGCATTCTCCAGCTCGCATTGGGCAACATCGGCGTTGCGGGCGGCGGCGCCAATATCTTCCGCGGGCACGACAACGTGCAGGGCGCGACCGATCTCGGCCCGAATCCCGACTCGCTTCCCGCTTACTACGGCATCGCGCCGGGCGCGTATGCACACTGGGCGCGGGTGTGGAACGTGGATCTGAAGTGGCTGCAGGAGCAGTTCGCCTCGCCGGCGATGATGACCAAGCCCGGGATCACGGTGTCGCGCTGGATCGACGGCGTGCTGGAGAAGAACGAGAACATCGACCAGGATCCGAACATCCGCGGCATGTTCTTCTGGGGCCACGCGCCGAACAGCCAGACCCGGGGCCTGGAGATGCAGGCGGCGATGCACGCGCTCGATCTCCTCGTAGTCATCGATCCCTATCCGTCGGCGACCGCCGCGATGGCGGCGATGCCGCTCGACGAGCAAGGGATGAAGGTGCTGAAGGACGCGGGCAAGCAGCCGAAGGCGGATCGCGCAGTGTACCTGCTGCCGGCTGCAACCCAGCTGGAGACCTCCGGCTCGGTGACCGCGTCCAACCGCTCGGTGCAATGGCGCGAGAAGGTCATCGAGCCCATGTTCGAGTCCAAGCCCGACCATACCATCATGTACCTGTTCGCCAAGAAGCTCGGCTTTGCCGACCAGCTCGTGGGCAAGAAAGACGGCAAGCAGAACATCAAGGTGGAGAAAGACGAGCCGAACGTCGAGGACATGACCCGCGAGTTCAACAACGGCAGCTGGACCATCGGCTACACCGGACAATCGCCCGAGCGCCTGCAGGCGCACATGCGCAACATGCAGGTGTTCGACGTGAAAACCCTGCGCGCCAAGGGCGGCAAGGACGCCAAGACCGGCTACGTGCTCGACGGCGACTACTTCGGGCTGCCGTGGCCGTGCTTCGGCAACGCGGCGCTCAAGCATCCGGGGTCGCCCGTGCTCTACAATACGCACCTGCACGTGATGGACGGCGGCGGCAACTTCCGCGCCAATTTCGGCGTGGAGAAGGACGGCGTCAACCTGCTCGCCGAGGATGGGTCGTACTCGAAAGGCGCGGAGATCACCACCGGCTATCCCGAGTTCGATCACGTGCTGCTCAAGAAGCTCGGCTGGTGGGATGAGCTGACCGACGCCGAGAAGGCAGAAGCCGAGGGCAAGAACTGGAAGACCGATCTCTCCGGTGGCATCCAGCGTGTGGTGATGAAGAACCACGGCTGCCATCCGTTCGGCAACGCCAAGGCGCGCGCCGTCGTGTGGAACTTCCCCGACGGCGTCCCGAAGCACCGCGAGCCCCTGTTTGGCATTCGCCCAGATTTGATCGCCGACTATCCGACCCACGACGACAAGAAGGCGTTCTGGCGCCTGCCGACCCTCTACAAATCGGTGCAGGAGAAGAACAAGGACATCGGCAAGCAGTACCCGATCATCCTCACTTCCGGGCGGCTGGTCGAATACGAGGGCGGCGGCGAGGAGACGCGCTCCAATCCGTGGCTCGCCGAGCTGATGCAGGACAACTTCGTCGAGATCAATCCCAAGTCGGCGAACGACCGCGGAATCAGGAACGGAGAGGATGTCTGGGTGAAGACGCCGACCGGCGCTAAGCTCAAGGTCAAGGCGCTGGTGACCGAACGCGTGGGTCCGGATCATGCCTTCATCCCGTTCCACTTCTCGGGCTGGTGGCAGGGCAAGGACATGCTGCCCTTCTATCCCGACGGCGCGGCGCCGATCGTGCGCGGCGAGGCGGTCAATACCGCCACGACCTACGGCTACGATTCGGTGACGATGATGCAGGAAACCAAGACCACCGTCTGCCAGATCGAGCGGGCATAGGCGAGGAGAGGAGACAACCATGGCCAGAATGAAATTCCTGTGCGACGCCGAGCGCTGCATCGAGTGTAACGGCTGCGTCACCGCCTGCAAGAACGAGAACGAGGTTCCCTGGGGCGTGAACCGCCGCCGCGTGGTCACCATCAACGACGGCATCGTCGGCGCCGAGAAGTCGATCTCGGTCGCTTGCATGCACTGCTCGGATGCGCCGTGCATGGCGGTGTGCCCGGTCGACTGCTTCTACCGCACCGACGAAGGCGTGGTGCTGCACGACAAGGACCTTTGCATCGGCTGCGGCTACTGCTTCTACGCCTGCCCGTTCGGGGCTCCGCAGTTCCCGCAGGCCGGCGCCTTCGGATTGCGCGGCAAGATGGACAAGTGCACGTTCTGCGCGGGCGGTCCCGAGAAGGACCTCTCCCAGGAAGAGTTCAGCAAGTACGGGTCGAACCGCCTCGCCCAAGGCAAGCTGCCCGCATGCGCCGAAATGTGCTCGACCAAGGCGCTCCTCGGCGGGGACGGCGACGTCATCGCCGACATCTACCGCCAGCGCGTGCTCAAGCGCGGCAAAGGATCCGAGGTTTGGGGCTGGGGAACGGCGTACGGAAAACCCGACCAGAAAGCCGCGTCGGCAGGGGCGAAGTCATGACGGCCCGCAATTTCGTCTTCGCGGGCGCCGCGCTCCTCCTCGCACTGGGTCTTGGCGCCTGCGGCGAGCGCGAGCAGGTGATCGTCTACAAGCAGGGGAAGTACCAGGGCAAGCCCGACACGAAGCCATGGGAAAACGATCCGGCCGCAAATCCTTACCCCGGCTCCAGGTGGAGCAAGGGCGACAAGACGAGCTGGGAATCCGCGGTCAGGACCCGCAGTCTCGCGCAGAACGAATACACGCGGGCAGAATAAAGGAGCACGGCTCATGAAACCGTTTGCGGTTTGGGGGCGTTCTTTCGCCGTTGCGCTGGCTCTGATTCTGCCGCTTACCGGCACCTCGATCGCACAGCAGGGTGAAACCCAGCAAGAGCGCACGCAGAGCCAGCCGGGCAACAACGCGCCGGTCTGGCGCGACGTGCGCTCCGGGAAGGAGGAGTACACCTCGATCAAGGGCCGCGAAACGGGCGTGCTGGTCCAGACTTACGGAGAGACCTGGCGGCAGCTGAAGAACGGCTGGATCACGCCTATCGCCGGCTGGCTGATCGCCGCCGTCGTGGTCGTAATCGGGGTGTTTTTCAAGTGGCGCGGCAGCATCAAGGTGCACGGCGAGCCTACTGGCCGGCTGATCGAGCGCTTCACTCCCTTCGAGCGCTATACGCACTGGGTGGTGGCGATCAGCTTTGTCATTCTCGGCATCAGCGGCCTCGTCATGATGCTGGGGAAGTACGTTCTGCTGCCGGTGATTGGATACACGCTGTTCGCCTGGCTCGCACAGCTTTCGAAGCATTTGCACAATTTCGTCGGGCCGGTGTTCGTCGTGAGCCTGCTCATGTTCATCGTCATGTTCGTCAAGGATAACCTTCCGCGTCTCTACGATTTCAAGTGGTTCGCGAACCTGGGCGGGATGATCTCGGGCGGACACGTTCCGTCGGGCAGATTCAACGCGGGCGAGAAGGTGTGGTTCTGGATCGGCGTGGTGGTGTTGAGCCTAGTCGTGAGTGCGTCGGGTCTGGTGCTCTTATTTCCGAATTTCGACCAGGTGCGCGCCGTCATGATCGAGGCGAACGTGGTCCACATGGTTTCGGGCGGCGCGGTGATGGCTATTTCTCTGGGCCATATCTACCTCGGCACGATCGGCCTGGACGGAGCGTACGAGGCGATGCGCACCGGGTACGTCGATGAGACCTGGGCGAGGGAGCACCACGAGTACTGGTACAACGACGTGAAGTCCGGAAAGGTCAAGGCCGGGACGGCGATGGGCCAGCCCGGCGCGCCGCAGGCTCAGCATTGAGGAGGGACGCCATGGATTTTCGCATTCTGATGATGAGTGTCGCGATGGCGGCGACCGCAGGCGCAGTGTGGGCGAAGCTCCCCGCTGCTCCGGCCGATCCGGTCAAGGCCGCGGAAGCGAAGGCGAAGGCCGACGAAGCGGCGAAGAAGGACGCGGTTCTGCTCGGCAAATCCCAAGACAAGGCGGTGGCGAACTATCGCAAGAATAAAGGCATCAGGGGTCCCGCGCCCAAGAAGTAGTGGCGTAGAATGGGCGCCCCAGCCCAACTACGTCACGCGAAATGAGATTTGCGATTGCGGCAGCGGCAGTCATCGGCCTCCTCGCCGGGTGCGGGATGATGGAATCGATGGCGGACCGCGCCCCGACCGCAAAGGCGACGTTGCACCCGAACAAGGACAGCGGCGTAAAAGGCGCGGCGACCTTCGCCCAGAAGGGCGACAAAGTCCAGCTCGTTGCGAATATCAGCGGCCTCAAGCCCGGGCAGGAGCACGGATTCCACATCCACGAGAAGGGCGACTGCAGCTCTGGCGACGGCATGAGCGCGGGAGGGCATTTCAACCCGCTCGGAAAGCCGCACGCGCATCCGTCCACGCCCGACCGGCACGCTGGGGATATGTTTGCGCTCAAGGGCGACGATTACGGCAACGCGACGCTCTCGATTGAACTCGACGTGATTACCGTGACCGAAGGCCCGGCCGGCATCATCGGCAGGGGTCTCATCGTGCATGCGCAGCCCGACGACTACAGCACCCAGCCGACCGGCAACGCCGGAGCGCGCGTCGCCTGCGGCGTGATCCAGGAAGGCTAGCCGGCCTCCGGCAGAAGGAGAAAGGGCGCCGCCGCGCGGTTCTGCGGCGGCGCTCGAGTTCAGCCCGCGACCAACCGGTAGATCAGTCCGGACATACCGCACCCGAGGATCACCGGAATCATCCCGCTCTTGTAGCGCCACAGCGCGATGATCGCCGCGAGGCCGAGGAGGAGCGAGAACCACTCGAACCGGCCCGACAACCCTTCCGGCCACAACACGTGCCAGGCGAAGAACACCGCAAGGTTGAGAATCACGCCGACCACAGCGGCGGTGATCCCGGTGAGCGGAGCGGTGAACTGCAGATTTCCGTGCGTCGATTCCACCAGCGGGCCGCCGAGGAGGATGAACAGGAAAGAGGGGAGAAAGGTAAAGAAGGTCGCCACCGCCCCGCCCGCGCATCCGGCGAGCGCCAGCGCCTCGGGTCCGAGCGCCGCCTTCGTCCAGGCGCCGACAAAGCCCACGAAGGCGACCACCATGATCAGCGGCCCGGGCGTCGTTTCTCCCAGCGCAAGCCCGTCGATCATCTGTGTCGCGGTCAGCCAGTGGTAGTGCTCCACCGCGCCCTGGTAGACGTAGGGCAGCACCGCGTACGCCCCGCCGAAGGTGAGCAGTGCCGCCTTGGTGAAGAACCAGCCCATTTGCGCGAGCTCGCTGGCCCACCCAAATAGCGCAACGAGCGCGCCGAGGGCTACGCCCCAGCCTGCGAGAAACACCGCAAGAACGAGGACGAAACGTGACCAGCGGAACAGGGCGTGCGAGGGCGTGGGCGTTGCATCGTCGATCAATGCCGGTCCGTAGCTTTTCCCGGCACCCTCGCGGCTCCCGGTGGAGAATTTTGCCGGAGCGATGCGTCCACCGAGGTAGCCGACGATGCCGGCGCCGAGCACGATGTACGGAAACGCCACGTCGAAGGCAAAGATCGCCACGAACGCCGCCAAGCTGATGGTCCAAAGCACAGGATTCTTGAGTGCGCGCGAGCCGATGCGGTACGCGGCGAACAAGACGATCGCCGTGACCGCCGGCTTGATTCCGTAGAACAGCCCGGCGACCAGCGGCACGTTCCCGAACGCGAGGTAGACCCAGGTCAACGCGATCAGGATAAACAGCGACGGCAATACGAAAAGGCCGCCCGATATCACTCCACCCCAGGTCCGGTGCATCATCCAGCCGATATAGGTGGCGAGCTGCTGGGCCTCCGGGCCCGGAAGCACCATGCAGTAGTTGAGCGCGTGCAGGAAACGCTTCTCCGAGATCCAGCGTTTCCGTTCGACGAGATCCTGGTGCATGATCGCGATCTGCCCCGTCGGGCCGCCGAAGCTGATAAAACCGAGCTTGAGCCAGTAGCGGAAAGCCTCGCCGAAACTGACCGGCGCGGGAGGGTGATTCGAAATCGCGGATTTTTCGGTGTCCATGGATTGTTCTCGAATGAGTGACCTCGCGCAGCGCTTGGACGGGACACCGTCTGATGGGGAGTCTGCAATCCCCGGAGGTTGAACTATACTGAGACCCCGTTTCTTGAGCAAACGGTGTCGAATTCTTCAATCCCATGTCCCGGGCGCTCGTTCCGAAAATCCGCATTCTCATCGGGGCAGTCGTGGCGATCGGTCCGGGAAGGGCCGACTTGCTGGGCGCGATCGCCCGCACCGGGTCGATCTCGGCGGCTGCGCGCGAGATGAAGATGTCGTACCGGCGCGCCTGGCTGCTCGTCGAGGCGATGAACGTCGCTTTCCGGCGGCCTCTGGTCGAAACTCTGACCGGCGGACGCAGCGGCGGAGGCGCCCGCGTCACGGAGCTCGGCGCTGAAGTCCTACGCCGGTACCGCGCCATGGAATCGAGAGCGGCGCGCTCGGTCGCGCCGGACCTCAAGCGGCTCTCTCGGCTCGTCGCACGGGCGCGTCGCGCCAGATAGCTTTGCGTTCGATACGGGTCTCGATTAGAATTCGCGGCAGCGTTATATACCACTGAATATCACGAGATCGGGAGATATATCGTGCTCGGACCGACGTTCGCCAGTACCCGCCCCGCGATCCGCTTCGATCGCAATGAACTGTCTGGTGCGTTCGGCGACATGGGTACGGACGTGCCCCTCATAATCGGCGTTGCCCTCGCATCCCATCTCGACGGCGCAAGCGTGCTCATCATGTTCGGCGCCATGCAGATACTGACCGGGCTCGCGTACCGAATGCCGATGCCGGTCCAGCCTCTCAAGGCGATGGCCGCAATTGTCATCGCCCAACAGACTGCGCCAGAGATTCTGTACGGCGCGGGAATCGCAATCGGCCTCACGATGCTGATACTCGCGTCATCGGGCGCGCTCACGTGGCTGGCGCGCGTTGTTCCCAAAAGCGTGGTGCGCGGCATCCAATTTGGGCTGGGTCTGCAACTCGCTTCGATCTCCTTGCAGAACTATGTCCGTGCGGAGAGCATCACGGGTTACCTCCTAGCCGGCCTCGCGTTTGTCATCGTCGTGCTGCTTTTGGGGAATCGCCGGCTGCCGGCCGCTTTGCCAGTGGTTGCTCTTGGACTCGCAATCGCGGCGTACAGACTCGACCCAAGCTCACTGGCAGCAAGCGTGGGGTTGCACCTGCCTTCTCCTCATGTACCGCAACTGTCGGACATAGCTACCGGGTTTGTGCTGCTCGCGCTGCCGCAGATCCCCCTGTCGCTGGGCAACTCTGTTCTTGCCACGCGCCAGCTGGCGCACGATCTCTTTCCCGAGCGCAATCTGACTATCCGCAAAATTGGTATCACGTACGCCGCCATGAATCTGATCAGTCCATGGCTGGGCGGCATACCGACGTGCCATGGCTCCGGTGGCATGGCCGGCCACTACGCATTTGGCGGCCGTACCGGCGGGTCGGTCATCATTTACGGCCTAATTTTCGTCGCGCTGGGGCTTCTCTTCGGATCAGGGTTCGATCACGTGGTGCGGGCGTTTCCATTGCCCATACTTGGCGTGCTGCTCCTCTTTGAGGCTCTCTCGCTAGTCTGGCTCATCCGTGACACGGCTGATTCGCGCTTGGACTTTCCCATCGCTGCGCTCGTAGGATTAATAGCGGTCGGGTTGCCGTACGGCTATTTAGTAGGCATGGTTGTTGGCACCATACTCGTGTGGTTGGGTGCGCGGGCAAACCTCGTAAACATCGATAAGCACTGATTGGAAAACGGTCAATTCATGAGTCGAGCATGTCCGAAGCCGTGACCGCCGCGCTTGCACTGCTGGTCGGACTCGATGCCAAGCTGATCGAGATCGTCCTTCTCAGCCTGGGCGTGAGCCTGTCGGCGGTCGCGATCGCTGCGTTGCTGGGCTTGCCGCTCGGCGCCGCGATCGCAGTAGGGCGTTTTCCCGGCCGGCAAACGGTGATCGTGGTGCTGAACGCTCTCATGGGCTTGCCGCCTGTCGTGGTGGGACTGCTCGTATACCTCTTGCTCTCGCGTGCCGGCCCGTTGGGCGCGCTCGGAATTCTTTTCACGCCTTCGGCGATGGTCGTCGCGCAGACGATCCTGATCCTGCCGATCATTGCCGCGCTCTCGCGCCAGGCGATCGAGGACGCGTGGCGCGAATACGAGGAGCAGCTGCACTCGCTCGGCGCGGGCCGGATGAGTGCCGCGCTGACTCTGCTCTGGGACACGCGGTTTTCGCTGCTGACTACGATCCTCGCCGGGTTCGGGCGCGCCGCCGCCGAGGTCGGCGCAGTCATGATCGTCGGCGGAAACATCGATGGGGTGACGCGGGTGATGACCACTACCATCGCGCTGGAAACGAGCAAGGGCGATCTGCCGCTTGCGCTTGGATTGGGAATGATCCTGATCGTGATCGTCATTGCGGTAAACGCGGCGGCGTATCTGACCAAGGAACTCGCGCAACGGCGCTACGGATGAGCAACGGCTCGATCCTGCCGCTGCGTCTTGCCGAAGTGTCGTTCACCGCCGGCGGGCGAACCATCATCGACCGAGTGTCGCTCGAAATCGAGACGGGGCCGAGCACCATCATCCTGGGTGCGAACGGCGCCGGAAAAAGCGTGCTGATGCGTCTCATGCACGGCTTGCTCGAGCCTTCCTCTGGCCGCATCGATTGGAACGCGCCCGAGCGCCCGGGTGCTCCGAGGAAGCAGGCGATGGTGTTCCAGCGTCCGGTCATGCTGCGCCGCTCCGCCTACGCCAACGTCGCTTACGCGCTGAAGCTCGCCGGAATCCGGGAACCGCAGCGCGGGGTGCTGGTGCGCGAATCGCTGGAAAGCGTCGGGCTTTCGCACCTCGCGCGCCGGTCGGCCCGCGTGCTCTCAGGCGGCGAGCAGCAGCGGCTCGCGCTCGCGCGGGCCTGGGCGCTGCACCCGGAGGTGCTGTTCCTCGACGAGCCCACCGCCAGCCTCGATCCGAGCGCGACGCGCGAGATCGAGTCCGTCATCAAGGCTTTCGATGTGGCGGGCACGAAGGTGGTGATGGCGACGCACAATCTCGGCCAGGCGCGCCGGCTGGGCGACGAGATCCTGTTCCTCAATCAAGGATGTCTCGTCGAGCGCGCGCCGGTTGAGGAGTTTTTCGCAAAACCGCGGTCGGCGCAGGCCGACGCGTTCATAAAGGGAGAACTGCCTTGGACCTGATCCGGAGGCTACTGCTGTCAGTTGCGGTGCTCGCCGCCTTGCCCGCCCTGGCGCAGGAAAAGTTCATCGTCGTTGCCTCGACGACCTCGACCGAGCAGTCGGGACTGTTCGGCTACGTGCTGCCGGTTTTCCGGAAGAAGACCGGGATCCAGGTGCGCGTGGTCGCTCTCGGCACGGGGCAGGCGCTCGATCTCGCGCGCCGCGGCGACGCCGACGTGGTCTTCGTGCATGCGAGGGCGGCCGAGGAGAAATTCCTCGCCGAAGGCCACGGCGTCAGGCGCTTCGACGTCATGTACAACGATTTTGTCCTGATCGGCCCGAGGGCGGATCCGGCGAAAGTCTCAGGCAGCAGGGACATCCTCGACGCTCTGAAAAAGATTAAGGCGGCGGGCGCGCCGTTCGTCTCTCGCGGTGACCGAAGCGGCACGCACATCGCCGAGCTCGATCTCTGGAAATGGGCCGGAATCGACATCGCCAGCGAGAAGGGGCCGTGGTATCGCGATACGGGCCAGGGCATGGGGCCGGCGCTCAACACCACGACGGCGATGAACGCCTACATTCTCGCCGACCGCGGTACCTGGATCTCGTTCAAGAACAGGGGCGGGCTCGCCATCGCGGTCGAAGGCGACAAGCGCTTGTTCAACCAGTACGGGGTGATGCTGGTGAATCCTGCGAAGCATCCCAACGTGAAAAAAGATCTCGGCCAGGCGTTCGTCGATTGGGTCATCTCGCCCGAGGGACAGAAGACGATCGCCGAGTACAAAATCGGCGGAGAACAACTGTTCTTTCCGAACGCGAAGTGAGCCGTGCCGCTCGCTATATCCGGGTGGGAATGACGCCCTGATACAATGACGCGCATGAAGATCTTCGGCTTCGCCGGATGGTCGGGAAGCGGCAAGACCACCTTGATCGAGCAGCTCATTCCGCGCTTCGTCAGGCGCGGTCTCAGGGTATCGATGATCAAGCACGCGCATCACAGCTTCGACGTTGATCAACCGGGCAAGGATTCCTACCGTCACCGCCAGGCCGGCTGCAGCGAGGTCATGGTCGTGTCCGACAGGCGCTGGGTCATGATGCACGAGTTGCGCGGCCAGCCGGAGCCCTCCCTGGAGGACCAGATCGAGCGCATTTCGCCCTGCGATCTGCTGCTTGTTGAAGGCCACAAGCATCATCCTCTGCCCAAGCTCGAGATTTGGCGCAAAGAGAACGGCAAGTCCTTGCTGTATCCGGAGGACGCGTACATCGTTGCGATCGCTGCGGATGCGCCGCTTGAAACGAAGCTGCCCCGCTTCGATCTCAACGATCACAAGAGTATCGAGGACTTCATCCTGAGCTACAACGGATTCCGATGAACAAGGGCCTTCTCGACGTGGACGAGGCGCTCGAGCGTCTCCTCGCCGGTGCGCGCCCGGTTGCCGAAACCGAGACGGTGCCGACGCTTTCCGCGACGGGCCGGGTGCTCGCCGCCGCGCAGCGCTCGACCATGAACGTGCCGCCCATGGACAACAGCGCCATGGACGGGTATGCGGTGCGTCTCGCCGATCTGAAAGGGCCCGAACCCCGGCTCAAGGTCTCCCAGAAAATCCCGGCCGGCTCGACGGGCAAGCCGCTCGCTCCCGGGACCGCGGCGCGCATTTTCACCGGCGCGCCGATTCCCGGGGGCGCCGACGCCATCGTGATGCAGGAGCATTGCGCGCAGGAAGGCGACGAAGTGGTGGTGAAGAAGGTTCCGGCGCGCGGCGAGTGGATCCGTCTCACCGGCAGCGATATCCGCGCGGGCGGGGAGGTGCTTCCTGCGGGACTGCGCCTGCGTCCGCAGGACACCGGGCTCGCCGCGTCGGTCGGCATCGCGTTGCTCCCTGTCCGCCGCCGCGTGCGCCTCGGGTTGTTTTTTACCGGCGACGAGCTCGTCATGCCGGGAGATCCCCTGCCGCCCGGGCGGATCTACAACTCGAATCGTTTTACTCTGAACGGGCTCGCGGGTATCTTCGGGTGCGAGACCCGCGATTACGGAATCGTTCCCGATTCGCTCGCAGCGACGCGGGAAGTGCTGCGCCGCGCCGCCGCCGAGTGCGATGTGATCGTGACGAGCGGGGGCGTCTCGGTGGGCGAGGCGGATTACGTGAAGCCCGCCGTCGAGGCCGAAGGCGAGCTCCTCATGTGGAAGATCGCCATGAAACCCGGGCGGCCGCTTGCGTTCGGGCGGGTGGGCAAGGCGAGTTTCATCGGGCTGCCGGGAAACCCGGTTTCGAGCTTCGTGACGTTCTTGATATTCGTCCGGCCGTTCCTGCTCAAGACTCAGGGTGTCGCCGACGTCCGAGCCCACGCGATTCCCGTGCGCGCCGATTTCGACTGGCCCGAAGCCGATCCCCGGCGCGAATTTCTGCGCGTAAAATGGAACGCGCGCGGAGGACTCGATCTGTATCCCACGCAAGACTCCGCAGTGCTGATGTCCACGGCGTGGGCGGACGGCTTGGTCGACAATCCGGCCGAGCATCCCATCCGCGCCGGGGACCTGGTGAAGTTCATGCCGTATTCGGAGCTGTATCGATGAAGGTCAGGATCCTTTATCTGGCGAGCCTGCGCGAGCAGCTGGGCAAGTCCGGCGAAGACTTCGAAATCCCGCCCGCGACATCCACGGTCGCGGGGCTGCGCGCGCTGCTTATGGCCCGTGGTGGTCCTTGGCAGAGCGTGCTCGCGCAAGGCAAGGCCCTGCGCGTCGCCGTCAACCAGGAAATGGCGCAGCCGACGACACCGGTGAACCCGGGCGACGAAATCGCGTTCTTTCCGCCGGTGACCGGAGGCTGAGATGCCGGTGCGCATCCAGGCGAAGGACTTCGACGCGGGCGCCGAGATCGCAGCGCTCCGGCGTGACAACCGCAAGGTCGGCGCAGTGGCGAGCTTCATCGGTGTGTGCCGCGACGCCAACGACGGCACGGCGGTGACGAAGATGACGCTGGAGCACTATCCTGGAATGACCGAGAAGGCGCTCGAAAGGATCGTCTCCGAAGCAAAGCGCCGCTGGGACGTGATGGACGTGCTCGTCGTCCACCGTGTCGGCGAGCTGAAACCCACCGATCAGATCGTGCTCGTAGTGGTCACCGGCGCCCATCGCGGCGAGGCCTTTGCCGCCTGCGAATTCATCATGGACTACCTCAAGACCCGCGCGCCGTTCTGGAAGAAAGAGGAAACTCCTCAGGGTACGCGCTGGGTCGAAGCGCGAGCCTCCGACGACGAGGCTGCGCAGCGCTGGGAGCCGCCGAAGTCAAGCACCGCTTGAACCTGGGGTTTTCATGACGGAAATCTGGGCCCTGGCCGCGCTCTGGCTCGGGCTTGCGTTGCTCGCGGCGCTGCTGTCCATCTGGTTGAAAGTCGCCAATGCGCTCTCCGAGATCCTGGTCGGCACTGCGGCGCAGCTCGTCCTCGGCGCGGCCTTCGGCGCCGCGTTTCTGGGAGCGGATCAGGCTTGGATCAAGTTCCTCGCGGGCGCCGGCGCCATCGTGCTCACCTTCCTCGCAGGCGCGGAGCTGGATCCCGAGGTTTTCAAGCGCAAATGGAAAGAAGCGACCGCTGTAGGTCTGATTAGCTTTTTCGCGCCGTTCTTCGGCTGCGCGGCAGCCGCGCGCTGGCTGCTCGGCTGGAACGTCGAGGCGAGCTGGCTCGCGGGAGTGGCGATGTCGACGACGTCGGTCGCAGTCGTGTATGCAGTGATGATCGAATTTGGATTCAATACAACCGACTACGGTAAAACCGTGCTCGCGGCCTGCTTCATCACCGACCTGGGCACCGTGATCGCGCTGGGTCTGATCTTCGCGCCGTTCACCCTTAAGACGGTTCTTTTCGTCGGGGCACTTGCAGTCGCCGCGCTGGCGCTGCCGTGGCTGGCGCCGCGCTTTTTCAGGCGCTATGGTGGTCGGCCCTCGGAGCTGGAAACGAAGTTTCTGCTGCTGTTTCTCTTCGCGCTCGGCGCTCTGGCGGGCTGGGCAGACAGCGAAGCCGTGCTGCCGGCCTACGTATTGGGCATGATGCTCGCGGGCACGGTCGGCAAGGACCACGTGCTGGTGCGGCGCCTTCGCACGCTCACTTTCGGCCTGCTGACGCCGTTCTACTTCATCCGGGCCGGCTCCTTCGTTTCGGTGCCCGCTCTGATCGCCGCGCCTGCCGCGTTTCTCCTGATGCTCGTAGTCAAGGTGGCCACCAAGATCGCAGGCGTGTATCCCGTGACCCAGGCGTTCCGGTCTCCGCGGAAGGAAGGCATGTATACGACGCTGTTGATGTCGACCGGCCTTACCTTCGGCACCATTTCGTCCCTGTTCGGCCTATCGCACGGCATCGTCACCCAGGGGCAGTATTCGACCCTGGTCGCCGCCGTGATAGCGAGCGCGGTGGTGCCGACGTTGATCGCCAATATCTGGTTTCTCCCGCACCATCTGCTGCCGAAAGCGGACGAACCGGATGCGGGGCAGGCCGTATCTGATCAGTCTTCCGCGTCACAGGCACCGCGGGGCTAAAGCGATGTACACAAAAATTCTCGTGGGCTACGACGGGTCCGAAGCCGGAAAGAAGGCGTTTGAGACCGCGCTTGAACTTGCAGCTACGCACGGCGCTGAATTGTACGTGCTCACGGTGTGCCGACCGCCGGAGATCGGTGACGATGTCGAGACCGAGGCGGTGATCGAGAACTCGCGGCGCCACCACCGAGGCTTGCTTGCCGAGCTGAAACCGGCAGTCTCGGCGAAAGGCGTCAAGGCGCACTTCGAGGTCGCGGTCGGCCATCCCGCGGAGCAGATCATCTATGACGCCGACCGGCACGGGGTGGATCTTATCGTCGTCGGCGATCGCGGCCGCTCGACGTTTGCCCGCCTGCTGCTCGGCTCTGTCTCGAAGCAGGTCGTTCAATACGCCGACCGACCGGTCATGGTGGTGCGCTGACCCGCTGCGCTGCGAAGTCAGCCGCGCCCCGCAAGCCGCAGGTTCGCCTGGGTCAGGCGATCGACCAGCACGCGCATGAACGCCTTGTTGAATCCGACCTGGCAGCCGTCGGTTGCGGCGCGCAATGCATCGGCCTTGATCTCCATCACGGTGATCTCGCCCACCGCCGTGATCGTCGTCGTGCGCCGCCCCATACGGCCGGCGAAATAGAGAATCTCGCCGAAGCAGCCCCCCGGCTTGATGGTATTGAGCTGCTTGCCGAGGAGCGTCACGCTCACTTCGCCGGCGATCAGGAAGTAGAAGCTGTCGCCCTGGTCGGCCTCCCGGATGATGACGGTGCCTGCGTCCATGGGCTTCCAGCTGCCGATCCGCACGACCTCCCACAGCGCGACGTCGTCGAAGTCCTCGAAAAACGGCATGCCGCGCAGCTCGTTGAACTTCTGAGAATCCGAAACCGACGCGCCGGAAAGGCGCAGCGTGGTGAAGGCCTGGCTCAGCTCTTTGCCGAACTCGAGCCAGGTCTTGTGGCGGGCGGCAGGATCTTTCTCGATGGCCTTCATCACGATCTGGTCGAGCAGCGGTGGCAGGTCGGAGCGCAATGTCGCCGGACGGGCCGGGACCGAGTTGAGAATCGCATAGCTGAGTCCCGCTTGGGTGTTGGCCTCGTAGGGCAAGCGGCCGGTGAGCAGCCGGTACATCACTACGCCCAGCGAATAGATATCGGTCTGGTGCGTAATGTCTTCCATGCGGATTTGTTCCGGAGACATGTAGGCGGGCGAGCCCACGCCGGTGATCTGGGTCGTCTCCTGGCCGTGGCGCTGCTGAAACGAGGCTCCGAAGTCGCTGACCTTGGTGTCGCCCGACTGCGACAGCAGAATGTTTCCCGGTTTGATATCGCGGTGGATCACGCCGTGCTGGAACGCATACTCGAGCGCGCGTATGCATTTGAATATGATCTCGACAACCTTGCTCAGGGGCAGCAGGTTGGTGACGTCCGAGTGCGCCTCGAGCGTGGTGCCGGGCACGTACTCCATCACCAGATAGCTGTGCTCGGGCTCGACCACCGCGTCGAGGATCTCGACGATGTGCGGATGGCTGAGCTTGCCGGCGAGCGCGGCCTCGGCGAGGAACGCCTTGTGCATCATGCGCTCGGTCTGCGGCTTGATGTGTTCGTCGAACAGGAATACCTTGATGGCGACTTCGCGGTCGGCGAACGGGTCGCGCGCAAGGTACACGCGGCTGGTCGCGCCGCTGCCGATCTCCCGAACGATCGGATATTTGCCCAGGTGCTCCTGGAGCTCGAACTTCATCGCCATCGGCTGCGTGCCCTTGAAGGATCGCGAGATCGGACGCGAAGCAATATTTTGGCCTTTTTTCGCAGTATTTTCAGCTTGAAAACAGGCACAATTCCCCCATTTGTGTCGCAACGATAGACTTTCGGAAAGCCGGCCAAATGCGTATCGACAAGCTCACTACCAGGTTCCAGGAGGCGCTGGGCGACGCCCAGAGCGTCGCCGTGGGACACGACAACCCATTCATCGAACCGCTGCACGTGCTCGCCGCCTTGCTCGATCAGGAAGACGGGGGGAGCGCGTCGCTTCTGTCCCGTGCGGGCGTCAATGTTCCGCGGCTGCGGGAGGCGACCAAGCAGGCGATTCTGCGTCTGCCGAAGGTAGAAGGCCAAGGCGGGGAGATGCAGATCTCGCGCGAGTTGAACGGCCTGCTGAATCTGACCGACAAGGAAGCGCAGAAGCGCGGCGACCAGTTCATCGCCTCGGAGCTCTTTCTGCTTGCGCTCACCGAAGACAAGGGCGAAGCCGGCCGCTTGTTGAAAGAAAACGGCGGCAGCAAGAAGGCGATCGACCAGGCGATCAAGGCGGTGCGCGGCGGTGAGTCGGTCGGCAGCCAGGAAGCCGAAGGGAGCCGCGAGGCGCTGAAGAAATACACGCTCGATCTCACCGAGCGGGCGCGCTCGGGCAAACTCGACCCGGTGATCGGCCGCGACGACGAGATCCGCCGCGTGATCCAGATCCTCCAGCGACGCACCAAGAACAACCCGGTGCTGATCGGCGAGCCGGGCGTGGGCAAGACCGCGATCGTCGAAGGGCTCGCCCAGCGCATCGTGAACGAGGAGGTACCGGAAACGCTCAAGGGGAAGCGCGTGCTTTCGCTCGACATGGCGGCGCTTCTCGCCGGCGCCAAGTACCGCGGCGAGTTCGAGGAGCGCCTGAAAGCCGTGCTGAAAGAGCTCGCGCAGGACGAGGGCCGCACCATCGTCTTTATCGACGAGTTGCATACGATGGTGGGAGCGGGGAAGGCGGAGGGCGCGATCGACGCGGGCAATATGCTCAAGCCCGCGCTTGCGAGAGGCGAGTTGCATTGCGTGGGCGCGACCACCCTGGACGAATACCGCAAGTACATCGAGAAGGACGCGGCGCTCGAGCGCCGCTTCCAGAAAGTGATGGTGGACGAGCCTTCGGTCGAGGCCACCATCGCCATCCTGCGCGGCCTGCAGGAAAAGTACGAAGTGCACCACGGCGTGGACATCACCGATCCCGCGATCGTCGCCGCGGCGGAGCTTTCGCACCGCTACATCACCGACCGGTTTCTCCCCGACAAGGCCATCGACCTGATCGACGAGGCCGCCGCGCGCATCAAGATGGAGATCGATTCCAAGCCCGAGGCCATGGACCGGCTCGATCGGCGCATTATCCAGCTCAAGATCGAGCGCGAAGCGATAAAGAAGGAGAAGGACGAAGCCTCGCAGAAACGCCTGACGCTGATCGAGAGCGAAATAAAGAAGCTCGAGCGCGAATACGCCGATCTGGAGGAAGTCTGGAAGGCGGAGAAGGCGCAGGTAGCGGGCTCGCAGCACATCAAGGAAGAGCTGGAAAAGCTGAAGCTCGAGATGGAAGGGGCGAAGCGCAAGGGCGACTGGCAGAAAGTCTCCGAGCTCCAGTACGGCCGCATCCCTCAACTCGAAGCGCAGTTGAAGAAAGCCGAGAAAACCCCGTCTGCGCAGGCAAAACCGAAGCTGCTCCGCACCCAGGTCGGGGCGGAGGAAATCGCCGAAGTCGTGTCGCGCGCGACCGGCATCCCCGTCTCGAAAATGATGCAAGGCGAGCGCGACAAGCTGCTCGCGATGGAAGAAAAGCTCCACGAGCGCGTCGTCGGCCAGGACGAGGCGGTGCACCTTGTCGCCGACGCGATCCGGCGCTCGCGTGCCGGGCTCTCGGACCCGAACAAGCCCTACGGTTCCTTCCTCTTCCTCGGTCCCACGGGCGTGGGCAAGACCGAACTGTGCAAGGCGCTCGCGGCTTTCCTGTTCGATTCGGAAGATCACCTCATCCGCATCGACATGTCGGAGTTCATGGAGAAGCACTCGGTCGCGCGCCTGATCGGCGCGCCGCCCGGCTACGTCGGCTACGAGGAAGGCGGGCACCTCACCGAGACGGTGCGCAGAAAGCCCTATAGCGTGATCCTGCTCGACGAGATCGAAAAGGCTCACCCCGACGTGTTCAACGTGCTCCTGCAGGTTCTGGACGACGGCCGCATGACCGACGGCCAGGGCCGCACGGTCGATTTCAAGAACACGGTGATCGTGATGACCTCCAATCTCGGCTCGCACATGATCCAGCAGATGCAGGGAGAC
>WNGL01004967.1_pt1 | contig 25643 bp, 15 predicted proteins | sample 5400591 | NCBI WGS metagenome assembly WNGL01 (sample SAMN13153377, study PRJNA577476) | soil metagenome | isolation source: 80 cm soil or saprolite under Garry oak tree replicate 1 | place: USA:California | collected 2016-06-15 | reverse complement strand
GAGCTCCAGCCGGGCGCCGGCGTGCGATGAGTGACGCGGCCGTCCGGCTCGACGGCGTGACGCGGCGCTATGGCGCCGTCACGGCGGTCGACTCGCTGACCTTCGCCGTCCGCGCCGGCGAGATGTTCGGTCTCATCGGTCCCGATGGCGCCGGCAAGACGACGACCATCCGCCTGATGTGCGGGTTGCTCCGCCCCGACAGCGGACGAATCGCCGTACTCGGGCGCGATCCTGTCGCGGATCACCGCGCGATTACCGGTGAGGTCGGCTACCTATCCCAGCGCTTCAGCCTTTACGGCGATCTGACGATCGACGAGAACATCGCGTTCTTCGCCGAGATACACGGCGTGCCGCGCTTTCAGCAGGCCCGCGATCGTCTGCTCGCCATGACGCAGTTGACGCCGTTCCGGGCCCGCCGGGCGGATCGCTTGTCGGGCGGCATGAAGCAGAAGCTCGCACTCGCCTGCACGCTCGTGCACGAGCCGCGGATCCTGTTGCTCGACGAGCCGACCACGGGCGTGGATCCGGTATCGCGGCGAGAGTTCTGGAAGCTGCTGTCGGAGTTTCTCTCGCGCGGTCTGACGATTGTGATGGCGACGCCGTACCTCGACGAGGCGGAACGGTGCGCGCGCGTCGCGTTGCTGCACGAGGGGCATCTGCTCGCCATCGACGAGCCATCCCGCCTCGAAGCGCTGCTGGCCGGGAAGCTTCTCGAGGTCGTCACCGGCGGCGGACGTCCGCCGATCGACGTGCTGGCGCGCGTTTCAGGCGTCGCCGACGTGCAGTCGTTCGGCGATCGTGCCCACGTCCGGGTCGCCCAGGCGTCGCAGGACGCCGTCGCGCGCGACATCGAGGCTGCGTTGCGGGCCCGCGGCGTCCCGTCCATCAGCGTCAGGCCCATCACAGCCTCGCTCGAAGACGTCTTCATCGATTTGATTACAGGCGGTCGATCATGAATCACCTCGTCGTTCTCATCCTGCTCTCGATGCACGCTCAGGCGTCGGCGTCCACGCCGGCGTTTCAGGCCCAGCCTCCGTCCTCGTCGGCCGCTGCGGCGCCCCTCACGCTCGATGAGGCGATTGCACGAGCGCTGGCGAACAGCCAGCGGATCGCGGAGCTGCTGGCGCGCGGTGAGGCCGCCGATTTTGCGGTGGCGGGCAGCCGGGCGGCGGACCGTCCCGATGTGAGCCTGCAGGGCGGCTATTCGCGAACGAATCACGTCGACGAATTCGCGATCGCGCTGCCGGGCGGCATCCGTCAGGTCGTGTATCCCGACATTCCCGATAACTACCGGACTCGTCTCGACCTGCAGTGGCCGATTTACACGGGCGGGCGCGCCGACGCGCTGGTGCGCGCCGCCCGCGCGGAGCGAACGGCCGTGGGAAAGGATCTCGACGCCGCACGTGCCGACCTGCGGCTCGAAGCCACGCGGGCCTTCTGGGCGGTCGTGACCGCGCGCGAAACGGAGGTCGTGCTGCACCGCTCGCTCGACGCCGTCGAGGCGCATCTGCAGGACACGCGCACGCGACTCGCGTCCGGCCTGATCCCGCCGAACGACGTCGAGTCGGCCCGGGCGCAGGTGTCGCATCAGCGCCTGCTCGCGATCGAAGCCGCCAACCAGCGCGCGCTCGCGGAGGCCGATCTTCAGCGGTTGATTGGCGCGGAGCCGGGTCCCATGACGATCGCCGACGACAGCACCCAAAAAGGAGACAGCCCCCTTTTTTCGCAGACAAAGGGGACAGCCAGTACCGCGGACCTTATCGCGCGCGCGCTGAGGACCCGACCCGAGCGGCAGGCGCTCGAGCAGCGCGCGGCGTCCGCGGAGTTGCGCGCGTCGGCGGTGGCCGCCTCCAAGAAGCCCCTCATCGCCGTCGGCGGCGGCTACGACTACGCCCGGCCGAACCCGCGCATCTTTCCGCGCCGCGACGAGTGGCAGACCTCCTGGGACGCCTCCGTCAACGTGACGTGGACGCTCTGGGACAGCGGGCGCCGCGCCGCCGACTACGGACAGGCGAAGGCAAACGCGGCGGCACTCGCGACGCGCGTCGGCGATTTCGATCGACAGGTCGCCTTCGAGGTCCGCGCGCGCGCGCTCGAGCTCGATTCGAGCCGGCAGGCGGTCACCGCCGCCGACGACGAGATCCGCGCCGCCGTCGAAGCCGAGCGTGTCGTCGGCGAACGGTACCGAGCGGGCGTCGCGACCGGCACCGACGTGCTCGACGCGCAAGTCGCGCGCCTGCAGGCTGAACTCGATCGCACCCGCGCGATCGCGAACGTCCGGCTGGCCGAGGCGCGGCTGGAGCGGGCCATTGGACAGTAACGCCGCGATCGAGGTCCGCCACCTCACGCGGCGGTTCCGACAGTTCGTCGCGGTCGACGACGTGAGCTTCGACGTGCGCCGCGGCGAGATCTTCGGATTCCTGGGCAGCAATGGCGCGGGCAAGTCCACGACGATTCGGATGCTCTGCGGACTGCTGAAGCCGACCTCCGGATCGGCGATCGTCGGCGGCATCGACGTGACCCGCGATCCCGAAGGCGTCAAGCGCCGGATCGGCTACATGTCGCAGCGGTTCTCGCTCTACGAGCTGTTGACCGTGGATCAGAACATCCGTTTCTTCGGCGGCATCTACGGCCTGGACGACGCCAAGCTCGGCGAACGCCGGGCCTTCGTCGTCGAGATGGCGGGCCTCACCGGGCGCGAAAGCACGCTTGCGCGCGATCTGGCCGGCGGGTGGCGCCAGCGCCTCGCCCTCGGATGCGCGATTCTGCACGAGCCCGCGATCCTCTTCCTCGATGAACCGACCGGCGGCGTGGACCCGCTCTCCAGACGCCAGTTCTGGCGACTGATCGACACGCTCTCGCAGTCCGGCGTCTCGGTGCTGGTGACGACGCATTATCTGGACGAAGCGGAGCGCTGCCATCGCGTGGCGCTGATCCATGCGGGCAGGCTCGCGGCCATCGGGACGACCTCAGAGGTCAAGCGCGTCTTCGCGGACCGGCCCATCCTCGAAATCCGCGCCGACAATCCCGTCGAGGCCATGCGCCAGCTCGATACGTTTCCGGAGATCGAGAAGACGAGTCTCTTCGGCACCGCGGTCCACGCCGTACTGCGCGACTCCCGGGTCAACGCGGAAGACGTCGGTGCGAGGCTGCGCGCGGGCGGCAGCCACGTGTTGGGGATCGCGCCGGTCGCCCCGTCGCTCGAGGATGTATTCCTTGACGTGATAGATCGCGTGTCGGATTCGGGGCATAGCGAGCGAGCGCAGCGACGCGAGTCACGCGAAGGAGCGACGGCGAGTGAGCCACGTGAACGGAGCGGGGGAGGGGCCCCCGCGAGTGAGCGTGTAGGGGAGTCCGCGGGGCCACACGAACGAGCGACGGCGAGTGAGCCACGTGAACGGAGCGGGGGAGGGGCCCCCGCGAGTGAGCGTGTAGGGGAGTCCGAGGGGCGAAGCCCCTCGGAGAAGAAATGAGACGCGCGCTTGCGGTGTATCGCAAGGAGCTCCGCCAGATCCGCCGCGATCGGCGCACGCTGACGACGATCATCTTCGTCCCGGCGTTCTTCCTCCTGCTGTACGGCTACGCGCTCAACTGGGACATCAAGCACATCGCGCTCGTGGTGCAGGATCGGGACGGCACGCCCCAGAGTCGCGCGCTGGTTGCGGCCTTTGTGAACTCCAGTTATTTCGATCGCGTCGGCGACGCGTTTGAACCCGCCGAAATCGATCGCGTGCTCGATCTCAACCTCGCGCGCGCGGCCCTCATCATCCCGGAGGGGTTCGGCCGCGACGTGCTCAACGGCCGCGCGTCGCCGGTGCAGCTGATCATCAGCGGCGACAACGCCAACACGGCGACGACGGTCATGAGCTATGCGGCGAGCATCGCGAGGACGGCGGGCGCCGCGCTGGACCCGGAGTCGGCCGTCCGGCCTCCGCCCGTCAGCGTCGAGCCGCGCATCTGGTACAACCCGGAGCTGCGGAGCACGCTGTTCCTGGTGCCCGGGCTCATCGCCTACATCCTGATGATCACCGCCGTGATCTCCACGGCGCTGTCGATCGTCCGGGAGAAGGAGAGCGGGACGATGGAGCAGGTGCGGATGGCGCCGATCGGCACCTTCTCGTTCGTCGTCGGCAAGAGCATCCCGTACTTCCTGATCTCCCTCGCGTCGGCGACGCTCATCATCTTTGCGGCGATGCTGCTGTTCGGGCTGCCGATGCGGGGGAACTGGCTGTCGCTGCTGCTGGCGCTGTCGCTCTTCATCAGCGGCGCGCTGGGAACGGGACTTCTGATATCGACCGCCGCCGAGACGCAGCAGGTCGCGTTCCAGGCGGCGATGCTCACCTCGTTTCTGCCGACGCTCATGCTGTCCGGCTTCATCTTTCCGATTTCGAGCATGCCGCGCGCGCTGCAGATGGTGACGTTCATCGTTCCGGCGCGCTATTTCCTGGTCGCGCTGCGCGGGATCGTGCTCAAGGGCGCGCCGCTGCTGCTGCTCTGGCCGCAGATGATCGCGCTGTCCGCGTACGCGCTGGCGATGCTCGCGCTCGCCTCGGCGCGCCTCGCGCGGGAGCGCGCCTGATGCGCCGCCTGCGCTGTCTCGTCTGGAAGGAATTCCTCGAGCTCCGGCAGAACCCGCGGCTGTTCGGCATCGTCATCGTGGCGCCCATCATCCAGCTGACGATGCTCGGCTACGCGGCGACGACCGACGTCAAGGAAGTGCCCGTCATCGTCGCCGACGGGGATCGTTCGCCCGACAGCCGCGCCCTGATTGCGCGATTCGATTCCTCGCGGAACTTCGCGGTCATCGATACGGTGAACACGGTGAAGGAAATCGACCGCGACCTTCAGGACGGGCGCGCCTGGATCGCGCTCGCCATTCCGCCCGGATACGGCGCGTCGATCCACGCCGGCGACCCCGTGTCGCTGCAAATCGTCGCCGACGGCAGCAATTCGAATTCGACGACGGTGGCGCTGGGATATGCGACGGCGCTGCTGGGCGACTACGCGTCCGCGCTGCTGCCCAGTGCCGCCAGGAATGCGGCCGGCGGCGTGGATCTTCGCATCCGCGTCTGGTTCAACCCCGAGCTCGAGAGCCGATTCTTCATGATTCCCGGCGTCCTGGCGCTGCTGCTGCTGCTGGTCACCGCCAACCTCGCCGCGATGGGGATTGTCAGGGAAAAGGAGCTCGGCACGCTCGAGCAGCTCAACGTGACGCCGCTGCGGCGGCGGGAGTTGATTGTCGGTAAGCTGCTCCCGTACGGCGTCATTGCGCTGATCGACGTGCTGCTCGTGACCGCGGTCGCGGTGTTCTGGTTCGAAGTGCCGCTGCGGGGCAGCGTGCTGCTGCTGATCGCGATGAGCCTGCTCTACGTCGTCTGTACGCTCGCGCTCGGCCTGTTCATCTCGACCGTCTCCGACACGCAGCAGCAGGCAATGATGACCGCGACGTTCTTCTTCCTGACGCCGATGATTTACCTGTCAGGATTCATCTTTCCGATCGAGAACATGCCCCGCGTGATTCAGTACGCCACCTACATCATCCCGCTGCGCTACTTCCTCGTGATCGTGAGGGGGATCTTCCTGAAGGGCATCGGCTTGAGGCTGCTCTGGCCGCAGGCGGCCGCGCTGGCGGTCTGGGGAACGATCGTGCTCTCCCTGGCCGTCATGCGCAGCCGCAAGCGGTCCGCGTAGTTCGACGCCGCGATCAGGAATCCTTCTTCAATCTCGAAGCCGCGATAGAGCCGTCCGGATTCCTGGTGCCTTTGACCTCGACCTTGTCGCCCGCCTTGAACGCGGAACACGCCGCATCGTCGAACCGCGTCGAGGCTGACGTCGTGAATTTGGTGCTCCCGACCGTGCTCGAGATCGCCGGGCACGTTCCGCTCACCGCGCCGAGCATGCCCTGGACCTCGACCTCGTCATGGTCCTCGGGCGGCTCGTTCTCTGCGTCTTCGATGTGAATACGTGAAGCCTGGACGAATCCATCATGCTGCACGCCGTGGATCTCGACGACGGTTCCGTTCTGCAGCGCCGCAAACGTTTTCGGCGCCTCGCCGCTGCCGGTAAGCGCCGTCGACGCGTCCTCCTTCACGAGCGTCGAACCCAGCATGAATGAAAAGGCCGAGGCCGTTCCGGAGAGACCGGCGATTGTCCCCTTCAATTCCCGCTCGGCCGGTTCGGGTTCGGGCTCCGGTTCGGGCGCCTCCGCGATGCCCTCCAGCTCCACGCGCGATGCGGTGAAGGTATCACCCGAGAGCGACCCCTTGACTTCGACGCGTATGCCAATCCTGAGATCCGAGAACGATCTGATCATCGAACCGTTGACGAAAACGGTCGATGAATCGGTGCGCACGTTCGTTCCGGCGGCTCTGAAGGTGAGCGCCGGAGTTGATGGCGGTAGCGCTTCGACCATGCCCTTCAATTCGGCTTCCCCGGCGCCGTGCCGGACTTCACTTTCGAGTGTGGCGGCGCCGCCGGCGACGGTGACGACCACCTCAACCACTTCCGCCGGCTGTAACGCCGGTGATCGGCACCACGCCGCTGCCGCTCGCCGTTCTGACCTGCAGCTGCACGTCGCCGGCGGGCACGTTGGTCAGTGTGAATCTGCCGGCGCTATCAACCGTCGCGCTCATAGCGCCGGCCGCAATCGACACGGTCCCGCCGGCCCCGGTGTTCTTGATGCTTCCCGCGATCGTCGCGCTTCCTGGGGTCGATGGACCGCCTTGTGCGGCCGGCACACCCTGCGGATTCGACGGTGCGGTCGGCGCGGCGCCTTTGCCCGAACACGCCGCGGTCAACGCCGCGATAATCAGAGTGGCTCCGAGACTCCTGCGCATGACTCCTCCGGACACGCTGCGGAACCGGTGCACGTGTGCTCGATTCGCGCAGCAACCGCAAGGCCGTTCGGTATGTGTAAGTCCGATCGAAGATTGACGAGCAACTCGTTGCGGCGCGTGAAGTTGCGAAATTACGCGATACGTCCTCCGGGAGAAGCCGTGTCGCGGGTTACGACGCGCGTTGTAGAAATTACAGCCCGGCCCGGCAAGGAGAAGGCCCCGTCCCGGTTTCGGGAGATGTAAACGGTAAACTCAGAACGTGCGGGTGCTGCTGGTCGAAGACGACTCGACCATCGCCGACTTCGTGGAGAAAGGACTCCACGAGGCGGGGTTCGCCGTGGATCGTGCCGCCGACGGGCGGACGGGCCTGGAGCGGGCGCTCAGCGGCGGCTACGACGCCGCGATCGTCGACGTCATGCTGCCGCAGCTGCACGGACTGGATCTGATCGACACGCTGCGCGCGAGGAAGATTTACACGCCGGTGCTGATCCTCAGCGCCAGGCGGTCGGTCGACGACCGCGTGCGGGGACTGCAGGCGGGCGGCGACGACTATCTCACGAAGCCGTTCGCGTTCGCGGAGCTGCTCGCACGGGTGCAGGCGCTGATCCGCCGCGCGACGGGCGCCGCCGAGCCCACGCGGCTCAGCGCCGGGGATCTGACGCTCGATCTGCTGACCCGCAAGGTCTATCGCGGTGATCGCGCCATCGATCTGCGGCCGCGCGAGTTCGCGCTACTCGAATACCTGATGCGGAACCGCGATCGCGTCGTCTCGAAGACGTCCATTCTGTCGCACGTGTGGGGGTACAACTTCGATCCGAATACGAACGTCGTCGACGTCCTGGTGTCGCGGCTGCGGGACAAAATCGATCGGCCGTTTCCAGCGAAGCGGCTGCACACCATCCGTGGCGTGGGGTACGTGCTGCGGTCGGCGTCATGAACACGTTCCGCCGGCTCCTCGGGCTGCGGCTGTCGGTGTGGTACGCGACCGTGTTCGTCCTGAGCACGGTCGTGCTCGTCGGCCTCGGCTATGCGCTGCTCTCCTCGTCGCTGGCGCAGCGCGACCACGACATCATCCGCGCTACCTTGCGCGAGTACGCGTCCCGATATGAGCTCGGTGGACTGCCGGCGCTCCAAAGCGCGGTCGAACTGGAGCAGCGGACGGGCGGCGAGGAGCGTCTCTTCGTGCGCGTGCTCGGACCCGACGCCGACGCGTTGTTCGTGCGGATGCCGGAAGGCTGGGGCAGATATCCGTTCGAGGACCTCGGCGAACAGGTCGGCGGCACCGCGGCTCACGATCGCCGCGCCGTCCTCGAGGTCGCGTCCGCGCGCTTGCCCGACGGCACGATCCTCCAGGTGGGCAAGAGCAACGAAATCCGGCTCGCACTCCTCCGTCAGTTTCAGATCATCGTCGGGCTCGTCTCGGTCGTCGCGCTCGTGGTGGGTGTGGTCGGCGGCCTCGTCCTGACGCGATCGACCGTCCAGCCCATTTACGATTTGATTGCCGTCGTGCAGCGGACGATCCGTACCGGACGCACCGACACGCGCGTGCGACTGCGCGGGACTCAGGGCGACGCCGTCGACGAATTGAGTGCGTTGTTCAACACGATGCTCGATCGCATCGACGCCCTCATCACGGCGATGGGCGAATCGCTCGACAATGCCGCGCACGATCTTCGCACGCCGATCGCGCGCTTGCGGGGCATCGCCGAGCGCGCCCTTCAATCAGGCGATCCGGCCGAGACCCTGGGCGCCGAAGCCTCGGCGAAGGCGGCGCGCGAGGCGCTCGCGGACTGCCTCGAGGAGTCCGATCGAATTCTGTCGATGCTCAACACGCTCATGGACATCTCGGAGGCGGAGACGGGTGTCCTGCAATTGCGCCGCGAATCGGTGCCGCTGCGCCAGCTTCTGGCGGAGGCGGTGGAACTCTATGAGGATGTGGCCGATGCCAGGCATGTCAGCGTGACCCTCGATCCAGGGGAAGAGATGACTGTCAGCGGCGCCCGCGATCGACTGCGCCAGGTCTTCGCCAATCTGCTCGACAACGCCATCAAGTACACGCCCGCCGGCGGACGCGTGCGCGTCGCCGCCGCCGCCGACGCGACCTGGGCGACGGTCATCGTCGAAGACACGGGCACCGGCATCGCGCCGGAGCACCTGCCGCGCATCTGGGAACGGCTCTATCGCGCCGATCCCAGCCGATCCGGGCGCGGCCTCGGCCTCGGGCTCAGCCTCGTCAAGGCTTACGTCCACGCGCACGGCGGCGAAGTGGAGGCCAGAAGCGAGCCCGGCCGTGGGTCGGTGTTCACGGTTCGGCTACCGCTCGGATCTTCCGCCTAAGACTCGGATCTTCCGCCTAAAGGCGGAAGCTACGGGAGCGATCCCTCGCCCAGCCGACCTCCGACCTCTGACCTCCGACCTTTCACCGTTGTAATGTTCCGGCAACGTGGCGGCAAGGTTCGCCACCGTCTAAGGAACAGAGGTGAAATTCAGCCATGCTTAACGGATATTTCAGAAAGGGCGCCGTTGCGGCGATTGCCGTCGGCGTCGTCACGATGGCTGCGTGGCGCGCGCCGCAGGCCAGCAGTTACCTGTCGGCAGCGGCAGGACCGGCCGTGAGCGTTGCCGCGCCCGGGATACCGGCCGCGGTCACCAACACGTCGTACGCGCCGGTGGTCGAGCGGGTGATGCCGGCGGTGGTCACGATCCGCGTCGAGAAGCGCGCGCAGATGGTCCCGACCGATCAGCAAATGCCCGATGATTTGTTTCGGCGCTTCTTCGGGGAGCAGATGCCACAGATACCGCGCGGCCAGCGCGGACAGCGGATCCCGCGGGGGATCGAGCGCGGGCTCGGCTCCGGCGTCATCGTCACGCCGGACGGCTACATCCTGACGAATAACCACCTCGTGGACGGCACCGACAGCGTCAAAGTCGAGCTCCTACGGCGAAGGTCGTCGGGACCGATCCGGCCAGCGATCTGGCGGTCGTGAAGATCGACGCCAAGAACCTGCCGACGCTCGTCATCGGCGACTCGGACGCGGTGAAGGTCGGCGATGTCGTTCTCGCCGTCGGCAATCCGCTCGGCGTCGGCGAGACGGTGACCTCCGGCATCATCAGTGCGAAGGGCCGTCAGACCGAAAACAGCGACAGCTATCAGGACTTTCTGCAGACCGACGCAGCGATCAACCACGGCAACTCGGGCGGCGCGCTCGTGAATACCGCCGGCCAGCTGGTCGGCATCAACTCACAGATCCTCTCGCCGTCGGACGCGAACATCGGCCTTGGCTTCGCCATTCCGTCGAACATGGCGCGGAACGTGATGGATCAGCTCGTCAAGAACGGGACGGTCCGCCGCGCGAAACTCGGCGTCACGGTGCAGCGCATCACGGCTGATCTGGCCGCGTCGCTCGGGCTTCCGTCCTCGCAGGGCGCGCTCGTCAGCAGCGTCGAACCCGGCTCGCCGGCCGCGCGTGCGGGCATCAGGCAGGGTGATGTGATCACGCAGTACAACGGGAAGGCGATCAGCGATTACAACCAGCTCCGGAACATCGTTGCCGCCACCACGCCTGGGACGAGCGTGCCGGTGCAGATCCTCCGGAACGGCCGCAGCGAGACGGTGCAGGCAACCGTGGGCGAGCTCGCGGTCAAGCGGGAGCGCGACACCTCGTCCGGCTCGTCAGATCGCGAGGGAGGGAGGTTCGGCATGAGCGTCGAGCCGCTCACACCGGATCTCGCCGAACAGGCTGGCGTGCCGCGCGGCACGCTGGGCCTGCTCGTCGCGGGCGTCGATCCGTCCGGCATCGCCGCCGACAGTCAGCTGCAGGAAGGCGACGTGATCGAGAAAGTGGACGGGAAGACCGTCACGACGGTCGACGCGCTGAAATCGGCGATCGATCGCAAGGACGGGAAGCCCTCGCTGCTCCTCGTCCACCGGAAGGACGCGACGATCTTTCTGACGCTTCGTTCCAAGTAATGGCTCATGGCTCAGTGCGCTCAGGGCTCATGGCTCATGGCTCATGACTGTTCATCTTTGGGCACCATGAGCCATAAGCCCTAAGCGATAAGGTATCACTCGTACCGTAACGCAATAATCGGATCGACCTTGCTGGCGCGGCGCGCCGGAAGCCACACGGCGACCAGCGCGACCGCCGTCAGCAGGGCCGGTACTCCGGCGAACACCAGCGGATCCCGCGCCGTTACGCCGAACAGGAACGCCGTAATCAGCCGCGCGAGCCCGAACGACGCCGCGAGGCCGATGATGACGCCGGCAATCGCCAGCGCCATACCTTGACGCACGACCATCGTCCGCACCTGCCCGGCCTGCGCGCCGAGCGCCATCCGGATCCCAATCTCCTGTGTCCGCTGCTCGACCGAGTAGGCCATCAATCCGTAAATACCGATCGCCGCCAGGAGCAGCGCGCACGCGCCGAAGACGGTCATGACCCACATGTTGAATCGCTGGCGCGACACCGAAACCGATACGATCTGGTCCATCGATTCCACATCGGAGACGGGCAGCCCCGTCGTCTGCCGCAGTTGCTCCTGGATCGTGCTGCTCAGCGATTGGGGAGGCACCTGCGTGCGCACGATCCACGAGATCGGCGTCAGCCCGATGTTGAGCGCGTTCGCGGCATCGGGCACCTGCGCCTGCGGCTCGAACATCTGTGGCTGCGGCTCGCTGTCGAGACCGTTGCTCTTGATGTTGGCGACGACGCCGATGATCTGCCGTTCGCCTTCGGCGGCAAACTCGCGCATGACGCCCTTGCCGATCACGATGCGATCGTTGAGCGGGTCCGCCTTGGGCCAGAATTGTTTCGCCATCGCCTCGTTGATCACCACGACGGGCGTCGAGGTGGCCGTGTCGCGTTCGTTGAACGCGCGGCCGCGCCTGAGCGGAATCTTGAACACTTCGAAGTAGCCGGGCGACACCGTCATCCAGCCCCCACCCCCGTGATACGGCCCCTGGCTGTCCGCCGCCAGCGGGCGCCCGACGATCCGGAAGGGCAGCCCGTAACCGCCCTGCAGCGGCACGCAACAGGTGGCGCTCGCGTTCACGATGCCCGGAATCGCGCGCAACTTCTCCGCGCCGTTGCGCACCAGCTGCTCCACAGCCTCGGACTTTTCGTACTGTGCGCCTTTCAGCGACATCTTCAGCGTGAGCACGTTGTGCGTGTCGAATCCGGGATCCACGCGTCCCAGTGCGACAGCGGTGCGGATCAGGAGCGCGGACCCGATCAGCAGGACGAGCGCGAGGCCGACCTCGACGACCACCAGAATCGAGCGGATCTTGTTCTGCCGGAATCCCGTGCCGGATCGTCCGCTGCTCTCCTTCAACGTCGTCGTCAGATCGGTCTTTGAGCTCTGAACGGCGGGGATCAGTCCAAAGATCACGCCGGTCGCGAGCGAGACGAGGATCGTGAAGCTCACGACGTGCCAGTCCAGCCCAACCAGCTCGCCGTTCTCGCCGACGCGCGGCAGGCCGGCGGTGTTGATCGACAGCAGCGCGTGAATGCCCGCCCAGCCGACCAGCAGCCCGAGCGCGCCGCCCGCCAGCGACAGCACCACGCTTTCCGTCAGCAGTTGACGGATGATGCGGCGCCGCGATCCGCCGATCGCCGCGCGAATGGCGATCTCGCGCCGCCGCCCCGTCGCCCGCACCAGAAGGAGGTTCGCGACGTTCGCGCACGCGATGAGCAGCACGAAGCTGACCGCGCCGCCATAGATCAGCAGCGATTGCTTGACGTCGGCGCGAACGATGACGTCCCGGATTGACTGCACGCCGAAGGAGTTCTGCGGGCCCAGCGCCGTCGGGAATTTCGCGCGATAGTCCTTCGCGGACGCCTGCATGCGCGCGTTCGCCTGCGGCAGCGACACGCCGGGCTTCAGCCGTCCGAGCACCTGAAAATAGTGCCCCTGGTCGGTCGCGTTGGGATCGAACTGAAACAGGACCCACACCTGCGGCGTCGGCCCGAACTCGCGGAAGTCGAAGCGATTCAGCACGCCGACGATCGTGTACGGCTCGCCGCCAAGGGAGATCGACTTGCCGGCGATGTTCGGATCCGCGTTGAACCGCGTTTCCCACAGATTGCGTGAGATGACGGCGACGCGCGGCCCCTGCGGCCGGTCTTCGTCGGGCGTGAAGGTGCGCCCGAGCAGCACCGGCGCGCCGACGAGCTTGAAGAAGTCCGCGGACACCCGTCCCGACCGTAGTTGCTCGGGAAACGTGCCCCCGGTGTAGTTCACGACCCCCGTGTTGAACGCCGATACGTCCTGCACGATCCCGGTCTGCTGGCGGTAGTGGGCGAACTTGGCGGGTGACGCGGCCGGTCCGGAGCCGCGCGGCGACACGTTCATGAACACGACGACACGCTCGGGATCGGGGACCGGCACCGGCTTGAGCAGCACGGCATTCACGACCGAGAAGATGGCGGTGTTGGCGCCGATGCCGAGCGTGAGCGCGGCGACCGCTGCCAGGGTGAAGGCCGGGCTCTGCGCGAACATGCGCAGCGAGTGCTTCAGGTCCTTGAGAAAGGCTTCCATGGGGGAGTTAGACGGTCGAAACGGGCAGATTGTTGTCTAATCCCAGCATGTCCTTCCTCGCGACGCTTCGAGACGCGCTCCGCGGGACGCGCATCGACTACACCACGGCGCCAGTCGGCCGAGCGGTGATCATGCTTGCAATCCCGATGGTGGTCGAGATGTCGATGGAATCGATCTTTGCCGTCGCGGACGTGTTCTGGGTGTCGCATCTGGGCGCTGACGCCGTGGCGACCGTCGGGTTGACCGAATCGATGCTCACCTTGATCTATACGGCCGCGATGGGATTGTCCATCGGCGCCACAGCGCTGGTCGCGCGGCGGACGGGCGAGCACGACCCGGATGGCGCCGCGCGCGCGGCGGGGCAGTCGATCCTGCTTGGCATCATTGTCGCGGCGCTGATCGCCGTCTCGGCCGGTTCCAGCGCGCCTGCGCTGCTGCGGGTCATGGGCGCATCCGATGCGGTCGTCCGGACCGGCGGCACGTTCACCCGCATCATGCTCACTGGCAATGCGACCGTGCTGCTGCTGTTCCTGTTGAATGCGGTCTTCCGGGGTGCGGGGGATGCGGCGATCGCGATGCGCGTGCTGATCCTCGGCAACCTGCTGAACATCGCGCTTGGCCCCTGCTTCATCTTCGGGCTGGGACCGTTCCCGAGACTCGGCGTCGCGGGCGCGGCGACAGCGACCAACATCGGTCGCGGCACCGCGGTCTTCTACCAGGTCGTCACGCTGGTGCGCGGACGCGGACGCGTCGTCATCCGGCGCCGCCATCTGCGGCCTGAATGGACAACACTGCGGACCGTCTTGCGTCTGTCCGGGACCGGCACCTTCCAGATCCTGATCGGGACGGCGAGCTACATCGGGCTCGTGCGAATCCTTTCGTTGTTCGGGAGCGCGGCGCTGGCGGGCTACACGATCGGCATTCGCGTCATCATCTTCGCCTTGCTGCCCGCCTTCGGCATCAGCAACGCGGCGGCCACCATGGTGGGACAGAATCTCGGCGCCGGCCGGCCGGATCGGGCAGAGCGTGCCGTCTGGACGGCTGCCGGCTATGACATGCTGTTTCTCGGGATCGTGGGCCTGTTGTTCCTGATCGCCGCGCCACAGATTGCTGCGCTCTTCACCGCGGATCCGTTGGTCCATTCCGTCGCCGTGAGCTGCCTGCGGACCGTCAGTCTCGGCTTCGTTTTCTATGCGTGCGGGATGGTGCTGACCCAGTCGTTCAACGGCGCCGGCGATACCTGGACGCCGACGGTCATCAACCTGGTCGTGTTCTGGCTCTGGGAGATTCCGCTGGCGTGGTGGCTCGCCACGCGTGCGGGCATGGGTGCGCGCGGCGTGTTCGTCGCGCTGACGGCGGCCTATTCGACTCTTGCCATCGTCAGCGTGCTGCTGTTTCGCCGCGGCACGTGGAAGACGCGCAAGGTATAGTCGATCGTGGCCGCAGCGTCGATGTCGCGGCGGCGTTTTCTTGCAGCGTCAAGCGGCGGCGTCGCGGCGGCCTTCCTGTTGCCCGTCGCGCATCTGACCGGCGCACAACCACCGCTTCCGCCCGGAAGGTTCGTTCGAACGCTGCCGCTCGGGGATCCGTTGCGCTCGGACGATCCTCCGTTGAATCGACTCCTTGGCGCAGGGCTCGATGCGCGCCTGTTCACCGATCTGTCTCGGCTCGCTCCGGGCGACATGATTACGCCGAACGATCGTTTCTTCGTGAGGACGGCATGCCCGAAGGAGGTCGGCGGCATACGTCCGTGGACAATCGCGCTCGGCGGTCGTGTCCGCCGGCCGCGGGATCTTCGCGCCGACACGCTGTCGAGGCTCGCCGTCCCGATGGGCGTACACCTGCTCGAATGCGCTGGCAATACGAACCCGAACAACTACGGGCTGATGAGCGCCGCGCGTTGGGACGGCGTTCCGTTAGACGCGCTGCTCGAACGGGTGCTGCCCCTGTCGGGCGCGTCCTACGTGCGTATCTCGGGCCTCGACGATGAAGGGTCTCCATCGCAGACGTCGATACCGGGCGCGAGCTGGATCTTCTCGCGCGGCGATCTCGAGCGCGCACAGGCGTTTCTCGCCACGCGGATGAACGGCGTGGCGCTTCCGCGGCATCTCGGCGCTCCCGTCCGGCTCGTCGTTCCCGGCTGGTACGGCTGTACGTGCATCAAGTGGGTCAACCGCATCGATGTCGTCCCGGACGACGTCGAGGCGACATCGCAAATGAATGAATTTGCCGCGCGAACGCACCAGGACGCCAGGGTGTGGCTCGCGCGCGACTTTGCTCCGGCGGTGATCGACGTCGCAGCTACCCCGATCCGTGTCGAACAGTGGGAGATTCTCGGGCGACCGGCGTATCGCATCATCGGCATTGTGTGGGGTGGATCGACACCGGTGAACGCGCTGCAAATCCGATTTCGAACGGGCGAGCCGTGGATGGATGTCACCGACGGCCCACGTCCGGATACGACGGCGACGTGGAGTCTCTGGTCGCATCAATGGCAGCCCTCCGAGGCAGGCCGGTATCATATCGTCGTCCGCGTGAAGGATCCGGCGGTTCGCACACGGCGGCTCGATCTCTTCTTCTATATCAGGGCCGTCGATGTCACCGACGTGTGAGAATCGCGCGCACCTTGACGATTTCAGGCCGGTCCGCATCCGCGCGCCGCCACATGTCCAGGAACTCTTGCGCAGCCTGACGGGCTTGCGTGCGCAGGCCCGCAGCGCTGGCAGCGAGCGCCAGTCCACTCAACGAGGCTGCGCGCCGCGGCGTGCGGCCGAGCGACACCTGAAACTGGCTGACGGCGGCGCGCGGGTTGCCCGACGTCAGCAACGTTTCGGCATACAGCTCCACCGCAGGTTTGATTGGATAGGGGCGCGCGTTGGGCCGCGGCCGGCTCGTCTCGAGCCGGGCGGCGCGTTCGAGTGACTCCAGTGCCGCCGTCCGATCGCCGGCCTCCGACTTCATGACACCGATCAACTCGGGCCGCATGATCTCGGCAAGCTGGCGATTGTCGGAATCGGGTGCTGCTTCGATCGCCTTTCCCATCTGGTCGAGAGCGGCCTCGGCCCGTACGCCGTCCCCAAGCTTCGCACTTGCGATGCCCAGCGCGAACAGCTCGTCCACGTTATCGAAGGTCGCGCGCCCTTGCATGTCTGTCCAGCGCCCGCTTTCAACGACAAAGCGCGCGCGCAGCGAGGCGAGCTCGCTCTTGAGCGCCATCGGTGCGAAGCCCCGACCGATCTCGCTTTCGACGTGCGTCTGCGTACCCGGCGCAGCCGGCGACGTCAGTGCGCGCTCGACCGGCCCGAACAATTCGCGCGCGTTCCTGAACCGACCTTGCTGGAGATACTCGTACTGGAGCCACGCGAGACTGTGGAAATCCTCCAGGGCGGCGGATGCGTGATGGCGCCGGACCCACTCCACCGACGCCGCGAACGCCGATTCGTCGGCGGCCGCGGCTTCGTCCCACATCCCGAGCGGCACGAACACGTGCGAAGGCATGTGGCGCGCGTGGCTCGACGCCGGGGCGATGCGCGCGTAGACTCGGGCGGCTTCGAGTCCAAGCGCGGCATGCTTTCCGTCGCCGTACGCGTGCAGCGCGTAGTGGGCAGCGCCGGGATGGCGCCGATTCCTGTCGAGAATCGCGGACGCAATCGCGCCAGCTTTGAGGGAGATCTCGGCGTTCGGCTCCGCCGGCGGGATCGTCGCGAGCAGCGCGAGCGCATAAAACGCAGCCGCCTCGTCATCTTCGGGATAGGTGCGCGCCAGCGTGCCCATGCTGTCCGCGTACGCGCGGTCGCGCGCCGGCTTGTCGCCAGTGCCAAACAGCCGCTCGACCGCCTCGATATAGCCTTGCTCGCGCGAGGTCACGGCCATCGCCCTTCGCGCCGCGTCCAGGCGCTTGATCGCGCCGCGGCCCTTGTCGAGATTCTCATTGAACCAGAGCGGCTGGTTGAAACACATCGCCTCTCCCCAGTACGCCATGGCGAAGCGCGGGTCGATTCGCTCCGCCCGCCGGAACGCTTCGATCGCGTCGTCGTACTCGAAGCTGTGGAGGAGGAGCACGCCGCGGATGAAGGCCGGCTGCGCGGCGGCGGAACCGGACGTCGGAAAGGAGATGTGACCGAGCGCGGCTGGCTCGCGCCGCTGGAGCGGCCGCGAAAATGCCGCCGACATGCCCACCGAGGCGAACAGGCTGAGCAACAGGAGTGCCCGCGCGCCTCGGTGGTCCACGGCGTCTTAGAACGAGAAGCGGAACATGATCTGCGTGATCCGCATGAATCCCGCCTGAATGTTCGTCTGACCGAAGTTCGAGTTGCCGAAGACGCCCGAGCCGCGTAGCGCGCGTACGTTGACGCGGTTGAACAGGTTCAGCTCTTCGATCTTGAGCTGCGCCGTCTTCCCATACAACCTGAAATCCTTGATGAAGACGGCGTCGGCGTTGTACTGCCCCGGCGTGCGTGCCCGCGGCAGCGTTCGGGGGCCGTTCCCAAACGTGTTGGCCGGCGCGGCAGTGAACGCATCCTTGCTGATCCAGGTCGCGGTGGGATGATCCGCCGATGCGAGCCGGTCTGCGTAGCTGCCCGGCGTCACAAACGGCGCGCCCGTCAGGTTGGGACGCTGCGTGCCACCGAACGTTCCGGTATTGTCGCTCTGCACGACGAAGAGCGGAAACCCGCTCTGCAGGTTGATGGCCGCAGAGACCGTCCAGCCTCCCGCGATCCAGTCGGCGACCCGGCCCGTCGCCCATTTGCGGCCACGACCGAATGGCGGTTGAACGACGGGCGCGATGATCACGCGATGCGGAACGTCGTTGACGCTGTAGGTGAAGTCCGCATCGGGATTGTAGTACGGCGATCCCTTGACGTAGTAGTAGCTGTTCAGCGTCCCGGTCCCGCTCGCCGTCTGCGGGCCGTAGAAGTTGCCTTCACCAATCTGATTGTCCTTCAGGACGCTGTAGGTATAGCTGACGCGGCCGCCGATGCCGTGCGTCATGCGTTTGGTCCACTCCACGATGCCGGCGTTGTAATCGTTTTTCCCCTCGGTGACACGCCGCGCCAGAACGTTTCCGAACTGCGGGAACGGGCGCAGCAGTTGCGCGCGCGATAGCGTCGCCTGCGCCGCGAACGGCCCCGCGCTGGGATTTCCAAAGAGCGGATTCGGCAGCTGGGTCGCCAGCGCCGATCCGAGCGACATGTACTTCGGATCGAGCTGGTTGACGTTCAGGCCGAAGTCGTTGCTGCCGCCGAGGGTCAGATGGCGGCCACGCGATCCGACGTACGACACTTTGATCGCCATGCTGCCCGGCAGCTCGCGCTGGAAGTCCGCCGAGAACTGCTGCACCCTCGGCGCCGACCCGTTTTGATCGACATAGCTGATGTTCGTGCCGACGCCTGTCAGGGCTCCAAGCGAATTGCCCAGCGGCTGAATGAGGCCGTTTGGAAATGGATTGGTGAGCGACACGGTCGGAACGCCGGATGTCTGCGGCGAGATCGTGTTCTGGCTGTATCCGACCTGACCGTAGTTATTCGACGAGCTGTCGGGAATCGGATAGTTCCACGGCGCCCAGTACATGCCGTAGCCGCCCCGCAGCACCGTGTCCTGGTTGATGGAGTACACGGCGCCCACGCGCGGCGACCACTTCGCCTTGGGCGGGTTGCCCTGCGTCGTCTTGTTCCCGTTGACGCCCGCGTACATCAGGCCCCCGGCAACCTGTCTCGCCGGCGTGCCGGCAACCGGATCCGCCGGGATGGTGACCGATGACAGCGCGCTCGTCGCGGCGGGATCGAATCCGATGGTGAAATTGTTGTGGACCTCGTGGAGGCCGTCCTCATGTTCGACGCGCAGTCCGTAGTTCACGGTGAATCTCGAGCTCACGCGCCAGTCGTCCTGCCAATAGCCGCCGTAGTAATAGGTGAAGATGTTCATTGGCGTCGACAAGGTGAACGAGCTCTGGCGGCTGGACAGCGCCGACGGGAACCCGAGCAGGAACGACGCAAAGGCATTGCCGTCGGTCGTGCTGCTGTTGCCGCCATTGGAGGACGTGATGTCCTTGTCGAATTCGAAGAAACCCGCGCCGTTGCCCGGATTGTTGTTGTCGGCGGCAATCCTCCTGAAGTCAGCGCCCATCTTGAACGTATGCGTCCCGACGAATCTGGAGTAGGTTCCGTTGGCGCTGGTCGACTTCCAGTTCAATTTGTAGGGATCGATGGCGCCGAAGGTCTGGCTCGCGAAGGAATCGTATCCGCGGATGCGCACGTCCGGGAATTTCTTGACGGTGATCTGGTTCAGAAACGTCGGCGAGAAGCCGAGCGCCGTCGGATCGAAATCAGCGCTGAGCGTCTGATCGTCCGGGAATCGCGTCATCCCGAAGCGCACCGCCATCACGGAGGAGTCGCTGAGCACCCAGGTGTTGTTCAGCGCAAGAATCTGTGGACGCCGCTTCAGAATGTAATCGAGCGGATCGGCAAACCGGTTCGGATCGTCCTGCGACGCGGTGCCGAAGTAGTTCGCGCACGGCTCGTTCGTCCGGTTGTAGAGATAGAACCCGCTCAGCGAGACCTTGTCGCTGAATTTGTGCTCGACCTTGACCGTGTACTCCTGCTCGAACTTGTTGTTGATGAGCGAGGTCCGGTTGTAGTTCGCGCTGCCGTTGTCGCTGTTCGTATCGGCCGGCGGCAGGAACTTCAGCATGGCGGCGGCGACCGGATTGATCCTGTCCGACGGAATGGCGTTCCCTGGAAACGGCGTGCGCGTCAGGGGATCGTAGATGGTCACGGGCGCCCCCGACGAGTTGGTCAACGCCGAGAAGTCACCGCGGCGCTCGGCCTCAGTGGGCATCAGGACACTCGCGTTCCGCGTCTGGACGTCGTGGTAGTCCTCGCTCGCGAAGAAGAAAAACGTGCGATTCTTCACGATGGGTCCGCCGACGCTCCCACCGCCGAGATAGTACGGGTTCTTCGGCTTGGCAAGCTTGGCCGCCGTGGCGGTGTCTCCCTTCTGCAGGGCGTCGAGCCGCGCGAGCTCGCTGAAATAATTGTTCGTCTCCGCCCAGATCGGTCTCGTCTGGAAGAACGCCGATCCGCGCATGACGTTGCTGCCCGACTTCGCGGTGGTGTTGAACGTGCCCCCGCCGGTGCGCGCCATTTCGGCATCGTAGGTGTGCACCTGCACCTTCAGGTCCTCGAGCGCTTCGATGGTCGGGTTCGCGCTCGCGCGATTGCGCATGTCCGTGATCGGCACGCCGTCGAGCGTGTAGTTGTTGCCGCGCCGCGTGCCGCCCCCGAGGGACAGCAGCGATGCGTTGGTCTGATCCTGCTGGCGGTTGAACTGCGTGTCGCCAGTCGGAATCACCGTCGGGACCGTGACGCCGATCATGAAGGCGTTCCGTCCGGGCGCCGGCAATGTCTGGAGTGTGGCCGAATCCAGCACCGTCCCGTGCGAGGCGTTTGCCGTCTCGGTGAGCGCGGCCTCGCCCGTGACGGTCACGTTCTCCTGGAGCGCGCCGACCTCCAGGGCCAGGTCGATGACGAGGAACTGCTGCGTGCCGACCTTGAGTCTGGGGTGTTCGATCGTCTTGAAACCCTGGAGCGTCGCCTTCAGCGTATACGTGCCAGGATCGAGGGAGGCGAAGACGTATTCGCCCCGCTCGTTGGTAACGGTCGATCGTTTGGTGTTGGTCGCCTGGTTGGTGAGCGTGATCTCGACGCCGGGCACCACGCCGCCGGCGTCGTGTGCAGCACCCCGGATGCCGCCCTGGAAACCCTGGCCGCGCGCCATTCCCGGCGCCGCCGTCATCAACAACGCGACTGCCAGCACATCAGTTATCCAAAGTCTCATAGCGCCTCCCCCGGCTGGTGTGAGAACAGAACGGACGAGAAGTGCTGGCGACCAATGAAGCGCCGATTCTAGGGGGAAACGGCGGCCTTATCAACATGAGAAATATGCATACCTGCCGCTGCTCATCCGCGGGCCCCATCACGGCGTGTTCCGTGCGATCCGCGGCCTACTTCACGACCACGAACGACACGTTCAGCTGGCTCGCGCGCTGATTGATCTGCGCTACGCTCCCCGAGAGGAACTGCTTCGTCTCCGCCTCGAGCGCGGACAGGTCCTTTTCCAGATCGCCGAGCACCTGCGTCATGCCGGTGGTCGGCGGGCCTTCGGCCTCGACGGCCGACACTTGCACGAACGCCAAGCGCGAGTACAGGCGCGTGCCGCCGCGCATCGCGAGGATGTCATAGACGACTTCCGCCGTCGGATTGTGCAGCTTGTTCTCGAGCGCGTCGGCGTTCTTGATCGCCGCACCGGCGTCTTTCACGAGATCGGCGATTCCGGTCTCCGACTTGCGCGTCTCCAGCGCCGCGGTGCGCGCCTTCAACTGGTCGCGGACGGAGCGGACCTGATTTACGAGGTCGGTCAGCCGTGACACGTCGTCGCGCACGCGGACGGCGAAGGCCGCCTGCGCCTGGAGATCCTGCGGCGGCAGATCGCCGCGGGGATCGGCGACGACAAGGAGCGGCGCCGTCAGCGTGCGTCCCGCCGCCGCCAAACGGACGGTGTAGGCGCCGGGCGCAACGCGGGGCCCCTCGATCGGATCGCCCGTATCGATCTTGGCGCCTTTGATCTTGTGCGCGCCCTCGTAGCGCAGGTCCCAGACCGCGCGCTGCACGCCGGCGTCCCTCGGCAGGGCTTCCTTCTTGAAGTCCTCGGGGTCTTCGTTGTCGTCGCTGCCCATCGGCTCGGGCGGCGTGCTGCTCAGCGTGCGCACGACCTTGCCCTGGCCGTCGACGATCTGGATCGTGAGCTCGCCCTTCTCTTCGTCCTTGAGCGAGTAATAGATCGAGGCGCCGGCCGGTGGATTTGGAAAGTTGCCGCTTCTGGCGCCGTAGCTGCCCGATCCGTAGCGCCAGCGCACCGCGTCCGCCGGCGCGAACAGGTGCAGGGCCTCGGACGCGATCGTCGCGTCGTACTCGCGGACGGGCTCCAGATCGTCCAGGACCCACAGCGACCGGCCATGCGTCGCGAGGACGAGATTGTCGTCCTTCACGATCAGATCGTGCACGGCGACCGTCGGCAGATTCAGCTGCAGCGAACGCCACGTCTGGCCATCGTCACCGGAAAACATCACGCCGCGCTCGGTGGCCAGGTAGAGCTGCTCGCGTTTCTTCGGGTCTTCCTTGACCGAGTGCAGGTAGATGTCGGGCGCCAGCGAGCCGTCCAGGCGCTTCCATGTCTTTCCCATATCCGTGGTCTTGTAGAGGAATGGATGCATGTTGTCGAGGCGATGCGCGTCGACGGTCACGTAGGCCGTGTTCGGATCGAACGGCGACGGCTCAATCATGCTGACGGTCGCCCACTCCGGCAATCCGTTCATGGCCGGCGTCACGTTCTTCCAGTTCTTCCCCTCGTCGGTCGTCACGTGCACGAGGCCATCGTCGCTGCCCGCCCAGATCAGTCCCTTCTGCTTCGGCGATTCGGCGATCACGAAGACGGTGTCGTAGGTCTCGACGCCGGTGTTGTCGCCGGTAATGGGGCCGCCGGCCCACTTCTGCTTCGCCTTGTCGTTGCGCGTGAGGTCCGGACTGATGGCCTCCCAGCTCTGACCGCCGTCGCGCGTGCGGAAGATCACCTGCGCGCCGTGGTAGACGACCTTGGGATCGAAGGGTGACGCGGCGATCGGGGCGGTCCATTGGAAGCGGTACTTCATGTCCTCGCTGCCGTGGCCCGACGGATTATCGGGCCACGCGCTGACGTTGCGCGCTTCGCGCGTGCGGTAGTCGTAGCGCGTGATGATGCCCAGGTACTCGCCGGCGTACACGATGTTCGGATCGTCGGGCTGCGAGACGACCCAGCCAGCTTCGCCGCCGCCGACGTCGTGCCAGTCGCCGAGCGCCACGTTGCGCGCGAGGCTGTTGGAGGGCCCCTGCGCGGTGCCGAGGTCCTGCATGGCGCCGGCGACCCAGTACGGGCGCCGGCTGTCGGCCGAGACGTGGTAGAACTGCGCGATCGGCAGCGGTGGGGAGAACCAGTTTGCGCCGCCGTTTCGGCTGATGTGGACGCCGCCATCATTGGCGACGATCATCCGCTTCGGATCCGCGGGATCGATCCAGATGTCGTGATTGTCGCCGTGCGGCAGGCCCTTCACGTACTCGATCGTCTTGCCGCCGTCGATCGTCCTCAACATCGGGACCTGCGGGAACCAGACCTCGTTCGCATTCGACGGGTTGACGGTGATCGTCGAGTAGTACCATGCGCGCTGGCGGAGCGCGCGTGAGGGATTGATCAGCTCCCAGTTCTCGCCGCCGTCATTCGATCGGAAGAGGCCGCCTTTGTCGGATTCGATCAGCGCGTAAACGCGCTGTCCGTTCGAGGGTGCGACCGCGACGCCGACTTTGCCCCAGATGCCGTCGGGCAGCCCGTGGCCGGTGATCGGCTTCCAGGTGTCTCCTTGGTCGTGCGACACGTAGAGGCCACTGCCGGGTCCGCCGCTCTGGAGGTCCCACGGGAACCGGCGCGACTGCCAGAACCCCGCGAACAGCGTGTTCGGGTTGGACGGATCCATGGCGACGTCGGATGCGCCCGTGTCGGCATCCTTCTTGAGCACCTGCTGCCAGGTTTTCCCGCCGTCGCGCGTGCGATACACACCGCGCTCGGAGTTGGGGCCAAATGCGTGGCCGAGCACCGCGGCGAACGCGACGTCCGCGTTGCGCGGATGGACGACCATCGTGCCGATCTGCCCTTCCTGATCCCACACGTGCGTCCAGGTCTTGCCGCCGTCGATCGACTTGTAGATGCCGTTGCCGGCGGCGACGTTGCCGCGGATGTTCGCTTCACCGCTGCCGACGTACATCACGTTTGGATCGCTCGGTGCAATGGCGATCGAGCCGATCGAGGAGGCCGGCTCATCATCGAACACCGATTTCCAGCTCGTGCCGCCGTCGGCCGACATCCACACGCCGCCCGACGCCGTCGCGGCGTAATACAGGAGGGGATTGCCGGGGACGCCTGCCGCGCGCGCCACGCGTCCGCCGGCGGCCGGACCGATGTTCCGGTACTTGAGCGCCTTGAATTGCTTCGGTGCGTCAGGTCGCGGCGGCTTCTGCACGTCCTGCGCGCCGGCCGACACCACGAACGACACGGCTGCCGCCGCGGAGACAAGACTTTTTGAAAAATGCATGTGTGGAGTCTAGCGTACGACATCGTCGACTGCAGATTGGCGATTGCCGATTCACGGATCGCCAATCGCCAATGAATCACGCTCGTATCTTCACCGCCTCCTTCGTCGCGCCGTTCTTGAACGCCGCCGGCGACGCGGCCCTCGAGAGATCCCCGCCGTCGATCGTGATGCCTTGATTGCCGGATCCTTCGACCTGCAGGAAGACTGCTGCCCGGGCGAGCAGGCGCGTTGCCGTCAGCAAGGCGTGCTTCGAATCGATGAAACGCAGGACCGATTCCGCCTGTTCGTTGCCCTGAACGCTCAGTCCGCTGATGGCAGCGTCCTCGACGTGATCGAAGATCACCGCCGGGCGCAGGTCCGGCCTCGTCACCTCTAGGCGTACGTTGTTCAGCGTGAGGCCACGGGCATTGCGCGCGTAGAGGCCATAAGCGGGGATCGGTCCCAGTGCGAAATACTCGCCCGCGACCTCGGGTACGTCGCGCCGCGCCGCCTCCTCCGCGGTGCCGCCGCCGCCGAAGGTGAGGTGCACGTTGTCGAACGTGATGTTCTCCACGATCGAGCCGCCGACCGCGTTGAGCACGATCGCCGAGTGGCCTTCGCCGGGCCGCGCCTGGCTGGGAAACGGGACGTCCGGAAGCTGTGGGGGATCGGTCGTCACGGTGCCGTGGATGTTGCTGAACGAAATGTCGCGGACGATTCCCGGCGTCGCGTTCGCGGTCGTGTCGGGCCGCTGAGAGGGGCCGACGCTGATCGTGATCGGGCCGGTCACGTCCTGCAGGATCAGATTCGAAAATGACATCCGTTCGAACCGCGACCCGGGGCTGCCATGGAACTTGATCGGGCAGCCGTAGACCTGGTGCAGCACGCAGTTCGACACGGTGATGTTCTCGGCTTCGCCGCCGCCGAAGCGGAACACCGACCAGCGCGTGCTGAACGTGGAGTTCGTGACCGTGACGAACTTGCAGCTCCCGAACAGCGCGCAGGCATCGTCCTGCGTCTGGACGTGGCAGTTGCTGACGGTGACGTATTCGGCGCTGATGAAATGGAAGCCGTCGTTGTTGCTATTGACGCGGTTGTAGATGTGGAGGCCGTCC